>Ga0209580_10001417_pt1 | contig 11099 bp, 7 predicted proteins | sample Coa_R1_5_FD_187153 | JGI IMG/M metagenome (GOLD analysis project Ga0209580, IMG submission 187153) | Surface soil microbial communities from Centralia Pennsylvania, which are recovering from an underground coalmine fire - Coalmine... | ecosystem: Environmental > Terrestrial > Soil > Unclassified...
GCAGGACGTTCGCGTCGGGAGTGGCCGGGAGGACGAAGGCCTGGTCGCGCCACCACCACCAGACGCCGGCCCCGATCGCGGCGATGACGACGACGCTGCCGATCGTGATCAGGCGCGGCGGCGGTCGACGCGGCGGAGCGGCGGGCGTGCGGGAACGCTTCGCGGCGGGAGGACGTGCCATCGGGCAGCCTGCTCAGTATATAAAACGCCGCGCCGGTGTAGAGCCTACAGCCCCGGCCGCACGGGCTGTATCCAACCGGCGCGGCGCACCGGTCAAGGCGTAGATGCCGAGCGAGGCAAGGAGCAGTGCGAAGCCGGCGAATCCCGCCAGCAGAACGACAAGAAACTTCCGCGGGGAGACGGCGCGGTCGACCAGGTCCTGCAGCGGCTGAAGCCCGGACGGGCAGGTTGGGGTCGACCGGGCGTAGCGCGTTGCGGACCTCGGTGGTCAGCGTCTCGGGCACGAGGGCCGTGCGCACGACCAGTTGCATGTTCGCGTAATCCCCAGTCTGCCGCATCGGAAGATAGAGCTCGGCGCCGCCCTCGGACTCGAGCGTTTGATGGCGCACGTCGGCGACCACGCCGACGACGCGCGGGGCACTCCGCTGATTGATCTTCTGGCCGACGGCCTCCTGGCCCGGCCACAGCGTGCGGGCGAATGCCTCGTTGACGACGACAACCCGCTCGCTCGTCGCGCGATCGCGCGGTGTGAACGTGCGGCCGGCCCGGAGAGCGATCCCGGCCGCCTCGAAGTAGCCATCGGTACTCAGGTGGTGAGGTTGGTTTATCAACACTGACGGTGGGCACCCGCCTTCAGCCAAGCCGAATCAGTTACTTCGCCACCATCGCCAGCACCTGGCGCGCGATCGCGGAGGACGGATCCAGCTGCAGCGCGGTCTGCGCATCCTTCTTCGCCTCGGCGACTCGACCGAGTTGCGCCTCGCACGCGGCGAGGAACGCCCAGGCACGGGCCGCGTGGGGATCGAGCCGTACCGCCGCGGCCAACTCGCGGTCGGCGTCGTCCCAGCGGTTCAGTTCCACGAGCGTCATTCCGAATTGCTCGTGCGCACTTGATTGCTCCGGCGCCAACTGAACGGCACGGCGAAAGAACCTCTCGCCGACGTCCGGCGCGTTCGCCTCGCCCGCCAGACGCCCGATGCCGAGCCACGTCTCGGCCGTGTCCCCGGGACCCGGCTGGAGCGTCCTGATGACGCGCACGGCGCCGGCGTGATCGCCCGTTGCCTCAAGGGCCTGCGCCAGCGGGAGCCCGGGCAGGTCGATCTCGGCGGCCACACCGCCGTCGATCCCGCGCTCGAGGAACGGAATCGCGTCGACTGCCCGGTGCGCGGCGAGCAAGGCCTGCCCCAGCCGGTACTCGACCATCGGGCGGTGGGGATCGAGCTCGTTGACGGTCATCAGATGACCGAGCGCGCGTTCTCCTTGGCCGGCCATCAGCAGCAGCTCGCCCATGTGGTAGTGGACGGCGCTGGGTGCCGCGTGGGCCTCGATGGCGCGCGCGGCCCAACGCTCGGCTTCGTCGAAATCACCGCGCTCGATCGACGGGCCGGTCATCAGCATCCGCGCCTGGCCGCGGCCCTCGTCCAATCCGAACCGCCAGTTCGCTCCGATCGCCAGCAGGACGCAGATGGCGCCCGCCCACGCGAGCCGGCGCGTCGGGTGACCGGCGAGAGCGCGGATCGCCAGGTCGACGGCTGCGCCCGCGCCGACGCACAGGGGCACGAGGAGTGGCACTCGATACCGATCCGACACGAAGAAGATCGCCACCGCGACGACGTAAGCGGGGACGAATGCGGCCACCACCGCGTACTCGCGCCGGCGTTGCTCGGGCGCGGCGAACACGAGACCGACCAGTCCCAGCGGCACGAGCAGCCATGGCCCGACCGAGAGACCCCTCAGCAGCGTTCCCGCGTCATAGGCGAAGAACGGATAGCTGAAATCGAGCGAGATGTGAGCGGCGTTCAGGGTCAGCGCGATCTTCTTCAGGAAGAGCGCCGCGGCTGGGCCCGGATGCTGCCGGATCCATGCGATGGCCAGGCCGGTGAAGTATCCCGATACCTGCGCCTCGGTCAGCGGATGCCCAACGGCTCGCTCCGCGACGACCTTCGAGTCGCGGGCCTGGCCCTCGATGTTGGGTGAGATCCCGGGCACGACCTCAAAGCCGCCGTGGGCGTCCGGGTTGTTGCCGATGTAGAGATTCAGTCCACCGTGTGACGAGAGCAGCGACCATTCACCCGTGACGACGAAGTTGCGGAGGGTGACTGGCGCGAGGGCGAGGACCGTGCCGAGCGCGACGGCCGCTGCTCCCCGCCACCGGTGAATCACCAGCAGGACGGCCGTCGACGCTGCAGCGGCGAGAAGCACATTCGGTCGATTGAGCGTCTGCACACCGAACGCGAGCCCCGCCCAGAGAAACCAGGAGGTGCGCCCTCGCGTGAGCGCTCGCGTCAGGCACGCCAGCGCCGCAGCCGTCAGGACCGGATCGAGCGACGCCTGCAGAATCAACGCTTCATAGAACGTGAAGACGCCCGTGAGCGCGGCCGCGGCGGCGGCGATCCAGGCGGCGCGTCGTCCAAACCAGTCACGCGTGATGAGGAAGACGCAGAACACACCGGCAGTGCCGAGCGCGGCCTGCACGACGCGTACGGCCGTGAACGACCGCAGCACGCCAAACACGGCCGACAGGAAGTAGATGTACAGCGGCGAAACATAGTACTGGCCTGGCCTGAGCAGCACGTTGCCCGCGAGTACCTGACGGGCGAGCGTGACGTATGCGGTGGTGTCCAGCCCCACATCCGGCTGGACCAGCGGGTGGTCATGGAGCTGCCACACGACGATCAGTTTCACGACGAACACGCCCACGAGAAACAGCGGCAGCGCGACGGGCGCCCACACCGACGGCGCGGACGAGGGGCGTGCGCGGGGCGGCTGGCGCCTGGCGGTCACGGGCACGAGAGCATCATGGCACCAGCTTCCGCGACTCTGCGCGCGCGCTTTCGATCTGCTATCCTCCGCCAGGAGAGGCCACTCAGCATGTTCCTGCCAGTCCTGCCGGTCGTCCTGGCGATGGTCGGCCAGGCGGCGCCACCGGGCATACCGCCGCCGGCCCCGAGCGTGCCGGCGCAGGTAGTGCAGCGGCCAGCGTCCAAGCCCTATAACGAGTCGGCCGACGCCCAGAAGCTCATCGACGACGCGGTCAAGGCGGCCGCGACCGACGGCATTCGCGTGCTCGTCAACTGGGGAGCGAACGACGACGACGGGTCGATGAGGTTCGCGAAGGCGCGCACGGGCCGGGAGATGTCGACGTTCTGGTCCGACGAATACAAGGTGGCGAACATCGACGTCGGCCACCTCGACAAGAACCTGGACATTGCGAACACGTTCTGTGTCACGCTCACCGCCGGCGATTTGCCCGTCCTCGCGGTACTTGACGCGACGGGCCAAGTCCTGGCGCGAACGTCGGCGGCGGCGCTGAAGTCGGACGCGGACACCGCCGCATTCGACCCGGCCAAGATTGCCGCGTTCCTTCGAGCCCACCAGGCTCCAGAGCCCGATGCCAACCGCCTGTTCGAGGAGGCTGTGAGGCAAGCGAAGCGGAACGGTAAGACCGCATTCGTTTGGTTCTCAGCCCCCTGGTGAGGGTGGTGCCATAGGCTGGGCGCCTGGATGGCGCTCCCGAACGTCGCGCCGGTTCTCGCAAGGGAATTCGTCATCGTCAAGTTGGACGTCGATCGCGCCATCGGCGCGCAGGCCATCGAGAAGCGCTACATCGACGAGGACCAGGGCCTGCCGTGGTTTGTGTTCGTTGACGGCGACAGCCGTGCCCTGATCAACAGCACCGCGCCGGCGCCGACCGACAACATCGGCCATCCGGATAAACCCGAGGAGGTCGCCTACTTCAAGGTCATGCTCGAGAAGGTCAAGGCGCACCTCACGGACGACGACATCGCGTTCCTCATCAAGACGTTAGTGGACGCGAATCGAGCGTCGGGATCGGGTGGCTAAATCAGGTCGCGACGACCGGCGCGCCTACTCTTCGTCCGGCGGCCCGCCCGCCCTGGCGACGTCATCCTGCTTCACGCGATCGACGTTGAACTTCTCGGTGCTGGCGATGATCTTGTCGAGCGTCTCGTCGAAGTCGAATGACTCGGCCTTCGAAAACCGCGTGTAGTTCACGCGCGCGACGACGAAAGCCTTGAGGTACGGGCTCGTGAGGCCCTTGGCCTTCAGCTTCTCGACCGCGGCCGTGACGTGGTCGTCGAGCTTGAGGATCTTCGCGCCGCGGCGCTCGCGCTCGCCGAGCGTCGTCGACCTCCGCGGTTTCGGTCGCGGCCAGCCCCCGCGACGCGGCGGCGACCTTCTTGCGGCGTGGACGAGCAGGCTTTTTCGGCATAGGCAATTCCTTCTCGAGATGCGCTCTGGGCAGCGGGCAGTCGTTGCCGCTGTCGGGTGCGATTGGCTTTCCGGTAGCCTACGCGACGTTTGGGGCCACGGAGGTCGTGGCGCCGACGACGTCGGTGAGATCGCTTGGACGATTCCGATTGTCACCGACGTACAGAACAACGTGGCTAATCGCGCGGCGGCGCGCGCGTGCATCAGCGCCGCCACGCGAGTCCGATGGCCCGGTCCGAAAGCACGCGTGATCGCGGGAAGCGCGGCGGGCGCCCAGTCGGCGCTCGCCGCGCGCCCTGTCGCACGAGGTAGCCCGCTCACGACGCGCCGAGCCTACTTGGCGCCGGGGTTCTTCAAACCGCGCTGCTCGAGCATCGGCTCGATGATCGGATCCCGTCCGCGAAAGGCCCGGAACATCGCCCCGTAGTCCTCCGTGTTGCCGCGCGAGAGGATGAGATCGCGGAAGCGCTGGCCGTTGCCGCGGCTCAAGCCGCCATGCTCCGTGAACCACGAGAACGCGTCGTCGTCGAGCATCTCGGTCCAGAGATACGCGTAGTAGCCGGCGTAGTACCCGTTGGCCCAGATGTGCAGGAAATAGCTCGAGCGATAGCGTGAGGGCACCTGCGGCAGGTCCAGATGCGCGGTGGAGAGCGCCCGGGCTTCGAACTGGTCGACCCGGTCGAGTCCGGTCTTGGCGACGTCGTCAGCCAAGGCGTGGGCCGCGGCGGGCGCCATCATGTGCCAGGCTAGGTCGAGGTCGGCGGCGGCGAGGATCTCCGTGAGCGCGTACCCCTGGTTGAACTTCTGGCTCTTCTTGATCTTGTCCACGAGATCCTGCGGCATCGGCTGGCCCGTCTCGTGGTGCACCGCGAAGTGCGCGAAGACCTTCGGGTCGAGCGCCCAGTGCTCGTTGAACTGCGACGGGAACTCCACGAAGTCGCGGGCGACCGCTGTACCCGAGAGCGTCGGATACTGCTGGCTCGCGAAGAGCCCGTGAAGCGCGTGCCCGAACTCGTGGAACATCGTCGTCACGTCGTCGAAGCTGATGAGCGCGGGCTGGCCCGGCGCGGGCTTCGCGAAGTTCGCTACGTTGTAGATGACCGGCTGCGTGCCGAGCAGCTTGGATTGCACGGCGAGGATGTCCATCCATGCGCCGCCGTTCTTGTTGTCCCGTTTGAGGTAGTCGCAGTAGAAGAGGCCGAGGTGCGACCCGTCCCTGTCGAAGACCTCGAACACGCGGACGTCGGGCTGGTACACCGGCAGGTCGTGGCGTTCCTTGAACGTGAGGCCGTAGAGCTGGTTGGCCGCGTAGAACACGCCGTCCTGGAGCACGCGGTTCAACTCGAAGTACGGCTTCACCTGATTCGTGTCGAGGGCGTACCTGGCCTGTCGTACCTGCTCCGCGTAGTGGTCCCAGTCCCAGGGCTCGAGCGTGAATCCCACATGCTGCTGATCGATGAGCGCCTGGATGTCGGCGGCCTCGGCTTTCGCCCGGGCCGTCGCCGGCCCGACGAGGTTGCCGAGGAACTGCTGCACCTGCGCCGGCGTCTTGGCCATCTGATCTTGCAGGCGCCAGGCGGCGAAGTTCGGCTGACCCAGGAGCTTGGCCTTGTCCGCGCGTAGTTCGGCCAGCTTGGCGATGGTCGCGCGGGTGTCGTTGGCATCGCCGCGCTCAGCACGCGTCCACCCCGCCTTGAAGAGTCGTTCGCGAGTGGTCCGCCTCGCGAGCGAGGCCAGGAGCGGCTGCTGCGTGGTGTTGATGATGGAGATGACCCACTTGCCGTCCAGATGGCGATCCTTCGCCGCGGCGGCAGCTGCGTCGAGCTCGGCTGGCGAAAGACCGTCGAGCTCGGCCTTGTCGGTCACAACGAGCGCCGCGTCCTTGGCGGCGCCGAGCAACTGGTTCTGGAACTTGGCGCTGAGGGCCGCGTCCTGCTCGTTCAGGGACTTCATCGTGGCCTTGTCCGCGCCGGACAGCTTCGCGCCAGCCATGACGAACTGCTGGTACTGATACTCGAGGAGCCGCCGCGACTCGACGTCGAGCGTCGCGCGGTCGCGCGCCTGGTAGAGCGACTCGATGCGCGCGAAGAGCTTCGCGTTCAACATGATCGCGTCCTGGTGCTGCGACAGCTTCGGGGCGACCTCTTCTTCCAGCTTCTGGAGCGCGTCGTCGGTGTTGGCGCCGGTGAGCGCGTTGAAGACGAGCTGGACCCGCGTGAGCGTCTGGCCGCTTCGTTCGAGCGCGGCCAGGGTGTTGTCGAACGTGGGCGGGCTGGCGCTGTTGGCGATGGCCTCGACTTCAGCGAGCTGCTCGCGCATGCCCGCCTCGAAGGCCGGCGCAAAGTCGGTGTCCTTGATCTTGTCAAACGGCGTCGCCCCGAACGGCAGGGCGCTTTGGGTGAGCAGAGGGTTTGTCGGCGCGGCCTGCGAATCGCCGCCTGGCCGAATCGGGCGGTTCCCGGGCGTTCGGGCGCTCGTTGAGACCGACGCCAGGACCATCGTGACCAACACCAATCCAACGGCCGCCATCGTCATCATTCGACCCATGTGGACTCCATCACGAGCCCATTATGGGCCGACGACAGCGGTCTGCGGGCCGCTGGCTACGCCCTGGCGAGGGACTGGCGCTCGGCCTTCTCGCCGTACATCCGGCTGTCGGCCGCCGCCACCAAGCCATCGTAGGTCGTCGCGTCGACCGGGTACACGGCCACACCGATGCTGACTTTTACACGGCCAGCGACGCCCGACCGCGCCTCGAACGGTTGCTGTTCGATGGCGCGGCGGATCTGGACGCGCTTCGCGTCGGCCGTCTCCATGTCGCAGCCGATCAGCACGACGACGAACTCGTCGCCCGCGTAGCGCGCGCACAGATCACCCGCGCGCACGGACTCCTGCAGCGCGCGCGCCACCGTACAGAGTGCGCGGTTGCCCGCCTCGTGGCCGTACCGGTCGTTGATGTGCTTGAAGTTGTCCACGTCGATGACCATAAGTGCCACCGGCAGGTTCTGCGGCTCGGCGCGCGCCAGCGCATCGATCACGAAGCTCTGGAGATGACGCGCGTTGGGTAGATCCGTCAGCGCGTCGGTGAGCGACTCGGCCTGCGTCTGCTCGAAGACGAGCGTGTTGTGGACAACGGCGGCGATCTGCTCGCGCGCGCGATCGAGCGGCAGGCAGCGCTCCTCCGTATAGAACCCGTCCTCGACGTGGTAGAGACCGAGGGTGCCGATGAGGTTGTCGTTCACGATGAGCGGCCACGCGGCGGCCGATCGCAGGCTCACAGACGACAAGTCGACGGCCAGCATCTGCAGATCCCAGCGGGCGAGCGCGTTCGCGACCGGCCGCTTGTGACGGGCGACCCACCCGTTCACGCCCACGGATCCGCGAAGGGCGAGGCGTTTCAGGAGGTCCGCGTCAACTCCGCGCGCGGCCCGGCACCGCAGCGTCTCATGATCCTTGTCCCAGAGGAACAGCGCGCAGGCCGAGAGCGGCACGAGCTGGTGGACCTTCGACTTGATGAGATCCATCGTGCCGTCGATCGAAAGGCAGGTGCCAAGGCCGTGGGCCATCTCGTACATCGCGCCCGTTTCGCGATGGATGCTCGCGATGTCCCAGAACACCGTGTCCTTCGGCGTAGCGAAGCCGGTGGCCGGGCGCCCGAGTCCGGCTTGGCCGGGGGAGGGCGGCTTGATGGCGGCGGGCGCAGGCGCCTGGCTCAGCTCCGCGTCGAGCGACGGACGAATCGCCAGGAACTTCGCGACGACCGTCGGATCGAGCGCTCGGCCGGACTCGGCCGACAGAGTTGCGATGGCGTCGGATTCCGGCATGGCGTTGTGATACGGGCGATCGGACACGAGCGCGTCGAAATAGTCGACAACGGACAGGATGCGCGCGCCGAGCGGAATCGCGTCCCCCGCCAGGCCGTCCGGGTAACCCGTGCCGTCCCACCGCTCGTGATGGCTGCGGATGTACGGCTCGACCGGGTACGGAAACGGCACGGCGGCGATGATGTCAGCACCGATCTCCGGATGGCGCCGCACCCGGCGGAACTCGTCGCGCGTGAGCGGGCCAGGTTTCGACAGGATGTAGTCTGGCACGCCGATCTTGCCGACGTCGTGCAGCATCGCGGCGGTCTCGACGCCCTTCACTTCAGTCGGCGTCATCCTCAGCGCGTACGCGAGTCCACGCGCGTACACCTGCACGCGACGGATGTGGCCATGGCATGACTGATCCTTCGCGTCGATCGCCCGGGCCAGCGCCTCCGTCGTCGCCAGGTGCAGGCTGCCGAGCTGCTCGACGTGCTGCTCGTGTTCCTGCTGGCGGGCGCGGTACACGCGGTGCGTGTGCAGCACCAGGTAGAGCGGCACGCAGGCAAGCCCCGAGAGCCAGAGGGAGCGCCCGCCCACGAACACGGCGACGACGAACGCCCCGGCGAAGCAGCTCGGCGCCATGCCGAGCAGTGCGTCGTCGACGACGCGCAGGAAGCGCTCGCGCGAGGCCATGGCGCGGGCGGGCGAGACGAGCGCGACATACACGAGGAGATAGGTCGTGACCGCGGCGACGAGCGGACCGGCCATCGCGTTGAGTTCGAGGCCTGGCAACGCGCCGAGTCTGGTGTAGACGCCGCCGGCGGCCGCGACCGCGAGCACGACGGTCGCGACGCTGAAGGACGTGCGAAGGAATGCCGGACGGGGCCGTGAGGCGACGTTCTGGATGAGGGTCGCCACGATCGCGACGCCCATGGCTGGCGGCGTGCCGAGCATCAGCAACGCTGCGAGCGTGCCGCCGTAGGCGACCAAGACCGTCCCGCCGAGGGCCGGGAACGGCACCTCCAGCCGCAGGAGTCCCGCAGCACACCCGAGCACGAGAATCGCAAGGAGCAGCTGCGGCTGCTCGATGCCACGGTGCGACAGCTGGACGAACGCTGTCCATGCGGCGACCGCGAAGACCGCGGCCACGTACACCCGAGCCGCGATCGGGAGGGTTCGCATGGTGCCGCCTGCAGTTGTGCAGGTCCGATGCCAGCGTGCCGGCCCGGCGCACGAGCGACCCCGAAAAGTTCCGCAAGAGTTGGGGAGAATCCCCGCGCGTGCAAAGAAGTCGACGGCGCAGGGCCTGCTAGCCACTACCGGGATCTCGAAATTGTCGGCGACCGACGGGACTTGTAACTGCGTGCCGCGCCTTGCGACACTGCGGTCGCCGATCTACGGTTGGTTGATCGGCCGTAAGTGAGCCTGGGCGGCTTGATCCGCTACCGGATGCTCCAACGGCTGCGCTTGGCCCGTACGCGACGACAAGCGGCCGGCACGGTTCGACCGAGACTGGGGGCGCGCCCCGCGAGGCGCGTCACGGGAGTAGAGTGAGGAGCGGTGCTTGCTGTTGCGATGGGCACGCGTCGTCGGCCTCGGCCCGGCCTGCCGGTCCTCCTGGCGGTGCTCGCAGCCGGGCCCGGCGTTCTTGCCCGCGCGCCGCTGCAGGCAACGCCACACCTCGATGACATCGTCACGGCCCTTCACCACTACGTCCACGACTACGAAGACATGCTGACGCTGATCGTCGCCGACGAGAGCTATCTGCAGACCGCCTACTACCTGGGGTCACGTCACCCAATCGGATCGACCCGGCAGACCAAGAGCGAGGTATTCTTCGCCTTCACGCCGACGTCGAAGCAGTGGCTGGCGGTTCGCGACGTCGAGAGCGTGGACGGCCAGACCGTCGTCAACCGGCCCGATGTCGCGTCGATGCTCGCGAGCGCGCCGGCGAAGGAAGTGGCCTGGACGCTCAAGGCGTACAACTCCCGCTACAACGTCGGTAACGTCTACCGGAACTTCAACGAACCGACGCTGAGTCTCGAGCTCTTCGACACGGCGCACCCCGAGGATCTGGCCTTCGAACTCAAGAGGCTCGACGCCGACGGCGGCGTGACACTCGCGACGCTCGGCTTCCGGGAGCGCGGCGCACCCACGCTCATCGTGGATCTCGACAGCCATCCCGTCCAGTCGTCGGGCGAGGTCACCGTCGAGGCGGCCACCGGCCGCGTGCGGAAGATCGTACTGAAGGCCCCGAGCGAGGACGTCATCTCGGAGCTCGAGACGACGTACGGGCACGACGCCAAGCTCGACTTGTGGCTGCCTGTGGAGTTCGTCGAGCACTACACGGCGAACCCGCCGGACCAGGAGGTCGTCTGCCGCGCGGCCTACACCAACTTCCGCCGCTTCGAAGTGCGCGGCGGCATCAAGTAAAAGTCAGGCTGCTTGGTCCGGTGTCATGCCTTCACCGCGCTGCCGCCGAGGAGTGATCGGTGACGCGACAGGCCGCCCTCGCAGTCGCTGCCTTGAGTTGGTTCCCGCTCGTGGCGGCTCGTTCGTCGACGGGCGCTGCCCCGGGGCCAGCGGCTGACTCGCTACAAACACGCCTCAGCGGAAGCTGGCACCTCACGTTTCCCGACGCGAGTGCCGAGCGCCTGGACCACCAACAGGTCGTGCGAGGCAGACGCGTGCCCCGGCCGAACGACGACGCCCTCTGGAAGGGCTACCACCCCTTCACCGGTGATGGCCGGGATGCCAACGGAGATCTGAATGACGACGAAGCGGAAGGATCCGTCCCGGGTCTTGTAGAAATTGAAAATGGCGTAACCTCCTGCTGACCCAAACAGCAGATCGCCGCTAGTAACGGCGACGGAGGACTACGCC
>Ga0209580_10001418_pt1 | contig 11092 bp, 12 predicted proteins | sample Coa_R1_5_FD_187153 | JGI IMG/M metagenome (GOLD analysis project Ga0209580, IMG submission 187153) | Surface soil microbial communities from Centralia Pennsylvania, which are recovering from an underground coalmine fire - Coalmine... | ecosystem: Environmental > Terrestrial > Soil >...
ATGTCTATCTTACTGAGTTTTGCATAATAGAGTGACAAACTTCGAGGAATATGGTAATACCGTGGGATGGAATCGCACATTCGTCCACGGAGGGACGGTGCCGCCTTGCGTCTTCGCCGGATGCGTGCGGCCCGTTGGTTTGCGCGGCGCAAGTCGCCAGCTTGGGTAGCGCGGCGGTTGAAGGTATCCCGTCAGAGCGCCTGCCGCTGGCATGCCGCCTGGGAGGTCCACGGCAAACGTGGTCTGGACGGCGCTGATCGGTTCGGGCGGCCGGCGCGACTTACCGACGAGCAACTGCGCCGTCTGGATGCGGAACTGATCCGAGGCGCGCGGGCGCACGGTTACGTTACGGAACTGTGGACCCTGAAGCGTATCGCCAAGGTGGTGCAGAAACTCTTCGGGGTCAACTATCATCCGAGCCATGTGTGGCGTCTCCTGCGTGCGTTGGGCTGGAGTTGTCAACGGCCCGCACGCCGGGCGCGGGAACGTGACGAGGCGGCCATCCGGCACTGGTTGCGTTATCGTTGGCCGCAGATAAAAAAAAGCGCGGCGCGAGCGAAAACTGCTGGGGTTTCTGGATGAAAGTGGGTTTTCGCAATGTCCTTCGGTGCGCCGCACCTGGGGCCGACGCGGCGAAACGCCGGTACTGGTTGTGCCGTTCAACTGGAAACGCTTGTCGGCTATCGCCAGCTTGATTACAACGCCGCGTGCCCGCCGTGTTGGTTTGTGTTTGCGCTTGCTGCCGCATACGGTCAAGGCACGCGACATCTGCCGATACTTGCAGCAACTGAAGGTTCATGTGTGCGGTCGCGGCTTGGTGCTGCTGTGGGACCGATTGCCGGCACACCGCAGCAAAAGAGTGCAACGGTACCTGGAGAAGCAGCGCGACTGGCTCACGGTGGAGTATTTGCCGGCGTACGCCCCGGAACTGAACCCTGTGGAGGATTTGTGGAGCTACATCGACGGACATGAAGAAGTTGCCAACGGGAGCTGGAAGCATCTCAGCCAAGTGCGAAAACAAGTTCATCGTGCTGCCCGTGACGTGCGCCGCGGAGTCAACCTTGGCCGCTCGTTCCTCAAGCACAGTCGCTTGTTCTGAGAACACCGTTGTCACCCTATTATGCAAAGATCAGTAGGTCCATGGCGATCCGATTCGAGGGTATCGCCGTGTTGCACGGCGCGGAGACGCGAAATGGAGACAGCCGACAATCGCAAATCGCGCTTTGAAATCGTCCTGGGCAGACCGGCGGATTTCGTTCCGGCATTGGAGATACTGTTCCAGCGTTTGCCAGATGCGGAAGCCTACTCGCGAACGGCCAAGGCGCTGCAAATCTTGCGGGGCAAAGGGCGCGAAACGCCGCGGCTATTGCTGGCGGAAGAAGATGACGACATCGCCGGTGTCATGCTGGTGCAAGCGCTTGTGGGCGGCACGGGCATTGTTTGGCCGCCGCAACTGGCGCCGGAAGCGCGCGATCGCCGCGCGCTGGAAGATGCCTTGGTGCAACATGCTCTCGACTGGCTGCGCCAGAACGGCGCGAAGCTCGCGCAGGCGGTGTTGTTTGAGGATGAGCTGATCTGTGCCGCCGCCCTCGAACGCAACGGTTTCACGCACCCGACACAGTTGTGGTATTTGCGGCATGAACTGGAATTGCCGCCGGAGTTGTTGTGCGAGCCGGAAAGTCTCACATTCCAGAGCTACGCCGACTGCGATCGCGCCCTTTTTCAGCAAACGCTGTGGCGCAGCTACGAACAAACGCACGACTTCCCGGAAGTGAGCGGCCGGCGCACTATCGAGGAAGTAGTGCGCGGCTTGCAAGCCGTTGGCTATCATCCGGAGCACTGGTGGCTCGCGTGGTCCAAGCAGGTTCCGGTTGGCGTTCTGATCTTGTCCGCCCTGCCGGAGGCTGACGGCTGGGAGATTTCCTACGTCGGAGTGGTTCCCAGCGCCCGTCGCCGCGGCATCGGCCGAGAGTTGGTCCGCAAAGCACTCTTCGAGACAAAGGCAATGGGCGGCCACGAGGTGGTGTTAAGCGTCGACGCCCGCAACGAGCCAGCATTGAAACTCTACGAGAAGCTGGGATTTGAAGTATTCGAGCGCCGGGAAGTGTTTTTGGCGCTATGGTCATGAAAGTACGACAAGCCGGGTCCTGAGTATAGCAGGCATTGGCGTTATGTGAAACCGCCTCATTTCGTCGCAATTGGGACAAAGCTCCTGCGTATCGCAATTGGCTCCGCTCTCGTACAGAACCAGCTGGAACTGGTCGGCCCGATTATGGCCAATAACCGGCACAGCTTTTGCACCAAAAACATGCGCGCAAATCGAGTCCCAGGAGCAAAACCATGTTGCCTTCAACTGCGGAGCGAGTTCCCGCAAATACCTCGGACCTGGTCAATGAGGAAATCCGCTGGCAGACTGAAGTTAATGTCACCCACTACATGGGCGCCGGCGCGGAAGAGATCGACCGCCGCCTGCGCGAGTTGGACCAGGAATGGGATACCGAGCGCTGGCTAGAAACGCTGGCGCCATCGTTCACTTTGACCGGGCTCTTATTGGGTGTTACTGTCAGTCGCAAATGGCTGATTCTTCCCTTCGTGGTGCAGGCATTCTTCCTCCAGCATGCCCTCCAAGGATGGTGCCCGCCGCTGCCGCTTTTGCGACGCATGGGTGTCCGGACCAGCAAGGAGATCGAACAGGAGCGACAGGCGCTGCAGGCCATGCAAATGAGCAATCAAGGAATGGACACAGGTTGCGGCGACCGTGCCGAACGAGCGCTCCAAGCCGCCGAGCGCTAAGGCGGTTTAACCCGCCTTTGGGAGACATTGATACACCGCCTCGCGGAGGCTTTGGTCGCGCGGATCGCAGGATTCAATGCGGCAGCGGTTGGGCAGATAAGCGTAGCCAAGCTGAATGGCGGGGTCGGCGAAGGCGAAGGAGCCGCCGATGCCGGCAGCGCCAAAGGCCTGCGGATTGGCGCTGAAGGGCAGCGTGCGCGAGGGCTTGCTGAAGCCGAGTGCGTAGTTGGTTTCCCGGCGCATCACTAGATCGAAATTGCCGCCGACCGGCGGCTCGCTGGGCGCAATCAGTTGGGCAAACGTGGCCGGGCGAAGGTTCAATTCTTTCCCGCCGGCAGCAAAAATGGCGAACAGCCGGGCAATCGACCGCGCTTCGCCGATGCCGTTCGATGAGGGCAACTCAACGCGCGCATACTCCGGCGCGAAAATGTGCGAGGGCCGTGAAAAGTGCGGATTGCGCAGGGCCTGAAAAGTCAGTGTTCGGCGGCGGGCGGCAGCGGCCAGGAAACGCCAGGAGACGCGCCGAAAATGCAAGAAGAACTGCCAAACGGCCATATCTTGCAGTTCCGCCAGGCGCTCCGGAGGAAGACTTGCGGGCAGGCCATAATGGAAATCCAGACCGAGCGGGCCGGCGATCTCTTCCTGGAAATACCGCCGAATGCTGCGCCGCTGCGGGTCGACTCGCCGTAGCAGTTCGTTCTGATAAAAACCGAGGCTGATGCCGTGATAGCCCTGCCGCGTGCCTGGCGTCCAGGCCGGCCGCTGGCGAGCCAAGACGCCGGCCAACCGGTCGAGATCGGCCAGCAATTCGGCATCCAGCGGTTCGTCGAGCGCGCACAAGCCCGCTTGATGCGCGAGCAGTTGTCGAACGGTAATCGATTCCTTCCCGTTTTGCGCAAATTCGGGCCAGTAGCGGCTGATGCGCTCATTGTAATCAAACAGGCCGCGCGAGTGCGCCAGGGCCAAGACGAATGCCGAGATTCCTTTGGTCGTCGAAAAGACGGGGACCAGTGTATTGCGCTGCCAGAGATGTCGGCGGTCGCGATCACGATAGCCACCCCAGAGATCGACGACCAGTTCACTGCGCAGCCAGACGGCGCAGGCAGCGCCGAGTTCGCCATACCGCCGAAAATTGCGGACAAAGGCGTTGCGCACTTCTTCGAATCTAGGGGCAACGTAACCGTGGATGGGTATCATGGAAGAATGCCGTTTGCGGCTTAGCGGGCTAGTTCCGCCTGCAAAGCCGCAAGCGGCAATTGGTTACCACTTAAATGTATACTGCCCGTAGGCCAGACCGGCACCTCCGGGGAAACCCGTGTTCTGAATGAACGGCCCCGCGAAGAAGCGCGAGTAGCCAATCATCAGATCTTGGTGCTGGCTCAAATGGAAGTTCACGAACCAGTCCAATTCCTGGCCCACATCGTTGCCGGAGTTGCCCGTCGGGTCAACGCGAATCAGCGTGCCGGCCGCATTGTAAAGTCCATCCCTGGGCGATGCCAGCCAGAAACGATGATACTGCATTAGCACTAGAATCCAGTTCATGGGGTTTGCCGAGAGCTGAAGGTGCAAATCCATGATGTTCTGCCGGCCGACGAAGTCGTTGTAGCCGAAGTACCAGTGCCCGTCGGCAAAGAGCTGGTTAAACGTGTTGTAGTGCGACGAGCCGGGATTCTGGTCACCCGAGGCCCAGTCGAAGTACACCCAGGCGATGGGATTGAAATCCATGTCTTTCGCTCGATAGCCGAGACCGGCGGTGGCCGAGCCGGCCACGATATCCTGGTTCACGTGCAGGCCGGTCTGGTACATGCCTTCGAAATCGTACAGCCAGCGGGAGTTGATGTCGCCCGCCAGGCGCGTACCCATTGTCGTCACCGACATTCCGCCAACAGTTCCGAATTGGCCAACGAAGACCTGGTTTGAGTTGGTCAGGTTCAACAGGTAGATGTCCCACGCAGTCCCCGGCTTCGGCTTGTAAGTCGCCCAGGCGCCGGTGAAGGCTTGCCGGTCGTCCCAGCCATCCACAGCGGTCGGATTCACGATCACGGGCCGCACCGCAAACAAGTCGATGTCCCAATAGCAGCTATGCCAGAAACCCTTGATGCCATCAAACGTTCGTGGTGAATTGACCCAGTCCCACGTCGAGATGAGCCGCTGCGAACCGTAGAGCAACTCCTGGCGGCCAACACGAAAGGTCAGCGGGTTGCCCGCTACGTTCATCAGGTTCAAATCGACGAACATGTTCAATATGTCGGCGCGATTCGCGTCGTTCGCAAGAGGCGGCAATGACTGCCCGTAACTGTCGGCGAAGATGAACTCGGAATAGAAGCGCACCAGGTCTTGATACCAGAAGTCGCCATAAGCTCGCGCGCGCAGCAAGTGATAGTCGTTACCCGTGCCGACCAGCCGGCTGTTGTCTTCGCTCATGAAGCGATAGCGAAATTCACCACCCGGAGTGAACAGGAAGTCGTCGCACTCGCCGAGGTGAATGCGCTTGATGCCGTCGAGCCAGTCGTCGGAATCATAATTCGGACAATCGAGATAGCGGAAATCGGCATTGAAAAATGGATTGGGGTTAAACGCGTAGGGCAGCCAGGGGCTCGGCGGCGGTTGCTGGCGCCACCGATCCAGCACGATGTCCTTGAATGAGTAATAGCCAGGCCGGCACGGCTCGATGGCAAAATCGCCGGGCCGCGGCATTGGTTCCACGGGCGGCACCTGCAACCAGTAGCTCGGCAGCGCTTTGTCTTGCAGCGGGTCACAACCGGAATTGGCCGGATCGATGATCGCGGCTGCCCCTATGGATGATGTGCCGTTCGCCGCCGGGCCGTCTGGTTTCGGCACTTGGGCATCGGGTGCCGGCGCAATTATCTTCGGATCAGGTGATGATGCCTTCGGCGCTTCACCAGGCTTTGGGAGGAGTTCCACTGAAGGAGGCTGGTCGCCATCGAGTTTGTTATCCGTGGTTTGCGCTGAAAACGGCCGAGACGGCAGCAGATCCGAGCTTGGGCTGGGTTTGCGACTTGTCGCTCTCAAATTCTCGGCGCTTTTCGGCAGCGCGGGCGGCGAGTCGGATTTTAAGTCGGGCGGAATCGGCGGCAATTCAAAGGGCGTAGTCGGCGGCGGCGGAACCGACGGCGACAGAAGCGATGGCGGCGCAGGCGGAAGGATCAGTTCCTGATCGGTTGGCGGCTCAGGCATCGGGCTCTTTTGCGAAGTAGAAGCCGATGGCAATTCCTGATGTGCCGCTTCGATGGCCGGCATGGCCGGCGGCAAATCATGTCGTTCTGTAGGTGGCGCGTTCTGAGCCGGTGGCCCATTTTGCTGAACCGGCAGCAGCAGTATTTCTTCCGGTTGCACTGGCAATTGCGGATTGTAGGGCGACGAATTGGCCTGCGGGTAGGGCGACCCGGTGGTCTGGGCCGGTAGCAAGTCTGATGCAATCAGGCTCACCCAGGTAACAAAAAACGCAAGTTTCAATCCCTGGCGGCGGTAATTGATAAAGCACATGGTCGCTCCCGCGTTGTAAGCTGCGCATCCCAGGCCGGCAGCGCAAGCGCAGAAACAGCCGGCAAGGGTGGCATCATCGTTGATGTGAGAGTTATCGGCAGAATTGCGATGATTCCGAAAATCGAAACAACTGGCATAAAAGGAATGAAGTGCGCAAGTATTGCGGATGTAACGATTATGCCGACAAAAAAGGCCGGATATGATTTGGATATGTCCGGCCTGCCCTAAACTGCCTCGCTTTCCTCAAGCGATCTTCTTGTCGATCGGCCTCTGTTCGAAAAGCGCCTGTTCCCGGCGGACAACCGACTCGGTGACGATGTACTTGCCCTTGTGTTCGATTTCCGGCAATTCGAACATAATGTCGAGCATGATGTCTTCGACAATGCTGCGCAGGCCGCGGGCGCCCGTATCGCGTTCCCGGGCCATGCGGGCGATCTCGCGCAGGGCCTTCGCGTCGAATTCCAACTCCGCGCCCTCAACCGCGAAAAGCTTCTGGTACTGCTTCACCAGCGCGTTGCGCGGCTCGCTGAGAATGCGGATCAGTGCATCTTCATCGAGCGGTTCCAGCGGGGCGATGACCGGCAGCCGGCCCACGAACTCGGGAATCATGCCGAATTCCATTAGGTCGTCGCTGGTCACGCGGGCCAGCAATTCCCCGAGTTCGCGCTCCTCGTTGCCGCTACCATTAAAGCCAAACGAGCTGCGGCCAATGCGCCGGGCGACAATGTTCTCGAGCCCCACAAACGTGCCGCCACAAATGAAGAGAATGTTCGTGGTATCGAGCTGAATATACTGCTGCTCGGGGTGCTTGCGGCCGCCTTGGGGCGGCACGTTGCTGACCGTGCCTTCGAGCATTTTCAGGAGGGCTTGCTGCACGCCCTCGCCGGAAACATCGCGTGTGATGCTCACGTTGTTCTGGGTCTTGGCGATCTTGTCTACTTCGTCGATGTAAATGATGCCGCGCTGGGCCGCTTCGATGTCGAAGTCGGCCGCGTGCAACAGTTTCAGTAACAGGTTCTCGACGTCTTCGCCCACGTAGCCAGCCTCGGTCAGCGTCGTGGCATCGCCAATGGCGAAGGGGACGTCGAGCAGCTTGGCCAGGGTGCGGGCCAACAGTGTCTTGCCGCTGCCGGTCGGACCGATGAGCAGGATATTGCTTTTGTCCACATCCACGTCGTGGCGGGACTCGGTCATGTTCAGGCGCTTATAGTGGTTGTGCACGGCAACGGAGAGAACTTTTTTCGTGCGTTGCTGGCCGATTACATATTGATCGAGCTTATCATTGATGGCGCGCGGCGATGGGATATTGGAGACGGTGGAGAAACGAGTGCGGTTGCGCTTGCGTTCCGTGTCGAGAATCTGCTGGCAGAGGTCGATGCATTCGCCGCAGATATAGACGTCGCCCGGGCCCTCTACCAGCGGCCCCACGTCGCGATGGCTCTTGCGACAGAAGGAGCAGTAAGCATTGCGATTGCGGCCGGTGCCGCCAGTTGGTCTGCGTGCTTCCATATCTTTCGAAGGCATGTTCCCTCCAGAGTTGGAACGTACCGCTGACTATCGATCTTCGGACTTCAAATCTTCGGTCGGCTTACGATTCGGATTCGGCGGCGAATCGCTCGGCGCGGCAGGCTTTGCCGCCACCGAATTCGTTTCCGTCGCTGCCTCGGCCGGCGCTGCCGGTTTCTCGCCCAGCCCCGTTTCTTTGCGCATCCGCTCCAAGAGCCGCATGCGAATCCGGTCGAATTCTTCCTTCGTCAGGTTGCCGTCTTCGAACAATTCCCGGTACGAATTCAGCTGCTCGTGGGTGCTGGGCATGATGATCTCTTGCTTCTTGCGCCAGCGCTTTACTAACACCAAGATTATGGCAAACAGGAACAAAGAACCAGACAACATTCCGCCCGCCACCAGCAAGCGGGTGTCGAAAATGTCCCAGAAGCCCTTTTGTGCGCCCAACAGCGAAAAGGCAGCAGCCATGACCAAACTCGCGGGTTCGATGATTCGCATGTCCTTGCACCCGCGGACAATTATAGCGCCCGGAGGGCCAATGAGTGTAGGGATTTTTCGGCCGCTTTGCCATCCGTGCATTCCGGCCCTATCCTAAAGGCATCAGGAACAGCCTAGCCGGCGCGGTTTGCGCAATCGCCCAGGCAGGCAAATTCCCATCGAGCGCACTGCAAATTCATGGTCCGCATCTTCTCCGTCCTTGCCATCGCCAACGGGATTGGCCTGCTCGCGAGCTTCGGCTTCGGCCTGGCTTCCATGCGGGCCGGCGGCCTGAACAATCCGGGCGATCAAAGATTCCTTATTCACTTCCTATGCGGCCTGTTCACCGCGGTGGCCACGCTGCTCGTCCATTGCCTGATCTTCACCTATTTCCTCGGCACCGGCCGTTGGGTGCGCGAAGTTACGCTGGCCTACGACCTGCCGGACGAACCGCTCTATAAAACCACGCGCGAGCTCAAGCGCAAGACCTTTCCGCCGGCGCTGTTCGCCATGCTGATCACCATCGCCACCGCTGCGGCCGGCGCCGGCCGGCAAATGCAGGACTGGCCGTATCAGATTCACCTCTTCGGCGCCATCCTGGCGATCCTGATTAATGCTTGGGCCTGCATCGTAGAGTATCGCAGCCTGCGCCGCAATGAGGAAATCCTGGCCGGCGTCTACCGCGAGGTCGATCGCGTTCGGGCCGAGCGTGGCTTGCCGAGCAATGAGGAGGCCTGGCGTATGGAGGGGAATTAAAAGCTCAGGGACGGCAATCCCTGGGAAAATCTCGTCAGAATCTTGCTTGGCCCCCACATTTCCGAGTACACTGGTAGTGGCTTTTTGGGGAATGAAATTCGGAGGTACGCCATGCTATCCCTGTCGCTGGCCGTCGTCCTTTCGTTTTCCCCGGCCCTGCCGACTGATGATACCAAATCGCAGCCGCCCAAAACCTCCAAGACCGAGCGTAAGCCGAATCCGCTCGCCCCGAGCCTGCCCGAAACAACCGACGAAGAAGAGGAGAAGTTCGACAAGATCATCGACCGCTTCATCCTCTTTGATACCGGCAAGTTGCCCGGCCCGGAGGGCAAAAAGGCGCTGGAAGATTTCAAGAACCTGCCGCCGGAATCGATCTTCGCGCTGATCCGAGGTCTGAACAAGGCTGCCGCCATTAACGACAGCTGCCCGGCGCTTATCATCGCTCGCCGCGTCGCCAGCCAGCTGCGCACAACGAATGACAAAGAGCTGCTGCAATTTGCGCGCGAAAACGTCGGCGCCGGCATCGAGAAATCACGTCACGCTGCCGTACTGAAGGATCTGAAATACGAATGCGCGCGCCGGCAAGCCTCCGTTCAAGACGAGAAGACGCCCTCCTTCGGCGGCAGCACGGTGCCAAAGTGACGCCCATCCCCGCCCTCAAGGGCCCGGGTTCGCCGGCCGGCTCATAGCAGCATCAATGGCGCCGTGCCGGCCGGCAGGAACTCGCGCCGTTCTTCGATCAGCTGGTGATATTCGGCCCCCACCTTGCGCTGCCTCCTATCCAAGTCGTATAGCCCCATGGGGTGCACGCGGTTGCGCGCTTCGCGCAGCGCTGTCCCAGTCGATTTGATCCGTGAGGCTGGACCAGGTGACGCCGACAATCGGCGCGCCGTCCTGGCGCAGGCGCAAGAGCGTGTTCCACTCATTCCAAAGGCGTGCACGGCGCCCCGCTCATTGCGGACGTTTGTTCCCGTGTGCATTAGCAGCAGGCAATAGCGGTCACAGTGTTGCTCGGCAATGAGGTAGTAGCCGACGAACTCGCCCGAAGCGATCGTCGTGTAATCCGGCAGCAGCAAGTGCTCGTTGGTGACGTAATAGTCGTTGCCCAAAATCGAGCTTAAGTAGAAGTCCTGGTTGATGAAGAAGTCGTTGTCGGCCTCCGTTATCGCCTTGGAGATCAGGGGAGCGGTAGATCGGCGCTTACGTGGTGGCCGTAGGCGAGGTTCGGCGGCAGAAAACGATTGCCTGTCCGGTAGTTTTGACAATGAGACGAAGCCGCGCACAGCGGCTACATCGGCGATACATCTGCGATACATCTGCCCGTGCCGAGGGCGAACAAAACCGCTTGTTGAGGCTTCCATGAGGGCATAGACTCACTCGAAATCGTAGAGGCCGTCTTGGAGAGTGCAAAATGAAGCGGAGCATCATCGGCGTTTTGCTGTTTCTGGGCACGACAGGGATTTCCAAGGCTGCCGACGTCCCCAAGCCGGTCGAGAAGGATGCCGTCCTTGCGAATTTCAGATTCAGCACCGGAGATGCGCTTCCGGAAGTCAAGATTCATTACCGCACTCTCGGCGAGGCAGCGCGCGGCGCGGACGGCAAGGTAAATAACGCCGTACTCATCCTGCACGGCACCGGCGGGGCGGGCAGCAACTTCGTTGAAGGCCGGGGTGGTGAGTTGTTCGCGGCCGAGCTTTTCGGCAAAGGGCAACCGCTCGACGCGACCCGTTACTTCCTCATCATCCCCGACAATCTGGGTCACGGTAAATCGTCGAAGCCGAGCGACGGCCTGCATGGCCGCTTCCCCCGCTATGGGTACGAGGACATGATCCAGGCGCAGATCCAGCGCGAAAAGCAGCGTCGCCGCGTGGTGTGAGCGCGACCGTGACGCAAAAAAGGAAAGACTCATGGAACACACGTACCTTCTCCAGGCCGCGACGACTGCGGCGGCGGCCGCGATGGCCGGTGGTCTCGTCGGCTGGTGCACCTTCGAGCTCGCGTCGACGGTTCGCCGTCTGCTGCCTCCCCACGAGACGCGACGTCACGGGCTGAT
>Ga0209580_10001419_pt1 | contig 11089 bp, 5 predicted proteins | sample Coa_R1_5_FD_187153 | JGI IMG/M metagenome (GOLD analysis project Ga0209580, IMG submission 187153) | Surface soil microbial communities from Centralia Pennsylvania, which are recovering from an underground coalmine fire - Coalmine... | ecosystem: Environmental > Terrestrial > Soil > Unclassified...
TTTTATCAGAGCTGGTACCAAGGAAGTACATCCAATATTTGCCATTGATCTTTTCCGGGACAATAGCACCTGATTTTGTCCAGCCGACGTTCCAGTTGCCTTTATAAGCTGGGAGAATCACTCCCTGGCGCTCCCAGTGGATTAAGTCTCTGGACGTGGCAAGGCAAAGCTGCGCGTCTTTTTTGTTGTACCCGGTGTAAGTCAAGTAATAGGTGTCCCCGAATTGCACCAGTCGAGGATCTTCGACCCCTCCATCCTTCTCGTAGTCGGCCTCAGGAGAAAGCACGGGATCCCGACGCCGTTCGAAGTGAATCCCGTCCGCGCTCTCCGCGTATCCGAGACGCGACGTGCCGCTTACGTCTTGTGCGCGATAGAGCATCACAAACTTGCCATTATGCACTACGACCGCGGGATTGAAAGTGCCGGCGGATTCCCATCCGTCTCCGCGTGGAGAAATAATTGGCTGGTCCGAAAGACGATGCCAGGCGCCCCAGCTCAGCAAGCCGAGTGCGAAAAGGGATGAAACGAGAAAACATGTGACCGCGTGCGAAGAGTCGTTTCGGTGACTTTTTGCCATTAGAAAGGACTAGTGATTCGCCATCGCACTGCGTAACTGCTCCAGGTTCTCACGGGCCAGCGCGTGCGACGGATTGATCTCAAGGGCGCGCTCAAACTGCGCTTTGGCTTCTGGTAATTGTCCTAACTCAGCGAGCGCGCTGCCCAGATTCGCATGCGCATCTGCGTCATCCGGCTTAATGCGAACCGCGGCAGCGAACTGCTCCTCTGCTGCTTGAAAATTGCCTGCAGAAGCCAAGGCGTTCCCTAGGTTGTAATACGCGTCGAAATAGTCCAGCCGAATCTGCTCAGCGACACGCAAATATGGAATGGCGCGATCCGGATGGCCCTCGGCTATAAAAGCCGCGCCCAGGGCATTGTTCACGGTTGCATCCTGAGGGCGAATGCGAAGCGCTGCGTCATATTGTTCAATTGCATCGCCCAGTTTGCCGCGTGACTGCAACACCGCTCCCAGATTGTAGTGAGACTCGAAATCTGCGGGATTACTCTGGATGTTGTGCCGCGCCAGAGCTTCCTGCAACAGCATGCGAGGGTCGCCCGCGCTCGGATCGAAGTTGCGGGGCAAGACCTGCAACCAGAGGTGCGCCATTTCGTCTCTTGCGCGATTTCCTCCTCGCACCGGTTGCGGCGGATGGTTCGGGTTCAGTGGGTTCTGTTCCGAATTGTCGTAAAGATAACGCATGCTTACGGTCGTTCCCTTGGGCAGAAACACAGGCTGCTCGTAACGGAACACCGCCTGCCAATTCAGGTCCCAGTGCGGAATGTGGATCAACGTTTTTACGCTGCCATCGGGCAGCGTCGCAATTGCCTGCAAGTCCTTCCCGAGATAATGAGCATGCGGATAAATCGCGAGGAGATCCACGTCTACCGGAAGCGTCAACCGGTCCATGACAACGAAGTTTGCATCTCCCGCCGGAATATCGAGCTTCCCATCGTTTTGCAACTGCAAAAGCATGGGAAATTTCGTGGCCGGGTCATCGGTGAAATAAATGCCAATCGTCGGCTGAATAACCTCGGGTTTGCCAGACGGCTGAAAATGCGCATTCAAGACGAGATCAGTGCCCTTGTCCAGTCGGAGCGCCATTCCCTTGGGCTCGGCATAGGGCACGCTACCCGGTTTCCAGAACAAGAAATGACTATCGGGATCGAAGGTTTCTGACTCGATCTTGATTTCCATTCCTTCGAAACCCGCCCCCGGTTCTTTTTCCCGCTCCCGCGAGTTTTGCATTCGGTCAACGAGAACGTTCGCGTGATGAACAAATTGCTTGTCGCCTGGACGAATCTCAATGGCTTTCATCCAGCGGGTACGATCAATGGGAACGGGAAAGATAAAATTCCAATACATATCGGAGCCGTTCGCCGGCAGAACAAATGGCTTTGCTGCTTTAAGCACCAGATCCGGACGTCCGCGCTGCCACCCTTCAACAAATTTCGGCTGTGGCGGCAGATCCGCGGGATTTCCCTCGGGAGCACCCTCCTCAACCCATTTCTTTATAGTCGCGATCTGTTCGTCGGAAAGGCGTGACTCGTCCGCGAATTTGAGCGGCTGGGGGTCGGGCAGCCATGGTGGCATAAATCGTGTTCGGGTCACGATTTCGATCTGGCGAGCATGCTTCTTGACGTCCTGGTAAGTCAGAAGCGGGAAGGGGCCCGATTCTCCAGGATGGTGGCAACGGGCGCAAGAGTCAAAGACAATCGGAGCAATATCGCGATTAAAGGTGACTAGGGAGACATTGTTGTGGTCAGGTTTCGTCTCTGCGTGAATGGACGAGCCCCGGTGTGCGGTTAACCCGATCACCAGGACTAAGCCAACTCCCGAGAGTGAGACTGCCGGCCTCATTCGAGGTCCGAAATGTAGCAGCCGATGCCAGCCACCTCTGCATGAGATAGCGGCCGGCCCGCGAGTGCAGCACCAATGGCGTCCTGGAGCTCGTGGGTGGTTGGCGCAGAACGCGCGTGCCCAAACGAGACGTACAGATCATCAATTCGCCCGTGATAGACGAGGGCACCTTTGCGGTCCAGCACCGCCGCCTCGGGCGTGAACTGCGCATGCGCCAACTTCACGAGAACGTGTCCGGGATCGCGCACCGCAGGAATGGAGTACTTGAAATCGCTCAGGTATTCTCGAATTTCGGCAGGCGAGTCGGATTTGTCAGGGAACACAAGATAAAAATCCGTGTCGCTCTGGTGCTCAGAGCTGAGCCGCTGGATGGTAGGAGCGTACCGCCCGGAAATGGGGCAGTCGCGACGGACGAAAATGAGCACCACTACTTTGCCTGATGAAGCCTGGAGCGGATTCACGGTGCGGCCGCTAAGGTCTACCGCTCCTTGCTGTGCGGCGGAGACTGCCGAGGCGACCAGAAGTAAGAATAGCAGCGCAACAAGCCGCTGAGCTGTACTCAAACCGGAAACAGCACTTGTCGGCGATTTAAAGAAGAGGCGGAGGAACATGGGGGACTGCTTCTCCGGATATTGTACGGCAAAAATTTGATCGGAAAGCCAGTTTGACCGTCGAAAAAGCACGTTCTAAATGTCAATTTGCATTGCAATTTGGATTACGAGTCTTCAACTGCCGCAAGAATGTTTCAGCGGCATTCATATCAGGATTGAACTCCAGCACGCGAAGGGCGCTGGACCGCGCATCATCGAGTCGCCCAGCGAGGCAGAATGTCCGGGCAAGGTTCATTCCAGCGCCGCTACTGCCGGGAGCGCGGTCAAAGGCGCCGCGCAACAAATTGATGGCAGAAGAAAGATTTCCGTTCTGGGCTTCGATGACGCCCAGGTTTGTCGCTGCGTCAATCAGGTCCGGATCTAACGCGAGGGCGCGCTGGTAGAGCATCTGCGCACCGCGAACATCCCCGTGTATTTGGTCTTCGTAGCCGAGGGCAGCAAGCGTAGCTGCGTCATTCGGAAACTGAGCCGCCGAACGGCGGAGGAGTTGTTCAGCCTGTGGTCTGGCCGCTTCCGTTCCCGTGTTCGCCAACGATTCCCAGGCCAGAGCCAGATCGCGGAGGTCGTCTTCTGCCTCGCGTGAATCCGGGAAGGGTACCAGTTGCAGTTTATCGGCTGGCGCATTTGCATTTCGCAGAACGTGCGCCGAGACCGACGCCAGGCGCGGAATTCGATGGTCTGTGACTTCGGTATGGGCAACATTGGTGCTGGCCGACGCCGGCATGTGGCAGGCAGTGCAATCTTTTTGCGCCGGATGATGCTTGGCGCCAAACTCGGCGCCGTGGCAGGCCAGACATTTTCCGCGAAAATAAGAGATCCGCTCTTCAGGTGGCGGCGAAGAATGCGGATCGTGGCAACTCGTGCACGACATCGCGTTCCCAGACTTTTGTTTGCACACACTCTGCGCAAGCGCCTCAACTTGACTCACCGCTCCCAGCCGAGAAGAAGAATCGGGCGAGACGTAATAGCGAACGTAATCGTTGAGAGAATCTCCCGGGCGAAACTCGTAAACATGCTTGCCCGGGCGCTCGATCGAGACTCGACCTTCCATGTGGCACTGCATGCAGATCGCATCCCGCCGATCCGTTGAGAGCTTCGCGGGATTAACGATTGCACCACCTTTTATATGTGCGGCTCCCGGGCCGTGGCAGCGCTCACAGCTCACGCCGGAATGCGTAAGCAGTGGCATCTCATACTTGTTCTCGGTTCCATCAATCGGTGGGCGCATTCCGCTGACGTGGCAATGCAGGCAACTAGTATGAGCGGGAAGGTTCAAGGGCATTTCGGTCGCCCGCTGATAGGCGGGGGTCATGTCCCAGAGCCGCCTGTTGCCATACCAGTTGATCGGAGATTCGAAGACAAAACTATCATCTGCGAATAGATAGGTCAGTCCTCGCTTGCCCGAACCGATGTAGTAGAGCAGCTCGCGTTTGCCATGAAGTGGATTGTCACCGTCTCGATCGAAACTTAGCCACACGCGACCCGAGTCGGTGTAAATCCGATAATGCACGCCGGATTGCCGATGGGTGAAGTCGGCAGGAATAAGGTTCTCTATCGCCAAGCCACTGGCGTGGGCCATGGGAGTCTGCTCGTACGACTGGTAGGTCGACGCGTGACACTTGGCACAGGCTTCGTTCCCGACGTAAGCAGCGCGGATTGAATGTTCAGGGGCTGAACTGGGATGCTGAGCCTCCTTAGCGGTTCGGCTCTGAGCGGAGAGCATGAAGGCGAGACTTGCGGAAACAAGAAAGACCGCGAGGACATGCGATTTTGCCCGGGTGCCTGGGAGTCTTGTCCGCGAGGAGAAGAGCTGAGAACACATGGAGGTCGGTGACCGCTCCTAAATTCTAAGCAAAATAAAAGAGGGAGTCTTGGGGGACTCCCTCCTGGAGGCATACTGCTTTCGTGGTTAAAAGTCTAAGCGCAAGCCAAACTGCAGCTGGCGCATGCCCTGTGGCGAACCCGGCGAGGCATCGGATTCGATATCGGTGACCCGACCGTTGCCGGCTTGGTCGATATTGGTTCCGCTTCCGCCCTGGTAGCTGGTAAAGCCGAGGACCGGATGGTTGAACACGTTATAAGCGTCCACACGGAACTGGAGCTTCACCTGCTCGGTCAAGGTGAATTTCTTGGAGAGCGAAGCATCCGCTCCGAAGTAACGTGGACCCCGCGCGCTGTCGTACCCATAGTTTCCGACGTGGTTGACTCCGGGATCTGAGAACCCATTGCCGCTCGGCAGGCTGCAGATTCCGTTGGAGCAAGTGTCTGTGACAGGCGTGAAGAACTGGACGTAGTGCCCGGTATTGTTGTGTACAAAGCTGCCCGCGCCGTAGTGGAACGACCCCGGGCCTTTGTTGGGCCGGCACATACTTACGTCGTTCTCCAGGCTGCAAACCGCGCCTGAAAGCCCTGGCGTCCATGGCAGGCCGCTCGACCAATTCATCGTTCCGGTAAGCTGCCAACCGCCAATAACCTCGTCCACGGCTCGACTCACGCCGTTGGCATAGGTCATTCCTCGGCCAAACGGCAGCGCGTACACAAAATCCGAGACCCATTGATGATTGCGCACGCTGTCATTCGGCCCCCACGCCCACGGCTTACTGTTCACGTAGTGGTCGCTACCGTAGTTGTAGGCATGAGCAAAGTTGTAGAAACTCATGAACTGCAAACCTTCGGAAAAGCGCTTGGTGATCTTCACTGTAAGCGCGTTGTAATTGCTGTTGGCATCGTTGCCCAGGTAATTGCCCTGGTCGTTGTAACAGCACAGGAGGGTGGATCCGGTTGTCGGGTCGATAAATCCTGGATAGGAGAATTTGTTGTACAAAGGCCGCCGCTGAACTTGCGGTACGTTGGGAACGAAACTGCCACCGATGATCTGTCCAGCGCCCGGGCCAGGCTGGTTGACATTATAGGTCGGGCCGTCCCCGGAGAATCCATGCGTGCCCTTGTTGCCAAGGTACGTGACCTCTAGGGTCATGGTGTTGGTCAACTGATGTTGAACCGCCGCGTCCCAAGTATCCACAACAGGCAGGCGCTGAGTAGCGGGCCGGATGTGCGGCTGAATGCACTGTGATTGGTTTCCTGCGAAACAGTTCGAACCGGCGAGTGGTAACAAGCCATTAGAGGGAATGCTCAGGGGGGAGAGGACGGGCGGCCCTTGAGCAAGCGTAAAGGCCGGGAGAAACGGATTCGTGTTCTGCGCTAGTTGTGCAGCCAGCACTGGCAGGTTCAGCGTAACTGCGTGCCCAAAGTTGGAACCGAACACTCCCATGTCATAGCTGCGGCCATAACCCATGCGGACAACCGTTTTCTCCCTAACCTGGTAAGCAATGCCGAAGCGTGGTGCGAAGGCAGTCCAATCGTTTCCGATGTTGCCGTTCAGACCGATGCCATTAACGCCCGCCACGCGAATGACACCTTGCTGGATATTGGCGAAGCCGCCATGTTGGTTGCCATTTACGTGTTCAGGGAAGTAAACCTCCCAGCGGAGGCCGTAGTTAACGGTTAGTTTCGAGGTTGCGCGCCAACTGTCCTCACCGTAGTAGAACATCCGAGGCTGACGCTCTGCAGCATTCGAGCTGGAACTGACGAAGCGGTTAACGCTAGCAGCATCACCCAAGAGAAAGCTGGCAAGGGCCAAGCCTCCAGTGCCGCCGTTTGAAGTATTGCCGTCCGTGAAGTTATAGACACCGGTTCGGTTTGAGTCGCTTGGAACGCGCAGATTCTCAGCATAACGCACATCAGCTCCGAATTTGAACTGATGGTTGCCATGCATTTTGGTCCAGTTCGTTACGAACTGGAACTGCTGTTCGTTTTCGATGAGCGGGCAATTGCAGCGGGCGACACCAAGTCCGTCCCCGAACACAGGCACGGTGTTGTCATTTTTGCCATTAAAGTCAAACTCGCCTAGTCCCGACGTGAAATTGTCGCCAAGGTTCGCATTAGGAATTCCAGCGTCCGTCATCGGCTTCGTTCCCGCGTCGGGTTTATTGGTTTTCGGGTTGTACTTAAAATATCCGAACCGGAAGTCAGCCAAGAGAGTCGAACTAAAAGTCTTCGTGACTCCGGAGGCCAAGCTATAGTTATGGACGATCGAGCTTCCGGCCAAGCCGCCTGGGCCAAAGCCAACCCCGCCCAATGCCCCTAGAACGCCCTTTCCAGAGAGGCTGAAGTAATCGAGACTGAAACGCCCAAACATTTGAACGCTCGGAGCGACGTTGTAATCAATGCGCGTATCGAACGCGTTCTGATTGTAGGGGCCGGCACCGGCTGCGATGAAGTTCTGCTGTGTTCCACCGCTATTGCCAGTAGCATTCGGCGCGGGATACTTGGCGAAGAAAGCCGCCGCTTGTGGAGAAATGCGGTTGATTGGTATGAGATTGCCCGTGAAAGCAGTGCGACCGGTGCCATCCGGGTTACCTGTGGCAGGGTCGAAAGCCTGACCTCCGCTACTCACGTTGCCAATATAGCCAGCGAGATTGCAGAACCCAGGCGTCGAACTGGCAGCATTCGTTGCCGGGTTGCAGCTTTGCAGCGCGGTCAAGGTAGGAACTGTGACGCTTTGCGTCAACCCGCTCTCTTGGCGCGAACCTTGAAAATCACCAAAGATAAACAATTTGTTCTTGATGATCGGTCCCCCCAAGCTTCCGCCGAACTGCTGCCACCTCTGCGGCGCGATTGGAGAACCTTTCCATGTCGGTCCCGCAGCCCACTGCGTAAATGGGTCACGAGCTTCGGTAGCATCCGTGCGGCGGAGGTAGAATGCGCTGCCATGGACATTGTTGCTGCCCGATTTCGTCTGTACTGTGACGAGGCCGGCGATCGCTTTTCCGAACTCGGCGTCGAAGGCGGCATTGGTTATCTTGGCCTCGGTGACGGCGTCAAGGTTCGGGTTGACAACGATAATGCCCAGAATCGGATCCTGATTATCGGTTCCATCTAACTCATAACCCGTTCCGCTAAAGTGCTGGCCATCGACTTGGGTCTGGCTGCTGCCCTGCGGGTTCTCAGTCGCAGCATGCGACCACCCCAGCTTTTGAGTGCCGGGCGTGAGCAGTAGGAAATTGGTGAAGTTCCTATTAAGAATGGGAAGGTCTTCAACCGCACGAGTGTTGAATTCTGTCGAAACGTCAGCGCGATCCGTCTTCATCTCGGGGGTCGCAGCCGTGACTTCAACTGCTTCAGTGGCGGATCCCACCTGGAGTTGCGTGTCCAAACGTGTGACAGTATCCGCTGAGACGCTCACATTATTCTGTTGAGCGGCCTTGAAGCCTTGGCCCTCGATTTTGACGTCGTAAAGGTCAGGAATCAAGTGCGTGACCGAGTAGTTGCCGCTTTCGTTGGTGGTCGCCGTTGAGGTGGTGCCCTTGCTCACGTCAGTGACCGTGACGGTTGCGCCCACGACTGCTGCGTTTTGCGGATCGGTGACGGTACCGTTAATGCTGCCAAAGACAGCTTGTGCGTTGGCGCGCGGAGTCCAGGCAACAAAGGAAACCGCAAAAAGCAACAAAGCGGCAAAGCTCAACAACCTTTTCATGAAATTCCTCCCACGATAGGAACAGGTAGATGGCCCAATTTCAGAATTCAACCCGAGAATCCTGTCTCAACAACTTGCATTTTTAGTTCCGAATTTTCTTGGTCGTGCACGTTGAAAACATTCAGATTGTCCTGAGCGTGAAACTCAGATCTACGTTAATTGGAATTGTTTGTAAGTTGTTGCTACCAAAAACAAAATATCCAAAAACCTCGCCAAAAATGGAGAGTGATCGCACACGAATTCGTCAACTCACAGCGAGAATTTGCGGAGCCGTTTCCTTTCGGCGAAAAACAGGAACTCTGAACTGACAGAGCCCGAAACCCACGAATTCTGCTGCGAACCCACTTTGCACGCAAACAGAAAAATGCGCCGCCGAATGTCGCGAGCACATTCGACGTCTGACTATGGTGCCGAAGCATATTCCGTTTTGGCGCGTTTGAAAGTCTCAGTGGGTTTGTTACGGTTACTCTTTGCTAAGTTGCTGGCTTGAAAGTCACTAAACTAGTTTGTTACCCTCTGTTAAGTGGGTGTGACAAGTCACGTAACCGCCGTTGAGCCGCGACTTCTCCAAGTTGAGAAGCTGGTGAATAGCCATGCTCTTCACGGTTCGGAATCGCTGTGCAAGCTCCTAAGGTACCTCGCCGACCATGCCATCAAGCATCCCGGATTAGCGCTGAAGGAATATCAGATCGCCACCGAAGTTTTCGGCCGCCCCGGCGATTTCGATCCACATCTGGACTCCCTGGTTCGTGTCCAAGCCGGGCGCTTGCGCGCCAAACTTGCCGAGTATTACGCTTCGGAGGGCAGCGAAGATCCCATCGTTGTGGAGCTGCCCAAGGGTACCTACACTTTGGCCTTCCATCAGGCGACACCGTCCGCAAAAGCGATATTGCGTGCAGCCAAAGAAAACGAACAGGACCGGAGCGACGAGGAGGCCCGCAGGAAGCGTCTAGCTATTGCGGTGCTCTCAATTCTGCTTGCGCTCGCGCTTGTGATCATCGCTACATTGCTGGTCCGGAATCGAACCACGGCATCGTCCAGTGCGGATCAACAACTCGCTCCCGCACTCCAAGTTTTCTGGCGGCAATTCGTGAATGGGCCTGAAGAACCCTGGGTCATTTTCAGTAACGGCGCCTTTGTGGGCAGACCCGAAACTGGGTTGCGGTACTTCAACCCTGCCCAGGATTCTCGACAGACGATCCTCGACCACTACACCGGGGTAGGCGAAGTACTCGCGGTGTATGACCTCGACCGCGTGTTCAGCCAATTGCATAAAGGAATTCGCGTAAAGCGTGGGAGTCTTTTCTCACTCGACGACGCACAGGACAACAATCTTATTTTTGTGGGATCACCGGCAGAAAATCTTACCTTGCTCGATATTCCGAGCACGCACGAGTTCGTGTTTCAACGCTCAATATCGGGGCCGCGAAAAGGTGATTTGGCGGTCGTCAATATGCATCCCCAGGTGGATGAGCCAAAGATGTTTTTTGCCAGCCCGCCAGGTACTCCTTTGATCGAAGACTATGCAATTGTCGGGATGGTTCCAGGCATGAATCCCACTCGTTCAGTGTTGATTCTCGCGGGCACAACCACCATTGGAACCCAGGCCGCGGCCGAGTATGTGTGTCGGCAAGAATCTCTTGAACAGTTGCTCTTGCGATTAAGCGTCTCAAATAATGGCGAGATGAAACCTTTTGAGGCGCTGCTGCGGGTGAAGGTGGCGCGCGGCGTCCCTATCGGGAGCGAACTCGTAGCGCTTCGAACGGTTTCGCGTTGACCCGATGTCCACTGTTGTCTTGCGCAGCATGCGGATAGACTAGCTATGGCTGCGGTTTTGCGTGGGCAAGCTCAGCGGCTTTTCGAAACTCCTCTCCTGCTTCAGCCTTTTGACCCTTGCGTTCCAAAGCTTCGGCAAGCAACTGGTGAGCGGGTGCGTAATTTGGCGCCACGCTGATCGCCGACCGAAACTGGGAGATTGCGCCATCCAGGTCTCCTGCTTCGAGCAGCCTCTTGCCCGAGTTTGTATTGAATGTCGCCGTCTGCAGGCTGTTGGATTGCTTAAATAGCTCTTGCGCTCGGCGGCTTTCAGCATCGGCCTCAGTTGTGTTCCCTTGTTGCCGCAGAATTGCCGCCAAATTGGTGTGTGCACCAACCAGCCCGGGGTCTATCGAAATCGCTTTCCGCAAAGCCGTAGCCGCATCTTCAAATTTGCCGTCCTGCCGGAGCACGGTACCAAGCGTGTAATAAGCTTCCGCATAGTCCGGTTTGGCTTCTGTTGCGGCGCGCAGTTCCAGTTCTGCCTCGTCGAACTTGCCTTGTTGCCACAGAGTGACGCCGAGCGTGTAATGGATGTCTGGTTGGCTGGGCGAAAGCTCAGCCGCTTTCCGCAGTTCGGCGAGCGCCTCGGGAAGGCGATCTTTTAGCTTCAATGCCAGCCCCAAATCGTAGTGAGCAGTCGCATCTTGCGGCGCGAATTTCAAAGCCGTCTGAAATTGCGCGATGGCACCGTCGAAATCTGCTTTTTGC
>Ga0209580_10001420_pt1 | contig 11088 bp, 5 predicted proteins | sample Coa_R1_5_FD_187153 | JGI IMG/M metagenome (GOLD analysis project Ga0209580, IMG submission 187153) | Surface soil microbial communities from Centralia Pennsylvania, which are recovering from an underground coalmine fire - Coalmine... | ecosystem: Environmental > Terrestrial > Soil > Unclassified...
GCAGCCAGCACGATGCCACCGGGGGGACCGGAGAAGGCGCCGTGACGAAGGGGCCAGGCAAGGTGACTCCGGGAGACGGCATTTTCGGCCTGCTTGGTGCGCCACTCACCGCCCTTGGACGAAGCGCTGACGAGAGTCCGAACCTCTCGCCCTACCGCCGGTGATGCGGATTGCCGGAGGTGGACCAACTGGGTGATACGTGCCGCCGCCTGGGGAAAAAGGTCCCAAGCCATGACCGGTGAAGCCCTCCGCCGTCCGACGGTCGGTAAGCCAATCCCATAAGCCACAGGCGAAACGGAGCGGCGATGCGGCGGTGAGGAGAAGGTCGCCTAAACCGCCTCCTCTTTAAGGGCAGCAGCAGATCCGGAGTAGCTTCGCGTCGCAACGCGAAGTGAAAGGAGAAACCGACTGATGACGAAGAACGACTGGCGGGTCCATGAGGAGAGTTAGCGCCTTGGCTGAGCCCACAAAATGGGCGGCCCGCGCTCTTGCCGGGAAACCCAGGACGTCGCAACAGCGGCGATGCTAAGAAACGTCCCCTAAAGCTCGCTCGTCTGAACTTCGTGATTGCAACGCGTGAAAGGCTCGCCATGAAGAAGATCAAGGTGCACTCGCTGACCGGGAGGATTACCTCCCAGCTCATGCGACAAGCCTTCCAAGCGGTCAAGCGGAATCGCGGGGCTGCAGGCGTGGACAAGGTCAGCATCAACTTGTTTGCTGCCAACCTCGAGGAGAACCTCGCGGCGCTGATGCGGGAGCTGAAAACGGGAACGTTCCGGCCCCTGCCGCTGCGCCGTGTCCTGATCCCTAAAGGTCCTGGCTCGACGAAGCTGCGACCGCTCGGCATTCCCGTGGTGCGGGATCGGGTCGCGCAGGAAGTGATTCGAAGGCTTCTTGCCCCGATCTTTGAACCACAGTTTCACGAGAACTCATACGGATTCATCCCCGGCCGCAACTGCCACCAGGCGATCGAGCGAGTGCTGGAACTCCACCGCCAAGGGCACCTCGTGGTGCTCGACGCGGACATTCAGGGGTTCTTCGACAACCTCTCGCATCGCGTAATCATGGCAGCCGTGGCGGCGGAGGTGGCCGACGGCAACGTCCTGACCCTGGTCGAACGATTTCTCACTGCGGGGGTGATGGAGGATGGAGCCTTCAAGCCTACTACGATTGGCACGCCGCAAGGAGGAGTCATTTCGCCATTACTGGCGAATATCGTGCTCAACCGTTTGGACTGGCAACTCCACCAGGCCGGCTATCGCTTCGTGCGGTATGCCGATGACTTTGTGGTGCTCTGCCAAGACCCCCAGCAGGCGCAAGAGGCGTTGGAGAGAGTCAAGCAGGTATTAGAGGGCGAACTCGGGCTCTGCCTGAGTCCCGAGAAGACGAAGACAACCACCTACGGGAAAGGGTACGACTTCCTGGGGTTTCATCTCTCGTCTCGCTCGCGACGCATGCGCGACAAATCTGAGCAGAAATTCAAGGCCAAGGTACGGGAACTCACCGAACGCCATCGTAACTTGGACCGTGCCGTGATCGTGAAGCTGAACCAAGTGATTCGGGGGACGGCCAACTACTTTGCCACCAGCTTTTCGACTTGCCGCTGGAGGTTCCAGAAGCTCGACTCGTGGATTCGCATGAGATTGCGGGCCATGAAGCTCAAGCGGAAGAACTACAACGACAATCACAAGCTGCGCGGGGGGTTCTTCGGCCGCCAACTTGGGTTGCTGACCCTGGAAGAGTTCTGTACGTGCCGCGATCGTTATGGTCAAGCACGCCGCGTGATTCCTCGTAATGGGGCAACTTCGGTTGGGGTCGCCCGGTGCGTGACCCGCACGCCGGTAAATGTGGGGAACTGACCCCACTGCGACAACGGGGAGGGAGTGGCTGGCCTACCCCAGCCTCTCCCTTACCCACTCGCGTCTTGCGTGTCCCTTGCGCTCTTCGGTCTGATCGACCGAAGCTAGCGCAGGTCATGCGCGATAGTCGCTACGGATTGACATCATACGAACATAAATGTATATTGGCAGATATTGTATCGATGAAACCGACGGTTACGAGTCAAGCAAACGCAGATCTCCTTGACCCGATCGCTACGGATGCGCGCGAGGATCGTCCACGGCAAGTGCCATTCGTGTCAGGACCTGGCCTTTGCCAGGAAGCTGTTGACTTTCACGATAGCGGAGTGCGCGCCGTTCTCCCCCTGAGGGATCGCCTGCATCGCGAATTCGGAAATGACGCCGGGCCTGAACACGAGGCAGTGCGTCGAGCCGCCGAACTGGAAGTAGCCGATCTGGTCGCCCTTCTTCACCCGCAGTCCTTCTTGCAACGGCTCGCCGTCAGACCGCACCAGCATGCACGAGGAGACCTCGGCCATGCCGATCAGAACGATGGACAGGAGGCCAATGGCGGGGTTGTCTGCCTCGATGAAGATCAGGGCCCTCGTGGCAACGTGGGCGATGTAACCTTGGGAGTCGTTCGGTCCGGCCGGGTCGAATCCCTCGGCGGCCGCCTCGGCGTAGTAAGTGCCGTGCACTAGGTCCAGCTTCCTGATGATGCCCGTGACGGGGCTGTGCCAGCGATGGTATTGCTTCGCGCTCAGGAACGCTTGGTAGACCGTCCCCCCCGAGAATCGGTCCACGAAGTGCCCGCTCAGCATGTGGCGTAGGGAGTAGGGTTGTGCCTTGAGCCAGAAGTAGTCGTGCTCCTTAACCGGGTCCTGGATCGCGTAGGGCGCGGATTCGCAGGCGCTCACGATAACGCTCCCGTCGTCTGGGCTCGCGACGGGCCGCATCCCCGGCTTGAACTCGCGGATGAAGAAATCGTTCCAGCTCTTGAACCCCAGGAAAGGCTTGTCCGGGTTGGTGACGAATTCGTCCAGATTCAGGGCCTTCCGCGCGTCCGGGTTCAGCCAGCCATCGTCGGTCTCGTTCAGCACGTAGAGCGAGTCCTCACTGTCGAGATACCTGGCCCACACGTTCAGGACCTTTCGCAGCATCGTGTTGACCTTCTGCATCAAGAAGGCTGAGAGCCCCGCCGGTGTGATCATGGGGAAGTCAAGGATGGCGTTGATCGGGCAACCCACCATGCCGGTCGTATTAAAGGTCGGCGCGGTGCTGATGACGTGATTCATGACCACCAGCATCTGGTGGTAGTCCTTGATCTTGACGTCGCCGCTGCCGGGCGGAGGGGGGAATCGGGGTTGCTGCTCGAACATCTGCGAGAAGTACATATACATGACCGGGTCGCCCTCGATCATGTACCGGAACTCTTCGATCACCGGGTGGAACGACGTCCACCGCTTCTCGGCCTCATCGATGGTGTCCTTGAGCCAGCGATTCAGCTTATGCGGGTGGACGGGCAGCCAGCCGCCAAGGCGGCTCGTGAGCCAACTCGAGGTCTTCGGTCGCGTCGTGATCATTCGGTCGCTCCTCACATCGCGCATCCGGAAACTCGTCGATCCCTCTCGGCCAAGTCATCGGCGGGAGCCGCATATGTCCAGGCCCCGAGACGCGAGTCATGCCGGACAACGTTAGCCTATCCCGGGCTGAATCGCCATCGTCCGGAGGCTGGGGCCTCGGCCGCCGACCGGTGACCTGGGATGCGCACGACCTCGGCCTCCGGGCAACGGCTGTAATCGCGCAATATCGCAACGGGTATCCGGGCTAAGAGCGAGTGTGTCGGACCGAAGCACGCTGGGGTCGCTTGAATCGTCGGCCATCGATCATTAGATATCGTGGTGGGACCCTTCCATCTTCTGGAACGCGGCGCTTGTGTTTAGACTGGTATAGGCCAAGCGTCCGTCGGAGCGACACTGACATCATGGTCTCCGCTGGTCTTAACGACGGCATCCCCGACCGTGGTGCCCTGTTCGACCGCTACAAGGAGCGGCTCCGCCGGACCGTGCGCCTGCGGCTCGACCGCCGCCTCGTCGGGATCGTCGACTCCTCGGGCGTCTTGAACCTGGTCCGCCAGGAGGCCGAACGCCGCAGCGGCGAGGTCGCCGGCCCCGTGGCCCAGAACCCCTTCCTCTGGCTGCGCCAGATCACCGGCCAGATCCTGGCCCAGCTCCACCAGGAACGGCTCGGCCCTGACGTCCGGGGCGACATCTCGCTGTACCGCGGCGCATTGCCCGAGGCCACCTCGGTCTCGCTGGCCGCCCACCTGCTGGGTCGCGATGCAGGCGACGATGACAAGGCCGCCGCCCGCGCCGAGCAGATGCTACTCCTCCAGGAGGCCTTGAATGCCATGGACCCGCTCGACCGCGAGGTCCTCACGCTCCGCCACTGCGAGCAGCTCTCCAACGACGAGACCGCCGCCGTCCTCCGCATCCCGAAGTCCCAGGCCAGCGAGGCCTACATCCGGGCAGCGAAACGGATTACACTGATCCTCGCGGCGCTGCCCGGCTTCACGGGAAAACCTTAGTCTGGAGCTGAGCCGAGACCTCCCGACGTGGGGTGACCTCACCGAACGGCCGAATCGCCGCAGAAAGAGGCTGCCCATGTCGACATCCAGCGAACGTCGCAACCCGGTCGAAGCCCTGGCCGAGGAGTTCATGGAGCGCAAGCGCCGCGGCGAGCCGGCCACCCCCGAGGAGTACGCCGAGCAGCACCCCGAATTGGCCGACGAGATCCTCGCAGTCTTCCCCGCCTTGCTGGTGATGGAGGATCTCGGCGGCGACCCCGGCAGCCGCACCGGCTCGATCGTCTCCGGTGCGCAGGCGATCACCGGCGTGGCGGCGGGCCGGCTGGGCGAGTTCCGCCTTCTCCGCGAGATCGGTCGCGGCGGCATGGGGATCGTCTACGAGGCCGAGCAGGAGTCGCTGGGCCGCCGAGTCGCCTTGAAGGTCCTGCCGGCCCACCTGCTGAGCGACGCCAAGCAGGTTCGCCGATTCGAGCGCGAGGCCCGCTCGGCGGCCAAGCTGCACCACACCAACATCGTGCCGGTTTTCGGCGTCGGCAACAACGAGGGGACACACTTCTACGTCATGCAGTTCATCCAGGGGCAGGGCCTGGATGCCGTCCTGGAGGAGCTGAAGCAGATGCGGCAGGTCCGCTCGACCAAGGCGTCCGGGCCGGCCCGGACGCCCCATCGCCGCGCCGCCGCCGACATCGCCGTCTCGCTGGCGACGGGCCGGTTCGCCGCCGGACCGGACGGCGGCGGGACCGTCAGCCTCGGCACCACGCTCCCTGCGTCCGAGCCACCGCCAGAAGGACCAGCCCTCGAGGCCTCGCCGTCCGACTCGGGGACGTCGAGCGTCTCCGGCCATTCCGGCATTTCTTCTCTTCTCGACACCGACCGCCGCTTCGTCCAGGGCGTGGCGCGGATCGGCGTGCAGGTGGCCGAGGCGCTGGCCTACGCTCATGGCCAGGGCATCCTCCACCGGGACATCAAGCCGTCCAACTTGCTCCTGGACCGCAACGGGAACGTCTGGGTGGCCGACTTCGGTCTGGCCAAGGCCATCGGCGGCGACGACCTGACCCACACCGGCGACATCGTGGGCACGGTGCGGTACATGGCGCCGGAACGGTTTCAGGGGGTGGGGGGCGTGCGGGCCGACATCTACGCACTGGGGCTGACGCTGTACGAGCTGGTGGCGCTGCGGCCGGCCTACGAGGAGAAGGACCGGGCCAGCCTGATCCGCCAGGTGACGCAGGAAGAGCCGCCGCGGCTGCGGAAGCTGAACCGGCATGTGCCGGCGGACCTGGAGACGATCGTGCACAAGGCAATGGCGCGTGAGCCGGCGCAGCGGTACGCGACGGCCGGTGCGCTGGCGGAGGATCTGAACCGGTTCATCGAGGGCCGCCCGATCCGGGCGCGGCGGGTCCCGGCGGCCGAGCGGGCCTGGCGGTGGTGCCAGCGAAACAAAGCGGTGGCCGTGCTGCTCTGCGGGATCGCGCTGGCGCTGGTGCTGGGCACGGCCGTCTCGACCTATTTCGCGATCCGGGCCACCCGGGGCGAGAGACTGGCGCTTCAGGAGGCAAAGCGTGCCAATCAGGAGGCACAGCACGCTAACCTCGAGGCGCAGCACGCCCGGGAGGCGAAGCTGGAGAGTGACCAGCACCTCTACGAGGCGGAGATAAACGTGGCCCGGCAGGCCTGGCAAGAGGGCCGGATGGACCTGGTGCAGCAGGCCCTCCAAATGCTGGAGCCGAAGCGGCCCGAGGATCTCGATCGACGCGGCTTCGAGTGGTACTACCTGCAGCGCGTCTGCCAGTCGGACCTCCTCACCTTGCGCGATGTCGGCGTGGCGTTCAGCCCCGACGGCCGCCTCCTCGCCATACACAGCGACGGCGGCACGGTGAAGCTCCGGGACGCCGTCACCGGCCAGGAACTCCTCACCTTGCGCGGTCATTCGGAGCGTGTCAGCGGCGTGGCGTTCAGCCCCGATGGCCGCCGCCTCGCCTCCACCAGCGATGACCGCACGGTGAAGCTCTGGGACGCCGCCACCGGCCAGGAACTCCTCACCTTGCGCGATGTCGGCGTGGCGTTCAGCCCCGACGGCCGCCTCCTCGCCTCCGCCAGCGATGACCGCACGGTGAAGCTCTGGGACGCCGCCACCGGCCAGGAACTCCTCACCTTGCGCGGTCATTCGGCGGCTGTCATCGGCGTGGCGTTCAGCCCCGACGGCAGGTGGATCGCCTCGGCCGCGGGTGAATGGGCGCGCGCCGATGAGCCCGGAGAGGTGAAGATCTGGGAGGTCGGGACCGGGCGGGAGCTGCACGCCATACGCGCCCACAAGAGCATCCCAACGTCGGTGGCGTTCAGCCCTGACGGCCGCCGCCTCGCCTCCGGCAGCAATGACCGCACGGTGAAGCTCTGGGACGCCGCCACGGGCCAGGAAGTCCTCACTTTGCGCGGTCATTCGGGGGCTGTCTCGCGCGTGGCGTTCAGCCCCGACGGCCGCCGCCTCGCCTCCGCCAGCGATGACCACACGGTGAAGCTCTGGGACGCCGCCACAGGCCAGGAAGTCCTCACTTTGCGCGGTCATTCGGGGTATATCGAGGGGCTGGCGTTCAGCCCCGACGGCCGACGCCTCGCCTCCGCCAGCCGTGACTGCACGGTGAAGCTCTGGGACGCCGTCACGGGCCAGGAAGTCCTCACCTTGCGCGGTCATTCTGACTTTGTCAGGTGGGTGGGGTTCAGCCCCGACGGCCGCACTGTCGTCTCCACCAGCCGTGACGGCACGGCGAAGCTCTGGGACGCCGCCGCGGACCAGGAAGTCCTCACCTTGCGCGGTCATTCGGAGCGTGTCTGGAGCGTTGCGTTCAGCCCAGACGGCCGCCGCCTCGCCTCCGCCAGTTCGGACCGCACGGTGAAGGTCTGGGACGCCGCCACCGGCGAGCAACATCTGACCTTGCGCGGTCATTCCGGGCCCGTCTTCAGCGTGGCGTTCAGCCCCGACGGCAGGTGGATCGCCTCGGCCGCGGGTGAATGGGCGCGCGCCGATGAGCCCGGAGAAGTGAAGATCTGGGAGCTCGCCACGGGCCAGGAAGTCCTCACCTTGCGCGGTCATTCGGATGATGTCCACAGCGTGGCGTTCAGCCCCGACGGCCGACGCCTCGCCTCCGGCAGCCTTGACCGCACGGTGAAGCTCTGGGATGCCGCCACCGGCCAGGAAGTCCTCACCTTGCGCGGTCATTCGTTCGGTGTCTGGGGCGTGGCGTTTAGCCCCGACGGCCGCCGCCTCGCCTCCGCCGGTGAGACGGACCACACGGTGAAGCTCTGGGACGCCGCCACGGGCCAGGAAGTCCTCACCTTGCGCGGTCATTCGGAGCGTGTCTGGAACGCGGCGTACAGCCCCGACGGCCGACGCCTCGCCTCCGCCAGCGATGACCGCACTGTGAAGCTCTGGGACGCCGCCACGGGCCAGGAAGTCCTCACCCTGCGCGGTCATTCGTCCGGTGTCTGGGGCGTGGCGTTCAGCCCCGACGGCCGCCGCCTCGCCTCCGGCAGTTGGGACCGCACGGTGAAGCTCTGGGAGGCCGCCACGGGCCAGGAAGTCCTCACCTTGCGCGGTCATTCGGAGGGTGTCGACAGCGTGGCGTTCAGCCCCGACGGCCGCCGTATCGCCTCGGCCAGCGATGACCGCACGGTGAAGCTCTGGGACGCGACGCCGCTGACCCCGGAGCTTCGAGTGCAGCGCGAGGCCCGGGGCGTGGTGCAGTTCCTCTTCGCCCAATCCCTGCCGGTGGCCGAGGTGCTTGACCGCATCCGCTACGATCCTACCTTGAGCGCCCAAGTGCGCCAGCGCGCCCTGGAGCAGGCCGCGCCTTATGGTCGGTGCCTGGTGGCCCATGAGGCGGAGCGGCAGGTGCACGCCCTGTACGACCAGCCTCTGCTCCGACCCGAGGTCCTGGAACGCCTTCGGTCCGACCCCGCTCTCAGCGAGCCGGTGCGTCAGCAGGCCCTGGCCCTGGCGGAGTCGGTGCCGGAAAACCCGTGGAGTTTCGACCGGGCCAGCCGGACCGTGGTCCGCCAACCTGGCGCCGCGCCCGCCGCGTATCGCATGGCCTTGAGGCAGGCGGAAGCCGCCTGCCGGCTCATCCAAGAGCGAGGCGACCTGCTCACCACCCTGGGGATGGCACAGTACCGCGTGGGACTGTACCCTGAGGCCGTGGCCACGCTGACGCAGGCCGATCGGATCAACTCGGTTGCCCCGAACGGTTCGATCCCCGCGGACCTGGCCTTTCTGGCTCTGGCGCAGCACCGCCTGGGTCAACCCGACCAGGCCCGAGCCGCCCTGGGCCGCCTGCGGGAGTTGATGAAGAAACCGGAGCAGGCCCTGGATGAGGAGGCGCGGGCCGTCCTGCGCGAGGCCGAGGCCATCGAGCAGGACCTGGCCTTCCCGGCCGACCCGTTCGCGCGCTGAGCGGCGCGGGCTCCAGACGGCTTCTCGGCGGGAGACGGCCAGGGGCATGGCTTCTTGCTCAGAGCCCTCCTCGCTTGTGCCCGCGGGCCCGGGCGTCATGCTGAACCGAGTCGCATCGGAGCTGCATCGCGCGCGTGGAGTTGGGTCATCGGCTCGTCAGCAAGCGAGGCCCAGAGGCTGTTCGACGTGGTCGCAAGCCGTTGAGAATCACGGCGGAAACCCGAACCAGGCGCTGCACCGAATGCGGGCTCCGCTGGCACCGCCGAGCTAACGTTCGGCCCATTGGATTCATCAAGTGGTCGGCTTTCTTGTACGTGTCGAATGTGACCGTTTTCTCGGATATCGGCCGACGTTCAGAGCCGCGCTCTTGCGCGCTTCGGTCGGATCGACGAATGGCACGTAGATTTCGCGTACACCCTTGGGCCTAACTGACATAGGCAAAAGGGCCTCTCTTGCGTAGATGGGGTTTGGGAACACACCCATCACCGGCAAGGAGGCCCATGGATGCGGCATTCTAACAAAGGACCGATTCAGCGGCAGCTGAGTTTTTTGCGACAACAGTTTCTTCAGGACGGAGACTTGCCGTTCACGGACGTGCTCTCGGCGGAAGTCGTCTTGCAAGCAGTCACCGCGATTGGCACATGCTGGAAGGACAGGATCTATTCGCCGCTGGTCACGCTCTGGGTTTTCCTCAGCCAGGTCCTGAGTCAAGATCATTCCTGCCGTGCTGCCGTCGCGCGCTTGATCGCCCACCGGGTTTCGCAGGGGCAAGTTCCGTGCTCTTCGGAGACTGGCGCTTACTGCCAGGCGAGGAAGCGGCTGCCGGAACGATTCTTCTCCACCGTGGCCTGCCAGGTGGGGCGAAAGCTCGACACGAAGGTCGACTCCCAATGGCTGTGGAAAGGTCGTAGCGTCTATCTCTTTGACGGGTCGACGGTCTCGATGCCCGACACGGCGGAGAATCGAAAAGAGTATCCGCTTACCTACAACCAAAGGCCGGGTACCGCGTTCCCCGTCGCGCGGATTGGGGCCATCATCTCTCTTGCCTGCGGAGCAATCCTGAATCTGGGGATCTGCCGCTATGCGGGCAAGGGCCAAGGAGAAGTCAGTTTACTGCGTCAGTTGTGGGACATCCTTCGCCCCGGAGATGTCCTGTTGACCGATTGTCTCATGTCCAATTGGACCAGCGTCGTGATGCTCAAGCAGCGTGGCGTGGAGACGGTGAGTCGGCTCAACAAGGCCGTCCGCAGCGCAGACTTCCGCTTGGGAATTCGGCTGGGGAAAGATGATCATCTGGTCCACTGGTTCAAGCCGACATCGATCCGTTCGGTGGATCGAGAGACCTACAGATCACTACCTAAATTTATCACGATTCGAGAGACTCGGATTCGAGTCGAACAGCCTGGATTTCGGACCAGGTCCATCGTAGTCGTGACGACTTTGCTGGACCCCGAGCAAACGACCAAAGAGGATCTGGCTACGCTCTATCGGGCAAGGTGGAACAATGAGCTTGATCTGAGATCGATCAAGATCACGATGCAGATGGATCTGTTACGCTGCAAGACGCCAGAACTTGTCCGCAAGGAGATCTGGACGCACGTCCTGGCCTACAACCTGATCAGGACGATCATGGCTCAGGCGGCCAGTCAAATTGGCATCCAACCACGAGCCGTCAGTTTCAAGGCGACGATTCAAATTCTAGAGGCTTTCCAGCCCGTGATTGCTCACCAGGGCCACCGCGGTATTCAGAACCGACAGGAGCTCTACCAGCAATTGCTAAAGGCGATTGCCACGCACCGTGTCGCCGATCGCCCCGATCGCTTTGAACCTCGCATGACGAAACGAAGACCCAAAAACTACAACCGCCTGACGAAACCGAGGCAAGAGATTAAACGTGAAGTGATCAAACGTTTTAGCGAAATCTAAGTGCCATTCGTCGATCAGACCGACGCATCGGGTGGAGAGGTGATGACGTGAAGGGAATGCGCACCAAGGTTCACGGGTGCCTGTCGGATGCACCGATCAGTTCTATCTCCACTTCAGGAATTTGCTTGAGAAGTTCGCCGACTGGCGTGGGCTCCTTGAGTTTCAAATGGGCATCCAGGACAGCTCGGAGAGCCTGTCATTCGAGGTCTAGAACAACGGGGGCGTAACCCTCCTCGGTCAGCTTCTTGGAGATGGTCTCGATGCCCCAGTCTGGTGTATCCGTCGTCAGT
>Ga0209580_10001421_pt1 | contig 11083 bp, 9 predicted proteins | sample Coa_R1_5_FD_187153 | JGI IMG/M metagenome (GOLD analysis project Ga0209580, IMG submission 187153) | Surface soil microbial communities from Centralia Pennsylvania, which are recovering from an underground coalmine fire - Coalmine... | ecosystem: Environmental > Terrestrial > Soil > Unclassified...
GACCCGACAAGGCCGGTGGTTTCCAACGACGGATGGCAGCACGCGACCACGGACCTGTGCACGCTCCACGACTACGACACGGCCGAGGTGCTGGCCCGGCGGTACCGCGACCTGGAATCGGCGCTCGACCCCACCGCCCGTGCGCTTCCGCCCTATCTGCCCGGCTACGGCTATCGCGGCGAGCCGGTCATCGTCAGCGAGTTCGGGGGCGTGGCGCTGAAGGGCACGGGCGGCTGGCACTATTCGGAGGCCGCCGACGCGGCGGAGCTTCTGGAGACGTACCGCGGAATGGTCGCGGCGCTGATGGCGCCAGGGCCGGTGGAGGGCTTCTGCTACACGCAGCTGACCGACGTGCAGCAGGAGCAGAACGGCCTGCTGACGTTCGACCGGCGGCCGAAGCTCGACCCGGCTCTGCTGCGCCCGATCACGCAGATGGCGAAGGCGCGGTGACGAGGACCGATCTTGCCACGTCCCCAAGCCAGGCCAGGCTTGGTTTGGGACGGCGGGCGAACGTCCTCCTGTCCACCGCCACCAGGCCGAAGGTCGGCGCGTAGCCGAAGGCCCACTCGAAGTTGTCGAGCAGCGACCAGTAGAGGTAGCCGCGCACGTCGATCCCCTCGCGAAGGCAGGACCGAACCTCGCGCAGCGCCGCCTCCATGTACGCGATGCGCCGCTCGTCGTGGGCGGTCGCGATCCCGCTTTCCGTGATCAGGATCGGCACGCCGGGGCAGCTTCGGTGGGCCCGCCGGATGGCGCCGCCCAGCGCCTCCGGGTAGTACTCGTAGCCCATCTGGGTCGTCTCCTCGGTCTCGGTCAGCTCGCGCATGGTGTCGCTCCAGTCGTGGCCCGGGCTGCGCGGCCCTTCGGGCCCGATCCGGAACCGCGTGTACGTCTGGACCCCGATGAAGTCGTCGTGGCGCGCGAGCTCGAAGAACCAGTCGCTGACACGTGACTCGAGCTCGAGCGAGGTCGTGCCGGGCTCGGCGCCGTCCTCGTACTGGATGTCCGGAAGCGCGAGCGTGACCCCGGTCGGAACCCCGGCGCGGGCCCGGATCGCGGCGGCTCCGCGCCGGTGGCCCTCGAGCAGGTTGTCGACGGCCTGCTGCGCGCCGTCCCGGTCGTCGGTGTGACCGGGCGGGTTGATGCCGAGCAGCCATCCGCTCGAACCCAGGCCCTGCGGCTCATTGATCGTGCACGCGTAACCGATCAGGTCGCCGAGCGCGGCCGCGGCGCGGTCGCAGAAGCGCTCGAAGAGCGCCGGGAAGTCCGCGGAGGCGAGGCCGCCTTTCTCGTGCAGCCAGCGCGGGACCGTGAAGTGATGGAAGGTGACGATCGGCAGCACGTGCTGCTGGCGGCACGCCTCGAGCACGGCCCGGTAGTGGTCGAGCACCGCCTGCGAGAACTCGCCCTCCGCCGGTTCGATGCGGGCCCACTCGATGCCGAAGCGGTACGCGTGCAGCCCGGCGCCGGCCACCAGCGCGATGTCCTCGCGGTAGCGGTGATACGAGTCGCACGCGTCGCCGGAGGGCTCGCGGCACGGCGTGGACTCGATGTGCTCCCACCACCACCAGTCGTTGTTGACGTTGCCGCCTTCGGTCTGGTGGGCCGAGACCGAGGCGCCCACCAAAAAGCCGTCGGGGAGCCGCTGGACGTCAGTCATCCGGCGAGTGTTCCACATCCGGCCGCCGGCGTGGAGGGCGCCAAACTGCCCTCTTGACAGCGCATCCGGGAGCGGATACGATCGCCCCTAAACCGCTTTACTAAAGCGGTTTATTGTGCTGGGAGATCGCGCCCTTGACTTGGTCGCTGGTGGGGCTGATCGGTGTCTCGGGTCACCATAGCTGACGTGGCCAGCGCGGCCGGCGTCTCGAAGACAGCAGTGTCGTTCGCCTTCAACAACCCGGACAAGCTCGGGCAGGCCACGCTCGAGCGGGTGCTTGGCGTGGCGCACGACCTGGGCTACACGCCGCACCCGGCCGCGCGCGCGCTTTCGATGCGGCGCAGCGGGACGATCGGCGTCCTGGTCCCTCAGCGCCTGTCGACGGTCTTCGCCAACCCGTTCGTGAGCGAGCTGATCCAGGGTCTCGGTGAGCTGTGCGAGGAGCACGACCTGACGATGCTCCTGGTGCCGCCGCTCGACGGCTCAATCGAAGGCGCGATCAGGCAGGCGTCGGTCGACGGCTTCATCAGCGTCGGCCTCGCCCCCGATGACCGCGCCCTCGCGGTGCTGGACCGGATCGGCATCCCGGCCGTGCTGGTGGACTCCGAGTCGTCGCCCGCGCATCCTGCGGTCAACGTGGACGACGAGGGCGGAGCCGAGGCAGCCGCGCGTCACCTGCTCGAGCTCGGACACCGCCGGCTCGCGATCCTCGTCCTGCCGCCGATCCGGGGCCAGACCGGTCGGACCCCGACGGCGGCGCGCCGCATGGCGGGTTACCTGGCCGCCATGGCGCGGGCGGAAGCACCACCACCGCACACGCTGATCACGGGCATCTCGGTCGCCGCGGGCGCGCGCGCCTTCGAGCTCCTGCCCAGGGACAGGCGCCGGCCTACAGCGGTGCTGGCCATGAGCGACATGGCCGCGATCGGCGTCATGTCGGCCGCGCAGGCCGCCGGGCTGCGCGTGCCCGAGGACCTGTCGGTGGTCGGCTTCGACGACCTGCCGATGGCGGCCTGGACAAACCCAGGGCTGACCACGGTGCGCCAGCCGATCGTCGAAAAGGGACGGCTCGCCGCGCGGCTTCTGATCCAGCGCATGAAGGGCAGGACGGTCGAGTCTCCGTCGCCTTTGAGCACCACGCTCGTGGTTCGCGGCTCCACCTCGAGACCATCTCGCGGCTCAAAGGAGGTGGTCGACCGGCGCGCGTAGAGAGTCCGGCAGGGATTTCGCGATTTGCCAAATCAGGGGAGGTACATAGAATTGAGTTTTCCGGGGCAGGGTATCCGTCGGCCCAGCATCGATTGGGGGATTTGAAGATGCGCTCTAAGTGGCTCAGGCGCAGCCTGGTTCTCTCGATGGCCGCGGTGTTCACAACAGTGGCTTGTGGCACCGGCTCGTCGCAGAACGCCGGGACTGTGCACTTTCTCGGAGTCTGGTCCGGCCAGGAGCTGACCAACTGGCTGGCCGTGCTCAAACCGTTCGAGGACCAGACAGGAATCAAGGTCAGCTACGAGGCGTCGCGCGACCAGGACGCGATCCTGACCTCGCGCGTCGCGGCGGGCAACCCGCCCGACGTGGCGGGCGCGCCGAGCCCGTCGCTTCTCACCTCGTTCGCGAAGCAGGGCAAGGTCGTCCCGCTGAACGACGCGGTCGACATGAACGCCCTCCAGGGCGACACCGCCCAGAGCTGGATCAAGCTCGGCGAGCCGCTCAACGACGGCAAGCTGTACGAGATCTTCGCCTGGGCCGACGTCAAGGGCTTGATCTGGTACGACCCGAAGAACTTCCAGGCCAAGGGCTACAACGTGCCCAAGTCCTGGGACGACCTGATGGCCCTCCAGAGCCAGATCAAGAACGATGGCACCAAGCCTTGGTGCATCACCGTGGAAAGCGGCTCGGCCACCGGCTGGCCGGCCAGCGACTGGCTCAAGGAGATCGTGCTCAGCCAGTCCGGTCCTTCGGTTTACGACCAGTGGGTCGCCGGCACCATCAAGTGGTCGTCCGACCCGATCAAGCAGGCGTTCCAGACGTTCGGCACCATCCTTGGTCCCAACGACAGCAACGTCTACGGCGGATCCCAACAGATCATCGCCACCAACTTCGGCGACGTCGGCACGCCGATGCTCAAGAGCCCGCCGAAGTGCTACATGCTGAACCAGGCGTCGTTCATCACGACGTTCTTCACCAGCGCCGTGCCGGGCGTGACGCCCGGAACGGACTTCAACTACTTCCCGCTGCCCGACATCAACAGCCAGTACGCGGGCGCGCACGTGGTCGCGGGTGACACGTTCTCGATGTTCAAGGACACCCCGCAGGCCCGCAAGCTCATCCAGTACCTGACCACCGCCGACGCCCAGGCCGTCTGGGTCAAGGCCGGCGGAAAGATCGCGGTCAACAAGAACGTGCCGATCTCGGACTACCCTGACCCGCTGGCCAAGGAAGAGGCCCAGATCATCGCCAACACGCAGATCGCGAAGTACGACGCGACCGACCAGATGCCGGCGGACATGAAAGCCGCGGCCTGGGCGGACCTCGTCAAGTTCATCCAGAACCAGGGCCAGCTCAATTCGCTGCTGGCGCATCTCGACTCGGTCCAAGCGACCGCTTACAAGTCGTAACCGGATAGAAGGAGGCGACCAGTGGACTTCAGCGTCCTCATCGGGGACATCCCGACGCTGGTATCCGTAATCGTCGGCGTGCCCTTGGTCCTTGTGGCCTACATCGTGGGCGCCGAGTTCCTGGTCCGCCGCCTTCCCGACAAACTTCGCCCGCAGGTCCGGCCCTGGATCTGGGTCGGACCTGCGATCGCCATGGTGGCCGCGTTCCTTTTCCTCCCGGCCGTCGCGACTTTCATCCAGAGCTTTCAGGACAACCACGGGAACTTCATCGGGCTGCAGAACTACGCCACGCAGCTCGCCGGGTTCCCGACCGGCGGGGCATGGATCGCCGTCCGGAACAGCATCATCGTGTGGCTCGTCCTCTACATGATCTTCGTGCTGATCTTCGGCCTCATGATGGCCGTCCTCTTCGACCGGGTTCAGTACGAGACGATCGTCAAGTCGCTCATCTTCATGCCGATGGCCATCTCCTCGGTGGCGTCGAGCGTGATCTGGAAGTTCATGTACCAGTACCAGCCGCCGGGCGAGACCCAAACCGGCACGTTGAACGCCCTGGTCACCTTTTTCCATCACGACCCGGTGGCATGGCTGCAAGACCAATGGCCGAATGGCATCGGGATCTTGAACAACCTCGCGTTGATCACCGTGGCGACCTGGGGCCTGACCGGGTTCTCCATGGTCATCCTCTCCGCCGCGCTCAAGGGCATCCCCGCCGACCTGCTCGAGGCGGCCAGGGTCGACGGGGCGGGAGAGCTCACGATCTTCCGGCGGGTGATCTTTCCCCTGATGATGCCGACCATCGTGGTCGTAGCCACGACGCTCGTCATCTTCGCGATCAAGGTGTTCGACGTGCCGTACGTCATGACCAACGGCAACTTCAACACCGACGTGCTTGCGCTGCGCATGTACAACCTGATGTACCTGTCCCACAACTACGCGGCCGCGAGCGCGGTGGCTATCGTGCTGCTGGTCGCGGTGGTCCCCGTGCTGGTCTTCAACCTGAGACAGTTCAGAGCGGTGGAGGCGCGAAGATGAGCGTCGCAGCAGCAGCCAGGACCGAATCCACCGCCGCCGTCGGATCGCTCTCGTGGATCGTGCAGAAGGTCCAGCGTTTCGCGCTTCACATCGCGGTCATCCTGCTCACGCTCGTCTGGGTGATCCCGACGCTCGGACTCGCCGTGAGCAGCTTTCGGCCGGCGTTCCTCATCTCTACGACCGCCTGGTGGACGGCCCTTTCGCCGCCCTTCCAGTTCACGCTGCAGAACTACACCGACGTGCTGGCCCAGAGCAACCTTGGCCAGGCCATCTTCAACAGCTTCATGATCTCGATCCCGTCGACGGTGATCCCGGTCACGATCGCCGCCTTCGCCGCGTATGCGTTCGCGTGGATGAAGTTCCCTGGCCGGAACTGGATCTTCCTCGCGTTCGTCGGCCTGCTCGCCGTGCCGCTCCAGCTGACCTTCGTGCCCGTGCTGACCTTCTTCGTCGCGCACGGAATCGTGCCCGAGAACCTGCAGAGCCTCGGCCTTCCCCCGTGGGTCGGCCTGTGGCTGGCCCACGCCGGGTACGGCCTGCCGTTCTCGACCTACCTGCTGGCCAATTTCTTCCGCCAGCTCCCGAGCGACCTCTTCGAGTCGGCCGAGATCGACGGGGCCGGCACGCTCACTGTCTTCTTCCGAATCGTGCTGCCGCTGTCGGTGCCGGCGCTGGCGTCGCTCGTCATATTCCAGTTCCTGTGGGTCTGGAACGACCTGCTGGTGGCTTTGATCTACGTCGGTGGCACGCCGGACGTCGGCCCGCTGACCGTGAACCTGGCCAACCTGACCAACTCGCTCGGCCAGAACTATCAGCTCCTGACCGCCGCGGCGTTCTTCTCGATGATCGTGCCCCTGGTCGTCTTCTTGAGCCTCCAGCGCTATTTCGTCCGCGGCATTCTTGCCGGTTCAGTCAAGGGATAAAAAACAGATGGCATCAGTCACATACGACCACGTCGTCAAGCGCTACACCGCGGACGTCACCGTCGTCAAGGACTTCAACGTCGAGATCAAGGACAAGGAGTTCATGGTCCTGGTCGGACCCTCAGGCTGCGGCAAGTCGACGGCGCTGCGCATGCTGGCCGGGCTGGAGGCCATCACCGAAGGCCAGATCCGGATCGGCGATCGGGTGGTGAACAACGTCGCCGCCAAGGACCGCGACATCGCCATGGTCTTCCAGTCGTACGCGCTCTACCCGCACATGAGCGTCTACGACAACATGGCCTTCCCGCTGCAGATGCAGCACATGAAGAAGCCCGACATCGACAAGCGCGTGCGCAACGCCTCGCGCATCCTCGGTCTCGACAACTTCCTCAAGCGCAAGCCGCGCGCCCTCTCGGGCGGCCAGCGCCAGCGCGTGGCGCTCGGCCGCGCGATCGTGCGCAGCCCCAAGGTGTTCCTGCTCGACGAGCCGCTCTCGAACCTGGACGCCAAGCTGCGCGGGCAGACGCGCATCGAGCTGCAGAAGCTGCATCGCGACCTCCAGACCACGTTCATCTACGTGACCCACGACCAGGTCGAGGCCATGACCATGGGCGACAGGATCGCGATCATGAACGCCGGCATCCTGCAGCAGGTCGGCACGCCAGGCGACATCTACGACCACCCGGCGAACCTTTTCGTGGCCGGCTTCATCGGGAGCCCCACCATGAACTTCGTCCCGGCCACCGTCCAGGACGGCTCGGCCAAGGCCTCGGGCTTCGAGGTGAGGCTGCCCAAGGCGGTCAACACCCAGAAGGGAACGCTCGGCTTCCGGCCCGAGACGGTGACCGACCGCGTGACCGACGGCGGCACGACGCTGGGCATGAAGGTCGACGTCGTGGAGCGGCTGGGCTCCGACCAGTTCCTTTACGGTCAGGTCGGCGGCGACCAGGTCACGGCCAGGGTCGACCCGAGGATGAACGTCTCGCCCGGCGACCAGGTGAAGCTCGGCCTCGACACGCGCGGGCTGCACTTCTTCGACTCAGAGAGCGAGCTGGCCGTCTTCTAAGGCGGCCAGCCTCTAGACGGCGCGTCCGTGAGCCTGGAGCGAGTTCGAGCGCTCGAGGACTTCGACGCCGCGCGCTTCCGCGCGTTCCGGCGGTCCATCCGGTCGATCCTGACCGGGCGGGCGCGGAGGCTGCAATCCCTCGAGCCGGTCCTGGCCGCGGCCGGGCTCGAGGGACGCGCCTTCGGCGGGGTCAAGGAGATCCCGCTCGACCACGTGATCGGTTCGGCCGCTCCGCCCGGCAAGACGAGCGATTTCGACCCGGCCTTCCTCCCCGTCAACCGGCGCCTGCGCGACCGCTGGACGCGGATCTACCAGGCGATGGTGGAAGGCGAGGAGCTGCCGCCGATCGACGTTTACAAGGTCGACGACAACTACTACGTGATCGACGGCCACCACCGCGTGTCTGTGGCGCGCAGCCTGGACCGCGACACCATCAACGCGCGGGTGGTCGAGGTCAAGACCCGCGCGCCGCTGGGTCGCGACGTGGACCCTGCCGCCCTTTTGCGCGCGGCCGAGTACGCGGCGTTCCTGCAGACCACGCAGCTCCACCGGACCAGGCCCGAGGCCCGCCTCCGGTGCAGCCGGCTCGGCCGCTACGACGAGATCCTGAAGCACATCCTCGGCCACGCCTACTTCCTGTCCCAGGAGCAGCACCGGGAGGTGAAGCTGCAGGAGGCCGCCGCGAGCTGGTACGACCACGTCTACACGCCGATCGCCGAGGCGATCCGCAAGCACAACGTGCTGGAGGCGCTGCCCGGCTGGACGGAGGCGGATCTCTACGTCGAGATCACGCGGCGCTGGCTGGCGATGAGCGAGGAGGGGGCGGCGGCGGGCCCGGACCCGGCGGTGGAGGCGCTCCTCCAGGAGCACGCGCGCCGCTGGCTCCGCCGCAGGCGCAGAATCACCCTCACCTCTTGATCGGCATCATCTTCGGTCCCCCCGGTAGCGGCAAGGGAACCCAGGCCGCCCACCTCGAGCAGGAGCTCCACCTCAAGCACCTCTCGACGGGCGACATCCTGCGCGCCGAGGTGGCCGCGGGGACGCCGATCGGCAAGCGGGTCCAGCGGATCATGGCGGCCGGGGACCTGGTGCCGGACGACCTGATCGTCGACATCGTGCGCAGGCGCCTGCCGGAGGCCGAGGAGGGGCCGGGCGTCCTGCTGGACGGCTTCCCGCGCACCGAGACCCAGGCGCGGGCCCTCGACTCGATGCTGGCCGGCGAAGGGCACGCCGTGACCTTCGTGCTGGCCCTGGTCGTGCCGGAGGACGTGCTGGTCCAGCGCATCCTGCACCGGGCGGCCGTGGAGGGACGGGCCGACGACACCCGCCAGGCGATCAGCGAGCGGATGCACGAGTACCACAAGCTCACCGAGGCGGTGCTCGAGCATTATCGAAAGCAAGGCGTGCGGGTGATGGTGATCGACGGCGTGGGGAGCCCGGAGGACGTCTTCGAACGCATCCACGCCCGGTTCGCGGCTCGATCGACGCCCCGGGTGGACGGCTCAAAGCCCAGGGCTTCGGCCTAAGCTCTGCGATTGCCGGGGAGAATGGCCAGGAAAGCGCGCGAATCAGACCTGGGTCAGGCGATGAAACCGATGCAATCGGAGGATCGCCCTGCGCGCGACCGGCGCAACGGCGACGGCCAGGCGCCCGTCGCCGCGCCCGTCGCGGGCCCCGAGGTCGCCGCCGCGCGCGTCGCCAGCCCGTTCCCGCCGATCGCCGAGTACGCGTTCCTCTCGGATTGCGAGGTCAACTGCCTGGTCGCGCCGAGCGGCCGCGTCGAGTGGATGTGCCTGCCCCGGCCCGACAGCCCCAGCGTGTTCGCGGCGATCCTGGACCGGGCGGCGGGCAGCTTCCGGTTCGGCCCGTCCGGCGTGCAGGTCCCGGCCGGCCGCCGCTACCTCCCGGGCACGCTGGTGCTCGAGACCACCTGGCGGACGCGCACCGGCTGGCTGATCGTCCGCGACGCGCTCTGCATCGGTCCCTGGTACCACGCGCAGCGCCGCTCGGGCACACACCGGCGCCCGCCGACCGACCACGAGGCGGAGCACATCCTGCTCCGCACGGCGCGCTGCATCATCGGCGAGGTCGAGCTGAGCCTCGATTGCCAGCCGGTTTTCGACTACGGCCGCACCGCCGCGAAGTGGGAGTACGCCAGCCCAGGCTATGGCGAGGCGATCGCGAGCGGCGGCGAGCACGACGTGCCCATCCGCCTGGTGACCGACCTGCGGGTCGGCTTCGAAGGTCCCGGCGCGCACGCCACCAAGACGCTGCACCAGGGGGAGCGCGCCTTCGCCGCGGTGGCGTGGCCGCGCTCGCGCCACTCGACAGCGAAAGAGTTCTGGGCGGAGCACCCACCTCCGGCGTCGGCCGACGAGGCGTTCCAGCGCGTCGAGCGCACCGCGGACTACTGGCGCGAGTGGATCAACCGCGGCGACTTTCCTGAGCATCCCTGGCAGAGCTACCTGCAGCGCAGCGCCCTGACGCTGAAGGGCCTCACCTACAGCCCCACGGGCGCGCTGCTGGCCGCGCCCACCACGTCGCTGCCGGAGACCATCGGCGGCGAGCGCAACTGGGACTACCGCTACACGTGGATCCGCGACGGGACCTTCATGCTGTGGGGCCTCTACACGCTCGGCTTCGCGCGCGAGGCGAACGACTTCTTCTACTTCATCGCCGACGTCGCCGCCAGCAAGAAGGACCTGCAGATCATGTACGGGATCGGCGGCGAGCCCGAGCTGACGGAGAAGACGCTCGACCACCTGAGCGGTTACGACGGCTCACGGCCGGTGCGCGTCGGCAACGCCGCGTACCAGCAGGTGCAGCACGACGTGTGGGGCGCTGTGCTCGACTCGGTATACCTGCACACGAAGTCGCGCGACTACCTGCCGGAGGTGGTGTGGCCGATCCTCAAGCGCGCCGTCGAGTGCGCGCTCGAAAACTGGAAGAGACCCGACCGCGGGATCTGGGAGGTGCGTGGGGAGCCCCAGCACTTCACGTCCTCGAAGCTGATGTGCTGGGTGGCGGCCGACCGCGGGGCACGGCTGGCCGAGCTGCACGGAGACCTCGACCTGGCGCGCAGCTGGCAGGCGGCGGCCGACGAGATCAAGTCCGACATCTGTGAGCGCGGGGTCGACGAGCGAGGGGTGTTCGTGCAGCACTACGGCTCGAAGGCCCTCGACGCGTCGGTGCTGCTGATCCCGCTGGTGCGCTTCCTTCCTCCGGACGACCCGCGGGTCCGCACGACCGTGCTCGCGATCGCGGACGAGCTGACCGTCGACGGCATGGTGCTGCGCTACCGGACCGCGGAGACGGACGACGGGCTGAGCGGGGAGGAGGGGACCTTCACGATCTGCTCGTTCTGGCTCGTCTCGGCGCTCTGCGAGATCGGCGAGCTCGACCGGGCACGCGAGCTCTGCGAGAAGCTGCTCTCGTACGCGAGCCCGCTGCAGCTCTACGCGGAGGAGATCGACCCGCGCAGCGGCCGGCACCTGGGCAACTTCCCGCAGGCCTTCTCACACCTGGCGCTGATCAACGCGGTCATGCACGTGATCCATGCGGAGCAGGGCGCGACGCACAAGTTCGGCGCGGCCGCGGTGTCGCCCCAGCCGTAAACAACCCTCGTCGGATTCGTGGTCAGCCGGAAGGCTTTCGCACGCTTGACGCCACACGCGCGGATCGATCCCGCTGTCAGGGCACGCCTGGCGCCAGACGTGCGTGATCGCCGCCGGGGTCGCGCTAGGTCGCCGGCTCCGGCTCCGGTTTCAGGAACAGGGCCCCC
>Ga0209580_10001422_pt1 | contig 11081 bp, 19 predicted proteins | sample Coa_R1_5_FD_187153 | JGI IMG/M metagenome (GOLD analysis project Ga0209580, IMG submission 187153) | Surface soil microbial communities from Centralia Pennsylvania, which are recovering from an underground coalmine fire - Coalmine... | ecosystem: Environmental > Terrestrial > Soil >...
ATTGAAACGGTACGTGAGTTGCATAAGGGTAGGTGGTCGATTCTTAGTCATTATGTCTAGTGTAAAGTTTTGGAAACAATGTTGTAATTTCTGAGCAGTAGAGTATACTTATCCTCATGGCGTGTTCTTCGTTGGAGGAACTGGCGAAGGTGGCGGCCGATAGATATCAGATCGGCTACCTCCTTTATTTGAAACGTCGATTTGGGACAATGGAGGTATTTTAAGAATGCCACTATCACCGCAAGACGTTGCCAACCGCTGGGCACAGGGGCTCGCGAACGCAACGACGAAAATGACGAACTCGGCCACCTCTCTCACCCAGTCGCCGACGCAGCAAGCGGCTGCTGCTGTGCAGACCTGGATCGCAAGGCTGAATGACCCCAAGACTCAGCAGAAATGGGTTTCAAAGCTCCAGGCGGTCACGCTCGGCGACTGGCAAAAAGCGTATACCCAAAAAGGCATCCCGCGCGTCAGCCAGGGGGCCCAGCAGGCCATCAACACCAAGATGGTCCCCTTCTTCACCAAATGGCTCCCCTACGAAGCCGCGGGCCAGCAACAGGTCAAGCAGATGCCCAAGACGACGCTGCAAGACCGCATCGCCCGAGCCGTCTTTATGATAAACTACAATAGCCAGTTCACCTACCCGTAAGGTGGACAATTACCCTGATAACTACCTACGAGGTGGCAAATGGACTGGAATGAAATGATGGCGATGGTCGCTCAGTTGCAAAAAGCCCACAAGGACAAGCCGCTTGCTGAGCAGGCCAAGGTGATCGACAACCACTTTAAGGAAACCCCGGCCCTCGGCTGGTTGCTGCTCCACGCAGCCCACCAGGGAGGGGCGATGGAGGAGGCCGCGGAGCATAATGAATGAATGGGGACGCTGGACCCACTATGTGGAGTATTGTGATCCTCGCTCTGGCGTGTGGTCTCGGGACAGGTGCCTTGGTGTACGGACTGCTGAGGCTGTTGCTGAGCAGAAACGGCAGGCGGGGTTCTGGCAAGTGAAGGTTGCGCATCGCACAAATAAGCACTCCAGAGGTCTTAAATCTCATGTTCATGACCGTAGACTATACTGATAGCACGTCCGCCGCTCAGACGGACACGGACATCGGGCTCGCCAGCGACTCGATGATTACCACGCTTAACAAGCATCCGCTCTTTCCGGTCCCGGTGCAAATGCGCTGGTGGGCTGGCATTGGCTTGACGATGACACGCGTGCGCCTCTCGGCACCCAAAGTTAAGCCGATTGTGCGACCCGTTTTGTCCATAATTAATAACGCGGCCACAATCCAAGATCCGCGAAAGATGATGCGCTACTGGAAACACTCGATTATGTTAAACGCGGTCGAGGAAATCCAGATGCTCCGGTCTAACACCACTGCCGTGGCGGAGCAAGATCACGTCGTGCTCACCGTGGGCGACGGTAATTTCAACGTCCCGCAAGGGGAGATGTACGTCGCAAGAGGCACCACCAGTTTCACCCCTACCATCAACGCATGGTCAACTGGCAATATCACAATGGACGACACATTGCAAGTTGGCCGGTATTCCATTATCGGAGCTCGTGTCCACGACGCGACCGGGATTGCCGCACGCTTCATTTTTCCTGGCGCGCCGGTGCAGGGTGGCCTGCCGCAGATCCGGCCGGGAATCCTGTGCAACACGGCTGCCACCCAGTCCGACAACGATGAATTTCGTTATGGGGCACAGGGGGAATTTGGCCAATTTGAGAGTTTCGCACTCCCCGTATTGGAAATTATGGACGCCGGACCGACCGCTAACCCGGACGTGCTATTCGACCTCGTTGTCGCTCGGATCGGTGCTAGGGCTCAGTGATGCCGCCTTTACCGTCGATTGCCCAGAGCGCCAGCCAGTACAAGTTTACCGAGACTAGCTTCGCGGCCAACGCCACGGTACAGCAGGCGGTCGGCGCCAACCCAAACCGGGTTGCGATCTTATTCTCAGACTCGGCGGGTAGCGTATTTATCGGCACGGACCCGACCAAGTTAGGGACGTCTAAGGGGGCAATTAACCTCAGCTCGACGCTGAATTATTTTTCCGCGACTTTCGAGCAGTACGGTCCGTGGGTTCAAGCTGCGTGGTTTTGTTGCCGGGTGTCTGGGATCTCGACGCTTACGGTCACGGAAATCATCTACTCCCCAAGCGGATAGACGCACATGGCTCGCTCAAGTAAGATTACCTTTGTGTCGGTCGGCACCACCGACCAGGAGCTGCTGCCACCGGCGCCCAATCGGGTGGCCCTGATATTGACTGGTGGTAACGCAGGCCGGGTGACGTTTGCGAGCGATATCCCGGCTGCGCTCGACAGCGGCCTGACTATCGTCCAGCAGTCTGGGCCGCTGGATCTTTGGGTTGAGAGGCACGGCACTGTGGTCCAGTCAGCCTGGCGAGCGATCGCCGCTGTGGCGGGAACAGTAGTCGGCATTGTGGAGGTGATGGAGGGGTGAGCAAGACTAGGCAGCTAAAGCCCCAGGTACTGGAGCCCTTCAGCCCGCAAGATCTGGAGCAATGGAACGAGGCGTTGCGACAGTGCGAAGCCGCTATGCGTGGGTGCGAGCTAGGTATTCAAGCCGGATTTCCGTGTGAGGACCAGCTGTCGGCATGTACGGCGCTGCGTGACCAGATTACCAAGATGAAACAGGTCTATGCGCCAGGGTATCCATGATTGATCCGGTAAACCCAGGCCCTGCCGGCACGTTTGGGCCCGCGGGTGCAGCGTCAGGGGCGTCTGCGCCAGGAGACTTGACGCCTCTCTTAACCTCCGGCAGCGCCGTAATCAGTCAGGCGATGCAGGCGGTAACGGGAGCGGTCCAGTCACTTTTTAATCAGGCATTTGCGACCGTCCAAGGTGCAATTGCTAAGGCGGCCGGGTCGATCAGTGCGGGCTATAATGCGGCAGAGACGCAGCTTGTGACTTCTGGCGCCCAGGCACAAGCGGCGATCTCCTCTCAAGTTCAGTCTGCTACCGTACAGAGCGGTGGCGGCGGCACATCGGAAAGCGGAGTAAATGAGGGTCAATATGGCTGGAACGTCTACAGTTATATTATCGCGCCTTACCCGGCCAGGGCTGTCCAGGGGGTTGGCATTCCTGGCGCCCAGATGCAGCTCTGGTGCTTTCGGGGCTCGTGGGACAACGGCCAAGACGCGGTGCGCTACAGTTTGGGGATCGGCGGTAGCGCTCCACCTCCTGGCTGTCTCCTCCCTGGTGGCCCAGCCGCTCCTCCAGGAAATCCCCCTGCACAGCCCGCTCCCTGTACCGGATACACCTCATGGCAACGAATCAATGCTGACGGAACCGGAACTTGTATCGACTTGTGTGACGGAGTGCAGGCGCCAAGTGGATTTGTTGCGGGTGCGACTGGGCAGCGCTTTGACGCATTGCCGGGTCCTCCGGGAACGCTCTATAGCTGTTTCGTGGCAAAACCGCCCGTGCCACCTCAGCAATATTACGGTGGATGTTCACCGACAGGCCAGCCGGTGTCTTGGCAGGCGGGTACACCCGCACCGGCGGGAGTCACCGGACAGGTAGGTCCCTTCGGAGATAGTACGAGCGCTCTCTCGGCAGCGAGCTGCCCGACGGGTGGGGGACCTCCAGGGGGTCCTCCGCCCAGCTCGGGCACTGGCACCGGGATCTGCCCGACGTGCAATTCTGACGGCAGCCTCAAGCTGCCAGATTGCATTGACATTGACTTGTGCTCGCCCGAGAAGGTAGCCCAAGCCATCTACATGGGAATGTGTAAGTGGTCCACTGATGACTCGTGCTTTTACGATCCAATCTGGCGCGCAATCAAGAAAGGCTTGTGCGAATGGATCAAAGACCCTGCCTGCGAATGTCCTTTAACAGACTCCGTTAAATACCAGATTGAGGGCTGCAACCCGGTCTATGACAACCTCGTTAAAGCCTTCATGGGCCAGGCGGGTGCAGTCGTGACAGATGCCGGGTCGCTTGATGAGGTCGTGCAGCAGGCACTAGACCTTAACCCGATAGTTGGCTAGCAGCGGGAGGGACGGAGATGGGAGTAGGTCCGGCTTTTGCTCATGCAGCTATGCACGCTGTTGGCCCAGCGCTGCATTCGGTGACCAAACCTATCAGCGTTGTTACTAGCAATGCGGTGCCGATGGAGTTCCCTCCCACTAGCGAGCTGATCCATTTCCACACCCGTGGCTTGCTCCTCGACTCCTTCCTTCATGATGCGGCGAAAAATCAAGGCGCGCTGGTAGACCCTACCGGATCGGTGGGCGAGGAGATCAGGCTCAGTACCGAGTGCTGGCAGGCAGCTTGGGAATCCGCAAAGGAAATTGCAACCTTCGAGCAGCTCGTGGAAATCGTAAACCGCCAGCTGGCCGGCGATGACGTGATGATAGCGCGTTTGGGACGGCTGGGCTATTATGACACGGACGTCAAAAAGGAGATGACAAATCTTCGTTATGACATTCCCGGCCCGGCCGACCTCGTGCGCTTCAGCGTCCGGCACGTTTGGGAGCCGGACCTTGTAGCCGATATTGGCTATGATGAGGAATTCCCCGGTGCGATCATCGACGTGTGGCATGCAATGAAGGGGCTCGACTACAAGCTCTTCACGGGACCCTTCGCGGATCAAGTTGCCAGCGCGCTGGGCGGCGAAGGGGCAAACTTCGCGATTGCCAATAACTACGCGGAACGTGGCATACCAGAGCCGACGTGGGCAAGGGCTTACTGGTGGAGCCACTGGGTCCTGCCATCGCCCGGCCAGGGCTATGAGATGATGTTTCGTCTCAGACCGGGCCGCGACCCAAAGTACGATCCGCCTGAGGCCAAGGGTCTGGAGTTCACCTTTGACGATCTTAAGTTGCTCCTTCGGGCAAATGACTATCCGCCTAAGTACAGACCGCTATTGTCCGCAATTGCTCACCGGATGCCTGGGGTCCGCTTTATCCGCGATTTCCGCAAGCAGGGAGTCTACGATTTTCGGGCGGTGCTTGAGTGGGCACTGCGCTGGGGTTATTCAGAGCAAGACGCGCTGGACATTGCTTCAGATATAGAGGCGAGCGTGACCGGCGCGGAGCAAAAGAAAACCTCGTGCAAGGGTTGCGCCACCTGCGATCAGGCATTCGAGGTCGGTGTCCTGAGCCGCGACGAATTGCAGCAGTGTTACACCGATTACGGGATGCCGCCAGAGGAGGCGGCTAAAAATGCCGGCCTGGCCGATCTCAAGCTAGCCGTCAAGCGGGGCCGGGAGATCGTCGGCAACGTGCGTAAGCGTTTCCTGCGCGGGACGCTTAACGCGCAACAGGCCAGTCAGCTGCTCCAGCAGTGGGGAATCAAGATAGACAGAGTGCAAAATTACCTTGCGGACTGGCAGCTCGAATTCGAGGCGGGTAGGAAAGAGCTGAGTGCGGCCCAGGCAGTCAAGTATGCGTGCCAAGGGATTATCTCTGTGGAGGATCTGGTAACGCGCCTGACTAACCTGGGCTACCCGCCTGATGACCAGAACGCACTTATCAGCGAGGCTGCCGTGTGTGCGTCGAATCTCGCCGCTGAACAGGCGGCCAAGGTGGCGCGGGCCGACCGGCAGGCGAAGGCGGACGCCTATACCGCGGCGCGGCGAGCTCGGCAATCGCTGGTGGAGGCACAGCGTTACCTGGCCAGTCACGGCACTCCCAAGCAGCTCCATGACTGGTTTTGCGCGGGCACGGTCGGCGAGTCTGAGGTCTGGACACGGCTTAACGCGCTGGGGTGGCCCGATGTGGATATTACTCGATTCCTCGGTGACTGCAAGTCGGGCCGGAAGCCAACGATTAAATCCGTGGGGCAAGCTCCCGTCATACCTACCCTTACACCGCCATCCGCAGAGGGCCAGGCAATTGAGCAGCTCCCTTGATTATGCTACACTGGACCAGTCCGACGAGACGACCCTTAACCAGCTTATCCAGGAGCAGCTTGGCCGGGGGGCAATGCGGCGGCGAGAGCGGGCGAGGGCGACGCCTCCCTCCGGGGCGCCGCAGCTCCCTCCCGGCATGCTAGGCTCGGGGCAATTGATCGCCAGCCAGCTTTTGGCAATCGCTCGGAAGTGCAAAGGGGATCAAGAATGTTGGCGGTCCGAATTGTCAGCGAGAGCGAAGAACCCGAAGGGTTAGAGGACGGCTGCTCTTTGTGCGGCCAGCCATCTGAGCATTACCTCATAACCCCGTGGGATCATATCGATTGCTGCGACAAGTGCGCCGCGTTGGCGTTCGCATTCTTTAAGCACGTTGACAAAATTAAAAAAAAGGTAATGGGCGAAGCTTGGAGAGAGCTGGTGAAAGCGTCACTTAACCTGTCCGATCATGCTACGTCCTCATAGTCGATCAGCTCCATCCGCTCAGCACTATGCACGTCGCGCACCTGGACCGTTCGCTCCTTGTAATAGACCGCATCGGGCAATCCGTCCTCAAGCATGCGGCCAAAGTGCATCCGCGCCGCATCGCGGTAGCGGCCGTCAGCTACTTCCCACGCCGAAGGGGTGAGGTAGCAGCAACAGTACTTGCTCCCGACTCGGTAGTGCTTGAGGCCCCAGTAGTAGGCGTCTGCGCCGGTGGTGACAGTTTTCCATCGTCCGAGACACGTGGGATGGAGAATATCACTTGCAACCAGCCGTTCGTACCCGACTCGTTCAACGTGAAGGCTGTCCGTATCACAATAGAGCGTCTGATCAGCTCCGGCAACATCCCTGGCGCGCGCCAGCTCAACTCGTCCCGCTGAAGCCACTGAGGCAGAAAGAGCGGGAAAGGAATGCCGCCATTCCCCTGCCTTCTGACAGTACTCGCTAACGCCTCCAAGATTTCGATAAGGGACCCAAGACTCATCGACGGGACTGCGGCCCCACCAGGTGGACCATTGGGGTCCGCCGATTTTACCTTTCGCTTGTACCCATCTTCGGCCTTGCTGAGCGAATTTCCCGTGAAGAGAGTTGAGGACGGATTTTGTGAGCGCCGCCTGGCCATGCCTGCCCTCTTTGGTTAGAGATAGTTTTAGTCCGAATATTGAATCGACAAAAGACTGAAACGGAGACCCAAAATCGTAGCGAGCGAGGGCGTGCACCCGGCGAACGTCGCCGCCAGCCAGAGCCTGGACCAGCTCGACCCCAGCCAGATATCGCACTCCGGGCGCACCGTCCCAGTATAGAGCCCGGCCCACACGGCGGGGCAGCTGCAATGCGCACTGACGCAGCCTGACCGCAGCACAACACCAGTATCCGCGTACAGCCTGAGTGATTTCACGGACGGTGCCTCCCCACTGATGTGAGCGGAACTTGACCGGATGCGGGTAGTCGCGCATCACATAGGGATATAGCGAGTTGCAGTCAACGATCGTAATTGGTTTGCTGACTGAGCCAGAGGTCCAAGTCTGCACGCGACCACCATACAACGCTGCTCGTTCCAACGTTCTGGCTTCCCCGTGGGCGTGAATCCAGAGCGGTTCTGAGCAAAAGGAATGTCGGTAGGTCGCGAAGGAAAGAGAGGCTGCCGTGGGCTGCCAGCCACAGAGCCGGTTTTTTCGGATCAGGCTGATCGCCTGGCATAGGTAATTTCCTACCGCAAGGGTCTTAGTAATCGAATAATCGGTAACGTCCGCGTCGGAGGTCCCAACACTCATAGGTGACGGACAGGGGATGCCGGCTGCACGACATAGCGAGCGCAATCCATCTCTCAAATAGTTGGCAATGTCCACGTACCTCCGCACATGCCGGCCCTTTCTGGTCAGGATGATTGACGGCGGGTCCGAGAGCACGGCAGAAATTAATGATTCGCCGCAGGCTCCAATGGAATGGAACCAATTGAGCAGCGTTAGGCTGTAGACTAAACCGTAGCTGTAAAGCCAGGTGGTCTGTTGTCGGTCGCTTCGCTGTTGCACCCACCGGAACCAGTCCTCCCTTCTATTGAATACCGTAGTCTCTTGATCCGCTACCTCACCATCTGCCAGCCAGTAGCAGACGCCACAGCCAAGCCGGAACGTGTGCTCATGAGTTGATGCGTCAACATTGCGGACGGCCGGCTCAATCTGAAACACGAGCAGCCTGGCCGGGACGTTCTCGCCCATTACAGGTCTCAAGATATGCCAGCACGGCGCGGGCTGCTGCTCCTGCCTGAAGGTCATTATCCCGGTACTCCAATTCCTTGACAGTGAAATTGCCACCCGTCGCCTCGGCCCACGCGATAAAAGCTCCAAGCCAGGCGGAGAGAGACCTGACGCCGCCGGCAATAACGATAGTCTCTGTCCCCTCAGTAGGTAGCCGGTACTGCACGAGGAGGCAGCGGTTGCCGGCCGCGTCACGTTCGGATGACGCTTTCGACGCTGTAGATTGGGGTGGTTTCATTTTCCTGCATGTACTCCTCTAGCGCTTCGTAATTGCCACCGGCAAGAAATGCTTGCACGGCGTCCTGGACAGCAACGTCAAGCTGTCTGGGAGTTAAGAGGTCCGGTTCAGTTAAGTCAATCGTCGTAAACCAGAACCGATCAAGGGTGTCATCGTAGTATTCGACGTACACTTGATACTGGATCGGCATTGTGGCTTACTCTGGCATGGACGGAATGTCTGTAAGCGCCGGCCGCTCATCGGGCGGCAGATCGCGATACAGCGCTGCCGCCACACACGATTCGGAGGCTAGTTGCACGATTGCCCTCACGTCGTCAATGTGGGCGCCGGGGTAAAAAAGCATCAGCTGGTTAACTGTCGGTCGGACTCCCCAGCCAAGGCGGATCATCCGACACGCCTCCGACAGGGCGCCCCGGATCGCCAAGTCGCGGACGGGGGATGTAGGTACGGCCGTCCCAGAGCTCGTCTTTTTGGACTGGGTACGGGGTGAACGAGAGAAGCCAGCGCGTGACGATCTCGGCATCGCGGAAATACCTCACTTGTGGCTCTTGCCAGGTTGGGATTTGGGCGGCCGCTGTGTCAGAGACGGACTGGAGGGCTCGCAGGATACCCGCCCGGTAATAAAGCAGGTAGCCCGCAATCACCCTCAAGTCTTCCTCCGAGTAGTCGCTTCCGACGACTGGGGTTAGCATTTACTTTTTCCCCTTAGCGGGTCTCTCAATAATGAATTTATACGTGTGCCCGCCGCGGCAAGGGACCTGCTTGAGCGTCACCTTGACGGGGGGGTCCCAGGCAGGCTGGCCGGGCTCGTGGCGGGCGGTCTTGAGCACAAATTCGACAGCGGCACGGCTGACGAATTGTACGGGTGGATTGCCCGGCCCCAAGAGTATCGTGCGGATCGCGGGGATAAGCTCACCATCCAGCTTGCCCGTAATCATGCACTCGTGGCAGATATAATCAGAGATCTCCATAGTGGTATTAATCAGATCCGCTCCACGCAAGCACTCCGACTCAGCGATTGCGTAAACCCCCAGGCGGTCGTCTGCCGATGCTATCGGCAGGCTAGTCCGGTACTCGGGGAGGTGCCCCAAGACGCGCTCCGACCACTGGGCAAGGAGGCCGTCAGCCTTATCCTGGCCGACCGGCTTGGCGCAAGGCACAACGGGGTTTTCCATTTACACTGCCCTCCTACTGCTGATCGCCTTGGAGATATTTTCGCCCGTGCGCACGATTGCGTTGATTGCCACGTCAACGCAGCGTATGTGCATGTAGGTCAGCGACATGTCGATGGCGTCGCCGCACGGCTTGCAGATAGGCCGACCGCGCCACGAGTCAGGCAGCCCGCGGCCGTCCCTGATGCCGCAAACTACGCACAGCTCGGCAGGCTCGCCGTGGCCCGGAGTGAGCTGGAGCTTAATGTTTGCGTCCGGGTCGCATCCGTGGCAGCCGCTGGTGAATACGCCAGCATCATTCTTCTGGCCGCACTCCTCGCACAATTGATAGGTCATTTGCTAGATCTCCGCATCGCACGATTATACCTCCGCCGGGCAGCGATGCATAGCCGGCGGATCTCCCACTGCTGCCGGCACCAGCTACACAGCCAGCGCCGGCCGCAGAGGGTGGTAATTGGCCAACAACAGTAGTGATGGTTAACGATTCCTGTGCAGCGGGGCGTACAGCGCGTCATGCTGAATTACCGGGACATAATCTTCGGGCAGATACAGCTCATACCGGCTACTGTGCACCCTGTGAGCGACGATGTTCCCGAGACTGACCTGGGTGTTTACGAGGTAGTACTGCCTGCTTGGGCATCTGAGTGGGGAGCGGGTCAAGGCCCGCGCCAAATCAAACTTGGAGCATCCTGGATGCTCGCCCACAAACCTAATCGCCTGTGCTGAGTAGGGACTGTAGCCTTTGCGACGTGCCATTACTGATCTCCAGATTAAGATGAGCCCTGCAAAGTTGCCACGCTCTGCCAGGACGGATGAAAGTATACCGCACCGGCCTCGCTGATGTCAACTGTACTTTTGGGATTTTTCCGCATATAATTAAGGACGCCCTTGCCACGAGGGGCACTCCAGATGTCCCGCGTTGGTGGCCGGGTGTACTTGGGACCCAGGTCTGTTCCGGTCACACTCGGCTACCGGCCGGGATTCTTTATCGCATAAACATCACCTCATATATATAAAGAGTTATGCATGGAGGAGCACGGTAATTTTGAGATACCCAACGTTTTTTTGTACGTGGTCTCCGGGATGATTTGCTTTGCGATTTTGTATGACACATGGGCGAGCACGCAAAAATCCGGCACCACGTCCATCAGCGAGCTGATCTTCATGTGGTCGGTGCGCTGGCCGGCAGTCCCTTTCATGGTAGGCTTTCTCTGTGGTCATCTTTTTTGGCGATCGCGCTAACATGCCGGTGCCGGATATTAAATACCACACATGTCTTTTTTGTGGCAGACCCGCCAAGCGCTGGTACGTTTCCCGGAGCGCTGCTTTCCGCGTCGCCGTCTGCGGCCGCGTCGTCTGCCAGGTGAAAGCCTGGCTCCTGTCACGCAAAGACCCGTGGGACCCGTGGGGATCACTGGGCGACCTCATCGACCCTAAAGACCCTAATTGCGACCCAGGAAGTGGCAAATAGGCATAGACGGCACGTCTAGCTATGCAACTCCCGTGCCGTTTCAATCAGGATTGAAAACTCGCGTGCGGCGCCCTCCTC
>Ga0209580_10001424_pt1 | contig 11071 bp, 9 predicted proteins | sample Coa_R1_5_FD_187153 | JGI IMG/M metagenome (GOLD analysis project Ga0209580, IMG submission 187153) | Surface soil microbial communities from Centralia Pennsylvania, which are recovering from an underground coalmine fire - Coalmine... | ecosystem: Environmental > Terrestrial > Soil > Unclassified...
TGGTCAGGTAGAAGTAAACGAGGATCGGCGGGAACAGGATCGAGTCGAGCCTGTCGAGCACACCGCCGTGGCCGGGGATGAGGTGCGAGGAGTCCTTCACCTCCGCGATGCGCTTCATCTGCGACTCCACGAGGTCGCCGATCTCCGCGCTGACGCCGATCAGCAGGCCCAGCGCCACCGCGTGAAGAGGTGACTGCCCGAGGACCAGCGAGACGCCGACCAGCATCACCAGCACCGAGCCGACCACGCCGGCCACCGCCCCCTCGACCGTCTTGCGCGGGCTGATCGTGCGGAAGAAAGGATGCCGGCCGATCCGGCTGCCGACGAGCAGCGCCGCGGCGTCGTTGGCCACCACCGCGAAGACGGTGAAAAGGGCCCACTCCAGGCCGTTCTTCGCGGTGTAGAGCAGCAGGTAGTAGTTGAGCGGCATGCCGATGTAGAGCGCGCCCGCGAGGCCCATCGCCCAGCGGCTGAGGCCCTGGCGGCGGCCGGGCAGGACCAGAAAGGCGGCCAGCCCGCCCACCAGCGCGAGCGAGAGGACGAGCGTGACGTCGACCCGTTTGAGCACGGTGCCGCTGAAGGCGAAGAAGACGCCCAGCGGGAACAGCAGCCAGGCCGGGGCGCGCGCCCCCATGCGGTCGGACAGGCCGTTGAACTCCCACAGCGCGAGGCCGCCGAGGAGGACGACGAGGGCGTAGGCGCCGTAATCGCCGAGCAGAGCGAGCCCGATGACTATCGCCAGGATGACGAAGGCGCTGAGGATGCGCACCATCAGCGGGCTCGGCTTCCAGCCGGTCAGCGAGGCGTCGCTCGTCGTCACCGCGCAACCTCCGCCGGCACGCCGTCCTCGGGCCGCCCGCCGAAGCGCCGCACGCGGCGCGCGTAGTCGTCGAGGGCGGCCTTGAGGTCGACCGCGTCGAAGTCGGGCCACAGCGTCTCGCTGACGAGCATCTCCGCGTACGCGCCCTGCCACAGCAGGAAGTTGCTCACCCTCCGCTCGCCGGCCGTGCGGATGATGAGGTCGGGGTCGGGCAGCTCGGGGTTGTACATGCGCGAGGAGATGGCGGCCTCGTCGACCTCGCTCGCGGGCAACCCGTCCGACACGACCCTGCGCACCGCGTCGACGATCTCGGCCCGCCCACCGTAATTGAGACAAACGTTCAGCACGCCATTGGTGTTACTCGCGGTGCGGCGCATCGCTTCCTCTATCCGCTCCCGCATGCGCGCCGACAGGTCCTCGCGCCGCCCGCTGACCACGATCCGCACGCCGCGCCTGTGCATCTCGTCGATCTCGCGCTGCATCGTCTCGTGGAAGAGGCGCATGAGGGCGCGGACCTCGGCCCGCGGGCGGGTCCAGTTCTCGGTGGAGAAGGCGTAGATCGAGAGCACCTCGACCCCGAGCTCCTCGCATGCGTTGAGCACGCGCTTGATCGCCTGCACGCCGGCGCGGTGGCCGAAGCTCGCCGGCTTGCCGCGGCGCCTGGCCCAGCGGCCGTTGCCGTCCATGATGATCCCGATGTGGCGGGGGACCTGTGAGTCCAAATGCGTGAAAAGCGTACCTACCGGGAATCAACCCGGCTGAGGCGGCATGGCGGCCGAGTTCACCTCGGCCCTCCAGCCTGGTCCAGGGCGGCCGAGTTCATCTCGGCCGCGACACGCGTGCCTTTTGCTCCCGGCCTCGTCAGTGGAAGGCTGGTCAAGAAATCCGAACCGTATACCGGAGGGTGAGCAGGCCCGTCGCGAAGCGACCGGCCGATGAGCGGGAACCATCCGGGTTCCCGCTCATACACATACACTCAGACCTCCATCACCTCGTGCTCCTTGCGGTTGCCGAGGCCGTCCACGCGCTCGATCTGTGACTCGGTGATCTTCTGCAGCCGGGCGTGCGCGCGCTTGGAGTCGTCCTCCGCGACGTCGCCCTGCTTCTGCATCTGGTCGATCCGGTGCAGCTCGTCACGGCGCACGTTGCGGATCGCCACGCGCGCCTCCTCGGCCTTTTGCCGCACGAGCTTGACGTACTCGCGCCGCCTCTCCTCCGTCAGCGGCGGGATCGGGACCCTGATGACCTGTCCGTCGTTGGCTGGGTTCAGGCCCTGGTCGCCGGACCGGAGCGCCTTCTCGACCGCGCCGATCTGGCTCTTGTCGTAGACCTGCACCACGAGCAGGCGCGGCTCGGGCGCGCTGATCTGCGCCAGCTGGTTCAGCGGGGTCGGCGTGCCGTAGTAAGGCACCATCACCTTGTCGATCAGCGCGGGGTTCGCGCGGCCGGTGCGGATGGTGGACAGCTCCGTCGCGAAGTGCTCCACCGATTTGGCCATCTTCGTCTCCGCCTCGCGCAGGATCGGGTCGATCACCCCGGTGCGGCTCCGACGAGAGTGCCGATCTCATCGCCCAGCACCACGCGTTCGATGTTGCCTGGAACGAGCAGGTTGAAAACGACGATCGGCACGTCGTTGTCCATGCAAAGGGTGAGCGCGGTGTTGTCCATGACCTCGATGCCTCGATTCAGCACTTCGAGATACCCGAGCCGCTCGAACTTGGTCGCGGTCGGGTCGCGCTTCGGGTCCGCGGTGTAGACGCCGTCGACCTTGGTCGCCTTGAGGATCACGTCGGCCTCGATCTCCACGGCCCGCAGCGCCGCTGTCGTGTCGGTGGTGAAGTACGGGTTGCCAGTGCCGGCGGCCAGGATGACGACCCGTCCCTTCTCGAGGTGTCGCACCGCGCGCCGGCGGATGTAGGGCTCGGCGACCTGCGGCATCTGGATGGCGGTCATCGTGCGCGCCGGGATGCCCGTCCGCTCGAGGGCGTCCTGCAAAGCAAGGGCGTTGATCACGGTCGCGAGCATTCCCATGTAGTCGCCCGTGGCGCGGTCGAACCCGCGCTCCGTCGCGGCCAGGCCGCGGAAGATGTTTCCACCCCCGACCACGACCGCGGTCTGCACGCCCATCTGGTGGACGCGCTTGACCTGCGCGGCGATCGTCTCGACGACCTGGAGATCGATGCCGTAGTCGCGTGAGCCGCCGAGCGCTTCACCGCTCAGCTTGAGCAGCACGCGGTTGTACTTCGGCGAACGATCCCCCACTGGTTCTCGGATCAGGACTCCCTGATGTTAAATCGCACGAACCGGCGGACCGTGATGTTCTCCTGCAGCCTCGAGATGTTCTCGGCGATCAGCTGCTGCACGGTGTGGCTCGGCTCCCGGAAGTATGGCTGCTCGAGCAGGCAGCTCTGCTTCAGGAACTGCTCCACCTGGTTCTCGACGATCTTGGCGATGATCTGGTCCGGCTTGCCGTCCTGGCGGGCCTTGGCCTCGTAGACCTCGCGCTCGGTCACGAGCACGTCGTCTGGGACGTCCTCTCGCGACACCCATCGCGGCTCGAAGCCCGCGACCTGGAGCGCAAGCTCCTTGGCCAGCTTGCGGAAGTCCGTGCCCTTGGCCACGAAGTCCGTCTCGCAGTTGACCTCGATCAGCACGCCCACCTGCGGTGGATAGCCCGGGTCGGTGCTGTGCAGGTAGGCCTCGACCACGCCCTGGCCGGTCGCCCGTCCCGCGCGCTTGCCGGCCTTGGCGATGCCCTTCTCCCTGAGGATGGTGAAGGCCTTGTCGAGGTCGCCCTCGGCCTCCTCCAGCGCCTGCTTGCAGTCCATCATGCCCGCGCCGGACATCTCGCGGAGCTGCTTGATCTTCTCCATCGGCACGGTCATCGTCACCGCGCCTCCTCGTCGTCGGCGGTGCGGCCGATGAACTCCTCCTCCGACACCGTCGGCAGGTAGTCCTCCTCGTCCTCTAGGTACTCCTCGATCTCCTCGTAGCGCGGCGTCTCGAGGAACTCGCGCTCCTCGACCTCGGGCAGGATCTCGCCGCGGGCCTGGGCCTCCTGGCGGCCCTCCTGGCACGCGTCGGCGATCTTGCCGGTGAGGAGCTTGACGGCGCGGATCGCGTCGTCGTTGCCTGGGATGACGTAGGTGATGAGGTCCGGGTCGCAGTTCGAGTCGGTGATCGCGACCACCGGGATCTTCAGGCGGTTGGCCTCCGTGACCGCGATGTGCTCCTTGCGCGGGTCGACCACGTACAGCGCGCCGGGCAGGCGTTTCATGTCGGCGATGCCGTCGAAGTGGAACATCAGCCGGTCGAGCTCGTCCTGGAGGTGCTTGGCCTCCTTCTTTGGCATCTTCTCGAACTGGCCCTCCTGCTGCATCTTGCGCAGGTCCTGGAGGCGCTCGATGCGCTTTTTCACGGTGCTGAAGTTGGTCAGCATGCCGCCCATCCAGCGGCGGTTGACGAAGTACATGCCGCACCGAGCGGCCTCCGTCTGGATCGTCTCCTGGGCCTGCTTCTTGGTGCCGACAAACAGCACAGGCCGGCCGCTGGCCGCGACGCTGCGCGTGAAGTCCCACGCGTCGTCGAGCAGGCGGACGGTCTTCTGCAGGTCGATGATGTGGATGCCGTTGCGCGCGGTGAAGATGTACGTCCGCATCTTGGGATTCCAGCGGCTGGTCTGATGCCCGAAATGGACACCCGCCTCCAGCAGCTGCTTCAAGGTCACTTGAGCCACGTTCGATTGCCTCCCTGTTTCTCTTCCGCCCCAGGCTTATTGGCGCTACCTTCCGGCTCGTCAACCGGGGTCCCCGCAAGATCGCGGATCTTGTGGGGTGGTAACGACAGGGCAACTGCCCCGGGCGTGCTAACTCAGTCGATCGGGACTGGCGTACGGGAGTATACCCAGACTCCAGGATTCGAAATCAGAGGGTGCCGGGGAAGCGCCCCGCGCAGACCCCACTCTGCGCCAGCGCCGTCACGTTGGCGGTGACGCGCAGGTTGCCGGGCGTCTCGGCGGGAAACTGGATCACCGCGTCGGGCGCGAGCAGGTGGTCCTCGTCGATCCAGGCGCACGCGTTGTGGCCGGCGACCGTGGCGTACGGACCGGGGCCCTGCTGGAGGATCTGCGTCACCGGTGCGGGCGCGCCGATGCCCGATCCGGCGGCGAAGAACACGCTGTTCCCGGTCGGCGATACGCCGGTCATCGTGTAGCCCGACGACTGCGCCGGCGGCCCGGTCACGCCGGTCACCTTGCCGGCCCAGTTGTACAGCGTGGTCGCGCCCTGTCCGTTGATGCATCCAACCCCCGCCGCCGACGGGAAGTAGCTCAGCGTGCAGTTGACAGCCCGGATCGTGGTGATGCGCTGCGCGGTGGTGGCGTTGGACATGTGCCATTCGCTCGGGGTGAGGCCAGCGGGCTCGAACGTGCAGGCCGCCACGAGCGCCAGGACGAGGGCGCCCTGGTGCCAGCCCATCGGCCAGAGGGTCAGGCCGCCCTTGCCCTTCGGCGTGGTGGTGGTGTAGATGTCCAGGTGGTTGCCGCCGCCGTGCAGGTCCTCGACGTAGAGCCGAAGGCTGATCGTGGTCGCGCCCGAGAGGTCCTCGACCAGGACCGCGATGCGCTGGTCGTCAGGGCTCACCGAGAAGAAGCTGATGGTGGTCGCGTTGCCCGGCACCGTCGTCACGTCGACCGCGGTCGCGGGCGGGACCACCATTCGGATCTTGTTGTCGCCGTCGCGGAAGTAGACCTGGTCGCTGCTCGCGCTCACCGGCGGAGCTTCGAGGGCGCCGTCGTGCTGCGCGGAGCAGTACTGCACCGATGGCGTGGCGATGGACACGCTGGCCGCGACGCTGGCGTCGGGTTTGATGAGCTGCAGGGTTCCGGCGGAGATAAGCAGGCCGTAGGTGCCGGTCAGCGGTGTGATGACCGGCGACGCGGAGGCTGACGCGGACGCCGTGGCCGGGGCGCCGGAAACCGTCGGCCTGGCGCTGTGCGACGCCGTCGGATTGGAGCCGCCGCAGGCCACGGCGAGCGTGAGGACCGCAACCAGGACCGCGGGCCGCCGAATCACGCGTGACACTGTATCGCCGCGCGCAGGACATGGCGGCGAATGACTGTCAAGAATGGTCCCCGCGAAGTCACGCGAAGCGACCTGGCTCCTCGAGTGCTAAGAGGCCGCCTCGAGCTTCTTGAGTCCCCTGGGCCCAGGGCACTTCGGGTAGTCCGAGCACGACTTGAACAGCCCGTACCTGCCGCGCCGCTCGACCAGCGGCTTGCCGCAGACCGGGCAGGGCTCGTCGAGGACCCTGGGGCCCTGCGCCGGCTTGCCGTCCTTGCCGAGGTTGGCCCGGTACTTGCAGTCGGGATACCGGGAGCAAGCGACGAAGGGCCCGAAGCGACCCGTCCTCTCGACCAGCTGCCCCTCCCCACACTGCGGGCACTTCTCGCCCGTCAGCTTCGACTCGCCCTGAGCGGCGTCGCGCTTGATGTACTTGCAGTCCGGGTAGCCGGAGCAGCCCACGAACTCGCCGTAGCGACCCGTGCGCTGCTGAAGGGGCTTGCCGCAGACGGGGCATGGCTCGTCCAGCAGCTTCGGCTGCGGCGCCTCGCCGTCGGGGGTCAGCGCGCGGCGGAACTTGCACTTCGGGTAGCGAGAGCAGCCCATGAACGGGCCGAATCGGCTCGCCTTGAGCACGAGGTGACCCTCGTGGCAGAGCGGGCAGACCTCGTCGGTGTCGGCCGGCATCGCTTCCTCGGCGGCGCTCAGCATCTGCTGCAGCGGACCGTAGAAGCCGCTGACCACAGGCACCCACTCCTCCGACCCGCGCTCGACCTCGTCGAGCCGCTTCTCGAGGTTGGCCGTGTAGTCGTCGTTGGAGATGACCTTGAAGCGGTCGACCATGATCGAGTTCACGGCCTCCCCGATCCGCGTCGGATGCAGGCGTCGCTCCTTGATCTCCACGTATCCGTGGTCCTTGGTGATGGTCTCGACGATCGGGGCGTAGGTCGAGGGGCGGCCGATGCCGCGCTGCTCCAGCTCCTTGATCAGCGTCGCCTCCGTGTACCGCGGCGGCGGCTGGCTGAAGTGCTGCTCGGGCTTCAAGCCGTGGTGCTCGAGGCCCTCACCTGGCGCCAGCTCCGGCAGCTCGTTCTCCCCGTTTTCGTCGCGTGGCCACACCTTGTAGAAGCCGTCGAACGCCAGCACGGAGCCGTTGGCCCGGAAGATGTAGTCGCCGCCTTCGATCTCCGCCTGCGTCTGGTCGTAGACCGCCGGTGCCATGCGGCTGGCGACGAACCGCCGCCACACCAGCTCGTACAGCCGGAACTGGTCCGCGCTGAGGTACCGGCGGATCGACTCCGGCGTGCGGCTGACGTCGGTCGGTCGGATGGCCTCGTGCGCGTCCTGCGCTCCGGGAGTCGCTTTGGTGGCGCGGGCGCTGCCCAGGTATTTCTCGCCATGCGCGGACTTGATCCAGCCGTTGACCTTGGCCTCGGCCTCGCCGGAGATGCGGACCGAGTCGGTGCGCATGTACGTGATGAGACCGGTCGCGCCTTCGTCGCCGAGCTCGATTCCTTCGTACAGCTGCTGGGCCACGCGCATCGCCTGGCGCGGCCGCATGCGCAGCCGGCTCGAGGCGTCCTGCTGCAGGGTCGAGGTGATGTACGGAGGGTTGGAGCTCTTGGTCCGGCGCTTCTTCTCGACACCGAGCACGCGATACGCGGCGCCGTCGAGCCGGCGCACGATGTCCTCTGCCTCGGCGGCCGTCTTGACCTCGAACTTGCTCTCGCCTGCCGCCTCGGCGCCGCGAGGACGGTGCAGGCGCGCCAGGAAGTGGCGGTCGCTGCCGGTCTTCGAAAGCTCGGCGTCGATCGTCCACGACTCGACAGCGACGAACTTGCGGATCTCCTCTTCCCGGTCGCAGACCAGGCGCAGGGCCACCGTGGAAACGCGCCCGGCCCCGATGCCCTTCTGGACCTTGCTCCACAGGAAGGGGCTCAGGCCGAAACCCACCAGACGGTCCACGATCCTGCGCGCCTGCTGCGCGTTGACCAGCCGCATGTCGATGTCGCGCGGCGACTCCAGGGCGCGCCGCACCGCCTCGGAGGTGATCTCGTGGAACTCGATGCGCTTGGGGTCGCGCAGCTTCAGGACCTCGGCCAGGTGCCAGGCGATCGCCTCCCCCTCGCGGTCAGGGTCGGAGGCGAGGATCACCTGGCCGCCGTCTTTCTTGACCGCGGACCGGAGGTCGCTGATCGTCTTCTGCCGGTCGTCGACCACCTCGTACTGGGGCTTGAAGCCGGACTCCACGTCCACGCCAAGCTGCTTTTCAGGCAGGTCGCGGACGTGCCCCATGGAGGCACGGACGTCGAAACGATCCCCCAGGAACCGCTTCAGGGTCCTTGCCTTGGCCGGCGACTCGACGATGATCAGGCCTTCTGACACAGCACCTCTTTATTCCCAACCGGGCCGTTTTAATCCGGGCCACCCGCCCGGTGCCGGTCTGAGGCGGGCATCCTACGCCCGTTCTTTCCCCCGGCGCAATGCCCTAACGAAGCCGCCCTCCTGACGGCGCACGGCGCCGTCGAGCTCCAGGGCGGTGAGCCGGCCCAGCACCTCCGCGATCGGGAGCTGGAGCTTGCGGGCGATCTCGGCCGAGCTCAAAGCGAGGACGTCCGAGAGGTGCGAGAGGATGCCGTCACGCTCCGCCGGGAGCCCGAGGCCGAGCCGCGTGGGGGTCGCCAGCGGATCGTCCAGCACCTCCCCGCCCAACCGGAGCGCGGCCAGCACGTCGCGCGAGTTCTGGACCAGGCCGGCGCCGTCCCGGATCAGCCCGTGCGCACCGACCGACAGTGGCGAGAACACGCTCCCGGGCACGGCCATTACCTCTTTATGTAGGTCCAGCGCGGCCTCCGCGGTGATCAGCGCGCCCGAGCCCTCCGCCGCCTCGACCACGACCACCACGTCGGACAGGGCGGCCATCGTGTAGTTGCGCGCGGGGAAGTTGTGACGCCTCGGCGCGGTGCCGTCGGGGAACTGGCTGACCAGGGCCCCTCCGCCGGCCAGGATCTCCTGCGCCAGGCGGCCGTTGGCCGCCGGGTAGACGATGTCGACCCCGGTGCCCATGACGGCGATCGTGATGCCGCCGCCGCACAGCGCCCCGCGATGCGCCGCTGCGTCCACGCCGAGCGCGAGACCGCTGATCACGAGCACGCCCGACCGAGCCAGGTCGACGGCAAGCTGCTCCGCGACCGCCTCGCCGTAGGGTGACGGACGTCGCGAGCCGACGATCGCGACCCGCGGTCCCTCCGGCGGCGGCCACCTGCCGCGCGCCCGCAGCGACGAGGAGACGTCAGGCGGCAACGTCTTGCAGCCGGTAGCCGAGCGCCTCGAGCACGTGCTGCTCCGCGATCGCCGGTGAGCCGTCCAGGTCGGCGGCCGTCCGCGCGACGCGCCAGGCGCGGTGAAACCCCCTCGCCGTCAGGCCACGCTGCTCCGCCCAGCGCTCGAGCACGCGCCGGGAGGCCGGCTCCAGGGCCGCGAGCTGACGCAGCCGGGCGGGCTTCAGCTGGGCGTTGAGGCAGCCCTGGCGGTCGGCCTGGCGGCGCCGAGCCGCGACGACGCGCTCGCGCACCGCGGCCGACGGCTCGCCCCGCGGCTCCGAGCTCAGCGTCTCGAGCTTCACGCGCCGCACTCCGACCTGCAGGTCGATCCGGTCGAGCAGCGGTCCTGACAGCCGGCGCCGGTAGGTGTCGACGGCCGCCGGGGTGCAGCGGCACGCGCGGACGTGGTCGCCCGCCCATCCGCAGGGGCACGGATTGGTGGCCGCGATGAGCGTGAACCGGGCCGGGTAAACGACCGAGCCGGCCGACCGGGTGATCGCCACGCGCCCGGTTTCCAGCGGCTGCCTCAGCGCCTGCAGCACGGGTGACTGGAACTCCGCCAGCTCGTCGAGGAACAGGACGCCGTGGTGCGCGCGGCTGATCTCGCCCGGCTGCGCGAGCCCGCTTCCACCGCCGATGAGACCCGCCATCGACACGCTGTGATGTGGCGAGCGGAACGGCCTGGTCCAGTCGAGCGGTCCGTCGCGCGGAAGCTCGCCGAGCACGCTGCGCACCTGCGCCACCTCGAGCGCGTCGTCCGGATCGAGAGGCGGCAGGATGCCAGGCAGGCAGCGGGCCAGCATCGTCTTGCCGGCGCCGGGCGGTCCGCTGAGCAGGACGTGGTGCCCGCCCGCGGCGGCGACCTCCAGCGCGCGCTTGGCCTCCTCCTGGCCGTGGACCTCCATCAGGTCGAGCTCGACCACGGGCTCACCGCGCCCCGACTCGGAAACCGCGGGCGACTGTGGCTGGATCGGCGCGGCGCCGAGCAGGTGGCCGACCACCTCGACGAGGGTGGTGCACGGGAAGACCTCGAGACCCTCCACCAGCGCAGCCTCCGCGGCGTCAGGGGCCGGCACGAAGACGCGCTCGTAGCCCAGCCGGCGCAGCCCGCGCGCGGCCACGAGCACGCCGTCGACGTGCCGCACCGCCCCGTCGAGCGCCAGCTCGCCGAGGAAGGCCGAGCGCGATGGTGCCTTCTTTTCCGCCCGCGCCAGCGCGATGGCGACGGCGATCGGCAGGTCGAGCAGCGCGCCTTCCTTGCGCAGCTCCGCCGGTGCGAGGTTGACGGTCAGGCGGCGCCTGGGAAACTCGAGGCCGCTGTTCCTGATCGCGGACCGCACGCGCTCCCGCGCCTCCTTGACCGACGTCGTGGCGAGACCGACGAGGAAGAATCCGACAGTTCCGTTGGAGATGTCCACCTGTACCTCGACTCCGCGCACGTCAAGGCCGAACAGCAGGCAGGAATCGACGGTCCCGAGCACGCGGTCGAGCCTAGAGGCGATGCCGGGCGAAAACAGCCCAGCCTGTTAAGCGCCGACCCCGTCTGTCATCGATCTGGCAGCAGAGCAATCAGGTCCACCAGCGAGCGGGCTACGAGGTCGGGATGGGTGAGCATCGCAAGGTGGTGGCCGTCCAACCTGGCGACGGGCCAACCCAGCGCGAGGGCTTCGCCGGCAGGTCCGTCGTAGGCGGCGCTCAGCCGCAGGTAGGCGCCCGGAAGCCCGCGCCAACCGGGGGCGTCAGGCTGGGCTTCTTCGAGCATCGCCATGGGCAGGCGCCGGCAGCCGGCGACGAAACGCTCACGCGAGACCGGGTCGGGAAGGAGCTCGGCCATCTCGTCGCCGCTCCACCATTCCGGCCAGGCCGGG
>Ga0209580_10001425_pt1 | contig 11068 bp, 11 predicted proteins | sample Coa_R1_5_FD_187153 | JGI IMG/M metagenome (GOLD analysis project Ga0209580, IMG submission 187153) | Surface soil microbial communities from Centralia Pennsylvania, which are recovering from an underground coalmine fire - Coalmine... | ecosystem: Environmental > Terrestrial > Soil >...
GCTGACGTTAAAATTCTCGAAGAGCAGACTCTTAGGCAATGTGCCGAAATCCGCTTCCAGTCTTCTAATAATTTTTAATACATAGAACGAATCAATTCCCAATTCGCCAAATGGCGCCGAGGCGTCAAAGTCCCGGCTTAAGCGGCCAGAAACCTCGGAGATGAGTGATTTAAGGTAAGACTCGGTTAAGTCTTGCAGCAACTCCTGCTCAATCATTGCCTGTCTCTTCTTCTGCTGATCTCATTTGACATGTCTGTATTGACTCACTAGACGCGCCATGCATCATTGCGAAGATGCGGCTACACAAAAGAACCCTATGGGAAGTGGCGGGATCGTGCTTTTCATGAGACTTCAGGAGAGTCTGGAGGCGGCGGGGAGAATTGCACTCCCGATGATCTGCTTTGCGGGCAGACGCCTTGCTGTGTTGGCTACGCCGCCTCATTTTCAAACCGGGCTGGGAGAAGTACGCCAGTGCCTCAGGATGGACGTTCAGAAGTTCCCCAATACAAACTCCGAATAGAGCGCCGGCGACAATCGAGCAAGGATTAAGCAAATCTGTATTCATATGGGCTCCACAGATAGGAATCTCTGGCCGCACATACTCCCTAAGAACATTCCCAGGAAACGTTGGGAACATTAGCTGTCCTTTTCCCGCTGAATCTGTTGCACTGATTTAGTCAGCACGTTTCCCGGCCCCATTTCTCTGAAGTCGGTAACACCCTTACTGATGAGATAACGTATGGTTTGGGTCCATTGTACGGAATGTGAGATTTGCTTCACCAACAGTGACTTGGCCGATTCTGATGCGTTGTCGGTCGGGTACGGCTGGGCAGTTACATTGGCAATGACAGGAATTTTGGGAGGAGCAAAGGACATTGGCGCCAGAAGATCAGCGAATATTCTCGCTGCATTCGCCATATACCGAGAATGAAAGGCGGCGCTAACCTGCAGCGGCATGTACATTCGCGCGCCTCCTTTTTCGAAGTACAAACCAGCCCTTTTAATGTCCTCAACCGGGCCGGATACTACTGTTTGCGACGGCGAATTGAAGTTGGCCACATCAATGCTTGCCAGGCCATTTTCCCTGATCACCCTGGCAATCACGCTGGCCCCCAGACCAATCACTGCTGCCATGCCGCCATTCTTCGCCTGCGACATCAGTTCGCCGCGCTTCTTCACCAGACGCAGGCCGGTCAGGAAATCAAATACTCCCGCGGCAAGCAATGCATTGTATTCACCCAGACTATGACCAGCCACGTAATCAGGCTGCGTACCCTCGCTCACAGCCTTGTAGTAATGCAATGCATTCACCGCATATAGGCATGGCTGTGTGAATTGCGTTTCCTTCAGGCGATTATCCGGGTCTTCCAGACACAGGTTGCGCAAAGAGTAGCCGAGGATCGTGTCCACGTGTTTCTCAAATACGGCATATTCGCGAACTTCATCAAACAGGCCCTGACCCATGCCGCGTTTCTGGGAGCCCTGACCAGGAAATACAAAAGCAATCATTGAGATTTCTCCTGTCTGTAATGTGTTGTAGAGCTATTGACCTATGCGGGACTTGCAGTTTTTAGGACGTACAACCACCCTTCTTCTGATTTATCGGAATTGCCTATCAAAGCCCGCAAAGATGTTCCGCAAGCTGCAATCCCGCTTTGCATCATGTGTAGTCAATTTGGATGTTGGAAGGGCAAATACTTGCATGCAGCTTGCCTTCGGCGCGGTTAATTCTTAGTAGATGCCAGCAAAGCGGACAGATTCTTCTGGTCGCGGCCAAAGGGCGTCAGGATGGCGTGTACCGTCGAGCGGCTGGTTGCAGGCATTCCATATTTCAGAAAAGTAGCCAAAGTGCCGGATGGTCCAACGTCAATATATACGCGAGCGCCCTGTTGCTCCAGTCGGGCCGTTGCTTCGCGGAAATGAATAGGGTGACGCACCACATTCCAGAAAAATTGGTCGGACAGGCCGGACAAAATTGCAGCCTTATCGCAACACACCAGCGGCAACTGGCCCTTTTTGTACTGGACTGACCGCATAAACGATTCAAACGGCGCCCTGGCCTTCTCTATCCACCGGGAATGGAATGGATATGAAACCGGGAGCCGCTGATAATTTATGTTGTGTTTTCTCAGGGCTGTCTCCACCTCATCAAGTTCATTCTTTTTTGCAGATACCACAAAGTGCGATGAAAAATTGACTGACGCCAATTCGCTTCGACCGCTGAGGAAATCCCTGTCAAACAGCGCGGGATCGGCCAGTACCGCTGTCATGCCGCCGGGCTCGCAACATTCCTCAAATGCAATCGCTTGTCGCATTACTGCGTTTAAAGCATCTTCGACTTCAATGAACCCTGCCACCGCAGCAGCGGCAAATGAACCCAAACTGGTGCCCAGAACCATGTCTGGTTCTATGCCTGCCTCAAGCAGAGTTTGTGCCAGCGAATATTCCACCATGAATATCGCAGGATGCGTCAGTAATGTACGATCAAATGGATCTCCCTTAGTATGTACACTCGAATAAAGAGCGCTAATCACCGAAGTACCTGATGATCGCCGCGCAATCTCGTCGAGCTGCACCATCCAATTATGGAACGTATTATCCTTCTCAAATAACTCCCTGCCCATTTGATAATATTGCGATCCCTGGCCTGAGAACATGAACACAATCTCGACTGGCAATGCTGGTTTCTCTGCGCTGTATGATTTCATTGACAGAGCTTCCACGATCTGACAGGCTTCCCGGCGCCCCAGTTAGATAGGCAGGTTTCAACTCTGGGGAAAGGCTCCTCATTCCAAAGGAGCGGGGGCAAGCTTGATTCCCGCCGGACCAGCACATGATAGTTGCCAAACTCTGTTCTTAAAAAAGAAGGCTGGGCAGTAAAGCCAAGGCACTGCGTCAACATTGATGAGTGCACCTGCACTGCCGGATCAAGCAGCCACCCAAAAGCAAATCTATTGGGACCAATCACCATATTCCGTGCAGTCTCAATCAGCATCTGGAAAATGCCGCGCTTTCGATAAGGCTTAAGGATTGCAAGCTGGGCATAACGGCAACCCGGTCATCCTTCGGGAAGTTCAGGCGATAGCGCTGGTGGACCTGGTGGTCTCCTGTAGTGTCAATAAGGCTTAACGCTCCTGCATTTGCCTTGCCGCGCACATGCGAGATCGTCACATATGGACCGGTGGCGAGACGCAGCCATAAATCGTACAGCGGCCCTCCGTCCTGCTCATGAAATTTGTTTATCGTGCTGGCGATGCCTTTGAAATCGGCGCCAAAGCAAAACACTTCCGGCGAGCCGCTCAAGACTATAATCGTAGCCGACTCCTCACAGGCAGACAATACCTGATGGCACTCGGCCACCAATTGACTGTTGATCGTGTTATTCGCATCAGGCCGGTTAATTTGCAAGAAACAGACCCGATCCTGGAATTGAACTCTGATTGTTTCGTAGGTCATGGAACTGTGTTGTAGATGAGAATTCCCGATTGATTCAATGGCAAGTCTGCCAGCATAGGGCTGTATTGATTCCGCCGAAGCCCATGCTTAACGTTAGCGCGTTTTCGATCTGGTGATTCACCGGCTTCTGTTTCACCCAATTGAATCCTGCGTCAATGGGATCTTCCAAGTTGCAGCTCGGATGCAGTTGGCCAGCCTGCATCTGCATCAGGGTTGCAACCACCTCCACTGTACCGGCAGCAGTCAAGCCATGACCGACGAGGGATTTAGTAGCGTTAATATACGCATGCGTTAATCCACAGGCATGCAGTGCCTGCAGTTCAGTCTCATCGCCTGCAATAGAACCGGTGCCGTGCGGGTTGATGTAGTCAATCTGCGCTGGCTGCCATCCGGACGCGTCAAGAGCGTTCTGAATTACGCGTATTTCTCCGTCCAGTGATGGATCGGGATTGCGGTTGCCATCCATTGCAATTCCCCAGCCCCACAAAGCCGCATATGACTTCATACCCCGGGCTTGGCTCGACTGCAATGACTCTATGACCACTGCGGCGCAGGATTCGCCAAAAATAAATCCATCATGATGGCGGTCGAAGGGGCGGCACGCAAGTGCCGGCTCGCCGGCATAACGCTCGGAACCCATAGCACCAAGAGCACGCAGTCCCCGGCACTCCCAATGCGACACGTCCATCAATGCTCCCAGCGCAATGCACACATCAACCTGGTTCGTCAGTACCGTCTGTGCCGCTTGAATAACCGCCAATTGTCCGCTCGCTGAAGCGCCACCCACTGTGTATGCCAGACCCCGGATTCCAAACTGCGCCGTGCAAAAACCACACAGATCTGAATCCATGAATGACAATCCATATGTGGGCCGCAGGAACATCGAACGATTCCGATATCCGTCATGCGCCTGCACCAGTTCGCGCTGCTGAAGGTTGGAACCACCAATAATGAGGCCAATGCGGCATGGATTTACTTCAGACAATCGCGCTTCATCCCAGGCTTCCTGCAGCACAGCAAGCGCGGTTTGGGCCGATAACGAGGCTGCTCGCAAGGTCTGCCTGGTTATCTGCGGAGAAAAAACGATGTTACTGATTTCAGCGCCGATATAAGCAGATTCACATTGACGGCCCGGCCGCTGCATGATCTGAAAGGCGGTCTGACCCTGGAGCAGCGCAGTTGTAAACGCAGCCTTGCCTTGCCCGATGGCCGAGATGATCCCCATCCCGGTGACGACCGGTTTATGCGGCATTTATTTTCTGCAGAAATAAATCGGCCAATTCGCCGATGTTCCTGGGACCGAACAGTTCCACACGTGAAAGCGTAAGGCCAAGTGACTCCTGTACCAGCATCGCGATTTCGGCCCGGTCCACTGAATTGGCGCCCAAATCCACCAGCCGGTCAGACGCAGCGAACTGATGAGCATCGAGGCCAGGCACTATTTCTCGCGTATGGTACGCGATGAGATCGAGCAATTCCGGCTTAGTCATGCTAGAGTCGCGACTTTATTTCGCTGCTGTCTGCAAAACAGGAACTTCGTGTACACGTTCGTCCTGCACGATCTTGCCATCGAACAGTGAGATCTCGCGCTCAGCCTGCTCTGCCCAGCGCGGATCGTGAGTGACCATCACGATCGTAGTGCCCTGGCTGTGCAGGGTCACCAGCAACTCCATCGCGAGTTGAGCGTTCTTGGAATCCAGGTTGCCTGTAGGCTCATCGGCAAGCAGAACCTTCGGCTTACCAGCCAGAGCGCGGGCAATAGCCACACGTTGCTGTTGGCCACCTGACAATTGGGAAGGGAAATGCTTTTGCCGGTGGGCCATGCCTACCTGTTCCAGCGCGATTTGAACCAGTTCCCGGCGTTGTTTCCGGTTGAGATCCTGGCGATAGGTCAACGGCAGTTCGACATTGCCTGCGGCGCTCAGGTGGGGAATAAGGTTAAACGCCTGGAAGATAAACCCAATCTCCCGATTGCGCACGTGGGCCTGTTCGGAGGGATGCAGATCGGTTACTTCTGCGCCGTTGAGAAAGTACTTTCCTTCGGTGGAGGAGTTCAACAATCCCATCACTGATAACAGCGTGGATTTGCCGCAGCCCGAGGGGCCGCTGATCGAAACATATTCGCCCTCGCTGATGACGAGGTTAATGTCGTCCAATGCCCAGGTTTCCACTTCGTCGGTGTAGAAGACCTTTTTGATGCCTTGCAACTCGATGAGGTGCTTTGTGCTCATAAGTGAGCTCCTGAAAATAGATTTCGAAGTAGCTATTCGTAACGCAATGCATCGCCCGGTTCCATTGCCACGGCGCGGCGGCTGGGCAAATGCGAAGAAGTGAAAATGACCGCAGCCATAAGTAAAATCACACCCAACGTAACCAGGACAGCTTGATCAAGGATATTGGGAAATGTTGCGCTCATTACCGGCATCATCATGGTTCCGAGGCCGATACCGACTATACCCACAGCCAGGTACACTGCCCCCTGTCGCAGGAATATCGAAATTGCCTGCCATGGCGTGGCTCCCAAAGCACGGCGTATGCCTACTTCCTGTGTGCGGAGTGCCACCGACCGGCTGATAATTCCAAACAGGCCCGCGGCTGCCAGCAGCGCAGTCATCATGGCAACAACGGTGAACGCAGGCACCACTGACATGTAGCCCAGGTCAAGCGCAGCCAGATAATCGTCAAGAGTTTGCAAGTTGTGCAACGGCAGGTCGCGGTCTACAGAAAACGCGGCTGCTCGCAAAACTGCCCGATTATCAGTGGCTGCATTCGGCAATTTGACTATTAACTGGAACTCCAATGGAAGTGCCTGGCGCAAAGGCTGGTAAATAACTCCCACGTCGGTGCCGTAGGGCTGAGCTGCAACAGCAGAGACAACACCAACAATCGTCAGCCAGGGGCCATTATCGGCAGGATTCAACTGGACGCGTTTGCCCACTACGTCTTGATTGGGCCAATACAGTGCAGCCAACTGCTCATCAATGACTGCCACCTTGAGAGAATCTTTATTGTCAGTGCTGTCAAACAGGCGCCCCGAGCGCAATTGCAGTCCCAGTAAATCAAAATAGTTCTCTGACACCACAGTAACCGGCAAGGTTAGTTGCCCCTGATTTTGAGTTCCCTGCTGCGTTTCAATGGCAACGGGCACTTTAGGCGGTCTTGTGGGTACGGTGGTGGCAAATGCCGCTTCTGCGCCTGGGATCCTGCTTCTGACAGACGCCGCCAGATCGTCCCAGTAACGCAGACGCTGGGCCGGTTCGGAGTAGCGTCCGTCGAAAACCGTAGGATAGGTGGACAGCATTACTTGTGAAGTGTTCAGGCCGGTGGATTTATGCAATTCTTTTCTGACTCCGAGTACGATTCCTCCGCACAACACCAGCACCAGAGAGGCAATCAACACCTGCAAGCCTACAAGCACGCCCACGCTCTTGTTGCTGCTGCGCAGAGAGGTTCCTTTCCCGGTGCCCGCCAGCACCACAGCCGCATCTTGTTTGGTAATGCGCCATGCAGGAATCAGTGAACTGAGCAGCCAAACCCCAATAGCGGCAATGGCGGCAACCAACATATGAATCGGCTCCAGAGCTGGCACGTAACCTGGCTTTCCCAATGCGCGGATTTGCACAGAAAAATTCGTTAAGCCCAGGGCCCAGCGCGATTCAAGTACTGCGAGGCCAAACCCCAGCGCAAGCCCCAGAGGTACCACCCAGGCGGTCTCCAGGAGACATTGAATCAGAAGGCGCGGACGCGATGCTCCCAACGCGCTGCGCAGAGCGAGTTCACGGCTCCGCTCCAGCAGGCGCGCCAGAAATACCATACTGGTATCCACGGAGCCCAGCAGCAACACTGTTGTGCACATGAAAGCCAGCGCCATGACCACTGGCATGTTTCCATGGGTGAACATCCGGTGCGCGGGAATCAAGTCAATGTGGCGCGCATCATGGAACACCGCAGGATAATTCTTGTTGACTCCGTCAACAGCCGCTTTCATCTCATTCAGAATGGTATTGAGCTTCTGATCTTTACCCAGCGCGATGATCGGCGACAACGTCATCGTGGAGTCGTTTGGCCGCGCGAGCGTTGACATTTGCAGCGGTGTCCAAAGCTCGAAGTCCTGAAAAAGGAAAAAGTCTTTCGACATCACACCGATAATTTGCACCGGGGATGCGTCCACGCGGGTTGTCTTTCCAATAATGGCCGGATCGGCGGCGAAGTAGTTTTGCCAGGCATCAAAACTGAGAATAGCGACGGGAGCGGCGTTTGGCTGGCCATCTGTATCTTCAAATACGCGGCCAAGGCGGGGTGGCACCTGAGTTGCCGCGAGCAACCGTGGACTGATGGCCGCCGCCCGCAGAGTCGTGCTTGCCTCACCTTCACTAAGAATCACAGCCCGGCTGGCAAACGCGCCAATGTAATCAGCCGACCGGTTCTGCTTCAGCATCTCCTGATAGGTATAGGCATCTATACTGGGCCGTGCCATATGCGCGGCCGCGGTGGCCATCTGCACGCTATACCACCGTTCAGAACCGGGAAACCCAAGAGGTTTCAGCACATAATTGTAGACCTGCAGGTACATGAAAAGCGTGAGGCCTACGCCGAGCGCAACTACACACGTACACATCGTTAAAAAGCCCCACGACTTTCTTGCCAGACGCCATGCGTATTTCAAATCAAACCAGAGGTTCATATATTTATCCAGTCAGTGAAGTTGATAAGTTCCGGAATCGGCCACGCTATTTCAGCAGAATATGTTCCTGGTCCTGAAACCCGCCAATTTCCGAGGTGATGATGCGATCGCCCGCCTTTAAGCCAGCCAATACCTGCATGTAATTCAGCGATACTTTACCCGCTTTGATTGGGACTCTGGTGGCATAGCGGCCAGCCGGATCTAGTTTATATACGGTAATGGCTGCATCATTTTTGACGTAAGCGGGTTTGCCAACGTAGAGGGTGTCAGGAAGCTGGCTGATGTAGATAATGCCTTCTACTTGCAGTTGCGGACGCGCGCCGGGAGGCAGCGCACCCTGCAGGTCCGCATCCACAATCACAGTGCCATCAGTTACGCCCGGATCAACGCGAGTAACGGCCCCATTCACAATCCCATTGCGCGTATCAACCATTACTTTTTGTCCCGGTTGTACCTGGCTGGCTTCGCGTGCAGAAACCTTGAGCTCTGCATAAAGTGTGTCTTGCTGCGCAATCCGGCCAACAGGACTGCCTGGTTGCAGTTGTTGCCCTATCTCTACATCAATCGCCTGCACGATACCATTAATCCCGGCGGTGATTTTTAATTCCGCCGCTTGGGTTTTCGCACGCTCCAATGCCCGTGCCAGTTCGTTGACACGGGATTTCTTGACAGCCAGTTGGGCCTGTACGCTGTCGCGGAACTTTTGCAGGCGGCTGCTTTCGGTGGCGTAGGTCTTGGTAAATTGTTTTACATCGAGTTGAGAATCCTTCAGGGCCATTTCCGAAATGATCTGTTCACCGGCCAGAACCGTATCTTTTTCCAGCTTTATCTGCGCTTTTTCCAGATTGATTTGCGCCTGGGTGACAACACCTTCCTGGCTCAGGATGTTGTTTTGTAATTCAGCCTCAGAGGATTGCACTTCCGCAACCGCGCCTTCCCATGCTGATTGAGCTTCTTCTGCGCTGGCGATAAGCTGTGGATTTGTGAGTTCCACCAGCACTTCTCCGACATGCACGACCGTGCCCGGCTTGATGTCTTTTTTCGCAACCCGGCCGGGAACTTGCGCGGCCAATTGCTCTATGTTGTTGGACAGTAATACGCCATTGGCGCTTACCTTGACTTCCATCGTGCCCTGCTGGACGGTTTCGATGCTGACTTTTTCGCGATCAACTCGATGAGTAGTGAAATCTATATTGGCAAGGGTAAAGCCACCGCTGATCAGGGCCAACGCGGCTGCAGTGATAATGGCCGCTCGTCTGATCTGGGGCACCCTGGATTTGGGCCTTGCTCGATCCATCAGCACACCGTGTTCCTGGAAATTTTTACCATCGCTGTAAACGTATGCAAGGGCCCAACTTAGCCTCACCTATTTGTTGTCGGCCTGGGCACAGGAAGCGTTTTGCATGGTGCGAAAAAGAGAGCAGGCCAAGACTGGCGATTGGGCTGAATGGCGCCGATTTTAAGCGCTCGCGGCAATCTGAAATTCAGACGCACACACGGTCCGGCCAACAGGCTCAACGTCCTCCATTTCGACCTCGACCGTCACGCTCCTCATAATCATTTCGAGCGTCAGTACCACCCGAAAATTGTTTTTTTTACGGAGCAGTACGCCCTCCATCCCGGCCATCACTCCGGAACGTATCCGTACCTTCGCACCCATAGTGAGATAAGGGTGCGGCTCGATTTTTCCTTGCCGCAAACCTTCCCGAAGCGAATGTATATAAGAATCCGAGACCGGCAAAGGCTGGATCCCGCAACCCACAATTGATATTACGCCTGGGACCTTCAGGACGGGCACGCGTCCTTCCCGTCCAATCCGCACAAAAATGTAATTGGAGAACAAGGGAAGCTGAAGCATTCCTTTCGAGCCATCTTTCCATTGGCGCTGTTGCCGGTATAAGGGAAGAAAACTTTCGATCTCCCGAAGGTGAAAGTGCGTCTCAACCCGCTTCTCGTGCCTCGGGACAGTGAAAACTGCAAACCAGTTTTTCGTTGCATTCATTTTACTGTCACTGACCTGAGGACATCCGATGCTATTACTCATTGACCCGACCTCCATTACACGCTTTGAGCACAGCTCCGCTTTTCTCACTTGGAATGCGCTTTCCACTGGATTTCGCTCTGGGCGTAATGCATTCACACCTGGAGCAATTCTGCTGAGACAAGTAACACGGCACCGCTTCAGTCGTGTTGAGAAATTCCTGATAAAACGCCAGGCTTTTTAAACCCCTGGGTGTATACCAAATCTGATTCTGCTATAGCCTAAGAGCAATATCTCCTGTGCACGGAATTGTCTGTTCAATACTGCTCATGGGTGAACAAAAACAATTTAAAAATGCCGTTGCCAATTTACGGTCAAAGATCGTTGTATCGCTCCTCCACGGTGGGACGGGACCACGAATACCAGCGGTTCGGTATGCTGTCGTTGTTGGCAGGCATCTATCTGTTGAGCGTGGAGGTGCCGGGCTTAGTACGCGACTGTCATCGCGGCGCGGAATTTGTGAAGTTTTTGCGTCTCGCTGACCAGCATTATCCTGCCGGAGCGCGCATTCGCATGGTGCTGGATGATCACTCGGCCATATCTCGAAGGAGACGCGTAGTTACTTGGCACGGTCCCGAATCGCTTCGAATTCGTATTTACCCCGAAGCACGGCTCCTTGTTGAACTGGTAGAGTCGTTTTTCGGAAGACTTGCCCGCACACTGTTGCGCGGCATCCGCGTGACTTCGAAGCAGGAGCTACGGACGCAGATTGAGTGCATCTGAAAGAAGTCAGTGAAGAGCCGGTCGTGTTCAAATGGAAATACCGGATAGAAGAACTGGCGGCCGAATCAGTAGCCTGCTGAAGTTTATTGATATATTGTTTAGGAATCATTTTACTAGTCCCTGAGAAGTACATTGAAGAGAGAGCGGTGTACGTTCACCCCGTG
>Ga0209580_10001426_pt1 | contig 11066 bp, 9 predicted proteins | sample Coa_R1_5_FD_187153 | JGI IMG/M metagenome (GOLD analysis project Ga0209580, IMG submission 187153) | Surface soil microbial communities from Centralia Pennsylvania, which are recovering from an underground coalmine fire - Coalmine... | ecosystem: Environmental > Terrestrial > Soil > Unclassified...
GCCACAACGGTGCGCCACTGTTGTAATTGTCGGCATCGAAGGCATACACACTGTCTTTCTCGGTCGCGGCGAATACCACATTGTGCATGCTGCCGTTGATGGTCAGGTTCGACACCAGCAGAGGCTGCCCATAGTCGTACCCGTCCAACAAATAAGAAAACAGCTTGCCAAAGTTTTGCGGAGTAACGTTGGCCGGCGACAGCGATACCTCGTTCGGGTTCAACCCGGTGCGATGAGCGTCGAAATGCCAGGTTACGACATTCGCTACTCCGCCAGTGCTTGCCGTCACGGTAAGCGACGCTTTCCCGCCGATGCCACTCAGCGAGGCAGACACCATCGAAGAGCCCGCAGCTAATCCCGTTGACAGGCCGCTTGAATCTATGGACGCCACCGCTGGAGTCGCGACCGTCCAACTGGCCCTCGAACTCACATTTGCGATCGAGCCATTGCTGTAAGTTCCTATGGCGGTGAACTGCTGTGTGAAGCCCGCAGTAATGTTTGCTCTGGATGGCGTCACTAATATCGACGCGAGTGTCACGTTCGCCGTTACGTTAAGTGATGCATTCCCACCGATGCCACTGAGCGAGGCAGATACCGTCGAAGAGCCTGCAGCTACTCCCGTGGTCAGGCCGTTCGAGTTTATAGTCGCTACCGCTGGAGTCGCGACGGTCCAACTGGCCGTCGAGTTCAAATTGGCCGTCGAGCCATTGCTGTAGGTTCCCGTGGCGGTGAACTGCTGCGTAGCGCCCGCCGCAATATTTGCGGTGGACGGCGCTACTGATATCGACTTGAGTGTCTTGGCCGGCGGAACGCTCGGAGAGCCCCCTCCGCATCCGGTGTTCGCGATCACGAGCAAGAAGGAAAGACAGCAAACAGGGATGGACAGAGAGCGACGACGAAGAATGGCCATTTATCGAATCACCAAAAAAATGCGAGTGCGGAAGACGGCAGGGGAGTGTCAAGACTCGCCGCGACCAGACGCCAAGGACACTGACCACACCTCTACCCATACCACCCCGCAGAGCAGGTTTTAGTTGCCCAATCTTTGTCGAGGGTTGCTCAGTGCCCGGAGATTTCCAATCAACGATTGAAGCGGTGCCAGGGCGGCGGTCACAGAACGTACCGGGGGCGAGATTTCCGGTCCGATAAGAGGCCACTGGTGTTGCCGAGGCAAATCGGCGTCCTCGCGGACAAGCCTGCAAAGGATGGCAACTGTGGGCCTCTCCTGGCGCGAACTGTACAACAACTCAAGTTTGCACCTGGAATTGTTGGCCGAAACCCCAAGTATTGAGAAATCAGGTGTTTGTCACGAGCGTTTCATTGTGGGAAGTCGCTGTACTTTCGATTGAAATGTCAAGAGGATTTTGTTGACCATACCCAGAAACCTGTATTACTGTTTTGGCAACACTGGTGAAGTTCCGGATCGATCGATTCGATCGATCAGCGAGGCTCTGTCCCGTTCGCGTCGGGCCTAGTCCGTTAGTTAGGCAATTTCAGAACTTGTGATTCCACAAGACGCGCTCAAAAACAGATTCGGAGGTCCCGACCACAATGAAGTTTTTTTGCTGCATTGTCTTTACTTTCTTAGCGTTGGCGACATCTGCTCTCGCGAACGTAATCGTCAGCAGTCCAAGTAACGGAGCTACAGTTGGCTCACCTGTGCATTATGTGGCGACCGCGACCACGACCACTTGTTCGAAGGGCGTAGCGTCCATGGGGATTTACGTGAACAACGTACTCGAGTACGTCGTGAATGGAGCGAGTCTGAATACCAGTTGGCCACTCACCCCAGGTACGTACGGCACCGTGGTGGAAGAGTGGGACTATTGTGGAGGCGCAACCTTCACGTCGCTCACGATCACGGTTGCCAGCCAAACCGGCGTATGGGTGGCCTCGCCCGCGAACAACAGCCAAGTGACCTCGCCGGTGAATTACGTGGCAACTGCGACCACGAGTGCTTGTTCGAAGGGTGTGGCATCCACCGGAATCTACGTCGACAGCAAGCTGACATACGTGGTGCCGGGAGCGAGCCTAAACACTCAACTGTCCCTGAGCCAAGGGTCCCACCAGACCGTAGTAGAAGAGTGGGACTATTGTGGTGGAGCTGCTTATTCCATCGTGAATGTCACGGTGGCGGGCAGCGGAAGCAAGCTCTCCAATTTACAGACTGATCAGGGATGGGAGAGCTGGGGTCAGCTTCCCCCAGTTTATGCTGACTGCTCGCCCTGCACGGGGCTCACCTGGTCGATGCTGCAAGGAATCCGATCTCCGTCAAAGAGTGGCAACGCGACCAAGTTTAACACCAGCGGTACTACCCCTTACGGAGTTGTTCTGTGGGTAGACCCGGTGATCGGCCAATTCTCAACGCATAAACTACCAGACACTAACCACACGCTGATCCCGACTCTCCACAACTTTACCTACGATACGGACTTTTATGTGACGAACGTCTCCGTGACACAGGTATTGGAGTTTGACGTCTCCATATACATGAATGGCATCGGGATGTTCTTTGGAACACAGTGCAATCACCTGGGAGGAGGGGAGTGGGATGTCTTGAACAATGTGACTCAGCAATGGGCTCGGACAGCTGCCCCATGCCGTTTCGTCAACGGATGGAATCATCTTACCCTGCAGCTGCAGCGGAAGTCGGACAATTCACTTCTGTATCAGTCGATCACGCTGAACGGCGTGACCTACAACATCAACCAAACGTCGGCTCCTTTCACGGTGCCATCCAGCTGGTATGGCATCACCGTGAACTACCAGATGGACGGAGACTACAAGCAGTCGGCAAACACCACCTATCTGGACAACTTGAGCCTCACGTACCGTTGAAGAATGCACGCGGCTCGCAAGGAGCCTCCGAGGTTTACTCGGAGGCTCTCGGTGCTCCATGAGCGAAGCTCGGGAGCCGCGGCAGGCCGGCAGCAGATAGATTTGTCAGTACCTGTCGCAGTACCTGCCGCTCGACCTCCTCGACAGGCTGTGGAGCAATGATCGTCATCCCTCCCACCAGTTCCGGCAGAGCCAGATACGACGCGCGACTGCTGTGGAGAAAATCCAGCGGGTACTCAGGTTTTCGCGCGAAAGCCTGAACCGGATCCGCATCTAGCAGAAAGCAGATATTTGGCTGCGGAACGAGCATCAGCAGAAGCCGAACATAAGCACGCGCGATTGGATTCTGCAATGACAAGTTCGCTAGTTCGTCGTAGAGGTATCGGTCAAAGATAACGACGTCTGCATCCGCACTGAGCGTCTTCTCGGCCGCGATGCGGAGTGAGATGGCATCCACGAAGTAGAGAGCGAATCGCACCGCCGTCATAAACCAGGACCGGACGTTCTTGTCTCGTCGGTGTACCGGCGTTGTCGGGGTACCGACGCCTTTGTCTCCCTTGAACAGGGCATGGCCGGTCATTTCTCTCATCCGCGTTAACCTTGCAACGTCTTCCCAAAACGTGACCAATAAAACGCGGGCGCCGATTTCGCTCAGGCGGGCACGAAGAGCTTCGATCTGAGTGCTCTTGCCGGCACCGTCAATGCCAGAGAAGCTTACAAATCTGGGGTGCCGGTCTTGGGAGCCTTTTCGGATCATGTTGCCGCACGTTCTTTCCGAGCGCTCGCTAGACGGCTAGCGCGGCCGGCTGGGACTAGCACTGGATAGCGCCACAACCGTTCCAATGGCAGCGCCAGCACCGACTATGACGCCCACTTTGATCAGGATGGAGCGCGCTCGCTTCTGCTTTGCCGGCGCAATCGCCGCGCCGGCTGGTCTGGAAGCCGCAACACCGGTGATCTTTACAGACGGTGCGACAGCTGTGCCTAGGGGGTCCTGTGTGTAATTTTGCAGCTTCGGGGAGGGCTGTTGCCCGGTGGACACTCGGTCTTGCGAACGTAATGTGCCTGGACTGTTGGGAAGCGCTTCAGACGGAGATGGCTCAGCGTTAGCCTTCTGGGCATCGCTATTCGATTCTTGAGACTGATCCTGCGGAGAGGATGCCGCTCCGTCCTGATTGAGGTTTGTCGCCTGCTGCGGGTATGGGAATGCATGCGCAAACGGCACAGTCAGAAACAGCAAAAGACATCCGGCGATTTGTCGCGTCAACCAACTACCCGAGGTCCTCGTCGTTACCTGCGAACCTAAGGGTTGTTCGTGAGGGCCAGATGTACTATCTTCAGAGCCGTTATGCAGCGCTCCGGACGAGACGGTTGAATGTTCGCACCGACGAGTCGGCTGGAACGGCCGTAGCGGAGACTGGTGGAAGCTGTTCACCGCGTCAGCGGTGCTGTCAAAAATCTCGAAGAGACGGTCAACCCTCGTAAGTTCCAGAGTCGTTGCTGCTCCTGGACGGATTGCCGCAAGTTTGACATCCCCATTCCGCTTCAAAGCCTCCTCCAGGCAGCGTAACAACACCTGGATTCCGGCGCGATCGAGTTGCTGCACTTTGGAACAGTCGAGCACTATCCGTGGCCTGTCTGCCTTCAAGTAAGACTCTACTTCACGGAAAAAAAATCGCCCTTGTTTAACGCCCAGCTTCTCCGGTAGTTGTTTCACCGCGACACGTCTTCCAGCGATCATATGCACGATTCCAGCTTCCAATGAATGCGCTTTGTAAATACTGTAGATTGGCTACCGGGCGGGGTCTATCCTGTCTTGTCAGTACAGAGCGCACTGGTTTGCGCTAGAGGCTAACCGCACATTTCGGTCAGAGAGCCTTAGAGGAGCCGCGCGAGTTCAGCCTCGGGATTGCGCACAACGTGAGTTAACAGGTTTGTCCCATAACGGAAAAGGGTCGCCACATTTGTGCGGTACCAACAACACTCCGTCATCTTCGGCGAGAGTCCACACAGGAACCGAAACTTCGGTAGGGTCTCCGGCGACGCCAGGATTGCCGCCACAAGCCGGTGATTTCCGTCCAGGATCGTAAATGGTCCGCTTTCGGTAATACCAATGAGAAGCACTGCGCCGGGGTCGGTATCCCGGCGGAGCCGATCGCGCAGCGCTGAGATTTTCGACAGGAACGCATTCTCGGCGACATCAAGGGTGCGAAATGTGCGCAGACGTTCGGCAACTGCTGCAATGTTAAAATTTCCGCGCGCGAGCTTCCGCCATTGCGCCCGTGGAAAGACCCGAATCTGAGCAAGGTCTGCCGTCCGAACCTCGACCTCGAACCATTCCGTTCCCTCAGGCAGCTCTTTCCACAATCGAAAATGTCGGATGAACAACAGGGCACGCCGCTTTGCATTTTCGCCAGCATCGTCGAGGTGCGGTGTCAGCACCACTCCGCGAAGATTTTCGCGGTATCCTTCGAATGCGGAATTGCTGAAATCGGTCTTTAGAAAATCCGCAATGACCTCGTCCTCGGAGATACGCCGAATCACCCTGAGCGCGTGAGCGGGCGCTGTGGTTTGCAGGTGTTTTCCACCGGTCAACACGTTAAGGACGAATGGTACTGCGACAACAATGAGCAGAAGCACCATTAGCACAAGTTGTATCCAAATGACTTGCTGCAGAGACGAATGGAATCGGCAAATGCCAGCGACGACAGCGCCACTGAAGGCCAACTGGACCCAGCCAGTATTGGCGATCTTGTATGACATCTCGTACGCAATGACCACGACGCTAAGCGAGTAGACAACAGTCGTAGCAGCGTACAACGCCAGCAGATAGGGAAGGCCATATTTCCCAACAATTGCGAAGTGAGAGCCGAAAAACGTTGTCCAAATCCCCGCGGGCGCCAGACGCAGGCCGAGGGCCAATGAGGCGCCAATTCCCAACACCAGCAGGACTGAGGTCAGCAGTACCCCGTGACCTTTTCTCTCCTCATCGCGAGTGCCGGCGACAAGTGGAAACATGGAATTCACAACCGCGGAGGAAAAGGCGAAAATCACTCGACCCACCAATGCTACGGCAGCGTACAGCCCTGCCTCTGGCGAAGGAAAGAAGTGCTTCACCAGCACGATGTCACAATTGTTAATGAGCACCTGGCCGGCAAAGAAGACGATTGCCTGTAGTGCTTCGCGAAACGCATCCGGGATATGCAGTGCGTGGGGAACCGCGGGCGCGAGTTTCGGTGCGGCAGCAAGATAAGCTACCGCTATGGCGGCAGCGTTGGCCGCGACCACTCCAGGAACATCAAAGCCTAGCATGATGAGCAGGAGAGATCCGCCGAGTCGAACCAGTCCCTCCAGGACAAGATTTGTGGCGAGACGACGGAACCCGTAGGCGCCCTGGATGTAGCCCCTGCGGCTTCCCAGCGGGACGTAAAAAGCTACGCCAATTGCGAGCAGGACCACGAGACTCGCGCTCGGCAAATTGAGGTAGTCAGCAATGGATTTCTGAAACAGGAGCAAAAGAAGCGCGACGATGATGCCGCATGCCCATGCGCTCCTGTGGAACCCTCGATAGACTGCGCTTTTCCCCTCCAGCGAGGTTTGCTGCGCAACAACTTTTGCGGAAACGATTTGGAAGGAAAGGGTGACGGCCGATATCAGAATGAGGAGAGTGTAAACAGCCGTAGCATGACCAAAGGCGGTAGGACCAAGGAATCGTGCAACCGCAATGTTGTAGGCGAAGTTGATCGCGGTGGCAAGCCCGGAAGCCGAGAGCAATACAAAGGTTCCCGATAACACGCGGGCCTGGAGAGCCTTCGATTTCGAGATCGGACCAGTTACGTTCATGGGGCTCCGGCTCACTAACGGCTTGACCTTAACGGGAACAGATCCCGCCTTGAGAAGCTTGGCGCGTACGAGTACGAAACGCCAAGGGAAAGGATTCTCGCGCGGCAGCACTTCTGATGCGGAAACCAACCATCTGGCTGCTTGCGGGCCGGAGGATAGACCTTGAATCGCGAGCATCGCTACAACCCAAGGTGCATCTCTCGCCTCTAAGAAAGACCCCCCATGATCCACCGCAACTGGGTAGTCGTCGGATTGGTGTTGCTCCTGCTCCTGCCGGGATGTATCCATCCCAGCCTAGCTCAGGAACTGAGTCTGCCGGCTACGGAAGCGTCACCGCGAATTCTGGCAGTCTATGAGCCCTGGTTTGGTCATCCTCGACACATTGCCGTTGGCTATTCCTCGCAAGATCCGGCCGTTATCCGCAAACAGATTGACCAAGCGAAGGCGCTGGGAATCTCTGGGTTCGTGGTGGACTGGTATGGGGATCGTGAGCCTTTTATTGATCGCAGCTATGCTCTGATCCAGACCATCGCTGCCGAAAAGAACTTTCATGTGTCGATGATGTACGACGAATCCGAAGAAGAAGATGCCGAGGCGACTGACGATGCCTTTGCAGCTTTTAACAAGTTCAATGACACCTATCTTTCGTTGAACGCGTCTGGCCGTCAGGCGTATCTGACGTACAACGACCGTCCTGTGATCTTTATTTTCCCAAAGGGAGGGCACACCAACTGGGGTCGGGTGCGGGCAGCAACCGACAAATGGACCCATCCCCCCTTGCTTATCTACGAGGATCAGGCAAGCCCGTTCACCGCTGCGTTTGACGGTTTTTATGCATGGATAAACCCGGGGAAGAAGGGTTGGGCTGCAGATGGCAGCAACTGGGGGGAGGATTACCTGGGCGACTTCTATCGCAAGATGCAGTCAAAATATCACGACAAGATTGCGGTGGGAGCGGCTTGGACGGGTTTCGATGACAGCCAGGCTTCTTGGGGCCTCAATCGACACATTTCTCAGCGCTGCGGCGCAACCTTTGCCGATACGATGAAGTTGTGGCGGCAGTATTACCCAGCAGATCGACCGTTACCCTTCTTGTTGGTCGAAACCTGGAACGACTACGAAGAGGGTACGGCAATTGAACGCGGATTATCCAAGTGCGAGTCAGGCTCGCAACCGCGACCCGGGCAGTAAACTTCTAAGCCACACGAAATGGTTTTTTCCGATAGCCTAACCGGCGGCTCAAGTCTACTTGACCGGTATTCTCCCGCGAAGTGTCATAAACCTTGTTGATGATCGAGAGGGGCCGGCTGCGCACCTCGTCGTAGACCCGTCCAAGGTATTCGCCAAGCACTCCTACTGACAGGAGCAGGAAGCCCCCCATCAGAAAGACGGCTGCCGCGACTCCGTAGCCCAATAGATTCACGGCGCTTTTCGAAAAAGCGGTGCATATCGCCAGAATGACAGCCAATGAGATGGCGAATCCCGCTAACCCGAAGCTGAGGCGGAGGGGCTTGTAGCTGAAGCTTGTAATTGCGTCCATCGCGTACTTGATCCGGCTTAGGAACGTGAGTTTGCCTTCGCCGCCTGCCCGGTCCTGCCGGTCGTAGAGAACCACGGCGGTCTTGTAGCCCACCCAGGCACGGAGTCCAGGCAGGTATCGGCTGCCTTCCCGCAGTGAGTTGATCGAGTCGACCGCTTGTCGATCAAGAAGGCCGAAGATCCCCGCATTGAGCGGAATGGGGAAGTCAGACAGTGCTCCCAGCAAGCGATAGAAGAGCGGAAACAGCTTGGCTAGAACTTTGCGCTTTTCTTTCCGGCTTCTTCTGACAGCGGTTACGACTTGTGAGCCATTCCGCCAGGCAGCGACCAATTCTGGCACAACCTCTGGCGGGTCCTGGAAATCGCCGTCCATTAAGACAACCGCGTCGCCGATCGCCGTCTGCAGGCCCGCAGAGATCGCTCCCATGTGCCCCCAGTTACGCGACAGGTCTACCACGACCACGTGCGCATCTTTGGCCTGCAGTTCTGTCAGCAGTCTCAGGGACGAATCTTCGGAGCCGTCGTTTACATAGACCACCTCCCAAGCTTCTTCCTTCATGGAGTCGGTTAGAGCCTCATGAAATAGCTCAACGATTTCCTCTTCATTGAAAATTGGTACCACGATAGAAATCATCTGACCACTCCTTGAATTGGTTCCCAAAAGACAACGGGGCTCGGCCGTAGCGCGTGACCAGTTTCGTCCTGTTGAAGAGTTTCGAGTTCGAGAAGTGCACCTCATTGGGGCTCCGCCTGGAAGATGCGCACCTTCCACCGAACTTCGGTGGGGGTCAGGACCGCAACGTAGCGCGCTCGCACGTGCTGCGTAGCCAGAACCTTGTCGCGGTCCAGGACTTCCATGTCGTACTCGACCGTGTCTACCAATTGAATCGAAAGGCCCTCCGGTGAGTAGAACACCAGGTGAAGATCGTGCGCACGGTCTCGATAGCGTGTATGAATTCCCAGATTTGCTTGCTCTCGAATTGTGTTCGCCAGCTTCGCTTTGGCTGTTCCGATGAAATCCGGATCGAGCAGATCGGCCCGGTTCTGGTCGAGTGCATCGCTCAAACTCCGCCAGGCTTGCAGATAATCACGAGTCACGGCGGTCTCGGTTTGCTTTTCTAGAGGCCGGGGGCCTACCGACTCGGTAGGTGCGAGGCGGACTGCCGGGTGGTCAGATCCCAGGGCGACTATCGTAGTGAATAGTGAGCACATAATAATAAAGAGAGGCTTTGTCATCGCTTTGTTCCCAAGCGAATTTCATTTCCGCTGAAAACTCCAGTCGCGACCGAGACTTTTGCTCCGCTGTATGCTGGCATATCCGCCCGTGCGACGCCGCGTTTGAGAGGCACGTCTACCGTAGATTCGCCTTCGCTGTAGGTTTCTGTGAAGGTGACAATCGTTCCGTCCGGCAGAGCGTTGCCGCTGCAGTCGCGTACTGGCTCCGTTTCCACGGCAAGCCTCTGGCCCGAAGCCCGAGCGCTCATCCGCAAGTGGCATGGATTTCCCGGAACCTGTTGGATCACCCGCGTGCTGGTAGCATCCCCAACTCGCGCTTTAAACTTGGCGACGCCTTCCTGGACTGCGGAATTCATCGTTGTCCAGGCGACTCCGTTGCGCGTCAGCGCTGTCCGCATCTGCTCGGCGCCGGTTACGCTTGTGAGTTCAAACGATACCTGAGTGGGAACCAAGACCAGGTTCTGGAAGGCATCAAATACGTACACAACACCGCTGATGCCATCATGCACGTCAACCGGAATGCGACTGGGTTTGGCGAGAAAGCTCAGTACCATCGGTTGATGCGCGGCTGTAACGTCGAACGCACCGTTTTCCGTGGAGGAGCCTCCCACAAGAACGGCCAGATAGCGGCCCGCGTTGTGGAGATCCCCAGGCGCGAAGAACGTGGGTTCACCTAATTGCACCTTGCGTCTCAATACTTGCCCAGGCCCCACGATATAAAGGAATGCTGGGCCGCTGCCGCTGCTTTGAATTGAGAACGCGCTGCCTGCTTCGACAGTTCTTGGCAAACGAAGGCCGCCGGTCTGCGCAAGAGCGAGCGGCATAGTGGCAAGAATCAGTCCACCCAATAAGAATGTGCATCTGGATTTCATTGGAATCGGCCCGAACTGTATGTGGTGGCGAGCACACGCTCAGAGCTAACTTTGCTGGCGATGTCCGCCGGAAGAGACATGGCAAAAGAAACCGGGGTTTGAGGCAATAGTGCGCGGTCGACATATTGGTCCGCGACCCAGACCAGTTGTCCGCTCTTGTCATAGAACGTCCCAAGCACGTGCGCCACATTGACGACCTGACCACTTTGATTGACGAGTTTTCCACTTAGTGAAGCTCCGGGCGGCGTGTTGAAATGCTGATCTTCGATCCCGATCACTGGGTCCGCGGAAGCTGCGATGAGGGTTGCCGACGGGTCCATATGAATGCTGTCGACTTTGGACAGCTCTACATTGTGAAATGCGATGAAAAACGGTGTGACTTGCTTGGGCAAGAGGACATGAGAAATCTTGTCGAAGCTGTCTTCAGTCGCTATCGCAGAACCGTTTTTCGCGAGTAGCGTCGCTTTGACCGTCACGAAGGCGGGCACAACATCTTCATTCAAGAGTTCGCCCATGATGACCACTCCACCGCTACGTTCCACGGGATGCATATCCACGATCCGCACGTGCGGCGCCTCCACGTCTTGAGATCCCCAGTCATCTTCCGGACCACGGTAGATCACGTCCCAGCGCAGGTAGTTCACGGGGATCACTTGCGGCGGCACCCGCGGCTCTTTAACGATGGGCCACAAAACGCCCCAACGGTCCCCGGTTCTAACCACTCGCAGGTCGCGAGTG
>Ga0209580_10001427_pt1 | contig 11057 bp, 11 predicted proteins | sample Coa_R1_5_FD_187153 | JGI IMG/M metagenome (GOLD analysis project Ga0209580, IMG submission 187153) | Surface soil microbial communities from Centralia Pennsylvania, which are recovering from an underground coalmine fire - Coalmine... | ecosystem: Environmental > Terrestrial > Soil >...
GAAGCTGTAATACTCCATGCGGCTTTTCGTCCAGGAAAAGAAAAGCAAAATAAACAGCGCCCAAACGCTCAAAAGCACCAGCGCCTGCCCGCGCTCATTCGGATTTTTCCGCCATTCGCGCAGCGGGGGGATTTCGCGAATCGCGGAGGGCAAAAATACAATCCACGGAAAAAACCACACGATGTGCTCCGCGGTCCACAGCCACAGCGGCACAGCTTCGTAATCGGCGGGATAGCGCCAGCCGAGCGCGCGAAAAATCTGCTCGTTGATGAAGTAAAACCAGAAAAATCCGCCGAAAACTCCGTGCCCGCTGAATAACGCGGCAATGTGCCACGGCAGCGCCACAATCAAAAAAACAATCAGCGACGAAATCAGCGGCAACCTCCGCCACTCCTTTAAGCGCCCGGTCGCCAGCAGAAAAAGGAAAAGAATTGCCACGGGGAAGACGATGCCGATCAGCGAGCGCGTCAGCACGGAGAGCGCGATCAGCGCCGCCGCGCCCCAATAACCGGTTCGCGCGGAAAGCGTCCCTTGCCACGCGCGCAAAAATAAATAGAACGCCGCCGTGAAAAAGAGCGCGTAAATCGCTTCCGGAAGCATGATTCGAGTAAACAAAAACACGCCCGGTGAAGTGCATATCACCAGGCCTGCATAGAATCCCGCGCGTTCGCCAAACCATCTTCGTGCGAAAAAATAAACCATCAGCACCAGGCCCACGACGGCGAGCGCCAGCGGGAATCGCGTGGCGAATGCGCTGACGCCGAACACGGCGTAGCTTGCCGCGACGAGCCAGTAATGCAGCGGCGGCTTTTCGAGATAACGGATTCCGTCGATGTGCAGGATCACCCAGTTGCGGCTCTGCAACATTTCGCGCGCGGCTTCGGCGTGGCCCGCGTCCGAACTATCGAGCAGCGGCGGCCACGCGGACGTTCCCACGTAAATGCCTATGGAAAGCGCGAGCAGGATGAAAATGGAAACGCGGCGAGTCATTTTATTTCGAGCGTATTTTCATTTGGAGTTCATTTCGAGAAAATCATTATCGTCGAATTGGGAGGGCGGGGAAAGCCCGCGGACGCTGAAAAGAGTAATGGGTTAGTTTGGATTTTGACTCCTTGTGTCGCGATCAAGAAAAGTCGAACTGACCCACCGCCCAAAAAGGCGAAAAAGAGGGGGGGCGCGAAAAGGGGTTATACTGAACACACCTGTCAGTATAATTGTCTAAAGAGTTAACTACAGTGAGGGGCAGAGTGATGACTGGAGAGGCGGTGCCCCTTCCTTCGTCAGGGCAAGCGAGCGTGAAAGTGACTGCTTCGCGCCCTTCGCCACCGCGCTCAGGATAAACAGATGAACCATTTATGAGATCGCTTACAGGAGGGGGACGTGAAACTTGGTGCGCTGGGACGCGCGGCGCGGCGCAAACAACTGGTCGATGTGGCGATCAAGATATTCGCAAAAAAGGGGTATAGCGCGGCGTCGGTGAACGACATTGCCAAGCGGGCCCGCGTGGCGCGCGGGACGTTTTACCTTTACTTCAAAGACAAGGCAGATATCCTTGCGGCGCTTTTGGAGAACTACCGCATGGAGCTCGAATTCATGGTGAGGTTCTACATGACGCGCACGGGCAGGATGACCGTGGCGGACTGCCGGGCGTGGTTGCGGGAAGAGGTGGGCACATGGCTGGAGTTTTTCGAGATGCACCGCGAAGTGCTGAAGATTATTCTTTCTGAAAATGAATGCACCGATGCGAAATTCGTGCGAAAACGCGATGAAGTAAGGGGAATGCTGAAGTGGCATCTGACGAGCAAGTTCCAGCGGATGCAGAAGGCGGGCAAGATTCGCAGGGACGTGAGTCCCGAAGCGCTGTGTATTTTCGAGATGGCGCTGCTGAATGAAGTGTTTACGACGCAAATCCTGCCCAATAAGGAGCCGGACGTGGAGGCGCTGGTGGAACAATGGGCGGAATTCGAATGGCGAGGCGTGCGGCGTCGTCGCGCGTGAGTTCTGTGGCATGGTTCGCGCTTGAAGAACCGCACCCTTAAACACACCAAAGGGTGCCGCGGCCCCGTCAAGACTAAGGCACTGTTAGGTGAACTAGCGCAGTGGTATCATCGGTCGGCCGCTGTTGATGTCACGAAAGGAAAACGTGCTGCGAAGGGTGCGCCACCCGCCAAACGTCCGAAAAAGTACCAGGAGAAGCTTTCCCTAACTCATCTGACTTTCGATGAAGTAATAGACAATGTATTGGCCTATAATCCGGAACGGAAAAAGAACAAACCCTCAACAAAGAAAAAAGATGCAGGAAATAACGACATGAAGAAAACAATAAACGTACCTGATTTGAGAACGCGGGCACCTCGAAACCGCACCTTAATTTTATCTGACGCCGAAAGTGAATCCTATCGAAGTCAATTATTGCGAACACCGCTGGCCAAATCTCTTGACCCGACAAATAAAATTATTTGCGGTGACGTTCTTGAGGCTTGCTCGGATTTGCCGCTAAAATTCGTTGATCTGTTGATTCTTGACCCGCCATATAACCTTACAAAGACTTTTGGCCATGAAACGTTTCAAGAAACTACGCTAGATAGATACGAGAAGTGGTTTGAAGAAAGACTAGTAAGTATGCTTCCTTTACTTACAGCCACTGCGACTCTTTATGTTTGTGGAGATTGGAGATCATCTACCCCACTCCACCGCGTGTTGGACCGCCACGTTATCGTTCGCAATCGGATTACGTGGGAGCGTGAAAAAGGTCGAGGCGCAAAAGCAAATTGGAAAAATGCGAGCGAAGATATTTGGTTTTGTACAGTTTCGGACGATTATTATTTTGACGTGGATGCGGTCAAACTCAAACGCAAAGTTATTGCTCCGTACCGGCACAACGGCGCTCCGAAAGGTTGGGAGGAAACGGAAAAGGGCGATTTTCGACTAACGCACCCTTCAAACCTTTGGACTGATCTGACCATCCCCTTCTGGTCCATGGCAGAAAATACGGATCATCCGACTCAGAAACCTGAAAAACTCATTGCGAAATTAATACTGGCAAGTTCTCAAAAAGGAGATTTTGTTCTCGACCCGTTTCTTGGGTCTGGTACAACAGCCGTGGTTGCAAAAAAACTTGATAGGGCATTTCTCGGCATCGAATTGGATGAAACATATTCTTGTATGGCCGCAAAACGTTTGGCTCTTGCGACTACAGACAAAAATATTCAAGGATACTCGAACGGAGTATTTTGGGAGCGCAACTCACTTAACGCTCAAGAACGTGAAACGAAATCAAGTCCCATAACAGAGCTTTCTTTGTTTGAATTTGACGATTCTTCAATTTAGATTTATGAAATCTCCGATACTCACCTCTGACGCTCGCGGAAAAATCGAGAATGAAATTCTTCAAATTCTGAACGAACAAAAGGATTTTCTATCTGTTATGACAGCGGGAAGCACCCGTGCAACGGGCGATGCTATCCAATCTTTGATAGAAGAGAAATTTGAAAACATCTTAGGAGAACTAGGCGGCGAATATTCCGCTAATTTTGCTCGTCGGGCAATGGCGGACCTCGCATTTAAGGATAAGCACAAGAATTATTATGTGGTGGATGTTAAAACGCATCGCGAAGAAACCGCTTTCAATATGCCGAACTTGATTTCAGTGGAGCGACTCGCGCGATTTTATGAAGATGACGCTAATTTTTTCGTTGTACTAATGGTGAAGTACGCTGTTATCGATATCAAGGTCACTGTAAAAAAGGTGTATTTTGTTCCCATTGAGTATTTGGGCTGGGATTGCCTGACACTCGGCGCTCTAGGCTGGGGGCAGATTCAAGTAGCTAATTCAAACAATCTGACCGTCAACGACAAGAATACTCGCCGATCATGGATGCTGGAACTATGCGATAACGTCCTTCAATTCTATCCCCGCGAAATAGTCAAAATCGGCAAGCGAATAACCAAGTTCGAGCACGTGCGAGAGTTCTGGCTTGCTAAGAAAGATATCTGAACTTAGGTAGTCAAGTATATAATCCCCTGGCTCTTTCGCGGATGCGGGAGCGGGGTGAACCCCGCGCCTACGAAAGAACGGCGCGAATGAAGGAGATTATGGGCGGCATATTCGTCATGGCGAAAACCCCCACCCTTCGTACACGGCGCTCACTTCGCAGAATTCGCTCAGTGCAGGCAGGATGCGGCACCCGGCACTAAGAGGGGTTTTTCGGCGGCGGCGGGGCGGGGAATTCGGTGGTGTGGTCGTTGATGATTTTCCAGCCCGCGGGGAATTTGCGGAAAATCAAAGTGAAGACGCCCTGAGGGTGGTCTGTTTGCCCATCCTTTTCGCGTTCGAGCCGGAAGTGGCCCACAACGAAGCCGGTGTCCGGGCAAAGCACACGAATTTCGAGTCCGGAAAAGGTCAAATGACCCATGGCGGCGCGATCCGGATAGGAGTGCTGGTAGCGTTTCAGCACGTCTTGCCAACCCTGGAAAATGCCCGCTGCGTTGACGAATTCGAGGTCGTCTGACTTCCAATAGCCGTCCATAAAGGCGGGAATATCTCCGCGATTCCATGCCGCGACTTGCCGTTGCAGGACGTTCTTGATGGCCTGGACATTTTCTTTTTGTGCAGCGGGCGAGGGAGTGATTTTCGGGGAAGATTGCGCCGATGCGAAGGTTCCAAGGAACATAAAAAAGATCATAAAGATGAATAGGCCGAAAAGGCCCTCCAGGCGTGGCGTTTTCATACTTAAGGTGCGCAGGTGCACGGTGTACTCCTTTTAAGAATCAGAAAACGAAAATCAAAAAACGAAAGTCAAAACCCCCACCCTTCGCGCCCAAAGTTCACGGGCGCTCAGGATGGGGCACCCGCAACGGCCAAAAACCGATAGTCAAAAACGAAAACAAAAATCAAAAAACGAAAGTCAAAAACCCCACCCTTCGCGCCCATTGTTCAAGACGGGCGCTCAGGATGGGGCACCCGGAAAGGCCAAAAACCGATTCTGCCTGTTGCGGTGACTCAAATCAACCCGGGCGACCGTGCTGCAAGGACCATCCAGCGGGCGGAGGACTATGTGGGTTGCCCACCCTGGTTCTACCAAGATGGTACTTCTGTTCCATTGGCGCGGACTGTCGCAGACGGCAGAATACCCGTGGAAGAAACCAAATGTTCGCAGCCCTCATTTTCGTGCTTTCGGGCGCCATGCTGGCCCAGTTTGTGGTCTTCTTCTGGCGCGCCAATATGCTGGCAATCGGCGCACAGCCGGTTTCGGACCTCTTGCGCTTGGCGGAATCGAGCTTCCCTAACGCACTGAATCAAAACGGGTTCGCGGCCATTGCCGCCATGAGCGAAATCTGCCCCGACATGGGCTCGCCGTCCAGCCCTAATCTCCGGCCTGTGCGTGCCTATTACCGCGCTATGCGCTCGGTGGCCTATCTGTCCAAGGCCGTCCTGCCGCAAGCGAGCGCCTGGGCGCGTCAGGAGATGGCGTCCTGCACCAAATACGTCGCTGTTTCGATGGACCTGCGCCTGCGGTCGAATCAGGACTTCGTCGCTGAACTCCGCTCCTTTTAACCCTAAGCTAGCCCATTCGCGGTCTCTTCGGTAGTCGAAAATCCCAAGAACTAATAGGCCCAGCGGAGCAGCATGCCGCCTGTCGTGAATCCCGCACCTACGGATACGATCATGACCAGATCGCCCTTTTTCAGACGCTTCTCGTTGACGGCATCTCGCAGCCCCAGCGGAATCGTGGCCGCGGTCGTATTGCCGTAGCGATCGATATTCATCATTACTTTGGAATCTTCGATGCCGAGCCGCTCCTGCGTCGCGCGAATAATGCGGAGATTCGCTTGGTGCGGCACCAATAGGGCCAGGTCGCGATTCGTGAATCCGTTGCGTTCGAGCAGGGTTGAAGAGACTTCGCACATCCGGCGCACCGCGTATTTGAATACCTGCTGGCCCTCCTGATGAACGTAATGCATGCGTTTATCGACTGTCTCGTGTGAAGAGGGATGCAGCGACCCGCCGGCGGGCATATACAGACTGCACCCTCCTGAGCCATCCACGTCGTTCATGAAGTCGATGATGCCTTCCGCTTCCGATTGAGCCGGCTCGAGCAGCACGGCCCCTGCGCCGTCGCCGAAAAGCACGCATGTGGCGCGGTCACGGAAATCCAGGATGGAAGTCATCACGTCAGAGCCGATCACCAGCACTTTCCGGTGCGTTCCGGCACCAACGAACTGCGCGCCCACCGTGAGCGCATAGACAAATCCGGAGCAAGCCGCCGACAAATCAAATCCCCAGGCATTCTTGGCGCCGAGGCGGTCCTGCACCAGGCACGCCGTCGCCGGGAACAGCATGTCTGGCGTCACCGTCGCCACAATAATCATCTCGATTTCTTCGGGATTGACGTTCTTGTTTTTCAGCAACTCTGCCGCGGCTGCGGTCGCCATGTGCGACGCGGCCATGCCTGGATCGACGTAATGACGCTCGCGAATTCCGGTGCGCGTTCGGATCCACTCATCCGACGTTTCCACGATCTTTTCGAGGTCCGCATTCGTCGCCACGCGCGGCGGCAAGAATCCTGTCGCACCCGTAATTTTCGCCGCGATTCGCTTGGCCACGTTTATCTCCTCATCTGGAACAGTCCGCGATTGTACGCAATCGCCGCAATCCATGACAAGGAAAACAGGCAAGTGGGTAATAGGTCAGTTTGAATTTTGACTCTTAGTGTCACGATCAAGAAAATTCAAACTGACCCACCACCGAACTGCGGAACGAGCAACTAGGGATAAACAGCGCAAGACAATCGGTTTCATTTCAAGTGCGGCGGGGAACAGAGGGGCCTATGCAGGCAAGTGGCCGTTGGGACGCGCGCTGCCGGAGTCGACGCACAAAAGATCCCGGACCGCCTGGATTAGCGGCAGCCCGCTCGCTGTTTTTGGCAATACCCGCGAGACTCCCGCTTCTTTTGCCGCGAGGGTCATTTCGGGCGAATCGTAAAGTGTGAACAGCAAAATCGGCACGGAGGGTAAAGTGCGGGTGATTTCCCGAGCGGCATCCAGCCCGTCCAGAAGAGGCATGGCGAAATCGAGTATCACGGCGTCCGGCTTCGATTCTTGCGCTTTCAGTATGGCTTCCGAGCCGTTAGTGGCCTCGGCACAAATCAGCCATCCTTTTTGGCCCTCAAGCATAATTCGTAATAGCTTGCGTACCAGAGCATTATCATCGGCGATTAGAATCTTTTTCGACACGTCACTCCCAACTTAGAATCATTTCCCCGACTTTTCATATGTCGGACAGGCTACCCAACGGATAAGACGATGTAAATACAGTGTATCCCCTACTTCCTTACCGCAATATCTCCTTCACAGTCAGCGTTTTGCGTATGGCCAGTGAATGGAATAACCGGCACAAATAGGGTTTCTGCCCGACTATGCGAGGCACATAGTTGACGTAGCCTGACGTCCTATGAAGGCCACAGACAGCACGCGTCGACAAGGCGAAGCCGGTCTCGAACTCGTAGAGCGCTCAGACAGGGGAGGTTCCCGTGGCAACCAGAGAATTGCAGATCGTTCGATCTGGCGAACGGACAAGTCCTGCGGGCAAGGCAATAAGCAATAAAATCCTCCTTTCCATTCCAGATGGGGAATACGGCTCTCTTCGCCCGCACTTGGAGTTTGTCGATATGCCCAATCATTGCAACCTCTATGAGCCCGGGCAGATATTGAAGTACGTGTACTTCCCCAACAAGGGGATGATTTCGCTGGTTGTCCCAACCGAAGACGGTAAGACCGTCGAAGCGGGTGTTGTGGGCAACGAAGGAATGTCTGGAATGGCAGCGACCGTGGGGCTCAGGCGCAGCCCGTTGCGCGAAGTGGTTCAAATATCAGGCGACGGCTTTCGAGTGGCAACCACAACGTTTCAGACCACTCTGCGATCCACACCCGAGCTTCGAACGGCTTTGAGTCGCTACGCCGTGCTGCAAGGATTGCAAGTGGCGCAAACAGCGGCCTGCAATCGCCTGCACGAAATCGAGCAACGTCTGGCGCGCTGGTTGTTGATGGTGCAAGACAGAATCGACGAAGGCATGCTGATGATCACGCACGATTTCTTGGCGACGATGCTCGGCACTGATCGCCCGAGTGTCACGGTGGCCGCCGGCACGCTGCAGAAGCGAAGTCTGATTGAATACACGCGCGGCGCGGTGAAGATTGTCAACCGCAAGAAGCTTGAAGGTTTCGTCTGCGAGTGCTACGGGATTATCCAGCAATTTAACGGCGAGCTCGGATTAAGATAGCCGCCCACCAGCGTTCGACAGCCTACAGACATTCGTGCCCTGCCCAGCTACAGTCCCCGCTTTCCGCCAAGTCACAATGCGACGACTCGTGGACGTTAATGCTCGCGCTCAAGTTCTGCGGCCAGGTGAACGGACGAACTCTTCCGGCAATCCCGTTCGCAGCCGCATTCTTTTGTCAATTCCCGACGAGGAATTTCGCGCCGTCCGGCCGCATCTGGAATCCTACATACTGGTGCACCACCGCATCCTTCATGAACCCAGCCAGAAATTGGAGTTTGCCTACTTTCCCAACAGCGGATTGGTTTCTCTCGTGGTTGCCACGGAAGATGGAAAAACCGTTGAAGCCGGAGTGGTTGGTAATGAAGGGATGACGGGAGTCCCCTCCGCGGTTGGTCTTCGACGAAACCCGTTGCGCGAGGTAGTACAAGTGAGCGGAGACAGCTTCCGCATCAAAGTCCGGAATCTGCAGACTGTATTGCTAGATGCCCCTGAGTTGCGCATGATTTTGAGCCGCTACGCTGTTCTCCAGTGGATGCAAATCGCCCAGACGGCGGCGTGCAACCGCCTCCACGAAGTTCAGCAGCGTCTTGCACGGTGGCTGTTGATGGCGCAGGATAGGGTGGATTCAGCGTCGCTGCCGATCACGCATGATTTTCTGGCGACGATGCTCGGGACCGACCGCCCCAGCGTGAGTTTGGCGGCAGCAATGTTGCAGCGGAGAAATATCATCGCGTACACACGCGGAGCAGTGAAAATTCTCAACCGGAAAAAGCTCGAAAACTTCGCTTGCGAATGTTACGGCATCATCCGGCAGCTGAACGGCGAACTGGGTCTTAGGTAGTTTCCGGCAATCCGTCTCCGCGACGGCGGCACGGCACGCGCTTTCAATTTTCGCCAGGGAGTATTTCGTAACGGAAAGTGATCTCCGCCGTCTTTCTGAGCGTCGCCGCCGCGCCGCAGTATTTGTTCTGGCTCAACTCAATTGCGCGCTTTACGGCGGCCTCGTCGAGCTTTCCGCGCAATCGATAAACCAGTTCCAGTTTCACCCACACCGACGGCGGCTCCGTTGCGCGCTCTCCCTCGATTATAATTTCCAGGGACTCCAGTTTCTGCCGCTTCTTCGCCAGTATCAGCACAATATCAGTGGCTGTGCAGGAACCCAGCGCGGCCAGCATTAGTTCCATCGGGCCCGGAGCGGAATTGTGCTCGCGGTTCGCATCGATTGGCACCGCATGACCCGAAGGCAGCGTCGCTAGAAACTGCTCCTCGCCCACCCATTTCACCGTCGCCTTTTGCATGGAAGCAGAATCCTCCGAAAGCAAAGATGCTAGAGAAGCGCCGGAAAAGCAATTGGCAAGAAAATGGGGGAGTGGGTCAGATTGAGTTAGTTTTAGTTTAGTTTCCGATTATTCGACTAATCGTCCAACTGGGACCCACGAACGGAATTCAATCCCACGCTTACCACCCATCCTTTTCTGCTACCCAGTCCTGGCTATACTGCCTCCAGGAAGCCAAACCAGGAACAAACAAAGCGGCCCTATCGTACCGAGCAGAAGAACGTTTCGCCGTGGCGTATGAAGCGCAAAACGCCTATCATCAGATACCGACCGCATCGCTTTTACCCGCGCTGGGCAATGTTGGTAGATTGGTCGAAAAGGGAGGCCGTATGGACCGTCGAACCGTTTTACAATCGCTCATCGCTGCGTTCGCAATCGGCTCGATGAATAGCGCAGCTGATGCGGTACAAAGTAAGGGAGGCTTGCTCGTACCCTTCGGTCAGAATCGTGGCCGTCCCCAGTCTCGAACTCACTTTATTATTTCGGGAACAGATAACGGCGGGGGATTGGCCATGATAGGTCCGGGGGGCGGCACGCTCGAACAGGTGAAGGCGGGCATGCGAGCATTGCTTTCGGAAACAGCCCCAGGCCAGTCCCATACTTCCCCCAGCGCGCATGAATGGCAAAAGCAAGGAATCCCTGTTCACGTTCACTATCACCAGGATGAATATTGGTACACCATTGCGGGAGAGCACATGATTCTAATTGGCGACAAGAAGTTTCACGCCAAGGCGGGCGACATGGTGATCGGACCACGCGGAGTTCCTCACTCGCCCCTAGCGGTCAAGCCTGGCTCAGTCGGCCTGACCATGTGGCAGCCCGCTGGAAGCATGGAAGCCTTCTTTTACGACTTGCAAGAGACCCAGCAGAAGGCGAGAACAAGCGCGCTCGGACTCTCGCATGACGTCCTTGCGGCGCTGTTCAGGAAGCACGGGATGAAGCTGATAGGGCCAGCGCCCGAGCCGTAGCTGAGATGACTCTCGCAATCTGGGTCGGATCGACAAGCCGTTCAGTGTGCCAGCCTACATCGCATCCATCGGAAAACACACGCGGCGACGCGGCAAAGTCCTGAATTGAGTCACTACGGAAAATGGCAAGCGAATCACTTGGGGTTTAGAGGGAAGCGTTGTCGGAGGATGCGGATTGGTCGTCGGCGGGGATATGTTCGAGGATGGGGTGTGGTTGCTGATGAATCACCTCGATGAACAGGCGCACCAGCTCGGGATCGAACTGCGCGCCGGCGCACCGTTCGATTTCTGTTAGAGCGGCTTCCGCGGGCCGCGCTTTCTTGTAGACGCGCGGCGACGTAATCGTGTCATAGGCGTCGGCGACGGCGATTATCCGCGCGCCCAGGGGAATGCTGTCGCGCTCGATCTGGTCCGGATAGCCCGAGCCGTCGAAGAATTCGTGATGGTGCTTCACCATCTCGCGCACATTG
>Ga0209580_10001430_pt1 | contig 11044 bp, 8 predicted proteins | sample Coa_R1_5_FD_187153 | JGI IMG/M metagenome (GOLD analysis project Ga0209580, IMG submission 187153) | Surface soil microbial communities from Centralia Pennsylvania, which are recovering from an underground coalmine fire - Coalmine... | ecosystem: Environmental > Terrestrial > Soil > Unclassified...
CCGGAGCCAGCCAAGAGCGGCACGGAGTAAAGGCGGGATTTTTCGCGCTAGTGAATAACTTTGACCAGGTGGCGGTCGCTGGCGATTTGCTTGACGACAGGTTCCAGCCGGTCAAAGGCTTCCTGCAGGATTCGGCGCGAAGTGGCAAAGCAGATCCGCAAATGTCCGCTGGCCCCGGGGCCAAACCAGCGCGGAGCGCCGGGAACCAGCGCAACGCGGGCCTGTTCACGTAGTTGCTGGCACAGGGTTTCTGAATCGTCGCTGAGGCTCCGCACATCGGGAAATACAACATACGTCCCTTGCGGCGGTTCCACCGTCACACCAGGCCACTTTGCCAGACGGCTGATAACGTAATCACGCTGCGCCTGCAAGTGCTGGACAAATTGTGCGAGCCACTCACGACCGTCATTGAGCGCGGCCACCACCGCGACCTGCGACAGCACCGAGACACCGTAGACAGTGCTTTCCGCGTCTGACGCGGCGATGATTTCTTTACGCCATTGCGGGTCCGTACAGATCAGGCATCCGACACGCATCCCAGCCAAAGCAAAGTTCTTGGAAAAGCCGTAAACCGTCACGGTGTTGCGGGCAATCTCCGGTGAAATCGAAGCCAAACTTACATGCTGGTGCGGCGTGTAGACGATATCTGACCAGATCTCGTCGGAAACAATCCGCAAGCCGCGAGAGATGGCCCATTCGGCAACACGCTGCTGCCAGTCGCGTGAATAAACCACGCCCAGCGGATTGTGAGGATTGCAAAGCCAGAGCATGCGCGTGCGCGCCGTCAGGCGGGATTCCATGCCACGAATAAATTCCTCCGCGCTGGTTCCCGGCTCAACCCTCACGCGGACTGGTACTGCTCCCGCGCGCTGCACGGTGTGGTGCAGCAGAAAATCCACTGGATCGGGAATGAGAACTTCATCCCCGGCTGACAGGCTGGCGCGGGCCAGCACGGCCATGCCGGATGCGGCGCTGTCCGTGGCGAATATTTGCTCCGTGGTACAGGCCGTGTGGCGGGTGTCGTTCATCCAGCGGGCAATCGATTCACGAAACTGCGGCAGGCCTTCAGGCGGGCCGTAACTAAGCACACCATCACGGACGTAGCGCACAAGCTGCTCCTGAATCGCGGGACAGACAGGAAAGTCAGGATCGGCAGCGGTGAGCGGGATGACATCGGCGGGTTGCTGGGCCCAGCGCATATTGAAGGCGCGTTCGCGCAGCAAATCGAGCCGAACGATGTTGTCTGAAAATGATGCCGGCTGCGCCTGGTCCGATTCCGCTATCGGCAACAGAATGGTGCTGCCAATCTGTGGAGTAATGAAATGGCGGGTCAACTCGCGTCCTTTGGCGACGTATGGAGCGACTTGCTTCCGGCGCTCAGCTGAGTAACTTGCGAGCGCCTTCTCCACATCCGATTGTGTTTTCACATTCTCTGGACGAAGATTTTCCGCCAGGGCCACGGCGTCCGCCACCGCGGAAGAAACGCCCTGACTGGTAAAGGGCGAAAGAGGATGCGCGGCGTCACCCACCAGCACCAGATTTCCGTGATAGAACGATGGGACCAGGTCAGTGTCCAAGGGACGCCAAAGATGCGTGCGGGAAAAATCGGTGATGCTGAGCAGGTGAGGAATAGGGTCCGCCCAATCGCCAACCAGCGAACTGACAAAAGCTTTCCGGGTCTCGGCGAAATTACCGGGATCTACTGGAGGCAGGGGAAAGCGGTGCAAGTCGAATTGGAGATACCAGACCAGATGCTCAGAGTCGACCGCAAGCGCGCCAAGAGCGATGCCACCATTGACGGCATAAAATTTATTGAAATTGTTGCTGGCCCATCGCACCGTGCTCTTGCACTTCACCATGCCAACGATTTCAAGCACCTGTGCCTGGGTGGCTGGCCAGGCGGGGAATAGGGCGTGCCGCGCGCGTGAGCGGATACCTTCCGCGCTGACATAGAGATCAGCTTTCACGGTTGCGCCGGTGTTCAGAAGCGCCTGCCTCACTCGTCCCGCATCGTCACATTCAAGCTCCGCGAGTTCGGCGTCAAAGAGCGGAGTGTCGCCGGACGGCAGCGCGCCCATCAGCGCATCAACCAATTGGCGGCGGCGGATGCTGCGTGTGCCTGACGGCAAGGGCTGTTCATAGAGTATCTGCCCGCTGGAGCTGCGGCAAAAATAACGCTGCAACGGAGCGCCGCTGTTTTCGCCGGTCAGGTTCACGCCAAAACTCTGAAGGCAATCAATGCCTTCCGGCATCAGGATGAAGCCCATGCCGGTTTCATGGCCCTGACGCATGCGCTCATAGATCTGGCAGTGGTGGCCTTGAGCGCGCAAAGTAATTGCGCTCATCAAGCCGGCGATACCAGCGCCAAAAATTGCGATCTCCATGCTGCTCCTTGCGAGTAGTGGCTTTCCAGGTCTTTCGATTAGCGTGCTGATTGAGAAACTCTTCTTTCGCGTGCAGGAGCTTATTCAGTCCGGAAGAGTTCAACCGCAATCACCGATCAGATTAGCGGCGTCTTATAGTTGTGAAGCAAAGCCAACGAACGTTGCAAAATTTCCCCTCGTAATACGAGAGTTCACGGTTGCCTGGCAATCAGGGAATCGCAGCCTGCTTCTTGCTGAATATTGCCTGCATATTCTCTGGCGAAAAAAATTCCGGCACCGGCACAGTGTGGGCAAGCATGCCAAAGAAACGGCTGCGCTGCTCAGGATTTTCCCGCAGGGCTTCCAAGAGCTGTTGCACGTCCGGTGGAGGCGGTTCCAGAGCTGCCAGTTGCGTCGTCAAATCAAAGTACGGCAGTTCAGTGTTGTTACGGGTTTGCTCATAGGCAGCCAGCGCTTCTTCCAGAGGCTGACGGCCGTTAAAGCCGGCGTCAATGGCATCAGCCAGCCATTCAGCGCTGCCAAACGCATCTGTGATGCCGGAGGCCGTGCAGGGATCTTTTTGATAGCCCGCATCGCCCACCAGCGCCCATCCCAGCCCATAAGGCTTGCGAACGTGGCTGGGAATAGCTCCGCCCACATAGCGCGACTCGCGCTTGCCGGCCTGCATCCTTTCCCACAACTCTGGCGCGTACTGGGCGATTACGGCGCTATGATGCTTTTCTATGTTTGCGCGGACCGTAGGCAGATCGCGGGCGGCAAAGGCCACGCCGATCAAAGAAAGATTGTCATTGGTGTTATAGGCGAAAATCACGTTGCCGGGACGCAGCCACAGATGCCAGCCGACCATGGGCACGCCGCTGTAGTAGGCATACCATGAGCCTTCCAACGCGGGACCGGTCTTGTACTCAGGCGCTTCCACGGCCTTGGCCACCATGCTGAACATGCCGTCGGCGCCGATGGTGATGCGGGCTTTTTCAGTAACCATGGGGCCATTTTTTTCATGCCCGCGAATGCCTACTACCTTGCCATCCTCAAAAAGCACTTCCTGGGCGGAAAAGCCTTCGCGCAGCTCCGCGCGAGATTTCACAGCACCATCGACGAGGATGGGATCAAGCTTGATGCGGCGAGGCGCAAAGGCCTCAGTCACTCCGCCTTCCGCGGGAACGGGCGAGCCTGTAAGCGAAAACGCGCCATAATCAAAATGGTTGGTCAAAATGGGCGGGCAATTCGAGGCTTTCAGCGCGTCCAGCAAGCCCCAGCGCTTCAGGCGCGCGGAGCCGGTCTGATGGACATAATGGTTTGAGAACGGCATATCGCTGGGAAACGTGCCGCGATCCAGCAATAGAACTTTGTAACCCTTGCGCGCCAGCAAAAGGGCAGTGGGTGCTCCGGCGCAGCGCGCGCCAACGATGATGGCATCGTACATGGCATCCTCCCAGGGCTGGACCCGCCTGCTCGAGCGAATCCGCCCAATGCTCAACGTGCTGTAATAGTTGTTCCCGAAATGGGTCCAACGTTACAAATTGTCTAAGAAAAACGTTAGAATTCCTAGGTTTTTTCTAAGAAATCGCAAGCACCTGACGGCGCGTTTGACGAAGGGATGTATTTTGGGGCAAATCTCAATCTCCAAATGCAACGGGGCAGTAAACAGCTTCCGCTCGCGATACGCAGCAAAGGCAAGACAAGCTTTTATGTCTTCGCCTCCCATATCAGGAAAATCGCTGAGAATCTCTTCCTGAGACATGCCCGTAGCCAGGTATTCAAGCTTCCATCGCAATGGGTCTTAGTGAGACTCTGCGCAGCAATTTGCCCATCACCAAATCTTGAGTTTGCGATCCGCCCTTTACTTGCCTTTCAGCGCCGCAATCGCTGCTGCCGCATGTTCATCCGGCTTCAGGCCGGTTAGCACCGCGGAAATCCTTCCTTCCGGGCTGATCACGAAGGTCGTCCGCTCGATTCCCATGTATTTCTTGCCATACATACTCTTTTCCTTGAGCACGCCGTACTTTATGGCCACGGCCTTGTCTTCATCGGCCAGCAGGGCATAAGGCAGGTCATATTTCTCTTTAAATTTCTTCTGGGCAGAGGGCTTATCGGCAGAAATGCCCAGCACCACAGCGCCGGCCTTCTGGATCTTGCTGAATGCGTCGCGGAACCCGCACGCCTCAATCGTTCAACCGGGCGTGTTGGCCTTGGGATAAAAGAACAGCACCACGTTCTTTCCGCGATAGTCTTTCAATGCGATTGGCTTGCCTTCTTCATTGGCAAGAGAGAACTCCGGGGCTTTATCATTAACTTCCATAGTTTTTCCGTGTTTATAAGATCAATGAATTTATATAGCAGAAGCAAGTTCCTGGCCAGCGCGGTGCTTGTGCTGGTATGTGCTGCGGCCGTCACCGCGGCGTTTGCCCAGCGTCGCAAGGCGCACAAGCTGCGGGCTACCGCCGTGGTTGAGGTCACTACAGATTCCGCTGGCATTGTTGCCACGCATATATTTCCCGTCGCCATCCTCGACGAAGGCAGCTTCCATGATGCCAGTATCTATAAATCCACGCCGCGGCCCATGGCGCTCGATAACGGCATTGTCTATGAGGCGCAAAAAGACGGTATACCCGTGGGCTACGCCACCATCCTGAGCAGCACAAACAATAAGGGCTGGACCGCGCTGGGCAAATGGCAAGTCGCAGACCAGCCCAAGAAAGCGCAGGCTCCTGCAGCTGTACCCACGGGCGACGATCGGCCGATTATTCATCGCGGCGATGCCGCTCCTTCAGCCACGCCTGCCAGCACTCCCGCGCCGGGCACTGACTCCACAACCAGCGCTTCTTCTTCAAGTGCACCCTCAAGCGATTCATCGGCTGGCGCGCCAGACGATGCTGACCGCCCTGTGCTCCGGCGGCGCTCTCCCCCGCAACCAGAAGCAGCTTCCACGCCGCAACCTTCGCCCACTCCGTCCACGCAAAGTCCGGCTGAGGGATTGCCCGCTCCGCGCACCAAGCTGCCTGTCATTACCTCCGGCACCAAAACCTTTGTAGCCGTCTCTGATAATGAATCAGCGGACATCCGGTCTTTCGCTTTCAAATGGAAGCCCGGTGAAGAGCAGCAGATGGAAGCCAAGATGCGCAAGCTTGCCCTGGCGCAGCTTCCGCGAGAAAACGCCCAGCTCAACACGAATTCTCTTCAAAATGTGGTCATGCGCTCCTTTGATCTGGATTTGAGCAATGACGCCGTCATCGTTTTCATCGCGGAAATTCCGGGAAGCTATCTTGCACCGGGCGGTAAAAGCACGCCGGGAAAGTTTGTCTCGCGTTACGTCACTGTGATTGCGCGCGTGGACTTTGAAGGCGTGCCGCAGAAACTTGCCTCCAGCGTGACGGATTCCTCTCGGCTGGACGTTGCGCCGCGGCTGGAATTGATCGATGCAGTCGACGTGGATGGCGACGGCCTTGCCGAACTGCTTTTCCGTGAATACGGCTTCGACGAAAAGAGCTTCATCATCTATGGCATTGGCCGCACCACGGTAACCAAAGTATTTGAAGGCGCCAGCACGCCGCTGCGGTAGTCCGCAAAGCACTGAATGACGCATCTTAAGCCGCGATTCACAACTTATCACGCTTAATATCTAAGGAACATTGAGCGGCCGTGCTGATTCACGTGGAAAACGTACAAGCTGGCTCCAAATTGCTGCCGAAGTTGAGAAACTCGGTTTCTTTTGGTAGGCAACATCGTGATTAATCAAGTGGATAATTGCCTAGAATAGAGACAACCGCTGCTCCAGATTTGGTTGACCTTGCCCCAGCCTACAGCGCTTTCTATATCAGGGAAGAAACCTTTTCCTTTATGATTGGCACTCGTGTTGCAGAGAAGTGGGATGCCGCTAAGTTGCTTATATTCACTGAGGAGATCATATAGGTCTGGATTTTGCGTCTTCGTCACGGTCTGGAGTCGTGCCGTTCCGTCTAAATGGCAGACGGCTGGGATCTTTTCCGCCCAAGCTGTCCTCACCGTATGCTCGAAAAGCATGTACGGATCTGGGGATCCGGGAGCGAAAATTGCCGGAGCGTCCTCCTCCAGGCAAACCGGTGCCACCGGTCTATAATCTTCTCGAAACTTGATTTCGTTAAGGAGCTTTTTTGTATGACCCTTGGTAGGCGCAGCCAGTATGCTTCTATGCCCAAGCGCTCTTGGCCCTAGCTCGGCCCGATCGCCCAGAAAAACAATGGGATCTCCAGTCTGGTGAAGCACGGCCGCGAGCTCCTTAAGAGTGCACGGGCCCATCGACCATCCAGAATCCAGGGCTTTAACCCCACCAAGTGGAGGGCCAGAATAGACGTTCCAATCCAATTCTTCCGATTCGCCACTTTTGACCAGCTCACAACAGGCAGCGCCAATCGCACTACCCGAGTCGTTTGGGAATGGGGGCACCCATACCTCGTCAAAGATGCCAGAATCGCGCAGCGCCGAATTCCATTTAATATTCAACGCAGATCCTCCAGAAAAACACAAATTGTCGGCTGGAATATCAAGAGTTTTAACCTTTTCTCCGATACTCTCCACAAGCATGTCCTGGAGGAAGTAATGAAAACTCGCGATCATATCCGCAGAATCTATATTTTCTTTAATGCTATATTCCTTGGCTCGAGTTTGAAACATCTTAGTTATTATCGCCAGCAGCAACGGGCTTAATGATAACTGGCTGGCGTCATGAATCACTTCATCGAATATTCTGTGCAAGCATCTCCGCACATCTGGTCTTGACTGTCCCACGGCAACGTACGCCATGGCTTTTCCTGGAATTGAGGGAGCGAGAGGCTCTTCTGAGAACGGCTTAAAGGCGTGAGGAAACAGGGTATAAATTGAGCCAAGCAGGGGAAACAAAGAACCAAGATTTCGAGTGCTTCTTGATTGCGGATCGTAGTGGAACAACTGCGGCGCCATAGCTCCATCCCACACTAAAACAAAGGAGCCTGTCTTATCTTTGGCAAATGGGCTGGTACAGTACGCACTAAAAATATGGCTAGAGATGTGCCTATAACTGCTATATTGCAAGCCCGTATCTTTCATAACGAAAGTTTTTACGTCAAGAACATCTTCTTTTCCCAGAAGATGACCATACCCTGATACGGGAATCTTCACCGCCGCATTGTGGTTTAAATGAACAGCAATTGAGAATTCTTTTTCTTCAACCTCCGGGAGATTCCAATCTTCACCCCATCCATCAATGACGAATCGGTTGATCATCGGCAAACTATAACCATGCCGGGCAAGAATAGCTTCGAGTCCAGAAAAATCGAGCGTTAAAGCACTATGCCTCGTGTTGTTGTTCAACTTCTCGGACTCGTAGGAAAAAACAAGTTGTCCTCCGTCGATCAAAGCGATAGCACCATCATGGGTAAACTTGATTGCACATATAACCATGTTTGTAACTCATTCCTTCACTGGTCAGTCAAGGGTGTTCGGGAGGCTGGCCCGCTACCGAAGTTCGTACCACCGAAACTGGAAGTTTCGGCTAGTTGAGCGCGAAATTCTCCGCCAGCCATCTGAAGCGGTTGTTTTCCTGCGCAATGACCGGGTTCACGCAACTCTCGGACACTTAAGGCCCGCGCCCCTGAGGAACGAAGCTTGGCTGCCTCACAGACAAGTATCCGCCACTTTCGTATTGCTTGAAAACGGAGATGGTATGCCCTTTCCTATGGGGTCAATGTAGCATGGTGCGTTGCTAGCCGAGGAGAGAGTATCATTGTAATTTCCAAAAACGAAAACTGGCTAGCTGCCTCAGTCGTTAGCAATTTTCCCACCGATATCCACTCGATATTTGATAAGAAAGGATTCTTACCCGTTGTGCGGTGGATGCTCGCCGCTGTGGGCAGTAAAGCGCCCTTGGCTCAAAGTCGTGACCAGATGAAGTTGCCGGCGGATTTAGAGGTTACGGAAAACTTCATTTAGGATTCTCCAGAGAAGCTGGGAAAAATGATCTCTTTCTGGTTGGATGAATTTGCTTTTAGTCACAGCGGTCGAATGCGCTCTTACTCACGATCCCCCACTCACCGCCGGCACAATCAAGACTTCCGCGCCGGCAGGTATTTTAGTCGAAAGGCCGTCGGCAAAGCGGATGGCCTCATCGCCCACAAATATGTTGATGTGCTGGCGGACAACCCCTTGCTCATCCACGATCCTGTCGCGCAGGCCGGGGTATTCCTTCCACAGCGCTGTGAGCGCTTCAGAGACAGTTGCCGGTGAGCCGTCAATCGCTAGCTGATTTCGGCCCCCGGCAAAAGAAGCCAGATACGTCGGTATACGGACGGTAATCGGCACAAGCTATCTCGCAGCCCGCGCGCGGCCAGCGGATTTACGTTTTGCAGACTTGGATTTTATGGCCGGCCTACTCTTTACTACCCTGCTCTTAACCCGACTGCTCTTTGCGCGCTTCTTCTCCGCGCTTCCGCGTCTCCGCGGTAAATCCGTCCCTTCGCGGCCCACCCATGCCGCCTTCACGCAGACCACAGCCGGCAACCCTTCAATAATCACCTTCCATGATTTGCCGTCATCGCTCGATCCATAAACCTTGCCACTTCTGGTGCCGAAATAAACGCCAGCCGGATCGCACGTATCCGTTGCCAGCGCGTCGCGCAGAACGGTTTCCATCGCATTCTTCTGCGGCAGCCCGCGTGTGAGCGGTTCCCAGCTCTCGCCTGCATTTGTTGTCCGATAGACGCGCAATTTTCCTTCCGGAGTGCAGCGATACTGGTCTGACTCAATGGGCACAATATAAACCGTTTCAGGATCGTGCGGATGCGCAGCCATGCAAAAGCCGAAATCTGACGGCACGCCATTCGCGATGTCCTTCCATGAGTTGCCGCCATCATCGCTGCGGTAAAGTCCCCAGTGATTCTGCAGAAACAACCGCTCCGGACTGTCGCGATGTTGCACAACCTTGTGCACGCACTGGCCAAACTCGGGATGCTTGTCCGGCAGAAACTCCGCTCTTACGCCGTTATTCCGCGCCTGCCACGTTGCTCCGCCATCATCGGTGCGATATGCGCCGGCCGTTGAGATGGCGATCATCATGCGCCCAGGATTTACCGCGTCCGGCACAATCGTATGCAGGCACAGCCCGCCTCCGCCAGGCTGCCATTTTTCGCGATGCGGATGATTGAGCAACCCCTCGACCGGTGACCATGTCTTGCCCGCGTCGTGCGACTCAAAAAGCGCAGCAGGTTCCACGCCGCAATAGAGAGTGTCAGGATCGTCATTGCGCCCGGGCGTGATCTGCCAGATGTTCTTCAGCGTCAGCTGCGACTCAGGTGGAAACTTCACGGAATAAGTTTCCGGCTCCGTCACCGTCTTGCCGTAATCGTCGGACGAGCACAGCACCGTGCCCCACTGGAAGCTCTGCTGCGCCCACCATAGCCGCCGCCGGCCCTGGCGCTGGTCAAAAGCCATGGCATACACCGGCGCGCCTATCGAGTAGGGCCCGCCTACGTCCCACTTCTTGCGCGCTTTATTCGAGCGCAGCACAAATGCGCCCTTCATGGTCCCCACCAGCACGATCACGTCGCCATTTTTCGCTGAGACGTGTTTGACTTTCGGCATGAATCCTCCGTAAGAATTTGTTTCCGCCATTTTATCGGTGAGACGCTGTTGATTTCCAATTCGATACGCCTCGCAATTTGGAATCTATAGATTAAGTTTGAAGTCCGTGCAGTTGATGTCTAAGATTGTCCGTTTCACCACAAACCAACCAGAGCTTTATGCACATCTGAAAGAGGACATCGATGCGAAAAGTAATTCTTACGATTGTTGTGTTTGGACTTTTTTACGCCACACTTGCCTTCGCCCAGGGGCAGGATTTCAGCAAAGTGGAAATGAGAGTGCAGAAAGTTGCCGGCAGCGTTTACATGATTGAAGGCGCGGGCGGAAATATCGCAGCCTCCGTTGGCGACGACGGCATTGTCATGGTGGACGATGAATTCCTGCCGCTTGCAGACAAGATTGAAGCCGCCCTAAAAGGCATTACCGATAAACCAGTCAAAGTCGTGTTGAACACGCACTGGCACGGCGACCACACCGGCGGCAATCCACACTTTGGCGAAAAGGCCCCAATCGTGGCCCAGGAAAACGTGCGCAAGCGCCTGGTCACTGGCGGCAAGACCCGTTTCGGCGAAACTAAGCCGGCTGACAAAACTGCCTTACCCATTATCACCTTTGAAAACGATGTCTCAGTCCACCTGAACGGCGAAGATATTCACGCCATCCATTTCCCCAACGGCCACACCGATGGCGACAGCGTGATCTTCTTCAAGCAATCCAACGTGGTCCACATGGGAGACGATTTCTTCAATGGAGGCATGTTCCCCTTTATCGATATCGATAGCGGCGGCAGCGTACAGGGCATGATTGCCGGCGACGAGAAAGTCTTGGCCGAATTCCCCGACGATGTGAAGATCATTCCCGGCCACGGCCCGCTTGGAACCAAAGACGATCTGAAAAAATTCATCACCGCTTTGAAAGAAACTTCAGCCGCGGTTGAAGCCGGAATCAAGAAGGGCAAGACTCTCGATCAACTCAAGCAAGAAAAAGTCCTAGCCAAGTGGGATTCCTGGGGACAGGGATTCATCAAGACCGACATGTTTATTGAAATCCTGTATGACAGCTTGAAG
>Ga0209580_10001431_pt1 | contig 11031 bp, 11 predicted proteins | sample Coa_R1_5_FD_187153 | JGI IMG/M metagenome (GOLD analysis project Ga0209580, IMG submission 187153) | Surface soil microbial communities from Centralia Pennsylvania, which are recovering from an underground coalmine fire - Coalmine... | ecosystem: Environmental > Terrestrial > Soil >...
AAGGTTTGCGCCACTTTCTTGGCATCCGCGGACGGTTCTTGGGCGCCGGCCGCCGAGGTCAACGTGAGGATTGCAACGAGTGAGAAAGCGGATTTCATGCGAGTCTCCGTATTACTCCGGCGAAGCCGCAAGCGGCTTTAGCGGGGAAATGTCAATTCGTACAGAAAAGCGCTGCTCGACGCGAGCGCACCGGGCGCCTTGGGCGCGAAAATGCTAACCTTGTTTCCATTGACGGTGTACTCAAAGAGCTTGTCGGTTGCCGGGTCAAGGGGCACCGGCACTTCGGTAACGTCGTTCCAGCCTTTCGGCAAATGCCCGTTGTGATTGGCGGCGTAAAGGCGCACGGCTTCGACGGCCCGCAAGATGGCAAAGCGCCGGTCACAGCGCAGGTTGGCGATGTAAACCTTTTCCACCGCCGGAAGCATTTGTAGCAGGACATTAAGGCTGGCGCCCTGTTCAAAGCGCTTTTTGAATTGCCGCTCCGCTTGCTTTACCGCGGCTTGTCCTTCGGCAAATGGCAGCACCATCCATTTGAACAAGTCGTCCCGGGCTTCCCGGAATTCCTCCATGGCGTGCAGCAAAAAGACTTGGGGAACCGGCATCGCTTCCACTTCTTCCTTTGGCCGGCCCGCCGCGATGAGGGCCGCCTTGGCCTTGGGATAGGTGGCCAGCGCCTGGGCGGTGAAAACGTAGCGGTTCGCGCCGTCCACACCAATCAACTGGCAGCGATGGATGAAACGATCGACGATGATTTGTGCCTGTTCCAGCGGAATCGGCCCCTTGCGCAGTTCGTCGTATTCCGGTAGAAAGCTCGTCATCGCAATTTCCTCGCCCTGCAATGGTCTGGCCATGCTCGTAAACGGCCGAGGCAGGCGAGCCAGCGCCCAATACAGATTCGGCGCTTTTGGATGCTGAATGACTTCATCGAGTTGTTTCGCCATGACTTGGGAGATCGCCACGCCCACTAGTAAATAAATGAGCGTGGGCCCTTCGCTGACGTGCCGGGCCATGGCGAAGCCGGTCTGCAACGTGTACAGGGCCTTGTCAACGTCGCCGTCGGCTAACTCATAGCGCGCTCGCAGGGCCAGAAAGGCGGCAATGTTGCGCATGGATTGCACATCGGGCAGGAGAGCGCCAAAGCCGTCGCGCTTCAGAACACCGAGCATTTCCCAATCACAGTGATCGCGGCGGGCGCCTTCATCGACCTCACGCAGCATCTTCCAGTCTTTCACGAACTCAAAGTCCTTCGGCAGCTTGTCGAGCGGCGCTTCCGCTGCCTGATCGCGCTTTTCGTACCATTTGGCATCCTGGCGCTGAATGTTGCCCCACCATTCGGTGCTGAAGGCCTTGTAATATTTGGTGAGCGCATTGCCCGAAGTCATGTCGGGCAATTCCGGCATTAGCAGCGCTTTGAGCGCCGGCGTCGGCGGTTGCGCCGGCCGCACGGTGAGCTTTACAGTGATCGGTTTATCCTCTTGGGCAAAGAGAGATGTGGTGCAGAGTAGAGCAAGGAATGCGGAGAGAGCTCGTTTCATCTTTGACTTCTCTTTCAAGTAGCGGAACTCGCAAGAGCTCCGGCAACCAATCGGAATTCTTGCGAATTCCGCTACAAACGTGAGCGATCAGCGGCCGCTGTTTTGTCACTGCACCGGTTGCTGCGACTTCCATTCCGGCAGCGTGCCGCGCGGCAAGCTTAAATCATCTTCGACCGAGCGCACTGGCGGAGCCGAGGCGTTGATGTATTGCGGTACCGAATTCATCATGCCCTCGGACCCGAAGCGCAAGCCGTCTTTGCGCATTTCCTGATACGACAAGCCGTTCGACCGGATTGCCGATCGCGGCTCCCAATATGGAATCGAGTCTTCCGAAGCCGATGTTTCTGGTTGGGCGGAGCTAGGCGCCGCCGCCGTTACCGGGACAACGATGGGCACGGCTACGGTAACCACGCGCTGGTCAATTCGCACCGGGCGAAAGACCAGGCCGGTGGCCAACCCGATTGCCAGCACCGCGAACGCCGCCGACGTTACCTTCCACAACGCCAGCCGGCGTTCACCCTGAATTTGTCCAGCGGTATGGAACAGATTGTCGCGGTCGAGCCGGGAAGAGATCGGCGCCAGCCGCTGCAAGTCGGCTTCCAATCGGTTCAGATCATTCAAGGGTTCGGGCATGGTACATTTAACCTCGTTCGGAGTTCTGTGAGCCCTGCTATGTAGCGGCGGTGGGCCGTGGTGGCCGAGCAGCCGGCTAGCTCGCCAATTTGCGCAAAGGTCAGACCGCCCCACAGATGGGCAACAATCGTTTCTCGTTGCTCCTCAGGCAGCCCGGCGAGCGCAGTCGTCACGTGTGCGGCATCCAGCGTCGAGTTTTCCCCGGAGCAGAACCACGGCGCTTGCGCCGCGGCCACCGATTCATGATGCTGCCGCCGGCGCTCGGACCGGCCAGCGGAGATTGCGCCATTGCGCACCACGCGATAGAGCCAGGCGACTATCTGCGTCGGTTCTACCGGTTGGCGCACGAGTTTCAGGAATGATTCCTGCACTACATCTTCCGGATGCGCGCACCATTGCCGCGCGTACAGCTCCAGGGCTGCCGCATGACGTTCCATTAGGTACGCCAGGCGATCGGGTCCCATCATGTCATTAAACGCCGATAGTGGGGTTTCATTCCAGAAAAATCGCGCGATTATGGAGCGCCTGTGCGGAAGCGGCACAGCGCGGCACGCCGGTTGCCGCGGGCAACCGCTCCGCAACGCCACAAGCGGCGAATTGCGGCGTTTCCTTCACTCTGGCTTCAGTTTTGCTATTCTCAACCCGGAGCGGCAACCATCTCGAAATAAATCGGAGACACCATCATGTTTGGGAAACGATTTCTAGCGACCGCGCTTGTGTTGACCCTTGGCTTCGTCACGAGCTTGAGCCACGGTCAGGAAAAGAAGAAAGACGAAAATCCGTCGGCGGCGCTCATGAAGAAGAAGTTGGCCGCCTCGCAAAAGCTGCTCGAAGGCCTGGCCAACAACGACTTCGCCATGATTAAAGAGAATGCAGACACGCTGCACGACATTAGCCGCGAAGCGAGCTTCAAAGCGCTAAAAACGCCGCGTTATGAACTGTATGCCGATGAATTCCAGCAGACCGCCGAAAAGCTTGCCAAGGCCGCAAAGGATAAGAACCTCGATGCCGCGGCTCTCGCTTACGTGGATCTCACACTCAACTGCGTGAAGTGCCACCAGCACGTGCGCGAGGTCCGCATGACCAAGGGCGATGAAAAGCTGATCGATAAGCTGACGGCAAACAAGTAGGCCGCTTGCCGCGTTGCACGCCTTGACGACACCCGTGCCCACCGGCTATATCGTCTTGCAGTGGGTCGTTTTGTTTTTGAACTTGATTGAAGAGTGCCATGACCGCCGTACATGAACACGCCGAGTTTCCCGCGCCCCCTTTCAGCGATGCCGACAAGGGCGAATTGCGGATGGAGGACATCCGGGCTGCCAAGGCCATTGGTTTCCTGGCCTCGGGGATCTTCATTACGGGCATCTTCCTATACACATTCGTGTGGGTTTGGGTTTATTCGGGCGCGCCAATCTATTCGCTGCGATAAAACAACGCATTCCGTGAATTTGACATACGTGGCCGGCAGCGTTTCTGTCTTGAAGGTCTGCCGGCCATTTCGTTTCTTTTCGCAACGCGGAGACGACTTTGCGATCAGCCGGCAAATCGTTCGCACTGGGAGCGGCACAGCAGCTGGTCATCCACGGTTCGTATGGCAAGGAAGTTCGACTTCGTCGCGGCGGGCGAGGTTGGATTTGCGGTCTGATCTTAATCTGGACTTAAGCTTTGCACCGGTTTTGCCGCTTGCGGATGTGCCTTGGCTTTGACAAAATGGACAGCATGGACCGTGGAACGAATCCCTCTCACCTGAGAATGCCGCCATGCCGCAAGCCATTGTCGATCCGATTGAATTGCGCCGCTTTGCCGGGAACCTGAAACGCTTCACCTCGGACCTGCAAACGGGTCTGTCCGGCTTGCATGGACAAATGGTCGGCCTCGGCGACACCTGGCGCGATCAGGAGCACGAAAAATTCCGCGAGGAATTCGAGCAAACCATGCTCGTGCTCAACCGTTTCATTGCCCTTTCTGAAGAGCAAATCCCCTTCTTGATGCGCAAAGCGGAACGAATTGAAGAGTATTTGCAACAAAGATAATAGAGACGGGCTCTTCTCCACAGGGCAAGCTTCATGCAAGACGCCGCCGACGTTCGCTCTCTCGAAGCGCTGCGTGATTTCCACACGTCGATGTGCATCTTCCGCACGGACGCGATGGAATCGCTGGCGTCGATCGAACTGGCCATCCGGAAAGCGCAGGATTGGATTGCCGAACAAGCGCAATTCTGGCAGCGGGCTATCCGGGCCTGCGAGGAAGAAGTCTTCCAGGCCAAGATGGAATTGTCGCAGCGGAAGTTTCCTGGTTTCAGCGGCCGGCCGCCGGACACCACCGTGCAGGAGGAGAACCTGCGGAAGGCCCGGGCGAAGCTGGCCCACGCGCAAGAGAAACTCGAGATCTGCCGGAAGTGGGCGCTCAAGTTTCCCAACCAGGTGTCGGAAGCGTACGAGGGACCGGGCCGGCAACTGCTGGCCACGCTGGAATCCGACCTACCCAAGGGCCTGGCGATGCTGGAACGGCGCGTGATCGCCTTGGAAGATTACATCGCCCTGAAAGCGCCGCCGGCGCCGAGCGATGTTTCCGCTCCATCGCCCCCGCCGCCCCCCATGCCGGAGACCCCCGTATGATCAGCGCTGCCAGTGGCCGTGGAAAACTGTATGGCGTCTTGAAAGACCTGCGCGTCAAGTGGGAAGAACTGGAAACCAAATGGAACGATCCGGTGCGCAAGGATTTCGAAAAAGAGGTTTGGGAGCCGCTGCTAACCCAGGCGCAACGGGCGATTCGGGCCATGGACCGGTTGTCGCAGATTATGATGCAGATGCAGAATGAGTGTCAGTAGGAGCGTGTGGTGAGTAGTGATTGGATCGCAAGCCGCGAGGCGAGTCTTCGAGCCCCGCGGGTCGCTACTCACCACTCACTCCAAACGAGAACCATCATGTCGGAACCGCTGCTGTTTCATCGACAACAACGCTGGATGCAAGGGCTGCTCCAACTCGTGCAATTCCGTAATGACACGGAGGTTGCCATCGAGGAGAAATATCACTCTACGCGCAGCGAGGCGGCCACGAAGCTGCAAACACTGCGGCAAATGCTGAGCGTGCGCAAGGAAAAAGAGTTCGCCGCGGCCGATGCCAAGCTCAATCGCGAATACGCCGCCATCGAAGAGCAGCACACTGTTGGGTTGCAGGCAAATGACAAGGAATTGGGCGAAACGCGCCTGAAGGTTCAGCAAAACTCCGACGAGGCTGAGGAAAAGGCCCGCTCCGGGTTGCACGATTCTATCTGGAAAGCCACCACTTATTTCGAAGACGGTGAAAAAGACGCGCGCGATGATTTGCAGAAAGGGAACAACGCCGCTCGGGCCGGCGGCGAGGCCGCGGAGGGCACCTGGCGGCAGCTGGAAGCGTACCTGATGCGCTGCAATCTCGAGCCGGCCGACGTCATCCCGGTGGCCGTGACACATCCCCAGCCCACCGACCCCGGCCAGACGATGCACAACGCGCTGAAAACGGCCGACATGTTCCTGAGCCGGTTGCAGAATCTGCTGGTTCCGAAGTTGCTGAGCGCCCCGGCTGCAGCGGCGCTGTTGCTTCTGTTGATCGGGCTCTGCTGTCTGCCGGCCATCTGGTTTGGACCGTGGATTCTTTGGGTGATCGGCGGCGTGTTTGTGGGCGTTTTACTGTTCCTCGCGGTGCGCGCAATTCTAAAAGCGATTTCGGTGCGGCAAATTCGCAAGACCACCTTGCAATTGGCCCGCTCGCTCGAAGTAGCCGAAGACGCACAGCGCCGGCTGCTCGACAAAACCAAAGCCACCTTTGAAGCGAAGATGACGGAATTGACGGAAACTCACGAGAGAAAGAAACGCCAGGCCGAAAGTAAGTATCTTCCGCTAATCGAGCAAATTGAAGAGAAGCGAAGTTTCCTGTTGCAGGAAGCTGGCAATCGCCACAAAGCCAATAACGACAGTCTTGAGAAGAAGCGCGACGGCGAGCGAAAAGCGGCTGAGTATCGCCACGCCGCCGGCCGAACCGAGGCGGAAAGCAAGCATGACCGGGAACTCGGCCAGGGCGAGGCCGACCACAACGAGCGCATGCGAAAACTCGAACAGGAATATCAAAGCTCTTGGCAGGCGCTGGTTAAACACTGGGATACAACCTTGCAGGGGCTGCGCGATGAGTCGATTGCTTTGCGCACCGAGAACGACCGGCTCTTCCCCGCCTGGGATTCGCCGGCCTGGCAGGACCGCCCCACAGTGACGGCCGTGCCGCGCGGCGTGCGCCTGGGTGAATTCGCATACGACATCGCGAAAATCCCTGGTGGTGTCCCGACCGACAAGCGCCTCAAGCTCGAACAACCGTTGCGTGGGAATCTGCCGGCGTTTCTGCCGTTCCCGGAACGCTGCGCGCTATTGCTCCAGACCCGCGATCAAACGCGCGCGCCGGCCGTGCAGTTGCTGCAGGGCCTGATGATGCGGCTTCTTACGAGCGTCCCGCCGGGTAAAGTCCGCTTCACGATCATCGACCCCGTGGGCCTCGGCGACAATTTCGCCACCTTCATGCATTTGTCCGACTATGCCGAAGCCCTAATCGGCGGCCGCATTTGGACCGAACCGCAACAGATTGAGCAGCGGCTGACCGATCTGACCACGCACATGGAGAACGTGATCCAGAAGTATCTGCGGCACCAATACAAGAGCATCGAAGATTACAACGCTGCCGCCGGTGAAGTGGCTGAGCCGTTCCGTGTGGTCGTCATCGCCAACTTCCCGGCCAATTTCAGCTCCGATGCCGCCCGCCGGCTCGTCAGCATCGTCAACAGTGGCGCCAGTTGCGGCGTGTACGCGCTGATTAGCGCCGATATGAAACTGCCGCTGCCGCACACCTTCAACTTCTCCGACCTGGAACAGGCCTGCATGAACATGGTCTGGAAAAATGACCGCTTCATTTTCCCGGAAGATGTTCTAAGCAAATACGACCTCACGACCGATGCCCCGCCGCCCTCGGAGACGGCATCGCGGTTGGTTCATGTCATCGGCGCGCAGGCAAAACTCGCTGCCCGCGTCGAGGTGCCGTTTGATTTCGTGGCCCCGAAGCCCGATCAGGTCTGGCGGTCCGACAGCCGGCAGGGCATCAGCGTGCCGATTGGCCGGGCGGGCGCCACCAAAGCGCAGGTTCTGCAACTTGGCAGGGGCACGGCCCAGCACGGTCTCATCGCGGGCAAGACCGGGTCCGGTAAATCCACGCTGCTGCACGCCATCATCACGAATATGGCCATGCACTACAGCCCAGACGAAATCGAACTGTACCTGATTGACTTCAAGAAAGGCGTGGAATTCAAGCCGTATGCCGAGCACATGCTGCCGCATGCCCGCGTGGTGGCTATCGAGAGCGAGCGTGAATTCGGGCTCAGCGTGTTGCAACGGCTCGATGCTGAACTGCGCATTCGCGGCGATAAGTTCCGCACCGCCGGCGTCAACGATGTGAATAGCTTCCGCAACGAGCGGCCCAATGAGAAGTTGCCGCGCATCCTGCTCATCGTCGATGAGTTCCAGGAATTCTTTACGGAAGACGACAAGCTCGCGCAGGAAGCGGCCCTGCTGCTGGACCGGCTCGTTCGCCAGGGCCGTGCGTTCGGCTTGCACGTGCTGCTGGGATCGCAGACCCTCGGGGGCGCCTATTCGCTCGCTCGCGCGACGATCGACCAGATGGCAGTCCGCATCGCGCTTCAATGCAGCGAAGCGGATGCGCATTTGATTTTGAGCAAGGACAACTCGGCCGCGCGGCTACTCGGCCGGCCCGGCGAAGCCATTTACAACGACGCCAACGGCCTCCTCGAAGGCAATGACTTATTCCAGGTCGTTTGGCTTTCGGATGAGCGCAAGGAAAGCACGCTGGCCGATTTGCAAGCCCGGCCGCGCGATGCTTCGATCCCGCCGCCGCTGATCTTCGAGGGCAACGCCCCCGCCGAACCGCACCGCAATCACCTGCTTGATCAGATGCTGCGGGCCGACGGCTGGCCCGCGCAGCAACGAGCCTTCACCGCGTGGTTGGGCGAAGCGATCGCCATCAAGGACCCGACTGCCGCGGTGTTCCGGCCGCAGAGCGGCAGCCATTTGCTGATGATCGGCCAGTTCGAAGAGGCGGCCCTGGCCATGCTGTCCACGTCGATTTTGGGCCTTTGCGCTCAGCACCGACCCGAAGAATCGATCCATCCACAGTCCGCCCGGTTTACGATTCTCGACGGCACCACGGTGGATGATCCAAATGTCGATTATCTGCGGCAACTGGTCGATGGCTTGCCGCACCCCGTGCAAATTGCCGACTCGTGGTCGATGGCAAATCTGCTGACTGAGCTTGCGGAACTGGTCAATCAGCGGCATCAGCGCGCCACCCAGGATCGCTCCACGCGCTACCTGGTTATTCAAGGTTTGCAGCGCTTCCGCGACTTGCGCCGGCCCGACGACGACTTCGGCTTCCGCCGCGGCGACAAGGCCGCCAGCCCGGCCGAAAACTTCGCCACTATTCTGCGCGATGGACCGATGGTCGGCGTGCACCTCCTCATGTGGTGCGACACGCTTATCAACGTGAATCGCACCCTCGACCGGCCGATGCTGCGCGAATGTACCCAGCGCGTGCTCTTCCAGATGAGCGCAACCGATTCCAGCCACCTGATGGACACGCCGCTCGCCGCCCGCCTGGGCCGCAATCGGGCTCTCTTCCACCGCGAAGAGCAGGAGCAACCCGAGAAATTCCGGCCCTATGGTATGCCCAACCCCGAGTGGGTGCGCTGGGTGAAAGAGCGGCTGAAAGAACGCGCGGCAGCGCCCGTACCGGCGAGCGCAGCGGGGTAGAAACATTTCCGTGAGGGACGTTTTCAATGAACCCCACGGAATCGGACCGCAGAATCGGTGCCTGTCCGCGAATCATTTCCCTTCTACAAATGCTCTATCGTACTTTCGACCTTGCGAGGTGAGCGGTGGATTATTTTGGTTCCCGCCGGCAGCGATTGCAAACCGCGTTGGGCAATCAACTCGACGCGCTGGCGATCAGCAACCCGGTCAATGTGACTTACCTCACCGGGTTCAGCGGCGATTCAAGCTGGCTGCTCTTGTTGCCGAAGCGCGCGATCCTGGTCAGCGACGGCCGGTACACAGTGCAAATTGCCGAGGAATGCCCGGGACTGGAAACAGTCATTCGTCTGCCGCAGAAGAACATCTACCAGGCCGTGGCAGAGACGGTGAACGGCCTCGGCGTTCGCAACGTCGGCTTCGAAGGCTGGCACATTTCTACTGCCGAATTGCAAACGCTCAAGGATCTGACCAAAACGGTGAACTGGACCCCGCAGGAGAAGCTGGTCGAAAAGTTGCGGATGGTCAAAGATGAATCGGAATTAGCCCAGTTGCGGCAAGCGGTGTGGATCGCGGAAAAGGCCTATGGCATGTTCCGGGCCTTTTTCCAAAATCACGACAGCGAAAAGTTCCTGAGCGACGCCATGGAAGGGTACGTCCGCCGCGCCGGGGGGACGTGCACGAGTTTTCCCACCATCGTGGCCGTGGGCGACCGCTCGGCCCTGCCGCATGCGCCGCCGACGAATCGCACGGTACCCGAAGCCGGCTTTCTGCTGCTCGACTGGGGAGCGCGGGGGGAGTTCTACCATAGCGACCTCACCCGCATGCTGGCCCTGAAAAGCGGTGCTAAAAAGGTTGAAAGCCAATTGGAAAAGATATATACAGTTGTTTTGCAAGCGCAGGAACGGGCTATTGCGGCTGTGCGGCCGGGCGCGAAGGCTCGCGATGTGGATGCCGCGGCTCGTGGCTTCATCACCGAAAACGGTTACGGGCCGAATTTCAATCACGGCCTCGGCCACGGGCTGGGCTTGCAAATACACGAAGGGCCGAACATCCGCTCCAGCTCCGACGATGTGCTGGAAGCTGGCATGGTATTCACGATCGAGCCTGGCGTGTACTTGCCCGGCTGGGGCGGCGTGCGGATTGAAGACGACGTGCTGGTCACACCTGACGGCTACGAGGTGCTGACAAGCGTGCCGAAGACGTTTGATAGCATTTTTGTTTAATTCGGAATGCGGAAATCGGAATTCGGAATAAAAGACGTTTCCTTTCTCCCCTCTCCCCGCTAGGGAGAGGGGCCAGGGGCGAGGGATGAGAGACTCCTACTCTCCGGCAAACCAAACGGACAAACAAGGCATTAGTGAGGTTTCCTTTGGCCGCAAATGAACCTGCTTCCACCGGGCCGGCGCAAGATGTCGCCACGATCCGGCAACTGGCCGAAATCATGAGCCAGCACGACCTGAGCGAAATTCACCTGGCCCAGGGCGAACGCCGGCTACTCTTGCGCCGAGGGCCGCGCGGCGTGGTGGCCGCCACGCCGGTTGCCCCAGTTGCCATGCCGGCCATTCCCGCGCCTTCGGTAGCGCAGCCTGCCAAGCCGGAAAGCAGCGCCGGCAAGAAAAAGCTCCTCGAAATCAAGAGCGAAGCCATCGGCATCTTCTATTCGCGGCCAAAGCCCGAGATGGATCCATTCGTGAAAATCGGCACGCGCGTGACCCCAGATACGCCGGTGGGGCTGATCGAAGCCATGAAAATTTTCAACGAAATCCTGGCCGGTTGCAGCGGCGTGATTGCCGAAATTTGCGTGGAAAATCAGCAACCGGTGGAATTCGGCACCGTGCTGTTTCGGGTGGATCCATCGTAGGTAGGAGTTGCGGTCAAGGGCCGCATAGGACCAATAGGACCTATCTTTTCTGACTTCTGACTTCTGACCTCTGACTTCTGGTTTCCATGTTCCAGCGTATCCTAATCGCCAATCGCGGTGAGATTGCCCTGCGGGTAATTCGGGCCTGCCACGACATGGGC
>Ga0209580_10001432_pt1 | contig 11025 bp, 9 predicted proteins | sample Coa_R1_5_FD_187153 | JGI IMG/M metagenome (GOLD analysis project Ga0209580, IMG submission 187153) | Surface soil microbial communities from Centralia Pennsylvania, which are recovering from an underground coalmine fire - Coalmine... | ecosystem: Environmental > Terrestrial > Soil > Unclassified...
CTACCGCGAAAAGGCGCCAAAAGCCGCGACGCGGGACATGTACCTGGACGAGAAGGGAAACATAATTCCCAATGCCAGCCTGGTGGGATACAAAGCCATTGGGGTGCCGGGCTCGGTTGCGGGGATGGTGTACGCGCAGAAGCATTGGGGCAAGCTGCCGTTGAAGACGGTGATGGAACCGGCAATCCGGCTGGCGCGGGAAGGCGTGGAACTTAGCTACGAGGAAGCGCAGTCCCTGCATGAGAAGCACCTGGCCGACTTCCCGGAATCGCGGCGCATCTTCCAGCGCGACGGCAAATACTACGAGCAGGGCGAGATCTTCCGCCAGCCAGAACTGGCACGGACATTGGAGCGCATTGCCGAGAACCCGGATGATTTTTACAAAGGCGTGATGGCGCGCGAGCTGGCAGCAGAGATGAAGAGCGGCGGAGGCCTGATTACCGCCGAGGACATGGCCGACTACGAGGTCAAGGAGCGGCAGCCGATTCGGGGAAGCTATCGGGGTTATGAAATCATCAGTGCTCCGCCTCCCAGTTCTGGCGGAGTCACATTGCTGGAAGCCTTGAACATCCTGGAAGGATACGATCTGGGCCGGTTGGGCAATCGTTCGGCTGATTCCATCCACCTGATTTCCGAGGCATTCCGGCGGGCGTTTTACGATCGCGCGGAATTTCTGGGCGATCCCGACTTCAGCCAGCTTCCCATTCCACAGTTGATTGACAAGAAATATGCAGCCGCGTGGCGAACGTCGCTGGATATGTCCCATTCCAGCATCAGTAAGGACCTGAGACGGCCGTCCGGGTTTGGGGACCTGGATCGCCAGGCCGCAAACCACAATCCTTATGCCGGACCCGAACCGGAGAACACTACGCACTATTCCGTGATTGACGCGCAAGGCGATGCAGTAGCGGTCACAACCACGCTGAATGATGGCTTTGGCGCGCGCGTGGTGGCGGGCAAGCTGGGATTCCTGCTGAACGATGAGATGGATGATTTCACTTCGAAGCCGGGAGTGCCCAACGGATATGGATTGATTCAGGGGGAAGCCAATGCGATTGGGCCGGGCAAGCGCCCGTTGAGCGCCATGGCCCCTACCATTGTTCTCAAGGACGGCAAACTTTTTCTGGTGCTCGGTTCTCCGGGTGGGCCGCGCATTATCACCACCGTGGCGAACATCCTGCTGGGCGTGGTGGATTTTGGGCTGGACATTCAGGCTGCGGTGAATGCTCCCCGGTTTCACCATCAATGGGAGCCGGACGAAATTGATGTTGAGCGCGTGGGGCTGTCTCCGGACACGATCAAGCTGCTGGAGGAGCGCGGTCACAAGATCAAAGTGGAAGGCTATTGGAGTGATGGCGAGTGCATTGCAATTGATCCCAAAACGGGAGATTTGCTCGGGGCCCCTGACGGCCGCAATGCGGGGAAGGCGGTGGGTTACTGATGCTGCGTGCCATGTCCAGCTATGTCTTTATCAGCCGAAGGCTGCATCCCGGCCTGCTGGACCAGTTCAGCAATGGGGGCGCGCAGGCCGTGGAGATTTTTGCGGCGCGCGGTCACTTCGACTACACAGACAAGCAGCAGGTGCGTGAAGTGGCCAACTGGTTCAAGGGAGGACAGGTGGAATTTCACTCCATGCACTCTCCCATGTACATGAGCAATGAGCTCTCCCGCTCGGTCGAGCCGCCGCTGAACATCGTTGATTTTGACAAGCGCCGGCGGATTGAGGCCATGGACGAAATCAAGCGGGCGCTGGAAGTAGCGGAAATAATTCCCTTCCGCTTTCTTGTCCAGCATGTGGGCGTGGGAAATGAAGCCTATGATGGGCGCAAATTTGAAGCTGCCCTGAGTTCCCTTGAGCACCTGCGGGCGTTCGCCAAGCCATTAGGCGTGAATCTGCTTGTGGAGAACATCCCCAACGAACTTTCCACGCCGGAAAAGTTGATGGAGCTGCTCAAGACTCTCCATTACGACGATCTGGGCGTGTGTTTTGATACCGGGCACGCGCACATCATGAGTACCGTCCACCAGGCTTTTGGAGTTTTGGAGAGCCGCATTCGCTCGACCCATATTCATGACAACAAGGGCGACCGCGATGCGCATTTATGGCCGGCAGAGGGAACCATTGACTGGAGCCAGACAATCCAGGCCTTGCGCTCAACCCAGCAGGTTCCGGCTTTGCTGCTGGAGATTGAGGGCGCAGAGGGAATGACGGTTTCCAGCAAGATGGCGGAAACATACAAAACTCTGGAGAGCGCAGCGGAAGAAGCTTACCGCTGATTACACGGATTGGACTGATTTGCATGGATCGCTACCGGAAGTTTCGACTTCAAAGTTGAGCAGAGGCGCGAGCTTTTTGGCGTTGTAATTCGCGTTTACTCGCGTTCATCCGCGACCAGAACAGCAGCCAAGAAAGAAATGGAAACTACCACACAACCTACTATCACTACCATTGCTGAGATCGGGCAGCATGACGGCCAGACTGTCACCATACGCGGCTGGCTGTATAACCTGCGGGAGAGCGGCAAGCTGCTCTTTCCCATTTTTCGCGATGGGAGCGGCGTGATCCAGGGCATTGTGCCTAAGAGCCAGGTTTCACCGGAAACCTTTGACACCATCAAGAACCTGACATTGGAATCCAGCGTGATTGTCACCGGAAAAGTGCGGGCGGATAAGCGCGCGCCCGGAGGTTTTGAGATGGACGTCAGCGATGTCCGCGTGATCCAAAAGGTCCCGGAAGATGATCCATTTCCGATTTCGCTGAAAGAACACGGCGTTGATTTTCTGATGGAGCACCGTCACCTGTGGGTGCGCACGCCGCGGCAGGCAGCCATTTTGCGGTTACGGGCGGAGATTATCCGGGCAGCGCGCAATTTCTTTGATGACCGCGGCTTTGTGTTGACGGACCCGCCCATTCTCACTCCGGCGGCTTGCGAAGGCACAACCACGCTGTTCCCCGTTGACTACTTCGAGGAGCAGGCCTATCTCACGCAGTCCGGGCAGTTATACCTCGAAGCCACGGCCATGGCGCTGGGCAAGGTCTATTCCTTCGGGCCGACTTTTCGCGCGGAAAAATCCAAGACGCGCCGGCATCTCACAGAATTCTGGATGGTAGAGCCGGAGGTCGCGTTTGCGGAACTGCACGACATCATGGAACTGGCGGAAGACTTTGTCAGCCACATTGTCCAGGCAGTTGTGGCCAGGCGCCGTGATGACCTGAAAACACTGGAGCGCGACATCACCAGGCTGGAAAACATTCGGGCGCCCTTCCCCCGCATCACTTATGACGAAGCGGTGAAGTTACTGCAAGAGGGCCACAGCAAAGGCCAGGTTGAAACCAGGTTTGAATGGGGTGGAGACCTGGGATCGCCGGACGAGACCTATCTCTCATCGCAGTTTGACAAGCCGGTCATGGTGCATCGCTATCCGGCAAAGGTGAAAGCGTTTTATATGGAGCCCGATCCGCAGCGTCCGGAGCTGGCACTGTGCGTAGATATGCTGGCGCCGGAAGGATATGGCGAGATCATTGGCGGATCACAGCGCATTGGCGATTACAACCTGCTGTTGAAGCGCATTCGTGGACATGGCCTGCCGGAATCAGCTTTCAAGTGGTATTTAGACCTGCGTAAATACGGCGGGGCGCCGCATGCCGGGTTTGGTATGGGCATTGAGCGGGTCGTGGGCTGGATCTGCGGCCTGGAGCACGTGCGGGAGACCATTCCGTTTGCGCGCACTCTGACCCGCATTTATCCGTGAAATCGAGAACGAAATGACTCCCGAAGCAATCACAGCACCACCGAAGACTGAGAGCGCGGAGAAGAGGCCCGTCACCGCCGACAACATCATTCCCAAGAAAATCAGGATTCTGGGAGTGCCGCTGGACCTGGGCCAGTCGCGGCGGGGCGTGGATATGGGGCCCTCAGCAGTGCGAGTGGCTGGACTGGAGGCGCGGCTGGAAGCGCTGGGCCACGTGGTGGAGGATGGCGGCAACATCTCCGTGGCCATCCCCGAACAGAAAAAAGAAGGCGACCCCAAAGCCAAATACCTCAAGGAAATCACTGCCACCTGCACCAGGCACGCGGACATGGTTCTGAAAACACTGGAAGCCGGCAAATTTCCCCTGGTGCTGGGCGGAGATCACTCCGTGGCCGCAGGAACCATGGCGGGGGTGGCAGAGTTTTATCGCCGCCAGAACCAGAAAGTTGGCCTGATCTGGATTGATGCTCATTCGGACATCAATACCCCGGACACATCGCCCAGCGGCAACGTTCATGGCATGCCATTGGCAGCAATTCTGGGACTGGGGCCGGCGGAACTCGCTAATATCTTCAATTTTTCACCCAAGGTGCAGACGGAGAACTGCGTGCTGGTGGGCGTACGGGACGTAGATGCGCGGGAGCGGGACAACATCCGCGAAGCCGGGATCGAGGTCTACACCATGCGCGATATTGACGAGCGTGGCATGCGCGTGGTCATAGAAGAAGCTTTGCGCGTAGCCGGGCGAGGCACAGCGGGCTATCACATCTCGCTGGATATGGATTGGATCGATCCTGAAGATGCTCCCGGGGTGGGTACGCCGGTTCGCGGCGGCGCCAGCTACCGCGAAGCGCATCTGGCCATGGAAATCATCGCCGATCACGGACGGATGAGCAGTTTTGAGATTGTGGAGGTAAATCCGGTGATTGATGAGCACAACCGGACGGCAAATCTGGCGGTGGAACTGGCGTTATCCGCACTGGGGAAGAAGATTCTTTGAGTTTCAGTAACTGGTAATTAGTAGTTGGTAGTTAGCAAAGTCAAAGGCAACAGCTAACAGCGAGAAGACCGGGGCATGGGAGTATCGGGGCATCGGTAGATGCCGGAATAGCGGATTGGGTTCGAAACATCAATAACCAAAGGCCAATGGCGAAAGGCTAACGGCCGGCTCTTCACGTACAATCGTTTTGCCGGAGGTTGAATATGCGCAGGTCTCTGTTGATGTTGTTGCCGGTCATTTTCCTTGTGGCGCTTGCTGGCGCGCAGGACCAGGACCAGGACCAGCCGAAGCGCGGACCATCCACTCCGGAAGAACGCAAACGTTTTATCGCCCTGGTGCAGAAACTGGAGAAGTCTCCACTGGACCAGAGCTTGCGGCCGGAGGTTGTCTGGGCGGAAAAGTGGCTCAACGATGTTCCGGATATCAACGTAAGTTTGTGCTCTGCTCCGCTGGGCAGGTTGGTTGCCGAGAACTACAAGTATGCCGGTCATATCTCGGTACAATTTGCCTTTGGCATGGCCGTATTCCTTATTCAGCATCCTGATAAAAAAGGGGACCTGGTCGCGCAATATCTGGCCGGCGTGCACGAGGCCCTGCAGACTTATAAATCACTCCTGAAGAGCCAACCCCAGGCACAATCGGAGTCGCTGGACGAACTGGTGGCCAAAGACGCGGAAGGCACATTGGCTGATTTCGTGCGCGATGCCAGCAAGGACTGCGAGGACACGAACAAAGCCTGATCAAGATCGCCATGATCGCGCGTGATCCGGTGATCGCTGATCTGCGGCCCGGTGCAGCGCACTTCAATCCATCATGCTGCGCGTGGATTTTCTGATTTGCTGATCCAATAATCCAATGACCCAATAATTGGCTGATCCAATGATCCGTGACCCGATGGTCCGATGATCCAATGACCCGATTGCCCGCGCTCCTCTGCTATAAATAATCTCAATGAAGAAGCTAAGGGTTGGAGTCCTCTTTGGTGGGCGCAGCGGCGAGCATGAGGTTTCGCTGCTCTCTGCCGCGTCCGTCCTGAAAGCGATCAATCAGGATAAATATGAGGTTGTACCCATTGGCATCACCAAGTCCGGACAGTGGGTGAGTCCGGCGGATGCGGAAAAATTGCTGCGTGGCGAAAGTGTGCCGGAAGAAAGTGGACGCCATCTGCGCGCCGGCAATCCGCAAGCCACGGCATCTGCCGCCATACTTGCCAAAGGAGAAGCGGTGATTGTGCCGCCGGTGCCGGCATCAAATTCCCTGGCGCCTTTTCAGAGCCAGGCGCGCGCTGCCGATCACGGCATCAAGGTGGACGTGATTTTTCCTGTGCTTCACGGGACCTTTGGAGAAGACGGCACCATTCAGGGCCTGCTGGAGCTGGCGGATATCCCGTATGTAGGAGCAGGCGTGCTGGGGTCCGCCGCCGGCATGGACAAAGACATCATGAAACGGCTGTTCGCTGCTGCCGGGCTGCCGATTGTGAAACATGTGACCATGCTGCGCACTCAATGGGAGGAAGACCACGGCAAAGCAGCCAGGGTAATTGAACGGAAATTGAAGTATCCGCTGTTCGTGAAACCGGCGAACCTGGGTTCTTCCGTAGGTATCTCCAAAGCCCACAACCGCAAAGAGCTTGCCCCCGCCATGGAAGTTGCAGCCGGGTACGACCGCAAAATTGTGGTCGAGCAAGGCGTGGGCGGAAAAAAGCAAAAGGCCCGCGAATTGGAGTGCTCTGTGCTGGGCAACGATGCGCCGCAGGCGTCGGTGGTAGGAGAAATTGTTCCGTCATCTGAATTTTACGACTACAACGCCAAGTATCTGGATGAAGGCTCGCAACTGATCGTTCCGGCCAGGATCACGAAAAAGCAGGCGAAAGAAGCGCAAGAAATGGCAATACGGGCGTTCCAGACAGTGGATTGTTCCGGGCTGGCGCGAGTGGATTTTTTGATGGATCCCAAAAACGGAAGGATCTATGTGAATGAGATCAATACTATGCCTGGCTTTACCACGATCAGCATGTATCCCAAGCTGTGGGCGGCGTCCGGGCTGGAGTATTCGGCGTTGATTGATCGCCTGGTGCAATTGGCCCTGGAACGGCATGCGGAAAAGAAGAGAACTCAATACAGCAGGCAGTGATGGTGTCTGCATGCTTGCATGCATCCAGCCAGCCATACATCCAGCCATCCATTCATCCAGGGCAGTTGGAGTTTTTATGCGGTTGTATTTTTCTGCATTGTTGATATTTTCCGGGCTGGCCTTCGGCCAATCCGCTAATACGCCTCCGCCCGCCAAGGGCCAGATTGCAGGCATTGTGGTCAACGCGGCGGGGGGACACCTGCTTCCGCGTTCCCTGGTCATCCTGCGCAACCTGAAGACAAAGTCCCAGACCTTAGGACGAGCGGATGACAACGCACACTTTATATTCGACCGCCTGGATCCCGGCTCTTATCAGGTTCTGGCGGGCAGGCAAGGCTATTACACAGATGATGGCAAACGCGACATGCAACCGGTGGTGGACCTGGCCGCGGGGGATGCGAAGGAAGTCGTCGTTCGGCTGCTGCCGCTGGGAGTGATTTCGGGAAGAATTGTGGATGAGGCCAACGATCCCGTGCGCGACGTCGAGATCAGGCTCCTGGGCGAGGAACATTATCACGGGCGGGGATTCCTGAATACCATGGGCTCGGCGGTCAGCGATGATCGCGGCGAATACCGCATCTTTGATGTCCGGCCCGGCAGCTACTTCCTGCTGGCTGAGCACAACCTGAATAAAGAATGGAAGAAGCAAACGGGCGCAGTGCCGGCAAGAGGCAGCCGTCTGGATATTGCTTACCCTCCGCTGATGTATCCGGGAACCAGCGACATGCTTCAGGCGCAAAAGCTGGCGGTCAACCCGGGAGATGACCTGCACGCGGATTTCGCCTTGTTTCCCGTCCAGGCGGTTTCTATTCAGGGACGAGTGGTGAATGGACTGACCAACAGGCCCATTACCCACCCCTCGGTAACGGCGTATTGGGGACCCACTGCCAGCGTGATGGCGCGGACGGCTGAGATCACTGAAAACGGCTCCGGATTCGAGATACGCGGGATTGGGGCGGGGACTTACACCTTGCGGACAACGTTCATGGACGATGGCGAGACTTTCAGCGATGAACGGGTGGTGGAGATCGGAAGCCAGGGAATGAGGAATGTGGTGATCTCCGGTTTGCCGGACTTCGAAATCATAGGCCATGTGCAGTTCGAAAATTCCCGCTTTTACGGCTTCTTTCCTTCAGTGGAATTCGCTTCCCTCGGGCCTAAGAACTCAAGCATCTTCCGTGTGGGGACCTCCCGGCCTGACTACCAGTTCACGGGCAAGCTGCATCCCGGAGACCGCTACCGGGTAAACGTCCCCAACCTGCCGCAGGATTTTTATTTGAAGTCAGTCAAGGTGTCAGGGCGGGAAGTTGCGAATACTGATGTAGTGATTGGCGGCCGGCACACGGAAATTGACCTGCTGGTGAGTCCCGCCGGCGGACACATCGAAGGTACAACTCTGAACGATCAGCACGAACCGATCAGCGGCAGCTATGTGCTTCTGGTTCCAACCTCATCCGATAAACTCGATGCCGACCTGATCCGGCCGGCGCGGTCCGATGTGAAGGGCAAGTTCGTACTGCGTGGCGTGCCTCCGGGTTCTTACAAGCTGTTTGCATTTGAAGATGCGGAGGCGGAGATTCTGAACCAGCCCGATCTGCTGGCAAAGTACGAGCAGAACTCCCAGTCTGTGAAAGTGGAAGAGGCCGGGAAATACACCGTGGAGATCAAACCGGTTCCGGCACAGTGAAGCAATTAGGCCGCTATGCATGCGATAACCAGAATTTTGTGCTCGTTTCAGCCCCGCAGTTCGGCTCTTGCGGAGAATTTGGTGACTCCCACCCCGCGCGTGAAGCGCGCGCACGGGCCCCGGTAATGTGCGAAGTCCCGCTTTCGATTGGTTATTGTTCTCAAAACAGATACAATTGTTCTCGTAATGAGTACAGTACACGACTCCCTGTCCAATGTGCTGTTTGGCCAGATCCGGGGCGGCGTTCTCGCCCTGCTCTATGGCCGGGGCGGATGAGTCTTTCTATGTGCGCCAGATCGCCCGGCACCTGGGTGCCAGCGTGGGCGCGGTGCAGCGCGAGTTGGAGAAGCTAGCCCAAATTAGACTCATCACCCGCAGATCGAGCGGCAACCAGGTCTTTTACCAGGTCAATCGGCAGAGTCCGGTCTTTTCGGAGATGCGTTCGCTGGTGAACAAGACGGTTGGGGTTTTCAACGTTCTCCGCAGTGCGTTGGAGCCGCTGGCGGAGCGCATTCTTGCCGCTTTTGTGTACGGATCGGTAGCCCGCGCGGAGGAGACAGCCCAGAGCGACATAGATCTGATGATTATTGGGGAGGTGGAACTCAGCCAGGTCCTCTCGCGCCTCTCAAAACAGGAGCGTAACCTGGGCCGACCAACGAATCCAACCGTGTATTCTGCCAAAGAGTTCAAGCAGAAGATCGCAAGTGGAAATCATTTCGTCAACGCTGTAATGAAGGGCAAGAAAGTATTTTTGATGGGAAGCGAGCATGAGCTTAGAAAAGTGGGTGGAATACGGATGGCTAAAACGCGAAGCCAGTAGTCCAAATGAAATTCAAGGTCTGCTCAGTATTGTGCAGCGCAGTTCGAGCGATGCCAAGGTAACCGCCATCTCGGCTGATCTTCGCTTTGCTGCTGCCTTCAATGCCGCGCTGGCTGCGGCGACCGCGGCGCTACGGGCGGCCGGTTATCGTGCTCCCAGCCAACCGGGGCATCACCTGCGGACCATCGACTCCCTGGAGCACACGATTAGAGCGAGCTCAGAGACCATCCAGAGACTCAAGAGCTTCAGCACCAAGCGCAACAAATCCGTCTACGACGTGGCCGGCGTTATCTCCGAGCAAGACCTAACGGAAATGATCAAGCTTGCCGCCGACCTAAAGAGCCAAGTCACGGCATGGCTGCAAAAAGCTCATCCCGAATTGCTGAAGTGAATTCGCGATGAAATGTTATGTCTACTCTTCGCCATTTTGTTTGCGGATTTTTTCGGACTTGGTCCGCATTGTACCGAGCTAAGTCCTTATTAGGCCCTGGGATCCGGTCTACATCAAATCTGAAACCGCTCTGGCAGAGCTGCAAAGTTCGCGCAAATACGCGGCCAATGTAGACTACGCAAAGTGCTCTGAACCGCCTGGAAGGAAAAGCATGACAATGCCTACCGCATAAAGAACCGGAGTTGCAACGTTCAGTAACCCTTGAATGTTCGAGCGTGCAAATATCAAGTCAGTCATTCCCGGTATCATAAAGATCGCTGCTATCTGCGCAATAACAAGGAGCAGAAACACGATGCGCGCCCACTTGCGGCCGGCAGCGATCTTGGAAATAACCCAGACTGTGAGGACCCAGGCAATGACCGGCAGGACAATGCTGCGGCTGGGATCAGACTTGGTATCCTGCCAGAGCAGGAAAGTACCTATAGCGTCGAGAGCTACAGAAAGCCAAAGAAGATTGATTGCCAGACTGGCCATAGTGTTGGGACCTGTTATTAGTTTTAACTAACCTTGCAGCATCAGTTTTCACGATGGGATCACTGAGGTCAAGACAGTTCTGTGCGCCATGCTGTGTTGATTGATTACTAAGGACGGTTCACCTTGGAACAGAGGTTAGCTAGAGCGAGCGGGTAACGGCTCCGGCACGCAATAAGGAGCCATGTGCGTTCATCAGCACAAATCTGCCGGCAGATTTGTGCCTTTTGATGTTCTGATTTAGGCGGCAAGAGTCTTCGAGCAATTAGCTGATTTCTCTGCGGCGGTTGAAGCCCAGCAGGTTGGAGCCGCGTTCGCGCAAGTTGCGCGTTTGTTCGCTGATCCCATCTACGGCGCGCCTGCATCCGTTGCCGATGGCCTGGCGCAGGTCGCGTCCGCTCATGGGGGTGAACAGCAGAGCGGCAGCCACTCCAACTCCGATTCCGATCAGAAGAAATGTGATCGCCTTGCCGGCATTGGCCCCAGGGTTATTTTCATCTGTCTGGTCAAACTCATCTTCGTAGCGCTGGTGCTCGTTCATTGGCTTGCCCCTTTTTTGTTCCATCTCGGTTGACTCAATACTTAGAAAAGGAAGATGAGAATAGCGTTGTCCTGCGGAAAAGCTTTTACCTTGGCTGGAGGTGTGGAATTCACGCAGATTGGGGTAAAATTTATGTTTGTCCCGGCCCAAGAGATTCGCTTCGTTCGCC
>Ga0209580_10001433_pt1 | contig 11020 bp, 5 predicted proteins | sample Coa_R1_5_FD_187153 | JGI IMG/M metagenome (GOLD analysis project Ga0209580, IMG submission 187153) | Surface soil microbial communities from Centralia Pennsylvania, which are recovering from an underground coalmine fire - Coalmine... | ecosystem: Environmental > Terrestrial > Soil > Unclassified...
ATGCACCTTTGTTTTCAAGCCGTCGAGGGCGTGTTCGCTTGCCGGCAACGTGGCCGGCAAGACGTGGTTGGGGTCGTGCATTGCGGGAACTCCAAGATGTGCCAAGAATCTCCCAAATCTAATCGAAATCGGCGCGAAAACCGGCCCATTTGATCAAAGATTTCCGCCGCCAGCCCGCGCAGCGGCTTGCAATGTGTTCATGCGTATAGTATATACGCGTTCACGAGGGATTCGATGCCATCCCAAGTCGTATAAGATGATTCGTTCCTTTGCCCCTGTCATCTTTGGCCCGGGTTCGCACAATAGTTCCCGCGGGGTAACGCACTCCGGGCCAAGCATCGAGCGAATGTAAGGCGCCCATGCACGAGTTGTCAATCGCTCTGAGCATACTGGATATCGCTGCCGAGGAGGCCAAGCGCCTGGGCGGAAGCGTAGCCGCAATTCACCTGCGGCTGGGTCCGCTCTCCGGCGTGGCGCCGGCCGCATTGCGGTCGGCCTATGGATTGGCGCGCGAAATGAGCGCGCTACCAAAAGCGGAACTGGTGATCGACGAAGTTCCGCTCGTTGGCTATTGCGCGACGTGTACCGCGGAGCGATCGCCGCCATCGGAATTGGAACTGTTTTGTCCCGTGTGTAGCACACCGATGCCGCAAATCCTCGGTGGCCGGGAACTGGAAGTCGTCGCGCTGGAGTTGGAAGCATGAACGCCACCCCACGCCTGGTCGAAGTCCGGCAGCATGTGTTGAAGAACAACGACGTCGTTGCGCGCGCGTTGCGGTCTCGGTTCGATGAAACCGGCACGTTTGTCATTAGTCTCGTCTCCAGTCCCGGCGCCGGGAAGACCATGTTCCTTGAAACGGTGCTGAAGCAGCTTCGCGGCCAATACCGGGTCGCAGCCCTGGTGGGCGACTTGGCCACTGACAACGATGCCCGCCGGCTGGCCCGTAGCGAGGTCCCGGTCAAACAAATCACTACCGGAGCGGTTTGCCATTTGGAAGCCGCGATGGTTCGCGATGCCCTGGAAGAGTGGAAGCCAGAGAATCTCGATCTGCTGTTCATCGAAAACGTGGGCAACTTGGTTTGCCCCGCCACGTTTGATCTGGGCGAGAATCTCCGGCTCGTCCTGTTTTCCGTCACCGAAGGCGAAGACAAGCCGCTCAAGTACCCGACCATTTTCAACACCGCCGACGTGGCAATCATCACCAAGATGGATCTTGCCGGAGCCGTGGAATTCGACGCGGCCACCGCCCATGGTAATATTCATGGAGTCCGGCCGGGGATGCGCATCTTCGAAGTATCGGCGAAGAAGGGCCAGGGCATGCCAGAGTGGTATGAATTTCTCGCAGCCGAGTTAAGGCGGCACAGGGGTCTTAGTTTGAAGTAACCCGCTTTAGCGGGTTGGGCACATTTGACCCGCTTTAGCGGGTCACTACAAACTTGCTGGTATTCTCGCACTTGCACGCCAACACTATTCGGGATACACTTTCTGTGGGGCGACCCAAAGCCTACCTGCCCCCAGTCTGTAATCCTGCCGCCGAATCTTCCGTATGCGTTTCTTTCGCCACATTCTGTTCGGCATCGGCGTTGCCACGGCCATCGGCGCGTTTGCCGGCCCAGCGAACGCAGCGCTGCACTGTTCTGTACAGAAGATCGATCTGCCGGATGCCTTTGCGGGCCAGCAACTGGTCGTCTCCGACAATGACCAGGACGTCACGCGCAAGGCGACCTTCATCAGTAGCAATCCTGGGGTGGCAATAGTCGATGCGAAAGGTTACGTGACCGCAGCCGGCAATGGATCCGCCGTTATTCGCATCACGGGCGGCAACGAGTCGCTGGAAATTCCCGTGACAGTGAAGGGCTTCGGCACGGGCCGCAGCGTGGATTTCCGCACCGAGATCGTGCCGATCCTGAGCAAGCACGGCTGCAATGCCGGGGGCTGCCACGGCAAGGCGAGCGGCCAAAACGGGTTCAAGCTTTCGCTCTTCGGCTTTGACACCGACTTCGATTTTGCGGCCATCACGCGCGAGGCGCGCGGCCGGCGCATCTTTCCATCCGACCCGGATCGTTCGCTGCTGTTGATGAAAGCTGCGGGCCGGATGCCGCACGGCGGCGGCAAACGTCTGCCGGCCGAAAGCGCCGATTACCTCTTGGTGAAGCGATGGATCGAAGCCGGCGCCCCGGCCTCCTCCCCTGATGCGCCAAAAGTGACGAAGCTGCGAATTCTGCCCGGCGATGCCGTGATGAAACCGGGGCAATTGCAACAACTCGCGGTGATCGCTGAGTACTCCGATGGCTCGAGACGTGACGTTACCCGGCAATCGGAATTTCAGAGCAACCTCGATGTCGTTGCTTCCGTTGACGGCGATGCACTCGTGACCGCCGGCCAGGAAAGCGGCGAGGCGGCCATTATGACCCGGCACATGGGTTACGTGGCCGTGTTCAAGGCCATTGTGCCGCACGGCCCGCCACTCGCTGAGATTCCGGAATTCACGCCAAATAATCATGTCGATGAACTGGCCGTGGCGAAGTGGAAGAAGCTCGGCCTGCGGCCGAGCAGGCTGTGCGACGATGCCACTTTCATTCGCCGCGTCACCGTTGACCTTTGCGGCCGCTTGCCGACGGCCATGGAGACACGCGCGTTCCTCGCAGATATCGATGCCAAGAAGCGCGAGAAGTTGATCGACCGGCTGCTGGATTCGGCGGATTACCCTGCTTACTTCGCCATGAAGTGGGGCACGATCCTGCGCAACTCGAACTTGGCCGGGGCTGACCAAGCGGCCGTGGCCTTCCACCACTGGCTGAAAGACATGATCGCCCGCAACCGGCCCTACGACGAATTCGTGCGCGGCATCGTGGCGGCGGCCGGCGAATGGCAGGATGCCCCGGCCGTTAACTGGCTTTGGCAGAATCGCGATGATCAATTGCATATGGTGACGGCCGACGTCGCGCAAGTCTTCCTCGGCACGCGCATTCAGTGTGCCAAATGTCATCATCATCCCTACGAGCGCTGGAGCCAGGCCGATTATTACGGCCTTGCCGGCTTCTTCACCCGTCTGGGCCGCAAGAACTTCGGTCAGCCGCCACCCTACTATGCCTCGGCCACCGTCACGACCGGCGAGAGAGACCCGACCACGGGCAAGACGCCCGAACCGAAATTCCTCGACGGGCCGGTTGGGAAGTTCAGCCCCGATGATGATCCCCGCCATGCGCTCGTCGATTGGATGGCGAAGCCGGATAATCCATTCTTCGCCAAAGCGCTGGTCAACCGCATGTGGGGCCATTTCCTGGGCCGCGGATTGGTCCAGCAAGTCGACGATCTGCGCGAAACGAACCCGCCGAGCAATCCGGAACTGCTCGATTGGCTGGCTCAGGATTTCATCACGCACAAGTTTGATGTGAAACACGTAATTCGCACGATCTTGAATAGCCGGGTCTACCAGTTGAGTTCCGAACCTACGGACCAGAATCAGCACGACCGGCAGAACTTCGCTCGTTACTACGCCCGCCGCATGCCGTCTGAAGTCTTCTTCGACGCGGTGAACGCAACTTGCGGCACGAAAGGAAACTTCAACGGCACGAGTGCCAATGCAAGGGCCATCGACTTGCCGCATGAAGGCTTCGGCTCCTACTTCCTCGATGTGTTCGACCGGCCCAAGCGCGTGACCGTGTGCGAGTGCGAGCGCTCCACCGGCGCCAATCTGGGTCAAGTGCTGCTGCTGGCTAATTCCGACGAGATTGAGAACAAGATTTCCGACGGCAACGGCCGCGTGGCCAAGTTCATCAAGGAGAAGAAGCCGACCGGAGAGATCGTTGAGGAGCTTTATCTCGCCGCGTTGGCGCGGTATCCGACCGCCGCAGAGAAGAAGCGGCTCACGGAATACATCGAAAAATCCGAAAAAGACAAACAGCGCGCGGTTGAAGACGTGCTGTGGGCGATTTTGAATACGCGGGAGTTTATGTTCAACCACTGATTCAAATGCGGAATGCGGAACTCGGAATTCGGAATAGAATTCCAGGGAAGTCTTCCGCCGAATAGGGGACAACATATGAACGTCGATTTGCTCGGATTTCCATTTCGCATTCCGCATTCCGCATTCCGCAATTCGCTTAACCGACGTGGTTTTCTGAAGATCGGCGCGCTCGGCATCGGCGGGCTCACGCTGCCTGGATTGCTGGCGGCCCGCGCTCGAGCGGGCCAGTCGTTTAGCACCAACAACAAATCGGTGATTCTCATCTATCTGGCTGGCGGACCGTCGCACATTGACATGTACGATCTGAAGCCCAATGCCCCAACCGAGGTTCGCGGCGAGTTCAAGCCCATCGCCACTAATGTGCCGGGTATCCAGATTTCCGAGCATCTGCCGTGGCAAGCAAAGATCTTCGACAAGCTCGCCGTGGTGCGTTCGGCGTTTCACACGAATGCCGGCCACGGCATGGGCTCGCAATGGATGCAGACCGGCTACCAGGCAACCATTGAAGTCAATGACAACATTTATCCCAGTACCGGCTCCGTGGTGGCGAAGCTGAAGGGGCCGAATCAACAAGGCCTGCCGGCATACGTGAACCTGCCGCGCAAAGTCCCGTTTGGCAACGCGGCCTATTTGGGTGCTTCGTATAACCCGTTCGCCCCGGACGCCGATCCGAATTCCCAGAACTTCCAGGTGCGCAACTTGAAGCTGCCGGGCCGGGTCGATCCAACTCGCCTCGAAGCGCGCAAGAAGCTCATCAGCGACATCGATAGCCTTCGCCGCGAAGTGGATACTCGGGGCGACATTTCGGGTCTTGATACGTTTTATCGCGAAGCGCTGGACATGGTGACGAACCCGAAGGCCCAGCATGCCTTTGACGTCAATAAGGAATCGGTCAAGCTTCGCGACCACTACGGCCGCAATGACCTCGGCCAGTGCTGTCTGCTCGCTCGGCGGCTGGTGGAAGCGGGCGTCACGTTCGTCAGCATTCAGGCCGGCGGCGGCTGGGACACGCACAGCAACAATTTCACGGAACTCAAGCGCCGCCTGCTGCCGCAGTTTGACCAGGGCGTGGCCGCGCTGGTGCAAGACTTGTGTGACCGCGGCTTGCAAGACGACGTGCTGGTGATGTCGTTCGGTGAATTTGGCCGCACGCCGAAGATCAACGGCACGGCCGGCCGCGATCACTGGCCCGGGGCCATGAGCATCCTGTACGCGGGCGGCGGCCTGAAGATGGGCCAGATGGTGGGCACCACGAATTCGCTGGCCGAGCACCCCACGAGCAAGCCGTATACCCCGGGCTGTGTGCTCAGCACCATGTACCACTGCCTGGGCATCGACCACCACCACGTTTTCCACGACGATGCCAACCGCCCGTTGCCCGTGCTGAACGAAGGCGAGCCGATTGCGGAATTGGTGGGGTAAGAGATGAATTGCAGATTCCCTATGCCCACCCACTTCCGTGGGTGGGCTTTCATTTATGTACTGTTGTTCGCCTGCTCGGCGCGCGCCGAGCTCCCCTCGCCGCGACTTGATCGGATCACACCACTTGGCGCTGCCGCCGGTTCCACAATCGAGCTTGAAGTCACCGGCGCCGACATCGAAGACGCCAATCGCCTGCTCTTCGATCGTCCCGGCCTCAGAGCCGAACATCTGAAAGATCGCAAATTCAAGGTCACGATCGCAGCCGATGTGCCGGCGGGGACCTACGATTGCTGGCTCGTCGGCAAATATGGCATCACCAACCCGCGCTTGTTTGCGGTTTCGCACGGCTTGACCGAAGTTGCGGAACAGCCGCCCAAGGATGTCGCCACCGGCCTGATAGTGCCAGTGAATTGCGTCATCAACGGCAGCTCGAAGCAGGGCCGCGAAGACATGTTCCGCTTCACGGCAACAAAGGGTCAGCGCATCGTGGCGGAGTGCTTCGCGCAGCGGCTCGATTCGATGCTCGACGGCACGCTCACCCTCAGCGATTCGGACGGCCGGCAACTCGCGGCGAACAATGGTTATGCCGGCAAAGACCCGCTGGTTGATTTCATTGCTCCAGGAGACGGCGAATATGTCATTGCCCTCAATGATCTCTCCTATCGCGGCGGTTTTGCCTATCGGCTCGTGATTTCCGATCAACCGCAGGTCGAGAACATTTTTCCACGGGTGGTGCAAATTGGCAAAAAGACCGAAGTTACGATATTCGGGCGCAACCTTGGCAAAGATGCAAAGCCATCGCCGTGGAAGATCAGCGACTTGCCGCTGGAGATGACCACGGAAGCATTGACGCCGCCCGACGATATTGTGAAGCGCGGCCTGTTCCGCTTTACCGAGCATCCCACCGGCCATAGCCCGCTGCCCACCGCGGCCACTTGCACACTCGACGGCTTTCAGCATCGCGGCATTCCGCTGCTGGTGACCGATATTCCTGTGACGCTGGAACAGGAGCCGAACGACGATCCGCAACACCCGCAAAAGCTGACCTTGCCCGCCGCTGTCGCCGGCCGCTTTGATAAGGAACGCGATGCCGACTGGTTTGAGATCGAACCGCTGGAAAATGGCCAGTATTCCTTTGAGGTTTACAGCGAGCGCATCGGCGGGCGGGCCGATCCTTACCTTGTCGTGCTCGACGACAAGGACAACCGCGTGGTGGAACTCGACGACTTCGGCATTCGCATGAACGCGTTCGACGGCCATCTGCGTGATCCCTCCGGCATGGTGAACTTGAACGGCAAGAAGAAATACCGTGTTCTTGTGCAGGACCGCTATCGCCGGGGCGGAGCGCGCTACCAATATGTTCTGGTGATTCGCAAGCCGGTGCCGGACTTCTTTCCGGCCGTCATCCATCATCAGAATCCGGGGCCTGGTGGAATCACCGTGCCGCGCGGCGGAGCAACTTACCTAGACCTGATCATCCACAACATGGAAGGCTTCGGCGGCCCGGTCACGATTACGGCCGAGGGACTGCCGAAGGGCTTGAGCATGACGCCCACGACCGTCACCAGCGATAATCGTGGCGCGATCTTACTGTGGGCCAACCAGGACGCGCCGGAGTTTGCCGGCCCCATTCATCTTATCGCCACCGGGAAGCGCGGCGATGAAACGCTGATCCGCGAAGTGCGGCCTTACACACGCGTCTGGCCCAGCACCGACCTCAATTCCAGCCGGCCCACCAGGGATCTGGTGGTGGCCGTCGGCGATCCTGCCCCGTTTGCGCTCACTCCAGCCGTGGACAAGCTGCAAGTCGAAGCCGGGAAGAAGGTCGAAGTCTCCGTGAAATGCGAACGCCTGTGGCCGGAGTTCAAAGGCCCAATCACGCTGATTCCACTTTCCTTTCCTGGCCCCATCAAGATGACGTCAGTCACGATCCCCGAAGGAAAGACGGAGGCCACCATCACTTTGGAAGCCCAGGCCGGCATGCGGCCCGGCGAGTACACACTGGCGTTCACCGGCCAGGGGCAAGTGCCCTTCAACAAAGACCCGAAAGCAACCACCAAGCCGAACACACTCGTTGCTATGCCTTCGCGTCCCCTCACGCTCACGGTCCTTCCTGCGAAGAAGTGAATCGCCGTAGCGGAATTCGCAAGAATTCCGATCAGGCCAGGTCGGAATTCTTGCGAATTCCGCTACCAGTCAAATTCGTTTCACCTGCCATGCTGGCTCGGCGGAATCGTGCTCCAAATCCTTACCGTTCCGTCACCTGAGGCAGAGGCCAGGTGCGTTCCGTCGGGACTGAATGCCACGGCATGCACGTAGGCGGTGTGTCCACGCAGCTCAGCCACTTGCTCCAACTTATTCATGTCCAACAACCGGATCGTGCTGTCGGAGCAGGCCAGTGCCAGCCTTGGCTCCGTAGGGTGAAACGAGCCGCCGAATGCGATCGCGCCAACTTCCAGGACGTCGATCAAGTTTCCGGTCTCCGCGTCCCAGAGCCGCACTGTACGGTCGCTGCCGGAAGAGGCCAGCACCCGGCCGTCAGGACTGTAGCCGACCCAGTGAACAATGTCCGTGTGGCCGCGCAGCACTGCAACCTGCGCATGCGTTTGCGCGTCCCAAATGCGCACGGTTCCATCCAGGCCTGCCGAAGCAAATTGCCGGCCGTCCGGACGTATTGCGAGCGGACCCACGCCGCCTTCGGTACTGCTCCCCGTTGCTTTGATCCATCGTTCGTGGCCGGCCAGTTCCGCCGGATGCTTACTTTCTCCATCCCAAACCCGGATCAGGCCATCGCCACTGCCGAGCGCAATCCAACTGGCATGCGCAATCGCGTTGCTATCGAGACGCCAATTGGCGCCGGGGGCTTGGAATTGCCGCAGCAATTTTTCGCCGGCAACGTCCCAGAGAAATGCACCGCAGGCTCGCTGATCCGAATCGCGCACCACGGACAGCAGCCGGCCGCCGCCTGGACAATAGCGCACCGAAGACACGACCTTCGCTTCGTGTTGCAAAACGTGCTCGCATTGTCCGGTGTCCGCATTCCACACGCGCACCGTGCCATCCCACGCCGACGAAGCGATTTGCCGGCCGTCGGGATGAAATGCAAGGTCGTACACAAAGCTGGTGTGGCCGCGCAGCACCGTGCGGCTCAGCCTGCTGTCGGTATCCCAGAGGCGGACCGTGCCATCATCGCTGCCGGTAATCAGGGTAGTGCCATCCGGGCTGTATGCCATCGTATGTACAGCGTCCTCGTGGCCCCGGAAGTGGAGCGCCACTTCTCCGGTTTCTAAATCCCACTGGCGAATCGTGTTATCGGCGGAACTGGTTGCGAGGAATCGTCCGTCGGGACTAAAAGCGGCCTGCATAAGAGCCATCGTGTGCCCGCGCAGGGTTGCTACGGGACGGCCGGTTTGGCTGTCCCAAAGCCGCGCGGTCTGATCGGTGGACGCCGATGCCAGCCGGCTGCTATCGGGGCTAAAAGCCAGGGCGGCGATTGCATTGGTGTGGCCCCTGAGCGTGGCAACGATTTTTCCCGTCGCGGTATCCCAAAGGGACACGCAGTTTTCCGGATACGGACTGCCAATGGCAAGCCGCTTGCCGTCCGGGCTAATGGCCAGGCTGGAAGCGCGATGGCCGGCCGAAAACTGCAGGGCTTGCTTTCCGTTTTCCGCGTTCCGGAGCCGCACTGTGTTCGCTTCGCTAACGGTTACGAGCCAGCGCGAATCGGCGCTGTACACCGAGCACCCGGTTCGTGGCTGATCAGTGAATTCGGCCACGACGTACCACTGCGCGTCGCACAGGTAAACCGACGCGCTGTTTATCGGATGCAAGGCAACGCGCCGGCCGTCTGGTGAGTAGATCGCTTGCCAAGGTGAGCCGTTCGGCGGCGCGCCATCGACCGCTACGTCGTGAAACTGCTTCGTTTTCAGGCTCCATACGCGCATGGGCCATTTGTCCGAACCCACGGCGATTTCATCGCCATTCGGGGCAAAGGCGATCGTCAGCAATCGGACCGGTTCACGGTTGGGCAAAAGCGCCACTTCCGTTCCGTCAGCAGCACTCCAGACTCGAACACCCTGGCTGCACGCAGCGGCATACCATCGGCCACAAGGACTGAATGCCACCTGGAACACGCGCCCGCCATTATCGGCGATGACCTGGCGAGAAAGGTCGAGCTGCTGGTTGTAATAATTCCATTCCCACCTGCGAAACTCAGGCGGCGCATTCGCCAGCGCGCGTTTGGCCGCGGCCCCGTTGTTGAGCCGCAGCGAATTCGCGGCTTCGGAGAGGAGCGATTGGTACAACCGCCAGCGCGCGTCGGCCGCCGCCTTTTCGGCATCGAGGCGGGCATTTTCCCGTTGGCCCGCCAGGTCGCTGAAACGCACCGCCGCCATTCCCGAGGCAACCGTTGCCACGACGAGCAACATTCCGACCACGGCGAGCGCCGCAGCCACGCCGGGGTTGCGCCGGCACCAGCGATTCACCCGCTCGATCGAAGAAATGGGCCGAGCTTGAATCGGCTGGTCGAGCAGAAATCGATTTAACTCCTCGGCCAGGGCGCCGGCCGAAGCATAACGGCGGGCCGGCGCTTTCTCCAGGCACTTGGCCACGATCGTGTCGAGATCGCGCGGAACCTCACGACGAAGCCGCCGAACCGATGGGGCTTCCGATTCGACCACCTGGCGGAGTGTCTCCACTGGCGTCGGCGCGTCAAACGGCGGCTTGCCGGTCAGGCATTCGTACAGAATCGCACCGAGAGCGTAGATATCGACCGCCGGGCCAACGCTGCCCGGCAACCCGGCCGCCTGTTCCGGGGCCATGTAGCTGGGCGTGCCAAGGACGTCGCCGGTTTTCGTCTGCACACCTCCTTCGGCCGTCTCCAGTTTCGCCAGGCCGAAATCCGCGATCTTGACCGTGGTGAGTGCTGAGTGGTGAGTGGTGAGTGGTAGCTCGCTTTCGCATTGGGCCGACGTGACATCACGTAGTTCGTCCCCGCCTTCAAGGAGAATGTTGGCGGGTTTGAGGTCTCGATGCACCACGCCGCGTTGATGGGCATAATCGACAGCCTCAGCCAATTTCTGAACGAGCGCGGCCGCTTCGTGCGGCGGTAAGGACTTGCCGGTAATCATTTGCGCCAGCGTGCCGCCGCCCAGAAACTCCAATACGAAATAAGGCCGGCCGTCTTCGGTTCCCGTCTCGTAAATCTGCACGATGTTGGGGTGATCGAGCCGGGCCACCGCTTCGGCTTCGAGCCGGAATCTTGCCAGTTGTTCATTGTCGGCGAAGGCGCCGGCGAGGATCATCTTGATTGCTACCAGCCGCTTTAACTCGCGGTCGCGCGCCTTGTAGACCACGCCCATGCCGCCCCGGCCCAGTTCGCTCAGAATCTCGTAACGGTCGAAACCGGTCAAATGCTTGGACGGCGAGCGCACACCTGCGGGCACCTCGCCGGATTGAAGCTCAATCGCGTTCATGTCGTTCGTCTTGGCCGAATCATGGTCGGCGGTGGCCGCCGCGAAGACGCCGGCGTGCGAAGCCAGGCCGGCGTCGCGCCGTTCCGTGCGAATGTGATCCCACGCCTCGCGGCAGGCAGCACATTCCTGCAAATGGTGAGCCAGCTCCCGGCG
>Ga0209580_10001434_pt1 | contig 11017 bp, 5 predicted proteins | sample Coa_R1_5_FD_187153 | JGI IMG/M metagenome (GOLD analysis project Ga0209580, IMG submission 187153) | Surface soil microbial communities from Centralia Pennsylvania, which are recovering from an underground coalmine fire - Coalmine... | ecosystem: Environmental > Terrestrial > Soil > Unclassified...
TCACCGAGAGCCATCCCACTCGGTTCTTCGATGGTCTTGTCGGCCGTGACGCCAGCGGCAATACGAGAGTTCTCGCGCCGATCGTGGAGCGAGTGTTGTTTCGCACGATCACCCATCCGCCGCGTCTCGCCGGCGGTTGGGAGGACCTGTTCCAAGAGGGCATGGCCATTGCGTTTCATGAGGCTCGGAAGTTACGTCCGACAGCTACAGAAAAGCCAGACCGTTATGCCGCCCGCCTGGAACGCAGGGTGATGCTGGCCGTCAGACACCGCTTGATCGATGCAGTACGCCGCCAGGACGCCGCGACCCGGAACATCCCCTGCACCAGTCTCGAAGCGGGTCAGGAGGCCGGGATGGACGTCCCCGCCTCGGATACCGATCCGTTCGACCTTCTCTTTCGGCTTCCCGAAGCGCGGGAGCACCGGGCCCGGTTTCGCGCGGTTGCGCTTGCCGTGTACCGGGACGCTCGAGGGCTCGCCCGCCAGATCATCCGGCGCGCGTACCTCGGAGCCATCATGGGGAGGTCGACACGCGGGACGCTCGAGCTTCGGACCCGCGTGGACTACCCCGCCGCCGCACAGTGGCTCGCGGACGCTGGGGGCCAGGCCGTGGCGCAAGTGATGCAGGGAGCCATCCTGCCGGTCTATCATCGGCGTAGGAGGAGGCTCACTGCAAGCGCGGCTTAGCCTGATTAGGCATTACGGGGGAGTGCAGGACACCGTGGGACCGGCGCCTGCTTCCCCGATGAGGACCGCCCTTGAAATAATTCGTCAGTCGGTTCTGCGGCCAGGGCATACTCGATGGCCCCGCCGAGGTCATCGCCAGGCACTAGCCGACGCCATGCTTGGTTTGAACTGCTAATGAACGCCCACGACCCAAGCACTCCACATGATGCGTCTACTACGCCGCACAAACTTCCCGCCCGCCTATAATCTCCGTGGTTACAAGCCACGACGCCAACCCTGTCTACTCCGCAGCCAAACCGAAGGCTTCTCTTCGCTTTGCTGCAGTTTGCCGGGACTCCGACCAAAGCCGACCGCCTATCAACCCGCCGTCGACCACGAGGGCATGGCCATTGACAAAGGTCGACTCGTCGCTGGCGAGCCAGAGCGCGGCCTGGGCAATATCCTCGGGAAGTCCGGCTCTCTGGATCGGTTGAGCCGTTTCAAGCAAACGCTTCATGACCGGGACCGTCTCATCCGCACGATCCGTTGCAATGCCAAATGCCTTGCCGAAAATCGGTGTCGCGATACCGCCAGGACAGATGCAGTTGACTCTGATACCGCTCTCGCCGAGTTCCATCGCAACGGAGCAAGTAAGGTGAATGACCGCGGCCTTCGCTGCGCTGTAAACGTGGCCCGATAGCCCCGCGCGCAACCCTGCCACACTTGCGTTGCTGATGATAGAGCCTCCACCTTGCTGCTTCATTATCGGGGCGGCGTACTTGATTCCGAGGAAGACGCCGCGAACCAGCACGCCAAAGCACTCGTCGAAGGCCGCACCGGAAACGTCTTCGATGCGACCGCCAGGCCCACCAGCCCCGGCATTATTGAACAGGCAATCCAGTCGGCCAAAGCGCCGAACCGTTTCCGCTACGGCCGCCTTGACGTCCGCTTCGCGACTAACGTCTCCGTGTACATAGCCGCCGCGGGCACCAAGTTGCGCTGCCAATTCTTGTCCGCGCTCGGAATTTCGACCCGTGATGATAACCGAAGCGCCCTCCTGCGCGAAGACGCGGGCAGTCGCCGCACCGATACCGCTCGTTCCACCCGTAATCAGAGCAACCTTGCCGTGCAGTCTACCCATGTGCCCCTTAGCCTCCTCTCACGTCTCATCCCACGGTTGCACAAACGTCTGCAAGGAGGCGTATTTCGATCCTTAGATGTCCGGGTATCGAAGATGACGGTCTCGCGGTTAGACCAGGCAAAGTCTTCTTAGTCGGTTTCTCCTGCCAGCGCGTACTCGATGGCCTGCTCCAGCGTCATCGCCCGGCCTTCGGCCCAGGCTCCCCCAGCGCCGCTTCCGCCTTCTCCAGCCAGAAGCCCATGTCCATCTCGCGGTACATCCTGGCCGCGGTCGTCAGGTGCTCGGCGGACTTTGTCCTGTCGCCGGTGTGTCGGAACAGCTTGCCGAGGCCGAAGTGGCAGTGGGCGACCACCGGGCGCATCTCGAGCTCGTTGGCCCGGGCGAGTGCCTCGTGGTAGTGCCCCTCGGCTGACTCTCGGTCGGGAGGGTCGGCGTGCGCGGCGATGTCGCCGAGGAGGCGCAAAACCCACGCCTCGTTGCCCCGCTCTTTTTGCCGATGCGCGAGGTCGAGGGCGTGCCGGGCGACCGCCACCGCGTCGTCCCGGCGGCCGACTAGGAGATGCGCCTCGCCGAGATAGGCCAGCAAGAGCGGATGGTGGGTGGTACCCGTCGCCTCGGGATCCGCGAGCGCCTCGTCCATGAGGGTTACGCCCTCGGAGAGGCGGCCCAACAGCGCATACGCGTACCCGAGGTGCGCGGCCGTAATGTCAAAGAGAATCCGGATCTCGGCCGCCCGGCACAGCTCGAGGGCGCGCTCGAGTGGCGGAACAGCCTGGGGGATGGAGCCCCGGCGGAGGGAGACGAAGCCGAGGGCCCGGTAGGCCCAGACGAGGCTGTTGGCCTGATCGACGTCGCGGGCAATCCGGACGGCGTCGTCGCCGTGCGCCATCGCCTCCGTGAACTCGCCCAGCTCAGCGAGATTCCAGGCGAGCAGCGCTAGCGAGCCGACTGATGCCAGCAGGTTAGCGGAGGCTAACCACTCGTAACGCCGGTCGCCCTGCAGCGTCTCCACCATCCGGCTGAGGACCTCCGCGCTCTGCCGATAGTCCCCCCTGTTCTGCCCGTTCTGACCAAGGAGGAAGTTCACCGATGTCTGCAGGGAGACGTCATTGAGGCGGGTGGCGATGGTCAGAGCGCGCTGGCCCAACTCGAGGGCGCCATCCGGGTCACCCCAGTTCCGCGCGCGGATCGCGAGGACCACGAGGGCCCGCCCTAGCCGGCGCTCGTCGCCCAGCGACTCGGCGAGGGCCGCGGCCTGGCGGGCGTGATCAACGCTCTTCGCCCGCTCGCCCGGGGTCAGCAGGGCGCGGCTGGCGTCGAGGTGGAGGTCGATCGCCCGCTCCCTCCACTGCGGCTGCGACGGGAGATGCCGGAGCGCGTCAAGCGCCAGCTCATAGGTGGCCGTCGCCCCCCGATTGGCCGATCGTTCCAGTGCCTTCCGTCCGGCCTGGTGGAGAAAGACGACCGCTTTCTCCCACGCCTCCCCCCGGAACGCGTGGTGGGCGAGGGTTTCGATGTGCTCGGGCAGCCGATCAGGATAGAGTCGCTCGATGGCCTCCATGATCTGGCAGTGGAGGGTGCGGCGCCGATCCTGGAGCAGACTGCCGTAGGTCACTTCGTGGGTCAAGGCATGCTTGAAAGTGTATTCCGGGTCCGGGAAGAAACTGGTCTCGTATAGGAACTCCGCGGCCTGCAGACGGCCAAGTGCGGCGCTCAGTTCCTCCTCGGCAGGCTCGGCGATCGCCTGAAGCAGCGTGATCGGCACATCCTTCCCTACCACCGATGCCATCTGCAAGAGTGCCTTGTCCACGGGCGGCAGCCGGTCAATGCGGGCGGCCAGCACGGCCTGCACCGTGGCCGGGACCTGGATGGTCGGCAGGGGCCGCGCCAGCCGGTAGACGCCACGCTCGCCAGCCAAGGCCCCGGTCTCGACGAGAGCCCGCACGCTCTCCTCCAGGGAAAACGGGTTCCCCTCGGTCCGCTCGATCAACAGCCGCTTGAGCGGCGCGAGGCCCCCATCCTCGCCCAGCAGCGCGTTCAGCAATTCTTCCGCACTTTCAGGCGGTAGCGGGTCGATCCGCAGCTGACTGTAGTAGGTCTTGCGGCCCCAGGTGTGCTCGTACTCGGGCCGGTAGTTGACGAGGAGCAGGACACGGGACGTCGGGAGGCTCTCGATTAGGCTGTCGAGCAATGCCTGGGTCTCCGAGTCAATCCAGTGGAGATCCTCGAAGAGCACAAGCAGCGGCTGGACTTGGCTTTCCCGGAGCAGCACCCGTTTGACGGCGTCCAGGGTCCGCTGCCGGCGTTGGGGAGGCTCGAGGGCCACCCATGCGGCATCGTCGACGGGGACATCCAGGAGCGCAAGCAGTGGTGGCAACAACGGCTCAAGCGTGCGGTCCAGCGTCAGTAGCTTGCCTGCCACGCGTTCGCGGATTTCCCGCTGGCCATCGTGGTCCTGAATCCTGAAGTACGACCTCAGCAGGTCGATGACGGGCAGGTAGGGCGTGGCTTTCCCGTAGGGGACTGAGCCACTCTCAAGGATCAACCAACCGTGGGTGCGGTGCGACCGCGTGAACTCCCAGAGGAGCCGCGATTTCCCCACGCCGGCTTCGCCGACGACGGCGACGGTCTGCCCGTGTCCGGCGATGGCGCGTTCGAGCGCTTGCGCCAACTGCTGCAGCTCACCCGTGCGCCCGACAAAGCGGGTCAGGCCGCGCGCGACGCTGGCCTGCAGCCGTGATCGCGCAGGCCCGGGCCCGATCAGCTCGTACACCTGCATCGCTGTCTCGAGCCCCTTCACAGCGACCGCCCCGAGCGGCCTGATTTGGACGTAGCCTTCTGCCAGCTTCAGGGTCTCGCCGGTGACCAGCACGGACCCGGGTTTCGCCATCTGCTCCATTCGTGCGGCCAAGTGTGTCGTCTGGCCGAGGGCGGTATAGTCCATGTGCAGATCATTGCCAATGGAGCCCACGACGACTTCGCCCGAATTGAGCCCCACGCGGATTTGCACCGGCGTGCCGCCCGCGCGCTGAATCTCGTCCGCGTAGAGGTTGACCCGCCGCTGCATTCGCAGCGCGGCGTAGCAGGCGCGGACCGCGTGATCCTCGTGTCCGATCGGTGCGCCGAAGAGAGCCATGATGCCGTCGCCCATGACCAGGTTCACGGTGCCCTCGTAGCGATGGACGGCTTCCATCATGCGTTCAACGACTGGATCGAGGATCTTTCGCGCCTCCTCGGGGTCGCGATCGGCGAGCAGTTCTAATGAACCTTTCAGGTCCGCGAAGAGCACCGTGACTTGTTTGCGCTCGCCCTCCAAGGCGTTCTTGGAGGTCAGGATCTTCTCGGCGAGATGCTTCGGGGTGTAACTGGCAGGCGCGGGCACGGCCGCAGCCGAGCCCCCGGTCAGAGCTGTGCCGCAGGAGCCGCAGAACTTCTGCCCCGGCGGGTTCGAGGCGCCACAGGTAGGACAAGGCGCCGCGAGACGGGCGCCACACTCCCCGCAGAACTTCTGGCCGCCGGGGTTGTCATGCTGACACCGGGGGCACTGCATCACGAAGCCTCCGCTCCACCGAGGCTAGCCCGACGCTGGGGGGCGTCACGTGGACCCCTCGATGTCGGTGAAGAGGAAGGTAACGGTCCCCGTGGGCAGACCGGGCATGAAGCTTCCCCCGCCGTGGCCTATCGGGGCTACGTTCGAGACAGAGCGGTGCCTTCCTCGGGCGGGGTTTCCGTGTGCAGCGCGTACTCGATGGCCTCATCCAGAGTCATCGCCCGGCCCTCGGCGAATGCCGAGAGAAACGCAGCTCCGCCAAGCGCGCGAGCAACCTCAAGATGTTCGTTATGTTGTGCCTGGGACCGACGCCCCCGACGGTACCCAAGGTCCTCACTTAGCGCTTCCGCCGCCCCAAACAATCGCCCTGCCCGCTTCCACTCTTGTTGTGCGCACGCCATTCGTGCCAATCCGTCGAGACACTCGTCACTCACCCATCTATCGCCTATATCATGGCAAAGCATCAGGCTTTCCGCGAAAGACGCTGCAGCGCGATCATAGTTTCGCAGGAGCAGCGCAGTGTACCCGTAGGTTTGGAGTGCGTAGGCGATGCCCCATCGATCTCCGACCGCTCTGAGTACATCAAGGCCCTGAGTTTTCTTGAGCATTGCCAGTTCGAGGTCGCCTTGATAATGGGCTGTGACCCCGAGTTGAATTAACGTTAGCCCGAGGGCCCAGTTGTTCGCTAATTCGCGCGACAGGTTGACACACTCGTCAAGCATCATCGACGCTTTTTCGAAGTCGTCCTGAAGCGCGATAATGCCGAGTTGGAAGAGGAACCAGCAGCGGGCCTCCTTGTCACCCAACTCACGACTTAGGGCTAAGCCTTCCTCCCCTAGTAAACTCGCGAGACCGTAGTTACCTCGACGCCACGCAAAATGTGTCGCCCCGTAGATAGCCATTGGTAAGGCCGAACGTGGCGCTTCGGCCCTCCGCGCCAGCGCTTGCTTTAGCCGTCCTTCCGCTTCGCTCCAGTGGCCATGACGGAACCAAAACCATGAGAGAGCTCCCGCGAGCCGCAATCCGGCTTCCGCGCCGTCTCTATCCGATTCGGCCCGTTCGAGCGCCGCCCGAAAGTTGTCGTGTTCTTGTTCCAGCCGAGCGAGCCAGAGTTCACTTTGACGCCCGCGCCAAACGTCCGCGGTGGCACTTTCGGCAACTGTCAGATACCAGTCCCGATGCCGCTTGTAGCGCTCTTCTGCTTCTCCTGACTGCTGGAGACGTTCGCGCCCGTACTCACGCACAGTCCCCACCAACCTGTACCGCGACTGTCCGTCTTGCTCGATTAACACGACCAGCGACTTGTCGATGAGATGGACCAACAGGTCCAGGATGTTACTGTCATCCACGCCTTCACCGGCGCAAATCTGCTCGGCCGCTTCGAGGGTAAATCCGCCTGCGAACACGCAGAGTCGGCGTAGCAGGATACGCTCTGGCTCTGAGAGCAGGCTGTGACTCCAGTCCAACGTCGCCCGTAGCGTTTGGTGGCGGGGCGGCCCTGTTCGACTTCCACCGGTCAGCAGCCGAAACTGGTCGTCCAGACGCGCAGCAATCACATCCACTGGCAACGCCTTAACGCGTGCCGCTGCCAACTCAATGGCCAACGGAATCCCGTCGAGCCGGTGGGTAATCTGCACGATCGCTGTTGCATTGGCGCTCGTGATCTGGAACCCCGGCTTACTGAAGGCTGCCCGCTCAACGAAAAGACGCACCGCCTCGTACTGGGTCAGCGTCTCCGGTGGCACGAGGCGTTTGGGATTGGGCAGCGAGAGAGACGGAACGCGGTAGGTCAGTTCGCCTGCGATGCCGAGTGCCTCCTGACCAGTCGCGACGATATGGAGGTTCGGGCACGCCTGCAGCAGGGCGTTGGCGAGGTCAGCGCAAGCCTGTAGGAGGTGCTCGCAATTGTCCACCACGAGCAGCAACGTTCTCGGCCGTAGGTAATCCACCACCGTGTCGGTCAACGGGCGGCCCGGTTGTTCTGGAAGACCCAGAGCAGATGCGACAGCCTTAGGGACCAACGCAGGGTCGGATAGAGGGGCGAACTGAGCGAACCAAACGCCATCGGGGTACCGCCCTAGCACGTCGGACGCCACCTGCAGCGCCAGGCGTGTCTTGCCAGCACCGCCAGTCCCGGTCAGCGTCAGCAGGTACGTGTCAGCAAGTAGCCGCTTGATCTCAGCGATTTCCGTCTCCCGCCCAACGAAACTCGTCAGTTGCCGAGGGAGATTGTTCGGACGGTTGTCGAGCGATTTGACTGGCGGGAAGTCGCTCGGAAAGTCCGGGTGCACGACCTGGAAGAGATGGTCACGCTCCCGCAAATCCTTAAGCCGGTGGGTCCCCAGGTCCCGCAGGCTGACCCCAGGCGGAAGATCAGGGGCAGCGAGGCCCGCAACCGTTTGCGAGAGGAGGATTTGCCCCCCGTGACCCGCTGAGCAGATGCGGGCAGCGCGATGCACGTCGAGGCCCACGTAACTCTCCGATTCGCCAGTGTGGAGCCCCATCCGTACCCGCAGCGATCCCCGTCAGACCACAGGTGCTTCGTGATCGCGCGTTGCGCCGTCACGGCCGCGGCGAGCGCATCTCTGGCGCGGGAGAATGCCACCAGGAACGCGTCTCCTTGCGTGTCGACCTCCTGCCCGTGCCCTTCGGCGAACGCGTCCCGAAGAAGCCGCCGATGCTCTGCCAAGACTTCCGCGTACCGTGTGTCACCGAGGCGCTGGAGCAGCGCGGTGGACCCCTCGATGTCGGTGAAGAGGAAGGTGACGGTTCCAGTCGGCAGGCCGGCCATGACCAGCCTCCTTGCCACTTCGGGAAGCGCTAGATCGGTTCGGCGGACGTTCGGCGGATCACAGGAGCTGTCCTTCGCAGCTTAAACAACACGAGGGGAGCGCAGGACACCACGGGACCGGCGCCTGCTTCCCCAAGTTGAACAAAAGATTCTCAGTCCGGGTTTGTCGCCAAGGCGTACTCGATGGCCTGGTCCAGCGTCATCACTTCTCCCTGAGCCCAGGCCTTGCGAAAAGCCTGCTCTGATAACAGGCGCTTCGTTACGGCCAAGTAGTGGTCGAAATCGCGACGATTAAATGGTTCCAGGCGAATTTGGTAGGCGGACATCAGGGCTGTGGCCGCAGCAAAGAGTATTGCCGCACTCTCTGGCCTGGTCTCGGCGGAAGCCCCGCCCAGCCCACCGAGGCACTTAAGCATCATCCACTTGTCTCCTAGTTGTTCGGCCGCCCTCAGGCTCTGTTGAAATAATGCTTGAGACCGCTGGTTGTCATCTTGTCTGAGTGCTATGTAGCCTAGGTTGTGGAGCGCAACTCCGCCTATTCGCTTATCGCCGAGGCGTTGAAAGATCGTCAACGCCTCCTGATAGAGGCCCGCCGCTCTAGCATAGTCTTCTCCGACGCGGGCAGTATTGGCCAGACAGTTCAAGGTGCGAGCAAGGTACCATGTATTCTCCGCCGAGCGATGGAGCGCGACGCTACGCTCCAGCAACTCCGCGGCCCGGCCATAATCGTTCGCGCCCTCCGCCGCGTGCGCGAGGTAGTGGAGCGCCTCGGCACTTTCTGCGGTACCTCCATGCGCTTGAGACAAACTGAGGGCTGCCTCGCTTAACATCTGCACCTGCGCATAATCGCCCTGGCGGTGGGCCAGGTGTGCGGCACTGGTCAACGCCCTCACCCGCACTGTCGACGGTGCTCCCTTGTGCAGCGATAACATCTCGTTCAACCAGGCCTGTCCTTCGGCAAAGTGGCTGTGGATGTCCCAGAAGTCACACAGGGCTGCCGCGAGGCGCAATCCGGTTGCGTCTCCATCGGCTGCGGTCTTGCTCCACTCCAACGCGACGCGAAGGTTATCATGGTTCGCCTCCAGGCGTTCGAGCCAGGCAATTTGGTTCGGCCCGTGGAGTTCCGGCGTTGCCTGCTCGACCAGGGCCCAGTACCAGTCACGGTGCCGCCTTCGCACCTCCTCGGCTTCGCCAGCCTCGTGAAGGCGGGTTCCGCCGTACTCTCGCACCGTTTCCAGAAGCCGGTACCATGCCTGTCCATCGCGCATCTCTACGACTACCAGCGATTTGTCCACCAACTGGGTCAGCAGGTCCAGCACGTCCGCCGATGCCAGGCCATTTCCGGCGCAGACAGCCTCCGCAGCCTCTAACGCCCATCCACCGGCAAAGACCGAGACCCGTCGGAATAGCATGCGCTCGCGCTCCGATAACAGATCGTTACTCCAATCCATAGCCGCGCGCAGCGTCTGTTGCCGGGGCAGCACCGTCCGGCTCCCTCCTGTCAGGAGCCCAAACCGGTCGTTCAGTCTCGCCAGAATCTGCTCCACCGCCAATACTTTGACCCGTGATGCGGCAAGTTCGATGGCCAGCGGGATGCCGTCCAGTCGCTGGCAGACCTGCGCCACCGCGGGCGCGTTCTCGCTGGTGACGGTGAATTCCGGAGCAGTCGCCATCGCCCGATCGACGAAGAGGCGCACGGCGTCGTACAGGACTAAGTCCTCGGGCGGTGGGAGACGGCGCGCGTCGGGCAGCGAGAGCGACGGCACCCGCCAGAGGGCCTCCCCTGGCACGCCCAATCCCTCCCGGCTCGTTGCCAGGAGCCTTACCAGGGGACATCCGCGCAGTAACGCGACGGCAAAATTCGCGCAAGGCGCCACCAGGTGCTCGCAGTTGTCGAGAACGAGCAGCAGTGCCTTTGGCCGGAGCGCGTCCACCAGCGTTTCGAGCATGTCACGCCCGGGTTGCTCGGGCACATCTAGGGCGATCGCGACGGTCTTTGGAACGAGCGCCGAGTCCGCAATCGGCGCGAACTCTGCGAGCCACACGCCATCCGGATAACCGTCGAGCACCTCGGCGGCCACCTGGAGGGCAAGTCGAGTCTTGCCCGCCCCGCCGGAGCCGGTGAGCGTGACGATGCGGGCGTCGCCCAGCAACCGTTTTACCTCGGCGATTTCTCGCGTCCGACCAACGAAACTGGTCAACTGGACGGGCAGGTTGTTGTTGGGCCGAGCGCTCAACGATTTAAGCAGTGGGAAGTCTGCGGGGAGGTCTGAGTGCACCACCTGAAAGAGATGCTCGGTCTCCTTCAGGTCCTTGAGGCGGTGGGTCCCGAGGTCTCGCAGGCTCACTCCAGGCGGGAGGTCATGGGCAGCGAGGTCCGCTACCGTCTGTGAAAGGAGAATCTGGCCGCCGTGTCCGACCGAGCAGATACGCGACGCACGATGCACGTCCAGGCCGACGTAGTCACCAGCGCCGCTGGCAGGCTCGCCCGTGTGCAATGCCATCCGTACCCGAGGTGACACGCCCTCGGGCCACCGGTGGGTCGTGAGCGCCCGCTGCGCCGCCACCGCCGCCGCAAGGGCATCCCTGGCGCGAGGGAACACGGCAACCACCCCGTCCCCCTTGGGTGTTGACCTCTTGACCGCATCTCTCAGCAAATGCTTTGCGGAGTAAACGCCGGTATCCCTCGAGGACGTTTGTGTACGGTCGGTTGCCGAGGCGCTGCAAGAGCCTCGTGGAGCCTTCGATGTCGGTGAAGAGGAAGGTGACGGTTCCAGTCGGCAGGCCGGCCATGACCAGCCTCCTTGCCACTTCGGGAAGCGCTAGATCGGTTCGGCGGACGTTCGGCGGATCACAGGAGCTGTCCTTCG
>Ga0209580_10001435_pt1 | contig 11012 bp, 11 predicted proteins | sample Coa_R1_5_FD_187153 | JGI IMG/M metagenome (GOLD analysis project Ga0209580, IMG submission 187153) | Surface soil microbial communities from Centralia Pennsylvania, which are recovering from an underground coalmine fire - Coalmine... | ecosystem: Environmental > Terrestrial > Soil >...
ACCGGCACCGAGTCCACGATTTCCTGAATGATATCTTCGGCGCGCACCGACTTCTTCACGCCTGACGAATACATTCCGTGAATGCCAACACGGTGCGCGAAAACCGGCACCGCAAGTGGCTTGAAATCTTCCGGAACACAGAAGCCGCGGCCGTCGAGGAATGCCATGGCTTGCGCGGCGCGGTATAACATTTGCGAACCGCGCGGGGACACACCTAACGTTAGCTTCTCGTGCTTGCGCGTCTGGCGCACAATTTCGAGCGCGTAACGTACCAGCGAATCGTCCACTTCGACTTGCGTCACGACCTGTTGCATCTCGAGCACGTCGGCTCCGGTCAGCACTGGCTGCACACTGTCCAATTGCGCAGCGCCCGCTTCCGCGCGAAGGATCTCGCGTTCAGCATTCGAATCTGGATATCCCATGTGCACGCGCATCAGGAAGCGATCGAGCTGCGACTCCGGCAACGGGTAAGTTCCATGGTGCTCTACGGGATTCTGCGTCGCCACCACCAGGAACGGCTGCGGTAGCGGGTAGCAGTGGGCATCCACCGTAACTTGGCCTTCGTTCATGGCCTCAAGCAGCGCCGACTGCGTCTTGGGCGTGGTGCGGTTGATCTCATCAGCCAGCAGAACGTTGGTAAAAACCGGGCCGCGTTTGAACTCGAACTTTTGCTCAGCGGCGGAATAGACTGAAATTCCGATGATGTCCGACGGAAGCATGTCGCTGGTGAACTGCACCCGTTGAAATATGCATCCCAGGGCTCGCGCCAGGGCATGAGCCAGCGTGGTCTTGCCTACTCCCGGAACGCCCTCGATGAGCAAATGCCCACGGGCCAGGACCGAAACCAGGGCCAGGCGAACCACGTCATCTTTGCCGCGAATAATTTTCTTGAGTTCATTTTCCAGGCGGGAAGCCCGATGCGAGGCGGCAATCACGGTCTCGAGCGGCATAAAGAGGATTCTACTATGTAGTCTGCGCCGGCAATGGTTACCGAAGTGACGAAAAACCAGGCTTCAGGCGTTAGGCTCCCGGCTTCAGGAGCTGCGTTCGAGCAGGCGGCAGCGCGTAATTTACGACCGAAAGCCGAGAGCCCAGAGCCCTGCTTTTTATTGCATCGTGTATTCTGCCGGCCGGCCCGTCAGCCTCTCGATCCGCTTCGCAATTGGTGGATGCGTCGAGAACATACTAGCCAGGCTCATTCCCAGGAACGGCTGAACAATAAAAAGATGCGCAGTAGATGGAGTGGCTTGCAGAGGGAGCCGTTTGGAGTAGGCGTCGAGCTTGGCCAAGGCACTCGCCAGAGCATAGGGGTTACCGGTGAAGTGCGCTCCAGTTTCGTCCGCTTGGTACTCACGGGAACGCGAAACCGCAAGTTGAATGAGAATGGCCGCAATAGGCGCCAGAATCAGCATGATTAGCGCCCCGAATCCGCCTCCGCCGCGTCCTTCCCGATCGCGCTCATACCCGCCGAAAATCATTCCCCAGCGCGCAATCTCCGCGAAATACGTAATCGCACCGGCGATAGTCGCGGCAATCGAGCTGATCAGGATGTCGCGATTACGGACGTGGCCGAGTTCGTGCGCCAATACGCCTTCTAATTCTTCGTCATTCAATAGATTCAAGATCCCCTGCGTCACCGCGACTGAAGCATGAGCCGGACTGCGTCCCGTGGCGAAGGCGTTAGGTGATTCGCTGGGAATTACGTAAATCTTCGGCATGGGAATGCCCACTTTCTGCGTAAGCCGTTCCACAATCTGATAGGCGCGCGGCAGTTCCTCGCGAGTAACCGGCTTCGCGCGATACATGGCGAGCGCAATCTTGTCGGAAAAGAAATAGGAGACGAAGTTTAGCACCGCCGCGAAGATCAGCGCGATCAGCATGCCATTCTGGCCGCCAAAAATGCGGCCAATGAACAACAGCAGCAACGTGAGCGCGGTCAGCAAGAAGGCTGTTTTAAATGTATTTCCCATGGAATTGCCCTAAGAGAATAGATGCCGGCAGGGGGGCAAAGATGCAACCGGCACAGGCGCGCTAAGCTGGAGTTACGCGGCTTGGCTCATCTGCTTTGGCGCCGCTGATGTTCGGGATTTTCCCCAGATCAGAGCTACGATCATGCCAAATAAGAAATTGGAGCTAACGACCTCGCCAAAGTGTGTCCAGCGTACGTAATCCGGAAAGTAGGGATTTGGTATGAGCAACGGAGCGACTCCGCTCAGAATCGTGAACGCCATGCCTACGGCGAGAGCGCCGGTCCAGCGCCGCAGTCTCATCATGCGCACCAGGAGCAGGCAAAGCAGAACGAAAACAGGCCCACGCAGTAAGAGCTGCATCGCGACGATTGTGCCCCCAGAAGGAACGGTCTGCGTAGCGTAATAGTCTCGCACGTACGGGAAAATAATTGAGCCGGCAGCGAAATAAAGGAACAAGTAAAGTACGTCAGAAACGGCAAACCTCCAGGCCAAGCCAGCCGCTGATTTCCCAGAGAACGGCGAGTCGCCCTCAGGAACGGCTTCTCCGCCTCCGAAAATATAGCGCCACAACGGAAGCGCCAGCGCATAGGTAATGCACATCTGCAACGTGATCCCGCCCCAGGGAATCCCAGAGCGCTTCAGGAACACTGACCCTTCGAACAGATTCATTAGATTGATCGCAAAAGGTACCGCTGCCAACGACACCGCAAGTTTCCAACCCGTCCAGTCCGAGCGGGCCGCAAGCGCGCCCAGAACCGCCGCGATCAGGAAATCGCTAACTAACATCCACTCGAAAACGTGAGGCGGCATGGGAACTTTCACGGGAATGACCATGCCTGCGACGACCTGGGCTGCGGCCAGCGCCAGCCAACCCAGCAGAATCTTGTTCACGGTCTGAAAGTACTTCATGAAGACCTCCTGGATGCCTCGACGTTTGGAGTTCTCTCGAAGCGGCGAAAGTGGACCGTCACCGGCTAAGACTATAGCTCAGTTGCCGACAGTCAACACCGGGCAGGTCGCTCCCACTATAACTTTGTGAGCCACGGCTCTGTTGAAATGAGTGGCGGCCCCAAGGTGCCCATTGGCTGGACGAACGCCGAGAACGATTAAGTCCGTTTCGCGCTCACTCGCAGCCTGCAAGATTGACTCGGCGGGAACGCCAAACTGTGCCAGAATTTCCGGCGGATAGCGCAGCCCGGCATCTTCTCCCACCAACGCTTGCAACCTTTGCAAAACATCGTCAATCGGGCCCGGACGTTCATGCAGATGGTTGCCGTAATCGTCGATGACGTGCAGCAGCGCCAGCCGCGCCCGGAATTCGCGGGCAAGCGAAACCGCATGCGAGACCGCTTCTACGGATTCCTGCTTGAAGTCGGTGGCGTAAAGGATCTGATGAATATTGATTTGGGCCGGTGGAAGCTCGCGATCGCGTCGCAGCGCTGGCGTAACCGTTCCCACAACCTTGGGGCCTACCGTCAGCACCGGACAACTGGCTTGACGCAGAATCTCTTCTGCGACCGATCCCATAACCAGCTTACCGAGGCCGGTCCGCCCGTGCGTGCCAGCAATCACTAAATCAACCTGTTGCTCTTTGATGATTTCCCCGAGCACCTCACAGGTTTCGCCGTGGCGCACATAAGTGTGGTGAGGAAAGCCTTTCAGCCGATCGGCAAGTCTTTGCATTTTTTCCTGCGCGACGCTGTGGGCATCCTCGTAGATGGAGCCGATAACCGCGGGATCGGGCGCCCCAGGCCGCAGAAAAGTGACGTCGGGAAGAATGTGTGCCAAATGAATGGTACTGCCGTAACGCAAGCTGAGAGCAGCCACATAGGGAAGGGCCGCGTCTGAGGCGTCAGAAAAATCTGTGGCGAAGAGAACGTTCTTTATCTCTACTGCCGTTGCGGGTTTTTGGTCCAGTGTGGTCATGGCACACCTCGCACTTACGGCTTAAGTCTCTCAAGTTCCGAAGGCGGACGCGGTGTGCATTGTCACCGTGAAATGTGAGGCTGATCACATCAGGGCCTGCCCGCAGATGCTAACCTGCAACTTCAATACAAGGAAGTAAAGCTAAATAAGCAGTAGATAGAGAGACTTAGAGCAGCACGAAGGAGAAACGCGTGGCCACCTACGCCGCCAAACCCGTAGCCCCAAATCAGGACAAACGCTGGAAGTTGGTGGACGCCACCATGCGCCGCATGGGCCAGCAGTCGCGTGGCTTGATCGAAACCCTCCACACGTGCCAGGAAGCATTCGGCTACCTCGACGAGTCGGCGCTGCGCTACGTGGCCATGTCACTGCGCGTCCCATTGAGCCGGGCGTACGGTGTCGCGACTTTCTATCATTTCTTTACCCTCAAGCCGGCGGGCGAGCACACTTGCGTGATTTGTCTCGGCACCGCTTGCTACATCAAAGGCGCGCCTCAACTGCTGGATGCGATGGAAAAGGACTTGAAGGTCCATCCCGGCGAAACCACTGCCGATGGCAAAGTTTCCCTGCTGACGGCGCGCTGCCTGGGTTCCTGCGGGTTGGCGCCAGCCGTCGTTTATGACCAGGAAGTGGCCGGCAAAGTCAGCCCGCCATCCCTGCGCGACCACCTCAAGCAATGGGACCGACATGACTCTTGAAGAGCTGGACCAGATTGCAATCAGCGAACGCGAGGCCCGCGAGAAGATGCCGCTGGGGCTGAATGTTTGCGTGGCTGCCGGATGTCTCTCGTGCCAGAGCCAGGGCGTGAAAGATTCGCTTGCCGCCGAAGTCACGAAGCGCGGCATGGGCGATCGCTGCCAGGTGAAGGGCGTCGGCTGCATGGGACTGTGTGCCGAAGGCCCGCTGGTTTCAACCACCGCCAATCAGCTTTACAAGCACGTCGCACCCGCGGATGCCGGCGAGCTGCTCGACAGCCTGGGAGGTCCACCGGTTGCGCGGCTGCATTGCGCGACTGACGTTCCCTTCTTCCAGCGACAGAAAAAAATTGTTTTGGAAAACTGCGGCGTGGTGGATCCCGAGCGGATCGAGGATTACATAGCCGAAGGCGGCTACCGGGCGGTGATCCACGCGATTGCCGAGATGACTCCGCAGCAGGTGATTGCTGAGATTACGACCAGCGGCCTGCGTGGGCGCGGTGGCGCGGGCTATCCCACTGGCCTGAAGTGGAGCACAGTTTCGAAGGCCGTCGGAATCCAGAAGTATGTCATCTGCAACGCCGACGAAGGCGATCCCGGCGCGTTCATGGACCGCAGCGTTCTCGAAAGCGACCCTCACCGCGTGATTGAGGGCATGCTGATCGGCGCTTATGCGGTCGGAGCGTCGGAAGGATACATTTACGTCCGCGCTGAGTATCCTCTGGCCATAAAGCGGCTGAAGACCGCAATCCGCCAGGCAGAGCGCCTGGGCCTGCTGGGCACAAACATCTGCGGAACCCGTTTTAACTTTCGCATCGATCTGCGACTTGGCGCCGGGGCGTTTGTCTGCGGAGAAGAAACGGCTCTGATTGCGTCGGTCGAGGGCAAGCGCGGTACGCCGCGACCACGCCCCCCGTATCCGGCGATGGAAGGCCTTTTCGGCCAGCCCACGTTGATCAACAACGTCGAAACCTTTGCCAACGTTCCTCCGATTATTCGCAATGGCGGCGCCTGGTATGCGGAGATCGGAACCGAGAAGAGCAAAGGCACGAAGGTTTTCGCGCTGGCCGGGCGTGTGCAGAACACCGGCCTGGTCGAGGTCCCGATGGGCATCACGCTGCGCGAGATCGTGTTCGAGATGGGCGGAGGCATTCCCGAAGGCAAGAAATTCAAAGCTGTCCAAACCGGAGGCCCCTCGGGCGGCTGCCTTCCCGATCAATTCCTCGACATGCCGGTGGATTACGAATCGCTCGCCAAAGCCGGCTCAATCATGGGTTCCGGCGGAATGATCGTGATGGATGAAACTTCTTGCATGGTGGACGTTGCCAAATACTTCATGGATTTCTGCATGACCGAATCCTGCGGCAAGTGCATTCCCTGTCGCGTGGGCACCTATCAGATGCACCGGATTCTGAGCGCCATAACCAACATGACAGCCACCGAGCAGGACTTGAAGATGCTCGAGGAACTCTGCGATCTGCTCAGAAACACCAGTCTTTGCGGTCTGGGGCAATCGGCGCCCAACCCGGTGCTTAGCACCTTGCGCTATTTTGCGCAGGAATATCGCGCGCATATTCACGATCGGAAATGCATCGCGGGAGTTTGCGGCGGGAAACACGACGGTGAATCAAAGGAACCGGCTCCGGTGCATGAGCTGAGTGAGGTGGGCGTATGAATCCGGCTAGTGGAGTCAAAACGCTCAAGATTGATGACCGCGACTTCAGCGCGCGCCCAGACGAAACCATTCTTGACGTTGCGCGCCAGAACAAGATTTTTATTCCAAGGCTCTGCGAACTGGAAGGCCTCTCGAAAATCGGCGCCTGCCGTTTGTGCCTGGTGGAAGTAAAGGGCTCAAACAAGCTGCTGCCGGCGTGTGTGACCCGCGTCGAAGAAGGCATGGAAGTCACGACCAATTCCGACCGGCTCGTGAGCTATCGCCGCATGATCATCGAGCTGCTCTTTACCGAGCGCAATCACATTTGCTCCGTCTGCGTTTCGAACGGCCACTGCGACTTGCAGTTCCTGGCGCAGAAACTCGGCATCACCCACGTTCATTTTCCTTACCGCTATCCGAAATCTGCCGTTGACGCCTCGCATGAGCGCTTTGTTGTTGATCACAATCGCTGCATCTTGTGTACGCGTTGCGTTCGCGTCTGCGACGAAATTGAGGGCGCGCACACTTGGGACGTGATGGGCCGCGGCATCGACTCCAAAGTGGTCACCGACCTGTTCGAGCCTTGGGGATCGTCCGAAACCTGCACCAGTTGCGGCAAGTGCGTTCACGTCTGCCCAACCGGCGCACTTTCTGAAAAAGGTCATGCGGTGGCTGAAATGGAAAAGCGCCGCCAGTTCCTGCCCTATCTGACCCTAATGCGGGAGAACCAGGAATGAAGAAGCGCCTCGCAACCGTTTGGCTGGACGGCTGCTCCGGCTGCCATATGTCCTTTCTCGATATGGACGAACGCCTGATCGAACTGGCCGGCTTGGTAGATCTCGTCTACAGCCCGCTCGTGGACATTAAAGAGTACCCTGAAGATGTCGATATCGCTCTGATTGAGGGGGCGGTCAGCAGCGAAGAAGACCTGCACAAGATTCAGGCGATTCGCAACCGAACGAAGACGCTGGTCTCGCTTGGCGATTGCGCTGTGACGGCGAACGTTCCCGGCATGCGCAATCCATTTCCCGTGAAAGCAATCTACGACCGGGCATACACCGAAAACGTGACCCTGAATCCGGGGACACCGACGCAGGTGATTCCGGCACTGCTGCCCTACTCACGCCCAGTGCATGAAGTCGTAAAAGTTGATGTTTTTGTGCCCGGCTGTCCGCCGTCCGCCGATACGATTCATTACGTCGTGACCGAACTGCTGGAAGGCCGGCAGCCGGAGCTAAGCTCGAGGACGAGATTCGGGGCGTAGGTTGTGTGGTGGCGCGGGCGCCCTCGCTCGTGTTCACCCCGGGCAACCAAGGCCCCCGCGGGGGATGCGGTGCCGGGGAAGAAAGAGAAGCATTACTGGTATTGGCTGACGCGGGCGAGGGCGCCCGCGCCACACAGAAATTGGAGCCTAATTTGCCCGGCAAAACCATCGTCATCGACCCGGTGACCCGCATCGAGGGCCACTCGAAAATCACGTTGCACCTGGACGAGCAGGGCCAGGTGCACGACGCGCAATTTCACGTCACGCAATTCCGCGGCTTCGAAAAATTCTGCGAAGGCCGGCCGTTTTCCGAGATGCCATCGCTCATGGCGCGCATTTGCGGAATCTGCCCGGTGAGCCATCTGATCGCTTCCGCGAAAGCGTGTGACGCGCTGTTGGCGGTGAAGATCCCGCCTACCGCCGACAAACTGCGCCGGATTTTCGGTCTGGCTCAGGTCGTGCAGTCGCATGCGTTGAGCCTGTTTCACCTCTCTTCGCCCGACCTCCTGCTCGGCATGGACACCGATCCCGCCAAAAGCAACATCTTTGGCGTGCTGGAAAAAAATCCGCAGCTCGCCCGCGACGGAATCGCTTTGCGCAAGTTCGGCCAGCAGATCATCGAGCGGCTGGGCGGAAAACGCATTCACCCCGCATGGGTAGTTCCAGGCGGCGTGAGCGATCCGCTGAGCGAGTCCGATCGTGACGGCATCCTCAAAGCCATTCCCGAGGCGCTGGCCATTGCCGAGCGCAGCATCACGTGGTTCAAGAGCACGATTGAAGGATTTCGCCAGGAGATCGCCTGCTTCGGAAACTTCCCCAGCCTTTTCCTCTCCATCGTGAAACCGGATGGCGGATTAACTTTCTACGACGGCAAGATCCGGGTGGTCGATTCCTCCGGCACCATGATCGGCAAAGACCTGGACCCCTCGCAGTATTTTGATTTTCTTGGTGAGAAAGTCGAGCCCTGGAGCTACCTGAAATCCGCCTACTACAAGCCGAAAGGCTATCCCGATGGCATTTACAGGGTTGGCCCGCTGGCCCGGCTGAACGTTGCTGACCGTTGCGGCACCGAACGCGCCGACGAAGAACTCGCGGAATTTCAAGAACTGCAGCGTACTGCGGTGCTCAGTTCCTTTCACTATCATCACGCTCGTCTCGTCGAAATTATGTATTGCGTGGAACGCATCGAGCAGCTGTTGAATGATCCCGAGATTCTCTCCAAGCACGTTCGCGCTGTGGCGCGGCCCAATGCGCAGGAAGGCATCGGAGTGGCGGAAGCGCCGCGGGGCACGCTGTTCCATCATTACAAGATCGACGATCAAGGACTGATGAAGTGGGTCAATCTGATCATCGCGACCGGACAAAACAATCTGGCAATGAATAAGAGCGTTTTGCAAGTCGCGAAACACTTCGTCAAAGGCGATAAACTAACGCGCGGAATGCTGAACCGGGTGGAAGCCGTCATTCGCGCCTACGATCCCTGCTTGAGCTGCTCGACGCACGCCGTCGGACACATGGCGCTCAAGATCCAGTTGCTTTCTCCCGACGGCGCTCTGCTAGACGAAGTAGCACGCAACTGACCCGTATGCCGCGCGTTCTAGTGCTTGCCATAGGCAATCCTCTGCGCTCGGACGACGGCCTCGCCTGGCGTGCTGCCGACGAACTGCGAAGCAGCGCCCCGCCCGCTGAAATCGAAATAGTTAAAGTCCACCAACTCGCCCCGGAACTTGCCGAGGATGTAAGCCGCGCCGCTCAGGTGATTTTTATCGATGCCGCCGCGACAGGAGATCCGGGAATAATAAAGTGCGAAAAAGTGGTGGCATCAGCGGCGGAATCTGCATCGTCTCATCACCTTACGCCAGACGCGCTGCTTCATCTTACAGCGACGCTTTACGACGCTCGTCCAGCCGCGTTTATGGTTTCGCTCGCGGGCAAATGCTTCGATCATGGCGAATCACTTTCGCCAGAGATCAGAGAAGCGATTCCGTTCCTGGTGGACAAAATCCGTGCGCTGATCCAAACGGGCCAAAGTTAGAACAACTCTGCAGCTAATTCGCTCACATCGGGTAGATGAACCAATCCAGGGAGTATTCGGGAGTGCTGTCCACGGATATTATGGCAGCGTCATGAGAGCGGGACTGTGCGTAAACTGGTTATTAGTCATCGGCTTGACTGTCTGGACAGAACAGGGCATGGCTGGCGAAAAACCGGTTGACTTGTCGACACCGACCTCTTTTAGCGTTCCGGGTTGGCAAATGAAAGAAATAGCGGTTGCGGGTTTCGTCCTCGGAATGACCCGAGAGCAAGCTTTTCAAATTGCGTCAGCTAGTGGCCTCAAGCTCAGGTCAGATCAGCCTCCGAGAGCTCTGGGTGAGCTCAAGGCCCCCTGCCCGGCGGACTCCTGCTCTGTCTCGCAACTCAACGGCAACTGGATTGGCGTCAACCTGTTTTTCACGTCGGATCGCCTGGTCAAAATCAAGGTTTCGGAGCCCGTCGATGCGGACCCGGAAGTCAAGAAAGTCAATATTGCGCGATCCTTCCAGGGGCTTACGCACGAGCTCTTCAACAACTACTCGGACGATTTGCGTGTCCGGATACTTGGTGTGGCGCAAGCCGAGGAAACCCCAATAACAGTGGCAGGGCAAATCTCAAGTCTAGCGTCTGTCGAATACGACTACTCTCATGCGGAAGTCATAATTCATCTCACCCTAGATAAAAGAGAGCATCCGCCTAAACCTTTTGACCTGGAAGTTGATTTCATACCTCTTCGTTAGGAATCCGTCCCATGAAAAAGCATCACGACAGTTCATTGATTACAAGATCAGTTCTTTGGTGTTGCTGCGTCGTGGCTTGCAGCAGCTTCTTGCCCGCACAGAACAGCGCACTCGACGCCACACAGAGCTCGTGCCGGATTTTTCTTCAGCAATTCTACGATTGGTACCTACCGAACACCCATGTCAAGGCGGAAAAAGAAAACGGACCGGCATTGGAGTTTGCCTTAAAAAGCAAACGTTCTGCGTTCGATCCAGAACTCGTTCGCCAGATCGAGCAGGGAAAAGAGCAAGCAAAGCGTGATGAGGAACCCTTCTTGGATTTCGATCCTGTGCTCAACACTCAGGATCCGGCGGATAAATACATCGCAGAGCAAACCACGGTCAATGACGGCCATTGTCTGGCAAGCGTGTATGGAGTGTGGTCACAAAAAAGAGACGACAAACCGAACGTTGTTGCCGAATTAGTTCACACCGATCAGGGGTGGCAATTCAAGGATTTTCTCTACCCAAATGCGGAAAGTCCGGACAACAAAAGCTTGCGGCGGATGTTGAGATTTCTGCTCAAGGGAGAGCCGAACTCAAGCCGCTAGCGCCGCTTTTTCTCGTGCCGCAATTTCACGCTCCACCATCGTCACCACCGACAGCGGAATTCGCACGCGCTTCACAATCGACGACCGCACCGTGATGCCCTCAATAGCAAATCCGTTCTCGTGCGGGGCAGGATCGGAT
>Ga0209580_10001436_pt1 | contig 11010 bp, 10 predicted proteins | sample Coa_R1_5_FD_187153 | JGI IMG/M metagenome (GOLD analysis project Ga0209580, IMG submission 187153) | Surface soil microbial communities from Centralia Pennsylvania, which are recovering from an underground coalmine fire - Coalmine... | ecosystem: Environmental > Terrestrial > Soil >...
GGCCTGTACATAGACGATTTCGCCGACAGCGCCGTCATGCAGCCGCTTCACTGTCTCGCGGAAGCCGTCGTGGTAGCGCAGGCACAAGCCGGAAACGAGTGACAGGTTCTTCTTCTTCGCCTCCTGGCACGTCGCGATGACCGAGCGAACGCCGGGCGCATCCACAGCCACCGGTTTCTCGGCGAAGATGTGTTTGCCGGCATCCACCGCCGCCTTCAGGTGCAATGGCCGAAAGTGCGGCGGGGTGCAGAGCAGCACCACATCGACGCCGGAGCTCAGCAATTGCTGGTACGCGTTGAAGCCGAGAAAGCAGCGCTCTTGCGGCACATCGATCTTTGCTTCGATATCGCCGAGCTTCTTCAACTTGGCGAGGCTATCTTGAAGCCGATCTTCGAAGACATCGGCCATGGCCACGAGTTTGACATTTGGGTCGGCCCGCAGCGCCTGCGATGCCGCCCCCGTGCCGCGGCCGCCGCAGCCCACGAGGCCGATGCGCAGCGTGTCTTTGCTATCGGCATGCACATGCGGAATGGCCGCGAGTGCCGCCGTGGTGGCAATGGCGGACGTGCCGAGAAACTGCCGGCGAGTGGGGTGAGTAGGCATGGGAATCTCCACATTCGAGTTCTGACTTCTGATCTATGTAATCCCGTGGGCTGTTAGCCCGAAGCGCAGGCGAGGGCGTTTTCTCCTCGCTCGCGCTTCGGGCTAACCCACCGGTCTATTACGGCTTCGTAAACCACCAAATCGACTTCCCATCCACGCTGGGCGTCAGCATGTAAACTTCGCCCTTGTCATCCTCGCCGAAGCTGAACATCGGCATGCCGCGATCCTTGATGGGCCGGTTGGCGACCACGCGCTTTTTCGCCTCATCGTAGCGCAGGGCCCAGATCTTGTTGCTCACGTAATCGCCGTAGAGGTAGTAGCCGTCAAGTTCCGGCAGGCGCGGGCCGCGGTAGACGTGGCCGCCGATGATGCACTTGCCCACGTCGTGGTGGTATTCCCAGATCGGATCGATGAACTCCTTGCTGTAGCCGCGGCCCTTGGGGCCGAACGGGTGCAAGCCTTCACGGCGGTTCCAGCCATAGTTGCCGCCCTTTTCGATGAGGTCGATTTCCTCATACAGGTTCTGCCCCACGTCGCCGGCCCACAACTGCCCGGTCTTGCGGTCGAATGACATGCGCCAGATATTGCGCAGTCCATAGGCCCAGATTTCCGGCCGGGCGTCCTTGGTGTTTACGAACGGATTGTCCTTCGGAATCGCATAGTTCTTTCCGGCGTCTTTGTGATCGACATCAATGCGATGGACCTTGCCCAAGAGCGATTTCAGGTTCTGGCCATTGTCGAATGGGTCGTTGGCGGCGCCGCCGTCGCCGTGGGTGAGGTAGAGGTAGCCGTCGGGGCCGAAGCAGAGCGTGCCGCCGTCGTGGTTCCAGAACGGCTTCTCGAAGCGCATAAGCTCCTCTTCGGAATTCGGGTCGGCCTTGTTCGGGTCGTCTTTGCTCACCTTGAAGCGCGACAACACGTTGGTCAGTTTGGCCTTCTTGGTGGTGTAGAAGACGAAGAACTCGCCGTTTTCCTTGTACTTCGGGTGAAACGTCAGGCCGAGGAAGCCTTCCTCGTTCTGGTCGTCGCGATATACCACGCGGTCCTGAATGTCGAGGAAGATGCTCGTCTTCTGGGGCTTCTGATCATTGTTGAAAACGTGGATGACGCCATGCTCGGTGGCCACGAACACGCGCTTGCTGCCATCGCCGGCATGCGTGAACACCATCGGTCGCAGCGGATTGGCCTGCCCCTTCGCGGTTTCGCCCTTCCAGCCGGTCCATTCGAGGTTGGGGAAGGCGGGTGCGGTTTGCAGCGGCATCGGGGTTTCGTCGACTTCAAAGGCGACGGCGCTGAGTGGGATACTTGAAAGCTTTCTTGGCGTGGGACGACTCCCAAGCGTAAAATCGAACATGGAACCGAACATGGAGGCATCGTGGATCACCAATAAGTTCTTTCCTGTCGAATCCATACATTTCATGGAGCTCATGTAACTAAACGTACGATGGAGCTCAAAAAATTTCTCGTTGACTCCCGGTTTTTGGAGTTCTTCGGGCGTCTTTACGAGCCGCTCAAAATCCTGTCGGACCCTGGTGGGCCTTGGCTTTTCGCCCGGCCGCAAAATCATTTGCGTGCCCAGAATCAGGCGCCCATGCGCGTCCCACATGATGGATGGTGATTCCAAACCGTCGGCGACCGTCTCTGAGGTGCCGTTGGTAATGTTGATCCGAACCAAAGTGTGAGTTTCCTGGCCCTTGGGCACCGTCACTAGTAGGTGCGATTGCCCGTCGAGCACCAATTGCTCGGGCGAGCCTCCAATACCCATTTCCCTTGCAACGATGCTTTTTTTTCCGTCCCCGGTAATTCGATAAATCGCTCCTTCGCGTTTTTGCCTAAGAGAATTCTCGCCTCCTGAGTCGGCCAGATAAAGCGTACCTGACTCCGGATCGACCGCCATATTGAAAGAGCCACCTGCATGGATTCCTATTGGCAGAAACTCCTTTGAAGGCAGAAGTACCTCTTTCTTACCTTCTGCGTCGATTCGCAGCAATTGATACTCTTGAATGACAGGTGGTTCACCTTGATCAAGGTCGACAACAAAGAACCATTTCTGGTACACGGCCAGGCCCTGCGGCACCCAAAGCCCCTTTGCAATCACAGTAGTTCCATTCTTGTCAACGCGAAAAATTGATCCGCTCCCGGGCGTTCCGTCACCTTGGTCCAAGACAAAGACGTGGCCGCTAGGCCCAATGGCAATCGCTACAGGTCTTTTTAGATTCAAACTTTCCCCCAGGACCTTCGGCTTTTCCTGGGCCGTGGCGGCGGAGGCGAGGGCCAGCAGGATCGCGGTCAATGCGAATGCGTGCTTCATTGCGGCGGCTCCTTTAACCCCGCACGCTCGAAGACTCGCGTGCGGGCTTGGTATTTCACTTTACCCCGCACGCTCGAAGACTCGCGTGCGGGCTTGGATTGTCTTTTTATACCATGAATGCTCGAAGACTCGCGTGCGGGCTTGGATTTTAATATTACCCCGCACACTCGAAGACTCGTGTGCGGGCTTGGAGAAGGTTCTTCAAGCCCGCACACGAGTCTTCGAGTGTGCGGGGTTTAAGCTCAAACAACTTCCCCCTCCCGGTACGACCAAATCCAGGCATCCTTCTGTCTCAGGATGTAATAATAGGAATTCTGGTGATGCTCTTCGTCATCCACCGGATCGAAACTTCCATCGCGCGCCCAAATGCGACCTGGCAACCGATCGCGAACCTTGTGCGAAGCCACGGTTTTGCACTGGCCGATGATTTGTCGAATTTCGGCCATATCATCGGGCAATTCGACCAGCATGTGAGTGTGCATGCCGGCTACTGCTAGCACTAGAATTCGGTATTTCAGTTTCTTGATTTTTTCCAGGATGGCCTTGCCGACTTCGGGCCGCAGATCGGCCGGAATCACAATCGGCTGGCCGCTGATTTTCTGCGAATAGTTATGCAGCCCTGCATGTTCCCCAACCGGCGGGCGATGCTTGTAGTCGCCGGAGGAATGAATCTTGTGATCCTTGCTCCGGAAGCCACGAGGATCGCCGGGCAGCCAACTGCTGTACGTGGAGATGACCACGTGCCGCCAGCGCATTCCCGGTTGGGGCATGGTTCATTTTCTGGGAATTAACCCTGCACGCTCGAAGACTCGCGTGCAGGCTTGGACAAAGTTCTTCAAGCCCGCACGCGAGTCTTCGAGCGTGCGGGGTTAAGACGTGCTGCCTCACTACACATGCCCCAGCACCGGATGCGGCTTGTAGGGTTCTTCCAGCGCTTTCTGTTCCTCGGGGCTCAATTTCAATTCCAGTGCCGCCAGCGCGTCGGTGATGTGATGCGGCTTCGATGCCCCAATGATGGGTGCCGTCACGCCGGGCTGCTGCAAGACCCAGGCGAGGGCCACCTGAGCGTTGGATACGCCACGCTTCCGGGCCACTTCGGTTACGCGGTCTACCACGTCGTAGTCGCTTTCGTGATAGTACAGCTTGTGGGCGAAGTCGTCGGTCTTGGCGCGGGTCGTTTCGCCTTTGCTCGCGCGCTGGCGGTTGCCGGCCAGGAAGCCGCGGGCCAGCGGGCTCCACGGGATCAGGCCAATATCCTCTTCGAGACAAAACGGGTTCATCTCGCGCTCTTCTTCGCGGTAGATCAAGTTGTAATGATTCTGCATCGTCACAAAGCGGGCCAGGCCAAGCCGGTCCGACGTGTGCAGCATCTTGGCTAGCTGCCAGGCGTACATGGAGGAAGCACCGATTGTCAGCGCTTTGCCGGAACGCACCACGGCATCGAGAGCGGAGAGCGTTTCCTCGACCGGCGTCGTGGGGTCGAAGCGGTGGATTTGGTACAGATCGACGTAATCCAATTGCAAGCGCTTCAAGCTCGCGTCGATGGCATGGCGAATGTGCTTGGCCGACAGGCCACGCTCATTGAGCGATTCGCCCATCGGGTTGAAGACCTTGGTGGCCACCACCACTTGCTCGCGGCGAATCTTAAACTCGCGCAGCGCGCGGCCCAGCACTTCCTCGCTGGCGCCGTTGGAGTACATATCGGCGGTGTCGAAGAAATTGATCCCGGCCTCCCAGGCCTGACGGATAAATGGCCGGCTGGCCGCGTCGTCCAGCACCCAGGGCCGCCACTGGCTGCTGCCGTAGGTCATGCAGCCCAGACAGATCCGCGATACCTTGATGCCGCTGCGGCCGAGATTGACGTATTGCATGATAATCTCCGAAATAAATTCGTCGGTTCCGGACACGTTCTCATAATTTATCCGCCGCTTCCAATTTTTCTCGTAACATTCTTTCCTTCGTCCTTGCATGGTGTACGTGGCAGGGTAGAATGAGTGCTCCATCCGAGGCACTTGCCCCGCCCGGTTTGTGCCGGAATTGGGAATCCGCCTCCTATTCCAACTTGCGAGGTGCCATGAGAGTTGCCTGCCCCGAATGCGACACCGCACTGCGCCTCAAGGATGATTTGCCGCCGGGCAAACAAGTGCGCTGTCCGAAATGCCAGAAACTCTTTGCCGTACCCGAAGCCGACACGACGGCGGTTTCCTCAAAGCCAGCAGCCCGGCGATCCGCCGTAGCCGACGATGACATGGATTCGGACGACTCGCGGCGTCCGGTCCGCCGTTTCAAGAAGAAGAAGCAACAAAGCACCAGTGCGTTGCCCGCAATCCTCATTGGCGGCTTCGCGGTGTTGCTCTTGGTCGGAGCTGCCATCGGCGGTGGCATTTACTTGTTATCGCGCGACACGAAGAGCACCAATGTGGCCAGCTCGAGCACCGAGCCGAACCGTCCCACGCCAAGGCCCGAAATGTCGGCGCCAACTCCGACCCCGACGCCGCCGCGGCCAAATCCGGAGGCGATGCAACCGAACGGCCCAGGAAATATACCTCCGCCCTTCGTTCCGCCGACGCCGCCCAACGGACCAGGGAACGGGTCACCGTTCGTTCCCCCGACGTCGCCGACCGGAATTAACCCAAACGTTCCGCCCCAGACCGAGCGGCCGAAGCCGGAGCCAAAATCAGATTTCCCCGAGGGCGTCGGCCTGGAAGTGGGCAAGATGGCACCCGAAATCGCAGGCGAAGATATCGATGGCAAGGAATTCAAGCTCAGCGATTATCGCGGAAAGGTGGTGCTCCTCGACTTCTGGGGGAATTGGTGACCGCCGTGCCGGTCTATGTACCCCCACGAGCGGTCGCTCGTGAAGAAGATGCACAACAAGCCTTTCGTCCTTCTCGGTGTGAACAGCGACAAGGACCGAGACGCGCTCAAGCCCGTACTGGAAAAAGAGAAAATTACCTGGCGTTCCTTCTGGAATGGAGGAAGCACCAATGGTCCCATCTCGCAACTTTACAAGGTCTCTGGCTGGCCAACGCTGTTACTCATCGATGCCAAGGGAGTGATCCGCTATAAGTGGCTCGGCGCGCCCAGCGGCGACGTGATCGACAAGGCCGTTGAAAAGCTGGTGAAGGAAGCGTCAGCACTAGCGAAGGAATAAGCGATCGTTGGACAAGAATTGCAAAGCCCAGGGACGGAAGTCCCTGGGCTTTGCTCACATACCCACCCGCTTTTACATTGGAGGTTTCTTCGGCGGCTCCTTCTTGGGCGGTTCCTTTTTCTGCTCCAGTTCCGGGTTATGCGGCTGGGGGGACAGCTTGATTGGTTGCGGTGGGTGGTACTGCGGGAACTGCTGCTGCACGTGCGGCGGCGGCGTGGGATGCATCGGCACTTGGAGCGCAGGCGTTGTGGGCGTGTGCAACGGCGGCGGGGTCTGAATCTTGGGCAGCGTCAACTGCGTATTCGGAAGCTTATCCGTCGGATGCATGGGCGGCGGCTTCTCGGTGCGGAATTGTGTTTCCGCCTTCGAGCGCTGCTGGCTGAAGTTATGGAGATCCTGCGCCGACTTGTGATATTGCGGAATCTGCTCTTTCGGAATTGGGGTCATTTTCATCGTGGTCGGCGGCACCTTCGTCACATGCGTCACGGCACTGACGCTCTTAATCGCCTGCTGCGGGTCCCGGACCGCGAACGGCTTGGCGCCGGGGATGACCTTTTCTTTTTCGATTCTCTGGATGTATTCCTTTTGCTGAGCAAAGGTGTGTGGCGGCCGCGGCGCTTTGCCATCCCGGCGCTCCACGTACACAGTCTTGTAGCGTTGCTCCCACTCGCGGTCCTCGCGATGCTCCCAGCGATAATGGGCGTAGATCGGGTCATGCGCGAACCTGCCAACATGGTAGTCGTACCACGGAACAAAGCCGGCCCGTTCGTAGCCGGGTGCGAAGAAATCTCCGAAGTAATAGCACCCGTACGTCGGGCGAACAAACAGGGCATCGAGCAAAAAGTCCGCGGCAATCGCCCAGGCGGGCCGATAGACAAAGCCGGGCTGCCGCCAAATGCCCGCTTCAAATCGAACGGGCGCGAAGAGCAGTCCGCGGCGGCGAATTTCGAAGTCCCAATAGCCGTCGACAAAGACGACGCCCGCCGGAGTCCAAACGTAATGGGCGGGAATCCAAACCCACTCGGCACGCGGAGCAATCCAGAACCCGGGCCGCCAGGCATAGCCGGTGGTTTGATAAACCCAAACGCCGGGCGAATAAATGTAGCTCGGATCCGGCGCCGGAGCGGACGGACCATTATCAATGTTCGCGGGCGGTGGGGGCAGGTAATGGACTTGCTCGACGGCGGCGTCGGCCCAGAAGCCGCTCACCCACTGCCAGCCATCCTGCACCTGATTCCAGTGGCCGGGGACCCAGCGCTTGCCGGGCGGCACATCGCGCCAGGCGCCGCTGATCCAGATATAGTCGGCCGTGTGGTCGTCCCAGGCCCAATAGCCGGGAATCCACTGCACGTTATTGCCTTCAGGCTTTTGATCGGGGGGAAGTTCTTGAATCGGGTCGGGTGGGGCCTTCGGGGCAATCGGGTTGGGTTGCGGTTCGCCCTGCACCGGCGTCATAAAGGCTTCATGCACCGGGCCGCGCGTCAACACATCCACGCCGGGCGGCGGCTGCGGCTCCTGATCCTGAGCCACGGCTGCCATGCCGAAGAGAAAAACGGTCGCCAGCGCTCCAAGCCACGGGCTATATCGATGGAACATGATTGTTCTCCGTACTCGGTAAGAAGGGAGCGGCTCAAAGTCTGCCCCCGGAAATGCCCCAAATGCCGAAAGTTGTGCATCTCGCATGCCAATTGTGATGGCTGGCAGTGAGCCCGCAGCCCAAGCAACGGATCATCCCTGCTTGCATTACGGGTTCACCGGATCCTCGTTATTGAATCGGTTTTTCCAAATATGCTTGCGCGTTTTTCGCAGCGGCCGTCGCGGGATAGTTCTTCATGATGAATTTGCAATAATCCTCAGCCGCGTCGGATTTGCCGGCTTTCGCCAACATCATGGCCATGTTGAATTTGCCAGTGGCCAGTTCTTCTTGCGACATGGGCGCCGGCGGCACAGCGGCCGGCCTGGGCCGGGCCACGTTGGCAACGGCAGGAGCTTGTTGCGGCTTGGGCGCCGGAATGTTGGGTTCCCGGCCTGGTAAAAGTCCGCGGTGTAGACCCATCGCTTGCAGTTGCTTCTGTTGTTGTGCGAAAGCTTGTTGCATGAACCCCAACGCCGCTGCTGCTTGTTGCGCATTCATCGGCGCTGCTTGCTGTCTGCCGCCAGCGGGCTGATTATTTCCGAGCCCGATCCGGTTCAGCCAATCGTCGCGATCCTCCGGCTCGTCGCGCTGCTGTGCCGCCTCATTAATCTCTTCGATGTAGCGGTTCGTGTCGTCGATGGATTTGAAGTAATCATCCAGATCCTTTTGGTCTTGATAGATTTGGTTGATGTAGTCATCGGTCTCGTCGGCCCGCGAAGCCGAGGGCAAAGCGAAGGTGAATCCGGTCAACAGAGCGGCGCACAATAAAGTTCTGCGAATGGTAGCCGACATGTTTGCAGCCCGTTCGAGCCGGTAACTATCTCTCTGTGGCTCGAACGCGCTCTTGCTGCGGCCTTGCGCAAAAAGGAATGCCGGGGTCGGGCGGATCGGTTGTCAAACCGATCCGCCCGACCCCGGCAGTGTACGTGTTTTCATGCCTAGTCAGCGCGGGTAGCTGGTGCTGTCCGTGCCGCGCAGATATGGCCGATCAATTGGTACCGAGGAGTCCCGTTGCATGAAGTTGATGTTGTCGTTCGGGTTACCGGTCCGGCGGGCGGCGGCGTCGTTGCTGGTCTGCGTTACGTTGGTCTCGTTGATGGTCGACGATCCGCGCACGATGTTGTACCAGCCCAAGTTCCAACCGAGGAACAGTAGAGCTGGGACCGCCACACCCAGAAACGCCAAAGTCGTTCGCATGGTTTTGCTACCTTTGTTCTTCTTCCCGTTAACTGCCGAACACCCCCAAAAGGTCTGCGGGCTATAACGACTTTCAGCAGTTTCGTCCAGAGGAGTCGGGCGCTGTCTGGGGCGCTTTCCCGGCAAGCCATGATAATTGAGATTAACACAATTCTCCGGAATTTACTGCCTTTACATGAAAATGGCGAAGCGCGGGCGCGATGGAAGGTTCGGGATTTGGCGCAGGCGCAGACTTTAACGGCGCGAAAAAGGACGCAATCGACGACAAGGCCGAAAAGGACTCAAAAAACGAGGCTTGCTTGCAGCCACTTTTTTCTTCGTTTGCTTCTATTTAATGCACTGTGCCCGCGTTATACGCCCGCTTTGGTCGACTCAGCCCGAACAGCAACTCAAGGGGACGGGCACGTTGAAAACGTGTCCCAAGGTAGATTTTCCATTGACGAATGCCACTTTTCGGGTTCAATTATCAATGCCTGCCTGATTCCCGCACCGGCCAATCCTTCCCGCCTGGGCCGGTTCCTTTAGGGAAGCGATCATGAGTCCGAATTCTCCAACCGCAATGGGCTTCGGCACGCGCCGGCAGTTTTTGCAAACCACCGGCCTCGGCGCACTGGGCCTCTTCTGGGCCAACTGGTGCCGGGCGAGCGAAACTCAAGCAGCGAGTCACCAGGCCAAGGCCAAGTCGGTCATATTGATTTTCAATTGTGGCGCTCCAAGTCACACCGACCTGTGGGACATGAAGCCGAAAGCGCCGGAAAACATCCGTGGCTTATTCAAGCCCATCGCAACGAATGTTCCCGGCATCCAGATCTCAGAACTCATGCCGAAGTTGGCCCGGCAGGCGGATAGGCTGGCCATCGTTCGCAGCGTGCATCACACCCAGACGCAGCACAACACCGGCATGTATTACTCGATTGTCGGCAAGCCATACCGCATCGACAGCACGCTGATCAATCCAAGCCGGACCGACTACCCGAGCTTCGGCACGCTGGTGGGGTGGCTTGCCCGGCGCGACGGTTACAGCAGCCCGCTGCCGCCGTATGTCATCACGCCGTTTCCGCATTGCGACAGCACCGTATACGTCACGCCGGGACAATACGGCGGCTGTTTGGGCGCTCGCTACGATCCGCTGGTGCTGAATGCCGACCCGAACATGCCGAATTTTCGTGTGCCCAACCTGAGCCTGTCGGAGGATTTGTCGGCGGCACGCCTGCAAGAACGGCAGAGTTTGCTCGGACATCTAGATGAACACACGGGCTTCGGCAGCGCGGCCCGCTTTGCCGATCTCGATTTGAACCGCTCCAAGGCAATCGACCTGGTGACATCGAATACAGTGCAAAAAGCCTTCGATTTGTCGCTGGAGCCGCCCGCGGTGCGCGATCGTTATGGCCGCCACAGCTGGGGCCAGTCGCACCTGTTGGCCCGGCGACTGGTGGAAGCCGGCGTGCGCTTCGTGACCACAGTCAACGGGCCGAGCATCATCTGGGACACGCATGCCGATAATTTCTGTCGGCTAAAGACAAAGTTGGCGCCACCGATGGAGAGTGGTTTCGCCGCCCTGCTCGATGACTTGCACGAGCGCGGCCTGCTCCATAGCACGCTAGTGATCTGGATGGGCGATTTTGGCCGCACGCCTACGATCAACAAAGATGCCGGCCGCGATCACTGGCCACAGTGCTACACGATGGTGCTGGCCGGCGGCGGCATCCGCGGCGGGCAGTACATTGGCTCATCGGACCCGCATGGCGCTTATCCGAAGGAGTATCCGATTACCCCGGCCGACGTGCATGCGACAGTATTCACGGCCATGGGTTACGACCCGCACGGCATCAGCTATCTCTCGCCGGAAGGCCGGCCGTTCCCGCTGTCCGACGGGCAGCCAATTCGGGGATTGTTGTAAAGAAACCGTGGCGGACGCGAGTTACGCTGCCGATTCAAAGATTTGCTGAAACTCGTCCTGACATTGGCTGAAGGCCCGCAAGACGACTGGATCAAACACGCCGGCCGAATCTGTCAACAGAATCTGCACGGCCTGGGCGTGGTTGAGCGGCGGTCGGTGCGGCCGGCGGCGGCGCAGCGAATCGTAGACGTCGGCCAACTGGAAGATGC
>Ga0209580_10001439_pt1 | contig 10997 bp, 11 predicted proteins | sample Coa_R1_5_FD_187153 | JGI IMG/M metagenome (GOLD analysis project Ga0209580, IMG submission 187153) | Surface soil microbial communities from Centralia Pennsylvania, which are recovering from an underground coalmine fire - Coalmine... | ecosystem: Environmental > Terrestrial > Soil >...
CACACTCGCCTTCGTGCAAAGAATCCCGAAAAACAAGCATTCTAATTTCAAAAAATTTTGTGAGCGAGCGCGCGCGCCGCCGGGAACAAACAGTTTCACTCAACTAGCTCCAGAAAACTGAAACTTACACGCAAAGAACGCTATCACGACAAATTGTGGCCACGAAAGACCAAGAATTCCTTTTCATCAGGGCCTTATCCCCATATCACGAACTCACGGAGCAATTTGCCGATGAAGTGCCTAGTTTGCCAAGAAGAAACCGAGAAGCCCCAAGACTCTTACTGCTCCGCGCATGGGCGCGCCTACGTAAATCTCCGGCAGGCCTTCGCAAAGTGGGCGACCGGCTACGGCACTCTAACAATACCCGAGTTCCTCGAGCACATTGGAAAACGCTCGGAAACCGGTGAAAAAACCAGGGAAATCATCCAATTCCTCAGCGAAAACCCGTCAAGGTGGACCTGATACAGACTCTTATCGTGTGCGAGAAACCCGACGCTGCCGCAAGGGTCGCGCGAGCCCTTGACGATGATAGCGACCCGCGTCGGATGAAAACGCGTGGCGTACCAATTTACGAGTCAAGGCGGGGAAAAGAGACAATATTCGTCTGCCCTGCTCTTGGCCACCTATACGCTGTTGACTCGAAAACACACACAGGCCGTCGCTACTATCCTGTCTGGGATTGTACATGGAAACCTAAGAGTCTCATCGACAAGGAATCCGCCAAGCTGGCAAGGTGGGTCCAGGCCATAAGCTATGTCGCCAAGAACTCCGACCGCTTCATCAACGCCTGTGACTACGACATTGAAGGCTCTCTGATCGGATACACTATTCTCCGATACGCCTGCAACCAAGTCGAGTCGAAAGCAGAACGAATGAAGTTCAGCACAATGACCGAAAAAGAACTCCAGACAGCATACAAGACACGGGCACCGCATCTCGATATCACCCAGGTAGAGGCAGGCCAGTGCCGCCACGAACTAGACTGGCTCTACGGAATCAACCTCAGCAGACTATTGACAGAATCAGCGCTAAGACAGAACCGGGGCTACTCGACCCTCTCTACGGGAAGAGTCCAAGGTCCCACGCTCAAGTTCATCGTGGAGAGGGAAGAAGAGATTCAGTGCTTCGCCCCCACTCCCTTCTGGACAATCAACACAACGATCACACACAACAGAGTAATCTACCAAATCGACTTCGAAAAAGAGAAAATTCCCACAACTGCCGAGGCAGAGCAGATTGTCACCGCCTGTAAGAGTGGTCTGTTAGAGGTCGTCAACGTAGAATCGCGAAACATCCAACAACCCCCGCCCTATCCGTTTGATTTGTCAACGCTTCAGTCAGAAGCGTACAGACGCTTCGGGTTCTCGCCCGCAAGAACCCTAGCGCTTGCCGAAAGACTCTACCTGGACGCCTTAGTTTCCTATCCGAGAACATCAAGTCAGAAGCTACCGCCTGACATAGGATACCAAGATATTCTCAGAAGACTAGCCCGTCGAGCCACATACGTGGACCTAACTCTCAAGCTCCTCAATCGGACCAGCATCCGACCCAACCAAGGTCCAAATCAAGATTCAGCCCATCCCGCAATCTACCCGACCGGCGAAGCGCCCAGACGAGCGCTAATCCAGCCCGAGTCCAATCTTCTAGATCTGATCATCAAGAGATTCATGGCTACCTTTGCAGAACCCAGTCTTCGAAAAGCCACCAAGCTCACCCTATCGAATGACCAATGCAACTTCTTTCTCCAGGGATCTCGTCTCATGAAGAGTGGATGGATCGAATACTATCAGCCCTACGCGTCAGACGATTCCCAAGAGCTTCCTGACCTAGAGATTGGGCATAGAGTCTCAATAGAGAACATCGAATCGGTCGAGAAATTCACCGAACCACCACCCCGCTACAACCCAAGCAGTCTACTCCGCAAGATGGAAGACGCGAACATCGGAACGAAAGCAACCCGGGCAGAAATAATCGAAATCCTCTACCGGCGAGGCTACATTAAAGAAACCCGGATAGAAGCGACTCCTCTCGCCCAGAAAATTATCACCATACTTGACAGGCACTGTCCCATAATCGTAGACTCGCACTTCACTGCACAGCTAGAGAACCAAATGGAGAGGATCCAAGCAGGACAAGAAACTCGAACAAGAGTCCTCGCTCAGACCCTTGAACAACTACGACCAGTCATGCTAAACTTGATCTCAAGAGAGAGCGAATTAGGAGCACAACTCGCTGAGATCGTAGTCGCTCAGAGAAAATCGAACCTTACATTCAGCTATCCATGTCCCTCTTGCGATTCGGATCTTACCATAATCCGCAGCAGAACTTCAGGAAAGAGGTTCATCGGCTGCACCGGATTCCAGAAGGGATGCAGATTTACACTTCCACTCCCTCAGTTTGGAACGCTCACAATCACTCAGAGAACTTGCAAAATCTGTGGGTTCCAACTTATCATGGTGCGCTCCAAGGGAAGACGGCCAATGGTCTCATGCCCCAGATGCTATACCACTAAATCCAAATCAAGGCAAATACTCAACCACGCTGCAAAGTCAAGACAGGCGATTGAATCAACGGCCAATAGTCTACTTGAAGTCGCGCCGCTTGTCAAGGATTAACAAGAATGTTAATGATGCGAAGAACATCAGGACGAAAAGTGATCCCACAAATGCAATCGCGACGGGCTGCTGGAACAACCCCGGGTACGACAATGCCGTCAGGAGCGCGAAGGCGGGCGCAATCACTTGAGGAAGGAACAGTCCGAGCCCGAGCCAGAGACCCCATCTGGTCATCTTGAGCACCCCAAAGCTGCCCAACAGCGAGAGACCCCCAATAACGTACAGAGGCCAAATAGTCGGGTCGCTCACCAATAGGGGATAAACTAGGTAGTATATTCCTGCCGCGGCGTAGAAGAAGGATGATATCGAAAGCCCGATTGGCCTTAAGCCTTCTCTCGCCACTACTGCGGGCTTCGTCTCCTGCTTAGACATGCTAAACTTCAATGGTATCCGAGAACCTCCCAAAATAAGCCTTACATTTACTCCTGGAGTCGAGTAGACGACTTTGAGCAGCGCCAAATTGTACCTTTCTCCCCGTCCGGCCTTCACCGGAGTATCGGGGGCATTCGAAGGCTCACGCTATGTCTTCTTCGGAGTCCCTTATGATCGCAGCAGCACATACAAGGCAGGGTCCCGTTTCGGTCCCAGCGCCATCCGAGACGTCTCGGCAAATCTAGAGCTGTACAGCATCCGATCAGAGATTGATCTAGAAAAAATCCCAGTGCACGACATGGGAGACTTGGACACGGTAGAGGATTCGCAGGAGACTCTAAAGCGAGTCTCATCTGTGTGGTCCGAGCTTGTTGCAGGGGGTAAGATTCCGATCATGGCGGGCGGAGAGCACACCATTACAAAGGCGGCAGTTGACGCGCTGCCATCTGATCTTGGACTCGTGAGCTTCGATGCTCATCTGGACTTGCGCGACGAATACCTTGGGGAAAAAATCATGCATGCAACTTTCATGCGTCGAGTCGCTGAGCGGATTACTCCGGCCCACATTATGGAGGTAGGAATACGCGCCTTCTCGAAACCGGAGCTAGACTTCTGCAAGAGGTCCGGAGTTGAGGTGATCACGCCATTAGAGCTTCGCAAATTGTCTTTGGAAAAGACTGCTCAGAGAATTCGAGCATTCCTCTCTAAATTCGCCCACGCTTACGTGACTGTTGACATTGATGTGCTGGACCCGGCCTTTGCTCCAGGCGTTGGAAATCCAGAACCAGATGGGCTCACGACTGACGAGCTACTAACACTCGTACAGGCAGCCATGAGCCGAAACATCGTCGGTCTCGACGCGGTCGAGGTCTCTCCCGAGAGAGATTCGGGCCAGACAGCGGCGGCCTGTGCAAAGGTCATATTCGAGGCAATAGCAGCACTTTCCGTCCGAGGGTCCAAGAATAGTGCTTGACAATTACATCACGGCCTCTACCACGAGGGTCAAAAGCGACAAGAACGTCCCCAAAGACAAATTCGACGAGCTCAAGCGCAGAGCAGAGAAGAAGCTCGACTCGGGTCAGTCTCTACGAGCAAGAGCAAACCTGAACGGCGTCGTTGTCGAGTTCCGTGGCAATAGCCAGCACCAGTACGATTTCTGGAAGCTCAACTGGAACGAGGCCAAGCCAGGCTCTCCAACAAATGCCAGCATCATTTCAGTCTTCGGTGTTGAGGACTTCGAGCCTTCAGCGTTCTACTGCCCCGAGACTCACGAGTCGCTATTCTTCAACACTGAATATTATGGACAATGCAAAAGCTGGGCACTAGGAATGGCAGCAGCGGTCCTTGAGAGAAACAGAAACACTCACTCGATCCACGGCGCTTGCGTTGAAGTTGATGGCAGAGGAGTGATAATAGTTGCACCCACAGGAACTGGAAAGACAACTCAAGCCTTCAAACTCATGGAGGCACCAGGAGGGCGAATAGTGGGAGACGACTGGGTCTACATCGACCACACTGAGGGCCAACGACTAGGACATCTTGTGGGGAGGCAACCGGAGAAGAGTCTCTACATGCGGACCGAATCCCAGCTCAACAAAGAGTGGCTTAGGAAGCTCTTCGACGAGAACAAATGCGAGAATGTAGTAACGAGTAAATCGAAATGCGAGTTTACTGTCGGTCCGACCGGATGCAAACTGACTAATGGCAAATGCGTCTTCGACGCGGGATACAAGTGGTGCTACTATGCATTCGGAAACAGTAGAGCGCTTGTGCCACGAGAGAAACTCTTCGGAAGAGACAAGGTGGCTGACGAGGCCCGAATTCGACTTCTAGTTCTGTTGCGCCGAGACGATACAAGCCCACCTGAGGTGAAGCTTGATGCGGACAGCGCAATTGGCGTACTCCGGAAGGGAGAGTACATGATCCGGCCTGGCGCAGGGCCTAAAGAGATGTGGGGGCATATGGGCTACGAGCCGTGGTACAATCCGTACCTCCTGCATCTCGACCACGCTCGCCAGGAGGAATTCTTTAGAGCCATGATATCCAAGTTCAAAGTGAACTGCTTGCTCCTGAACACCGGAGTTGAAAGCGTCGATGCGACTTACAAGCGAGTGATAACTGCACTCGATAACTGTTAGAGAACAACCCCCGAACAGCTAAACTGTCTCCATTGGGCTCGCTTCGATCTTCTTCAGCTGATTATTATACATCTCAACAATCTCAACTGTGGTTGTAGCATCCTCAGCGGCCTTCTCGATTCTATATCTACCGGTAAATCTGGGGAACCTAATCGCCAATCCTGCTCCGGGCCTTACCGAGTTCATCCCGCTAGTGTGGATAGGACTTAGAGTGATCTCGGCTCCAATGACCTCGATTACCAATCCTGGGACGAACCAAACATCGGCGTCAATCTTGGAGTCCACTCTCGGATGTTTATGATCCATTCTGTATTTGTCCAGGAGTCCGGGAAGTTTGACTAGGTCATCGTCCGTGAATCCCGAGCCACATTTGCAGACAGTCCTAAACATGTCATTTTCCTCATCATAGGCTGCGAGGAGAAGAGCACCGTACGCTCCACCTCTTCGTCCTCTTCCCGCGAATGCTCCAACGACGGCAAGGTCAACGGTGTCTTGCATTTCGGATTTGTAGTCACGCTTGTACTTGATCCAATTCCAGCCCCTTGATCCCGCCTTGTAAATCGATTCCGCGCTGATACTCTTGATCATGAGGCCCTCGCAGCCGTCTGCTATCGCCTGTTGCATAAAATCGTCTAATTCTTGTGGCGACTTGACGATCCTTCTCTTTGATAGAGACAGTCTCTCGCTTGAACGAATTTTCCTCTCGAGAGCTACTCGACGGTTCGGATAGGGTTGACCCGTATAGTCAACACCGTCGGCATAGAGAAGGTCGAAAGCAATCATGGCGACGGGGATCTCGAGAATCGTTTTCTCAAGCTCATACTTTCTTCCTCGGCGTTGTGAAATTAGCTGGAAAGGAAGAAGGTCACCGGTTGAACTGTCAACTGGAACTGCTTCGCCTTCCAACACCACTTCCTTCCCATCTACCCCCGTCTTGAGTAGTTGTTGAATGTCGGGGAACTGGTCGGTAATATTTTCAAGTCGGCGTGAGAACATGGCGACACCTTTCGCAGAGATGTGGGCTTGAACTCGTAACCCATCATACTTGTATTCAGCCGCGGCAGCGCCGTTCATCTTCTCTAGTATTGCTTGCGCATCAGGCAAACGTTCGCCAAGCATAGGGCGAATAGGAATACCAACAGTTATCCTGATCGATTCGATTTCTCTGATTCCACCCACCGCCAGTGCCTTTGCAAGTAGGCCCAGATCGGAAGACCTGTTGTAAGCATACTCGAGTAGAGGCCGCGAGTCTTTGCCTCCTGCGAACGCTTGAGCGAGAGCCTCAAGTATTGTCATATCAGCAACTCCCAGTCGGAGCCGTCCTAGGGACGTGCGAATGAGATACTTCGCCTCGACAGGAGAGGCCTTGCTCAATAACGCGATCAGTTGTCGTATCTTTGCTTCTACCGATCCAGATCCAAAAGATCGGGCGACCCGGTCAAGTCCGTTGTACACTTCCTCCACGTTTAGGCGATCCATTCTTAGAGCTGCCTGAGTCTTTTTCGATAGGATTTGTTCAGCTGCAGTGCCTAGATCTCCGGTTGCTTTGTATTGAGCAGTAACGGCCGCATCGGTTGTTGCCGCGACTGCGCTGATGCACTTGATCGCGAGCTTCTCGGCAATCCCTATCTCTATTCCGAGATAGTCGGGGTACAGTTTGCCCTGAGTAAGATAGACTACCTTGTCAATAATTGTCGAAGGAGCCTCGTTTAACAGGCCGACAAGGAGGCTCGAAATCTCGAGGCGCTTAGTGATCCGGCTTATTTTTTCGTAAGCGTCGACGAGCAGCGAATACAGCATGTGGGCAGAATTCCTAAGGAGTTGCCACCGAGTCAGTCCAGTATTATAGCGCGTCGCTCAGCGGCCAGATGGACGGCTCCGAAACTTTGCAACAATGATTACAGGCTCATTCGGATGGTTAAATACCCGTTTTGAAGCTCGCATTCTGGACCAATGTATTCCTTTCCCATTTGGAGAAGGGCGCCCTTCATTGCCCTGCTCATCATCGTCATAGTCATCAGCTACGCTCCGGCGACGACTCAAGGCACGGCGACATTGAGGCTTAGTACGCTATCCGCTCCGGGCATTGTCAACCACATCTATGTCGAGGTATCTAGCATAGGACTGCACCAGCAGGGGTATCCGAACAGCACTGGATGGGTTACGGTGTCACAGTCCTTCCCTGTCATTGACTTGCTGTCGAGTGCTAACCAATCGACCTCGCAGTCAATTGCCTCGGCAAATATCCACTCCGGGCGTTACGATATGGTGAAGATATTCTTTACAAACTCTACGGTCGTTATTGATGGAGTCCGGACGGCCATTGCGGGACCGTCCAGCCTGAGTCTTAGTGTGACCATGTTGGTGTCCCCTAACGGGATTGGTGATCTGTTTCTTCTAGTGGCGTTCGACTACGCTGAGATTCTCGCCTCCCCTCCATACCTGTCTTTCGTGTTGATCAGAGTGAATTCGGTCTAAGGTTCGCTAATAGACCGAAACAACCAAAATCTTCCAGATAACACCGCGAAACCATGTGCGTCATCGGCAAGAGCGAGATCACTGAACTCATAGAGAATACAAGTGTATCCATCCTTTCGATTACGGTCTCCTGAAGCACGCTAAGCACAGAGTCCCATCACAGCGTAACAGTCTTGCTTTAGACCTGTTCTGCCGGACTCCAATAATTAGGAGAGATCGGCCATGTCGACTGCTAGCTTGCTCAGAAAATATCCTCAAGGATGAATGAAGAATGAAGGGCTCGTCTTAGACCAGGGTCTTTGATGCCCTGGGCCGCGGAGCGATAGAACGCCGCTACTCTGTCATGTCCAACCTTATCTTCATAGGCTCTTGCCTGAAACGCCATCTCGAGCTTATCAATTTCATGTACGAGCCGAGCCTCTTTGGTCCGTGACAGCCTAAGATCCGTCCACAGCTTACTGTAGGCGCGTCGACTCTTTGACGGAAAAACCAACAACAACCGAAGTATCGCTTTCCGTTTCGCTGCTTGGACCCTGCCTCGCCCTCTGACTTTCTTTTCTTCCGGGGTCATATCCCCCGTTATCGCCTCCTCCAGATCATGAATCAAAGCCATCTTGACTGCATCATCTGTCCGATATTTCCTGCGCTCAGCCTCGAACATCGTCAACAAGGCCAGCGCAAAGGAATGATCAGCCACCGACTCGACCCTTCTTAGCCCAAGTTTCTTCCAACCTCCCCTCTCCTCAAGTTTCAGCCGATGTCCATAAAGCCAGAGACGTAACAGTGCGTCCAACGTAATTCGATACCGGGATTAGTTAGTGAATTTTAAACGTTTTACTTACGTAAACACTGATATACTTCTATGCGAAAGGCAACGAGCGGAGCGAGGTCACATGGTGAAGAGAGTTCTGACACGGTTCGCCGTAGCGAAAAAAACATCAGACAATGGAGAAGCCGTGTACCGATCTCCCCGAATCTACCTTCCCACTAAGTTAACGGATGACTCGGTTTTCCCTTTCAAGGAGGGGGACCTCCTCTCGGTGAGAGTCGATGGGCGCAAATTGGTGGTTCAGCGGGTCAGGAGGTCTGTTGTCTCCCTCGAGACAGCGCCTCAACTAGGAGACAAACGATAATACTCACGAAACCATATTGCTGTTTGATTTTTCTTTGCTGAGAGTTACTGTTCAGGTTACGAATATATCCGGGGAGCGCTACTGGGCTCCGGAAACCCAACTTCCCTCCCAGGTTCAGATAGCAGTCAACATTAACATCGTCGGCGTCGAACAGAAAAACGAATCGACAGCTGAGGCACCTTTCGTCTTTACGGTGAGCTACAACCCGTCCATAGCTCAGCTCAGCATTAAGGGCAAGGCTCAGATTGCAGGCGACCGGGCCGAAGTAACTCAAATTGTCGACGAAAACAGGAAGAATAGGCCACCTCCCGCCACCATAATCCAAGCAGTGTCGAGCATAGCCCTCGCCGACGCGATCATCATATCGAAAAGCCTCGGAATCCCGCCCCCGCTCCCACCGATGGGAGTACCTGCCGAAGGGACTGCAGCGTCTCCAGCTCCCAAGAAAGAATCCCGATATACAACGTAGGATTGAGAAAACCGATAGCATCCAAAATATTGGAGGATTCATAACTCTCCAAAAAATTGGAGCCCTCTCTTACTGCAAATACCCGCCGAATGAGAACCGGGGACAACCCATGACGTCTCAGAGAGATTCGACGGGTGAAGATCGTGCTTCTTTCGAATCACAGTACTACCGAGCGGGTGGTTCTTTGAACCCGTTAAACTCCGGCTGCAATTCTTCAACCTGATCAAGTCCCGAACCGGTCCGGCAATTGTTTTGGAGGATCACTATCCGAGGGATTTTTTCCTGCAGAAAGCCCTTATCCATGAGCCCTTCAATACGAACACGAGGGAATAGTTTGCTTTTTATAACAGAAAGCAAACAGGTCCCAACTTACATGAGTCGTCCGCCTAAGAGTAAGATCGACACAGGGCATTTTGCCTTGGGTGGCTGCGCATTGACGCGCAATGAATTCGGTGGGAAATAGACCCAGTGGCTCGAGAGAAGAAGAGGAAAGTATGGCTGACAACTTCTCAAGTGGACACGATGCTCCATCTCGCACACGAGAGAAGTGAGCGGGACTACCTCCTGCTTCAGCTAATGCGCTATGGCCTCAGGTGCGGAGAGATCGTAGGATGGCGAGGGCTACCAGGGATAAGGGCCAACGACCTCAGAAACGAGGGAATCTGGGTCAAGGGTAAAGGCTACGCGAGGGGAATAGTGCAGGACCGTCTCGTTCCCATGCCTAAAGAGCTGATCAAACAACTCAGGAGGCACGTAAGCCAAACATTACCGCACCGATCTAACAATGATTCTGATGACAAGGTCTTCCCTATTTCCGAAGTCCGAGCCGAGAGGATCGTCAAGCAGTACGCTCGGCAAGCCGGTATCGACGATTGGGAGAGAGTTAGCCCACACCGTCTAAGAGCCTACTTCGCGACCGACGCGAAGGACAAAGGACTTGACGCATTCACCATCCGAGATTTGATGAGGCACAAGAATATTACAACCACCAACCTTTACGTTGGCCAATCATCTGCAGAGAGGCTTGCTAGGATTGTTGAACAACTCTCCTCCTGAATAATATGCGGGTCCGTTTGGCTTGGTTGGTGGACATGACAATGAACCTGTTTGGGGCCCAAATCAGATACTTCGGCGAAACCCCTGGGATCTCATTCAGCATAAGTATTAAACGATGCCCGCAACGCCCGCCGGCGATCGTGACATCTCATGCCTCGAAGAGCCGTCCGAGGATCGCCAAAGCAGAAGACAACTATTCTATTCAAAGCAGGCAACCTCCCAAGTACCCCCGAGGAACTCTTTCGACGAGTCTTCTGGAAAAGCGATTTCTTGGCTGGCGAAGCGCAAAATTTCTGGCTTGAGGTAAGGAAGTCAGAGCCTGTGGGATTGCCGATCCAAGCTTGGAAAGACTGGATTTCAAGGCGAAACATGAGCGTTGGCCAATTCTATAACATGATTCACGGTCTGGTCGGGGCGGGATTCATCGAAAAGAAGGACTCACGATGGCGAGTGAGCAGTGGTTTCCTGCGCGAGTTAGAACAAATGGTTAGGGTGTATTCGTCTGAGAGCGGGCTGAGCCACCAACCGCGCTGAGATTAGCGGGCTGCTCGCAGACTCCCATCCCCTTGCTTCGAATTCGATGACGATTTTCCCTGAGCGTTGATTTCTCCTCGCAGAATCCTGGTCACTGATACTGGGATCCCATCATCTGCTTTGACCAGTCGAACAATGTAGAGACGTACCGGCGGCAGACCTCGGAGTTGTCGCAGAGCATTTACTTTCTTCCCGTTCTCTC
>Ga0209580_10001440_pt1 | contig 10997 bp, 7 predicted proteins | sample Coa_R1_5_FD_187153 | JGI IMG/M metagenome (GOLD analysis project Ga0209580, IMG submission 187153) | Surface soil microbial communities from Centralia Pennsylvania, which are recovering from an underground coalmine fire - Coalmine... | ecosystem: Environmental > Terrestrial > Soil > Unclassified...
CTTATCGTCATGGCTGTCATGCCCGTGATTTCCGTTATCGTGGCCATGGTTTCCGTTGTCATGTCCCTGGTTTCCATGGTTCTCATTTCCATGATTTTCGTGTCCGTGGTTCTGCGCTACGTCGTGGCTGTGGTCTTCATGCCCGCGATTTTGCGCGACATCATGGCCATGGTCTTCGCGGCCATGATTTTCATGCGCTACGTCATGGCTGTGATCGTCGTGACGATAATCAGCTCTGCCGTGGTCCTCACGGCGATCTTCACGGCGTTCTTCTCTGGCATGGTCTTCACGGCGATCCTCGCGCCGCTCTTCGCGAACATGGTCCTCGCGGCGCTCTTCACGGCGTTCCTCATTCCGCTCATGCGCGCGATACGACACTTCATGTCCATGGTTCTCATGCCTGTCGTAGTGATGCTCAGGGTAGTAACGGACGGTATAAGGATGGTGATATTCGTAGCGGTTCACCCATGTGCGCTGCCACGGCGCGTTATTGATGAACACCACGCGACGGTCCCAGGCAATACGGTTATAACCCCATCCCCAGGGACGGTAAGCAACTCCCAGCGCAACGCCAAAGCGGAAGCCAATTGCGCCGCCGATGAAGAAGCCCGCGCGAGGCCGCTCATAGACCACAACCGGATCGTATGTGGGAACCACAACGTAGTCTACGCGCGCCGGCATGATCGTAATATAAGGTCCGCCGGCCACGATGATCTGCGGGCCAGTGCGCAAGTAGCCATAGTCGCGCGCGCGCTGGCGCATTCTCTGCACCGCATACATCACTTCCTGTTGCTGGCCCAGAAAAGCGTTGCCCAGATCGGTCGTCCAGTTCATGTCAGAAGCCATCATGTGCAGCACGGCCGGAAAGGGAAGCAGCGCCTGCACGGAAGGGTCCCAGGGCAGTTGATCGTCCTGAATGGAGTCTGCCAATTCATTGCCGGTCATGCCGCGGTGCTCGTCCGCCCAGTAGGATGCGTCGGAAATCTGGTCAGGGAAAGTTGCCGCGGCCAGCGTCTGCGCCAGCAAAGGATCGGGATACAGCGCAATGCGCGACACCATGCGATCAAGTTGCGGAGGCGCGAAATACGGCGCGTCCTGCGCGCTTGCCTGCGTCGCCAGCGCGCAGCACATTACGAATACGGCCAGCGCCATGGCTAAAATTCTGCCGGTTGCCCCTTGCTCACGATTGCTAATTTGTCTTGCTGACATCACTACTCTCCTTGGGTCAGTCATTAAGTACGCAGCTGGTTTTCTGCTAAACGCACTGCTGCTGAAAAGCACACCATTGGCGGCGCCTGAACGGGGATTTATAGGGCGGCGTCATGCGTATCTTAACCCTGGTTAAGGAGGAGAGTTGTTCACGGACGTGATGGTACTTTCGTGCGGTTTAAACCGTTCTTTTTCAACAACCAATGGGCCGATGCGCAGCCACGGCGGGCCGTCGGGCAGACCTCAATGTTTTGGAATCCTTCTGTCTGCCGTCCGAATCGAAGTTGATTATGACTACACCGAATGCAGCCCACAGCGGCACTGTTTCCATTGCAGGCGATCTCACCGTCAATCGCCTGGGTTACGGCGCAATGCGCATCACCGGCGAAGGTATCTGGGGTAACCCTAAAGATCCCGCAGAGTGCAAGCGCGTTCTGAAGCGCCTGCTTGATTTGAACGTCAACTTTATTGATACCGCTGACGCGTATGGTCCTGAAGTCAGTGAGAACCTGATTGCTGAAGCGCTCCATCCTTATCCTAAGGGTCTGGTCATCGCCACCAAGGGCGGCCTCACGCGCCAGGGACCAAACCAATGGGCGCCGGTGGCCCGTGCGGAATACCTGCGTCAATGCGTCGAGATGAGTTTGCGCCGCCTGAAAGTCGAGCGCATTGACCTTTACCAACTCCATCGCTTCGATCCCAAAGTGCCTGTTGAAGAATCACTGGGCGAGTTAAAGAAGATGCAGCAGGAAGGGAAGATCAACCACATTGGTCTTTCCGAAACCACTGTGGCTGATATCCAGCGCGCGCAGAAGATCGTCAAAGTCGCAAGCGTTCAGAACAAGTACAACATCACTGATCGCGTTTATGAAGATGTGGTTGATTATTGTGAGAAGAACAAGATCGTATTCATTCCGTGGTTCCCGCTTGCGGCTGGTGAATTGACTAAGCCCGGCGGCGTGCTGGATAAGATCGCTAAGGCGCACAAAGCTACCACGTCGCAAGTGGCGATTGCATGGCTGCTTCACCGGTCGCCGGTTATGCTGCCTATCCCAGGTACGTCCAAGGTCAAACATCTGGAAGAAAATGTTGCCACGGCGGAACTGAAATTGAGTGAAGCTGAGTCGAGATCGCTGGAGGAGGCTGCCAATAAAGCAGCGTGAGGTCCGCTCATCTAAACAGGCCAGCTTAGATGGAAGGCGGTGATTTTACTGGTTGATCGCGATAGGCTGTTCCACCGTGGACGGCTGCGATTTATCTCGTTTCAGGAAACTTAAGATCGCTTCCACCACGGCGTCTTCGCCCATAGCGGTATTGATCATGGCGTGGTAAACAGCGCGATTGGGCCATTCCGCATGGAAATAATTCTTGATAAAGGCGGCGCGCTCGCCGTCAACCGTATCAACCAACGCCTCAGCGTGGGCCTGCGTATTGCCCTCAGAAACAAGCCGGCGAACTTTGTCCGCCGTGGGAGCGTATAAGAAGAATCGCAGCGTGTCCTTGCGGCTTTGCAGAAAGTGCTGCGAACCGCGGCCCAGGATCACGCAGTTGCCGGCAACAGCGGCTTGTTCAACAATGCGCTGGGCATATCGGAAGATGCTGTCAGAATCCAGCATCTCCACTGACGGGCCGCCGCGATAACCTTCAGCACTTCCCAGCGCAAATGATTTGAGCAGGCGCTGGTAGAGTGGGTCTCGGCGTTCTTCCCGCCGCGCCACCTCAGATTGGTGGCAGTTGGCCATCTTGGCAATCTCTTGTGTAAGTTGCTGGTCCCACAGTTTCCAGCCCAGTCGGGCAGCCAGTTTCGCGGCAATCTGCGCCGCGCCGCTGCCGTATTCGCGCTCAATGGTAATGATTCGAATCACGCTGCCCTCAAGAAGTTAGATGCCTTCCAGGTCTCACCGCGTAAGCAGATTTTTGGGTTGTGGGTCAGTTAATCAATTTCACCCACCACTAAGATTCGTCATCCTGAGGTCCGTAAACGAGCAAGCGTTTTCTTCAGCTTGCGAGTAGGACCGAAGGACCTTGTGCTTGAGATCCTAATAAAGTGGCATCATTAAATCCAGCCGAGCCACTACCATATTTTGTGCTTTCTTCTGGCCGGAAAAACTGTACGGGATTCAGGGCTTTGAGGCAAGGACAAATCGCGATCATCGGTGCCACCGCGGAAGCCGCATCACGAACTCAAATCGCGCGAAAAGGAACCCAAGTATAAGAATTCCAACAGCAATGGCCCAAATCCAACTGCGCTTCATGGAACAAATTTACCTGAAGACATACAAATGGGTTAGTTCATTGTTGCGTCACTTTGTGCTTTAATTCCCGCCTAGGAGGTGAACGATGCGCAAGCTGATTGCAGTAGTTTTGTTCGTGGTATTTGGTATGTTTCTGGCCCTGGCGGCCAATCCAACCGACGATCTGAAGAAAGCGGACAAGGACTGGGCGCAGGCTGCAGGATCCAAGAATGTTGACCAGTTCATGAGCTTCATAGCCGATGATGCGTATGTATCAGGGCCTAACGGCAAATGGGTCCACGGCAAGCAGGCTATCACGGACCTATGGTCGAAAATGCTGGCCGATCCAAACTTCAAGCTGAGCTGGACTGTCGAATCTGCCGACGTCTCTAAAGATATGGGCTACACGCGCGGAACTTTTTCCGGCAGCCAGGGCAATCAGCCGATCTCCGGCAGCTACACCACGGTCTGGAAGAAAGATAAGGCCGGAAAGTGGCGTGCCGTGGTGGACATCGCCGCGCCGGCTTCAGGACAGTGAAGTTTATTGCCAACAGGTTCTAAAAGCTGGGAATGCCGCGGGCGTGAGCGAATCTCCCCATAAAAAAAATCGATGGGTTCCACTTCTTCTCTGGAGTAGAATTCCCGCCGATATGCTTACCTACCTTTCGCGGCATTCCCGTTGGCTCTTGGTTTTTACCTTCACCACAGCGCTGGCGGCGCAAACCGCTGTCTTGCAACCTCTCTCGGAGAAACCGGTCCCTGGCGCTTCAGTAAAACTCAAATCAGATTTTTACGTTCCTGCCACGCCGGATTCCATCCGCTGGGGCTACCTGCCGGACAACGCCGCCAAAGCCGTGATCACCGTGCCTTCCGGCGCGACCGTGACGTTCGACACCGTTTCGCACGAAGGCATTCTGGAAGATCAGGGCCGCGATCCCGCAAAGTATTTCGGCGGCTTCGGCGTCAGCCCGAATCAGGTGCTGAATGACGCCAAGGCCATTGCTGCTTCAAACGTGGTCCATGATTTCGCTAAGGATGGTCCACATGTGGTGATGGGGCCAGTCGCGCTGGAGAATGCGCAACCCGGCGATGTGCTAAAAGTTGAAATGATTTCGCTGGTGCCGCGCGTGCCCTATGGCGTAATCAGCAATCGCCATGGCAAGGGCGCTCTGCCGGGAGAATTTCCTGAGAACTCCGGCTCTCAACCCGGCGCAAGCGCGTCCAGTCCGCAGCTCTATAACAATGTTTCAAAGTTCGTTCCCATCAAGCAGATCAATGGAAAGTGGTACGGCATTCTTTCCGCCGGCGCAGGCAAGGAAGCGCATATTCCTGTCGCGCCGTTCATGGGGACCATGGGCGTCACTCCCAACATAAGCGGCAAGCCCAACTCCATTCCGCCGGGCGACTACGGCGGGAATCTGGATATCCATTACCTCACCGCCGGAGCCACGCTGTATTTGCCCGTGCAGGTTTCCGGCGCAATGTTTTTTATCGCCGATCCACACTTTGCCCAGGGCAACGGAGAAGTGGCGCTCACCGCCATTGAAGGTTCATTGCGGACTATGTTGCGTTTCACCGTCCTAAAAGCTGGCGATCCCGCGATTCCCGCCAGCGGCAAGCTTTCCGGCCCATTTGCTGAAACGCCCGACTATTGGATTGCTATCGGTCTTGATCCTGACTTGAATGAAGCCATGAAGAAGGCCACGCGTGAAGCCGTTCGCTTTGTGTCGGAGAAGCTGGGCCTGGATCGCGCAACCGCCTTTGCCTACCTCAGTGCCGCTGCCGACTTTGAAGTCTCACAGGTCGTGGACAGGACCAAGGGCGTGCATGCATTGATCCACAAGAAAGACTTCAGCGCCAAATAGAATGCTTCGCTCAAAGAAAAATGCCGTCCAGCTTTAGCTGGACGGCATTCTCTTGTTGGCCGATTTTCTAGTAAACGATCCGCTAGTTAACTGTCAGCGTCAGCGGTGTGGAGTGGACCAAAGGTCCGCTCGTGCCCGTAACGGTTAGGTGATAGACGCCCTGCGTTGCGCGGTGGTCAACCACAAACGTCAGGGTTGACGAGCCGCTGTTCGTGACGGAGGTCTGAGAAAATGTTGCCGTCACCAGTGAGGGCACGCCGGAAATGCTTAAGTTCACCACGCCGGTAAAGCCGTTCACTGCGCCAATCGTCACCGTATCTGTTCCACTGGAGTTGCGTTTCACTGTGATGGAGGGCGGAGCTACTGAGACGGTGAAATCCGCAGCCGGCACGGCATCAACTTTCAGGCTGACTGAAGTCGTGTGTGTAAGCGTCCCATCCGATCCGGTGATTGTGAGCGGATAAGTGCCCGGCGGAGTGGAATTGTTGGTGGTGATTGAAAGCGTGGTGTTGCCCGCGCTGCTCAATGACTGAGGATTGAAGGTACCTGCCGCGCCGGCCGGCAATCCGCTTACGGTGAAGCTCACAGTTCCCGCATAATTATTAACCAGCGAGAAAGTGACCGTGTAGCTGGTCGACTGGCCTACCAGTATCTCTTGAGACGCCGGTGAAGGCGACAATGAGAAATCAGGTACCAGGATTGTCAGCGTTGCCGTGGCCGAATGCACCAGTGGCCCGCTGGTTCCGGTGATTGTGAGCGTATAGGTTCCGCCCGGAGTATTGGCTCCCGGCACAATGGCCAGAGAGGAAAGCCCTGAGCTTTGCACTGTTGATGGATTAAACGTTGCAGTGGCTCCCGGTGGTACTCCTGCAATGCTTAGGTTCACAAGCCCTGTGAAAGCGCCGGAAGCGCTGATCGTAACTCCATAGCCGATGTTCTGGCCCTGGAATACCGTCTGTGACGTTGGGGAAACCGAAATCCCAAAGTCGCCGATGGCTGTCACAACCAGGACTACCTGTGTGGTCGCCGTAGTCACGCCGTCACTCGCGGAAATCGTGAGCGGATAAGTTCCCGGTGGCGTGAGTGGAGACGTGGCTGAAGTTGAAATCGTGAGTGTGGTTGTGCCGGACGCCGTAAGGCTCGTGGGGCTGAATACCGGCGTAGTTGCAGTCGGTAGGCCGCTCACGCTGAAACTCACCGTGCCCACATAGCCGCTGGCCGTAGTGAGTGAGACTGTGTAATTTGCTGAGGTGCCCTGCTGTACCGTCTGGCTTGCCGGGCTGGCCGAAATCACAAAGTTTGTGACCACAAGAGTTACATTGGCGGTGTGCGTGAGCACTCCGTCTGTCGCAGAGATCACCAGCGGATAGCTGCCGCTTGGCGTGGTTCCCACGGTGGTTGTAATCGCCAGGCCTGAGCTTCCGGACCCAGTGACTGAAGGAGGAGTGAAGACAGGCGATGCGCCGGCGGGCAGCCCGCTTACGCTGAAGCTGACCGTTCCCGTGTATCCATTCAGCGCGGTCACGGTTGCTGTGTAATTCGCTGTGCTTCCCACAACCACGGTTTGTGTGGTCGGAGACGCGGTCAGTGAGAAGTCAGGCGCCGTGATCACCAGCGTGACGGACGTAGTGTGAGTTAAAACTCCGTCCGTGCCTGTGATCGTCAGCGGGTAGCTGCCGAGCGGTGTGGTTGCCAGTGTGGTGATGATCAGCGATGAAGTGCCTGCGCCGCTGAGAGTCGGAGGAGTAAACGTCGGGCTGGCTCCAGCCGGCAGTCCGCTCACGCTGAACGTCACCGTGTTGGAATAATTGTCAAAAATCGATTCCGTCACCGTGTACGTTGCCGTGCTGCCCTGGTTTACTGATTGCGATGCGGGAGCGGCGGACAGTGAGAAGTCCGGCGTGCCATTGTTGTTCCAGAAGTTCACCATCTGGCTGGCATCTACTGAGCCCCAGCCAGTCACTAGATCATAACCAACGCCCGCGCTGAACCCGGCGATTCCCGGCACGGTGTTGTTTCCTGTTGTGGTGTCATGATAAACGGCGATGCCGCCGCCGAACTGGTTCTGCCCCATGCTGTAGAAGACCGGATTGGCGTTACCTTGCGCCGCTCCGGTTTTCTGGACGACCAGCGCCATCAGTCCGGCAAAAGAGGGTGAGGCTGCAGAAGTGCCGCCCACGGAAGCCAGTCCGGATACAGCTGCAGTGTGGCCTTGAACAATGATGTAGCCGTCATGGCTTGCCGAACTCAGTGACACGTCGGGAATATCGCGCGCTCCATCTACTGGAACGCCCGGCCCCACCTGGAAAGCAGGTTTGCCATATACCTGGCTCGCGCCGCCGCCCGTGGAGAACAGGTTTGATCCGCCCGCTACCGAGCCGCTTTCATTCCATACGATTTCGGGGATGTAGCTCAGGGCTGAAGACTGGTCAATAGGATCGTTTGCCGCCGACCAGAAAACGCCTGCTCCTTCATTGAACTGGGTGCCGCCTACTGCGATATTGTTCGGCGTGGAAGCAAGGCCGTTGACGTTGACTCTTGTGCCTACTAATGCGCTTGAAGAATCGCATGCTGCGGCGCCGCTGTCTCCCGCGGAGACGAAAGACGTGATTCCCTGTGCTGCCGCCTGTGCCCACAAGGTGTTCCAGAAATTATTTCCGGTCACGCCCAGCGTGAATTCGCACAGGCCAAAGCTGGTGCTCATAATGCTGGCCAGGTTCGTGTTCACAATGAACTGGGCTGAAAGGGCCACGCCGTCAGTCGCTCCCGTCTGCGAGATCACGAAGTCGATGGTGGCGTTCCTGGCGATTGCTCCTGACCATTCCACATCCAGGTCGGCTTCCGTTTCTTCGCCGCCGCCAACGTTTCCCGGATCGGGGCCATTGTGGATAAAAACCGGATCTTTGGGGGGCAGGCCAAAAAAGCTGCGGAAGAACTGGACATCGCTAAGATTGATGTCCGTGCGGCCCACAATCGCGATTGTCTCTCCCGTGCCATCGATGGCCGGGGCCGCATTGTAGAGCGGCTTGACGTTATAAATTGTGGCAAAGTCGCCCGGCGCAAGAAAATGCGCGCCAGCCGCGTTGGTAAAGTCCGGCGGAAGCTGGCTTGCCGTGCTGTTCGGATGCGTAGTGAAATCGTGCAGGGAAACCACGCCCTGCACCAGTCCGCCCAGTGCTCGCGGAATGCTTGGATCGGTGGCGTTGGCAAAATGCATCTTCCCATCCACTTCAAAGTTGCGGATGTTGGTCTGGAAAGCCCGCTCCACCTTCTGCACGTCGCCGCTGAAATTAATCCACATGCGGCCGTTTCCAACTTCATCAATGGTAAAGCCGGATTTCTTCAGCCAGCCGCTGGCATCGGCAATGTCCTGGTCTGTGGGGCCAAACCGCAGGCCAAACTCCTGCGGAGTCACCCACTTGTGGTAATTGGGCGATTTCGGATTTTGCTGGTCGGCCAGCAACTGCTGCAAGTCTGCCTGCGCGTCCGGACGTACTGACAGCAGCAGGACCATTCTGTTCATCGGCATGGCCGCATTCGCGGATCCGCGGTCAAATTCCGCGCGCGCCTGTGGATGCACGTTTCCATGCAGGATTATGCGGTCGGCTTCGTTGATTGTGCGTTGGGCCAGAGCGGCTGATGAGAGCATCCCGCTGATAACCAGGAGCAGCAGGGTGCCGAGCAGTAGTCGGGTGTGACCACTCGAATGGCTTTGCATTTCGTCCCTCTTTTTTCTCTCTAAACTTGTTTGTTTTTGTTGGAGACTGCTTGAGGCAGGACGTTCATCAGACCTGAAACGCGGCACGCAAGGGCTTTAACCCCCTTGAGATGATCCGGAAGGACACTCGTCAACCAGCAGCCACTTTGCACTGTTTTGGTTAGAAAGTGTTTAAAAAGGGATTAGAAATTCTAAGAATTGCCTCGGACAGAATGGACTTCCATCCCGGCTTACAGCTCTGCCGTCGGCTGGTTGAGCTTACATAGAAGATTCGTCTTCACCACCGGCCACTCACTGGCGATGATGCTGTAGGCGCATGTGTCGCGGATGGTTCCATTCGGCAGCACTTGGTTGTTTCGCAATATCCCATCCAGCTTCGCGCCCAACCGCTCGATGGCTCGCCGGCTTGCTTGGTTAAAGAAGTGAGTGCGAAGCTCTACGCAGATGCAATCCAACGTTTCAAAGGCATGCGTCAGCAAAAGCAGCTTGCACTCTGTGTTGAGCGGCGTGCGCTGCATGCTTTTCCGGTACCATGTTCCGCCGATCTCCACTCGACGATTTAGCTGGTCCACGTTCCAATAGCTCGTCATGCCCACGACTTTTCCCGTGCCGGCATTCCTCACGGCGAAGGGAAGCATTCCGCCTTTGGCTTGGCGATCCAGCCGACGCTCAATTTCGGCTTTCATCTGCGCCGGTTCTGGGATGACGGTGTACCAGAGCTTCCACAATTCGCCGTCCTGCACGGCTTCGGTCAGATCGTCATGGTGGGCCTGCGATAGCGGTTCCAGTATCGCGTGCGTGCCGCGCAATGTAATGGGCTCAGGCCAGGGCATGGTTGTCTTTTTCCTCTCACAATAACCCTAAGGAGAATGTAACAAACCTGGCAGTGCTAATGTCCTGCGGCCGTATCGGCCGCTAGCGCTCGGTGCCAGCGCGCCGTCGCCATGAGGAAGATAGCGGCCAGCAGTAACAAAGGAGAACTGTAGACTCCAGGCATCCAGCGGTGATAGTAGACAGAGATGACGATGTGCCCGCAGGCATTGAGAACGCCCACCAAAATGGAGATCAGGACCGCCGCAACTCGCGTCCAGCGCATGCCCCGGAACGCAAAAGGCGAGAGGCAGAAAAAGATCGCAATTCCTATGGCAAGAGAGGTAAGCCAGCTTTCAAAAGTGAAAGCAGGCAGTGGAAGGAATGGGAAGCGCGCGCGGATCGCTTGAGCGTTGGGGTTATAGAAGGAAAGAAAGTCGTGCATTGCTTCGTCCAGAACGTGAATCGCAATCGCGACCCCGAAAGCGAGCCACGCGAAACCAAACCGGCGATCAATTTCATTTCGCATCTGTTGCAGCGTTAGCAAGAACCGGCCCAAGACGGAATGCAGCCTTGATGGTACTCCGTTTTGTTGTGCGTGGATGTTAAGCTTGCCTGCTGCCGTCCACTCGCTTCAGGCCTACCGGAGGGGTATTTGCCATGGCGGAAAACATGAAGGGCAAAGTCGTTGTCATTACCGGTGCGACGTCCGGCATTGGGCTGGCGGCTGCGGAAAAACTTGCCGCCATGGGAGCGCGAATCGTGCAGGTGGCCCGAGATCGAGAGCGTGGTCAGGCGGCAATGGCGCGTCTGAACCAGATCTCTCCCGGCATCGCCCACACTATTCAGTATGCTGACCTCTCTCGCCTGCGCGAGATGAAGCGCGTTGCCACAGAGATTGCCCAGGCCGAGCCGCGCATAGATGTGCTGATCAACAATGCGGGCGCAATGTTCGGCACCCGACAACTCACTGAGGATGGCTTGGAGCGTACCTTCGCACTGAACCACATGTCGTATTTCATGATGACCCAGGGCCTGCGCGACCGTCTTGTAGCTTCACCGCCCGCCCGCGTAGTGAATACCGCATCAGACGCGCACACCTCGGGCACCGTGGACTTCGACGATCTGCAATCGGAGAAGGCGTACCGCCCCAATCTGTGG
>Ga0209580_10001441_pt1 | contig 10994 bp, 9 predicted proteins | sample Coa_R1_5_FD_187153 | JGI IMG/M metagenome (GOLD analysis project Ga0209580, IMG submission 187153) | Surface soil microbial communities from Centralia Pennsylvania, which are recovering from an underground coalmine fire - Coalmine... | ecosystem: Environmental > Terrestrial > Soil > Unclassified...
CGCCGTTCGCACCGATTGCTCAAAATCTTTGCGCGAGGTGACTGGCCGCACTTGCAGCTTGCCGCGGCCTTTTGCCGGCTGCGTGCGCCAGCTCCGAACACCCAGGCCCGACGTTAATTTCTTTTCCAGGCGGGCAATATCGCGGAGGGCGCGATCGTACGCTTTTCGCGGACTCTCATTCGAGACATCGGCGGCCGCGATGATGTGGATCTGATGGCGCAGGTGATCGAACGCCAGCAGCCGGTCGTAAAACATCAGCACGCAGTCGGGAAGATGAAGATCGTCTTCCGTATCATCGCCGATTTTTTCCAGCTGCCGGACGGCGTCGTAGGAACAGAATCCCACCGCACCCGCAGTAAATGGCGGCAAGCCCGCCACAGTCGCCGGACGGTGCTGCTGCAAAAGCAGCTTCGCCACCTGCAACACGTTTCCTTGGCGGATTTCACGCTTCTTGCCGCGTTCGATGAGGACCTGATCCCCGCGCGCACGCAGCCGCATATACGGTCGCGCTCCCAAAAAAGAGTACCGTCCGATCTGCTCTCCGCGCTCGATGGATTCAAGAAAGAACGCATCTTTCTCACCGCGGGAAATGGCCAGGAACGCCGACACCGGCGTGAGCAGGTCCGCCATGACCGACTTGACGACCGGTACGAGGGTCGCCTCGCGCGCAAGAGAGGAAAATTCTTTGTAGTCGGGCCGGATCATCACGAGAAGGAGAGCAACATTATAGGGGAAGATTTCGGGCCAGTCGTCACAGCCGTTGGAGAACAACAGCTTGTTCATCCGTACCGCGATCCGAAATGACCCCTGCAGAAAAGAAATTGGTCGCCTTAGTCGCGGGCCGCCTGGGCGTAATGTTCCGGAACCGGTATCGTGACCTGCAGGGAAGTTCCTCGGCTGTTTGAGTCGATTTCGATATTCCCGCGAAGCTCGCGGACTCTTTCCCGCATTGCCGCCAATCCGACGCCGGAACTTCCCGATGATCGAAAACGATTCAACAACTCGCCGGGTATGCCCACGCCATCATCCTTAATAGTGAGTAGCACGTCGGTAGAACCGGCCTGAAAGGCAATCTCCGCGGCACTGCTCTTCGAGTGACGGTGAATGTTTCCCAAGCCTTCCTGCAAAATGCGAAAGAGCGCGATCTCAATTTCGCGGGGCAGACGCGCCGGCAGGTCCGCCACATCAACTCTTAGCGGGATTCCGCTCCGTTTGGCGAACTCTTCCGCATACCAGCGGGCGGCAGCCGGGAAACCAGCTTCTTCCAAGCCGGAGGGATGCAGCAGGTGCGACAGCGTCCGGACTTCCTGAAGAGAACGGTCCAAAAGCCGCATGCATTCGGTGTATCGCGGGTCTTGCTCATGTCCCATGGTCAGGGAAGACAGCGTCATTTTCGCCGCAGCCAAAAACTGGCCTGTGCTGTCGTGCAGATCCCGCGCCAGACGGCGGCGTTCCTCATCCTGTAGCTGCATTAGCCGCGCGCTGAGATGGCGCGCAGCTTCATCGCTGGCGATGGCTGTTTTCTCAGACTCGCGGGCCTTCCGCTCGGCCTCACTGGCCAGATTTGCCGCTTTACGGGTCTCCTGCTCGGCGCTCTCCCGAGCCAGCAGTTCTCCCCGCACTAAACGGTAATGCCAGAACAGCAAAAGAACGGCAATCGCGAAGCTGATGGTCAGAATGCCGCCCTCCAGAACAAAGCTGGTGCGGGCCGCCGCTCTCCGACGATCCAACAGATGTGACTCCTCCGCCCGCATCTTTTGTGTAACGGAAATGATTTCATCCGCGCGCGCGACGCTTTGGCGCGTCATCTCTGGCTGGCCAGCAGGAGCGGGGAGGCCGCTTTTTTTCAGCGCCACAGACTCTTCCCAGAGTTGAATTCGCTCGCCCACTAGTTGCTCGAGCCGATCGCAACTCGCCTGCTGTACGGGATTGTCTTTTGTGATCTGGCGCAATTCCGACAGTTCGGACGGAATTTGCGAGACCGCCCTTTGATATTGCGCCAACGCCTGATCGTCGCCGCTGAACACGTAGGTGAGCCGAGCGCGGGCAGCATAGGCAATTACCGACTCAGTCTCGCCCAACAGGACCTCTACCTGCTGCGTATGTTCGACCGATCGAACATTGGACACGAAGCCACGCACCGCGCCGTAGACAATCAGAGCGCAGGCCAGCAGGAGTCCGATGGCAATAATGAAGGCGGCGCGGGCTTTCAGGAGGCTCGACATGTACTGCCGATTCCGCCACTGGTCGGCGGTTTGTGGCGCAAATGAAAAGATTTTACAGGTTCCGAGAAAGCGCCGCCAATGTTTCTAAGAGATATTGGCGAAGGCTCCGCAAGTATTTTCAATTATTGTGGCGGCCTGGGAACGTAACGCCCGGGGCCGGTCCTCGGCGGCTCTGGCTGGCTATTGATCGACTGCGCGGGCGCCAGCGGCAAATTGGAAGCATCATTCAGCATCTGCCGCTCCTGCGGAGAGAACTGGTTGAAGCGTCCAGATTGAAGCTCGCGCTGGCGAGCTTCTGGCGGCATAGCCCGCAACGTCTGAATCGCGTTCCGCACCGCCTGGCGACGCTCTGGAGGCAAGCCGTTATATTGCGCGGCAAAGCTGCGGAACTGCTGCCGTTGTTCCGGCTTCAAATGTTCCCACACCTCGCCGCGCCGCAGCACTTGCTGCTGACGCTCTGGGGGCAGGCTGTTGAAATGCTGCAGCCGCTGCTCATAGTCCTCCTGCCGCTGCGGCGGCAAATGGCGGAATTGCGGATCGTTCTGCAGCGCGCGGCGCTGCTGATCGAGCGGCTGATCGCGATGCTGGTTCAGCCATTGGCCAAAATGATGTCCCTGCTCAGGAGGACGATAAGAATTCTGTCGTTGCGGAACGGGCGCCGAGCGGAAGTCCGGTCGCGATGCAGATGGACGTGGCGGAGCCTGGTATTGCGGCCGAGATTGAGATCGCGGCTGCGAGTAGGACGGCCGGCTCTGCTGATGGCTGGGCTGCGGCACTGAGCGCTGGTCGCGCCTGTTCTGACCGGACGCAACTGGGACAGAGAACGCGAACAACAACCCTGCGGTTGCGCTCCATGTTGCGATTTGTGTTCGAGCTTTCATACCCTGTCCCCGGAAAATTCCAACTGCCTGGGCGCTCATTGGCGCCGAAACCTTCGCTTACGGATTCGCGTTCACATCCTGCTGGACTTGTAAATCATCGAGCAGACTGGCAGCCGAATCCGGATCGGAATCTTGCAGCAAATCGTGATTTTTGTCCAAAGCCTGCAGATCGCCCACCGCCGTACCCGGCGTCAGCGTTGCAAGCTGGTTCGGATTCCGTCGGACAGCATCATGCTGCAGCACCAGCGTGGTTCCCACAATCAAAGCCAGCCCTAACGAAATCGCGAGCGCAGGACGGCGAAACCAAGCAAACCATCCCACGGGCTGCCTGGCGGCTTCCTCGCGCAAGCGGGCCTTCAGCCGCGTGTCGAAATACGGCGACGGCTCAGGCGCCGTCCACTCATCGAGCAACGCCATTGTCTGGCGAAACTCTGCCAGCGTCTCACCGCAGTCTGCGCAGGAACGCAGATGATCGTTGATCTCGGGCCCGGCGACGGTGACTCCGGCGGCCAGGTCCGGAAGCAGTTCGCGAATTTCAGTGCACTTCATGGTCGTGTTCCTTCACTGCTCGTGTGGGCCGGACATTCCTGTCCGGCACCATTCTTACTTGCTTATACAAACTCTTTCAGCTGCGTCCGCAACGTTTCGTACGCGCGGAACAGCAGCGACTTGGTGGCTGACTCACTCAACTTCAGCACATCGGCAATCTGGCGATAATCCATCTGCTGATACTTGTGCATCAGCACCGCTATTTTTTGCCGCTCCGGCAGCGCTTCCACTTTCTGGCGAATCGCCGCCATGCGCTCGCGCCGTAAAATCTCTTCCTCTACACTCGGCTTCTTGTCGGCGAGATCGAGGACCTGCCCCGTCTCCTCGTCCGGTTCATCCAGATTCGTTACGTTCTCCGGACGCTCATGCCGCGTATCGCGCGCGTAATTCACGCCTAGATTCGTCGCGATGCGATACAGCCAGGTGCTGAACTTTGCGCTCGGCTCGTAGTTCGCCCGCGAGCGATAAACCCGCAGGAAAACCTCCTGCGCCAAATCTTCCGCCACCGCCGGATTGCGCGCCATCCGATACATAAAGCTGATGATCGGACGACGATATTTTTGCACCAAATAATCGAAAGCGGAATCGTCGCCCGCCTTCACCCGGAGCATCATTTCGGCGTCGGACAGACCATTTGCGTCGGCCAGTGCCGCCGATGGATGCACGCCCACTGCGAGCAACCCGCGATCTAAGGCTACGCTGCTCACACTGTTATCAACCCCGTTGGGGTCAGAAAGTTTCGTGTCCCCGACTTCGGAGCTTTGCCCGGATGTCCTTTGGCTTGAGGAGTTTAGAGCCTGAGCAGCGGGTTTAGGTTTCTTCCACATCCGGCCTGAGGGTTAGAGGCTAACAATCGGGCAGAAAGGACTGCCCGCCCGAACACGCGAATAGGCTAACACGGTGAGGGGAAAGGGAAAATGCTTAAAACCTGAGCCCTTTATTCGCTCTCGAGAGGTTTTCAGTTGCATGCAGCCGGTGCAGCACTCGCTTGCTCGTCGACCACCGCCATTACCCGAGCGAATTTCCAGGAACCATCCGGCTGGCGTTTGATTACTCTCAAGACCTTGCCTCGAATCGGCTTTGCCTTCGCAGATTCCCTGTAAGAAAAGTATCCCCATTCGAACGCCCAGTCTCCGGCAATCTGTAGGTCCTTAATCTCAGGTGTGTAACAGGCATTCAATCCTTCGCCGCTTGTTTCCTCGCGCTTGTCGGTGGCGTAAATTGCTGCCTTGCCGATTTCCACTGCAGAGTCCGGCAGCAATCGAACCGCATCTTTGTCCCACAACTTTGCCAAATCATCAGCCTTGCCTGAGAGCGTGGTTTGAATGTCCAGCTGGTGCAGCCGTTCAATGGCAGCTCTGTCCTGTTGCGGAGAATGATTGTTTTGTGCCGTAGCAGCGATTGTGCCCACGCTCACCAGGCCAACCATGATGAGTCCATTGCGGAAGCGGGCACGAATCCTCATTTTGCGCTCCTTCTTCCAAATCATATACGGCGCTGGGAATGTGACGTTAGCCCTGCTTGCTGCCGGGGCAAACTGAGATTCAACCTCTGGATTGTGAGGGCTCGCGAGGCGCTCATTTCGTGAGCGGGTTGATAATTTCATCCAGCAGGTCTTCGCCGCTGGTGCGCTCCAGATGCGGGTTTTGCAATCCGCCGTGGTAATCGAGCGAGTAGCTCTTCACGAACTCGGCATTCGAAACCAGCAGTTCGATCGGTTTTGGGTTCTCCTTGGAGGTGCCCACTGCCTCTTTCAGTACGTCTTTGGACCACAGGCGTCCGTTGATTGCGATGAGCTTCATGCCGGGACCGATCCCTGCCTGGTACGCGGGCGAGCCGGGGATCACGTCGATCAGTTCGGCTTTTTCATTCACGGCAAAACCGAGTGAGTAAAAATAGTTCTCGAACTTGCGGGTCTTTTCCGCGGCGCGAACATACACATTGGGCTTCTCGTTGTACACAAGTTTCCAGCCACCACGCACGATGCCTCCCAGCGGCGCACGCGGCAGGACATCGTTCACCCGCTCATTCAGCAGCTTTGCCCAATCGTAAGGCACGACTTGATTCAGCGTCCGCACGAGATCGTCGAATGTATAGGGCACAACTTTGGCAGGGCCGCTGGGGGCACCATGAAATAAACGACAAAAATCGTCCAGCGATTTCTGCCCATTGGTTTGTTGGCGGATCGTGGCATCAACTTCGAGCCAGACCAATTCTCCCTCAGGGTAGTAATCAAGCCCGCGGCGCCAGCTCTGCCAGGAGCGCCCCAGCAGCCGCAGAATCTGCACCGATCGCGCCGTATCTTCCAGCGGACGCCACGTACGCCCGGAGCGGTGGTCAAGCATGGCTGCGGTTTCAGCCAGCGCTTCGCGATACTGCTCCGGAGTCCACAGGCCTGAGCGCGCCGTGAGCACGTTGCCCAAGTATTCGGTCAATCCCTCATAGACCCACAGCAGATCGGCGCGCATCGGCTCCTGATAATTCGGAGTCGCCAACCCTGCCGGCCGCCGGTATTTCCCGTTCCACGAGTGCACGAACTCATGCGGAAGCAAACCGGCTTCTAGAAGATGACGATCGTCGTCGGTGAGCGTCTGTTCGCCCACGCCGTTATCGCTCGACTGATGGTGCTCGAGGCCACGCCCCAAAACTTGGTCGCTCAACGTGACAAGAAAGTCGTAGTGAAGATAATGACGTGCGCCGAACAGTGCTCCTGTCTCAGCCACCAGCTTGCGATACGCGGCTTCGTCGGCGGGCGTCATGGCCAACCCGGCTTCGCTCTCGCTGACCATGTCAATCACATGCGCCGGAGTTTCTCCCGGCTTGGTGAGTTCGACTTTGCGGAAATGGTTGCCGGCAATGAGCGGCGAATCGACCAGCATGGTCAAAGAAACTGGATGAAACTCGACGGAATCGCCAGCCTGATTTGCTACTTCGAGCGCAGCGCCGAATTTCCAGCCGCCTGGCAGGCGTACGGATGGGGCAACCTGCACGTCGTCGGACTTCGTGCCCTGCGGATAGAGAACGACCTCGTTCCAATTCAAGCCGAGCACATTCGACGAGGCCTGTGCCCCGGTTCCAGCCGCGTTTAGGCCTTGAGTGATTGCGTCGAGCGATACCTCGAGTTCGCTCGCGCCGGCAGGCACGTTCACGTGAAATGCATACACATCCACGTCATCGCGTTCCCAGGGAATCGCCCGACCATTCACTTCCATCCTCAACCCCGTGAGATTGTGAACCGGGCCGCTGGGCCGATGGTTGCCGGGGATCCACTTGGGATACACCAGCGTGAACGGGCCCGGTTTGACGGGAATGTTCAGCTTGGCGTGATAGATGTTGCGCGGCGCGTCGCTGAGATCGACTGCAATCCGTATGGATTGTGCATGTGAAATTTGTGCCATGAGTGCGAACCCAAAGAGCGCGAATGCGCATTTGCAAGGATGAAGAGAGGTCAAGCGATCTCCCGAGGAAACTCCGAGAGCTTAACGGATAACGGAGCGGGACTGCAAGGTGAGCCCGGCGGCGGCACTGATCCTCATCGAGAGTCGGCCCCGCGCGCACCAGACTCTATGGAAGCTCTAAGCGCTTTCGTCACCTCGCCGGCAATGTCGTCCTGTACCATCAGGATGTCATTAAACGGCCTGTCGTAAGTTTCAGACCACATAACGTAGCCGCTGTCTGCACGAACCAAGCGTGCGGCGACCCGCAGCCTGGCGCCTGACTTGCGGACGCTTCCATCAAGGACATAAACAACACCCAAAGTCTTCGCGATATCCGCCAGCGCAATCTGCTTGCCCCTGAAGAAAAACGACGACGTGGCGGACGGAACCCGCATCCCGGGGACCTTGCTGAGTTTGTCGATCAGCTCCTCGGTCATGCCATCGGCGAATTCCTCCTGACTCATTCCTTGGGTCAAGTCAAGAAAAGGCAGCACTGCGACAGATTTTTGCGGCTCGGAAGACGCCAAGGCTGAATGACCGTGGCCGGCAATCTTGCCCCGGACAAGAAAACCAAAACCAGCGATCAGCACGAGGCAAAGTGCGACCGCCGCTGCGACCATGCGGAGTTTAGCGCGCGTGCGTGTGGGGCGAGCCCCGTTTGTCCACGGAGTGACCTTCGCGACCATACGATACCCAAGTCGGGGCACGGTTTCGATGTAAGCCGGCTGCTTGGGGTCATCGCGTAGCACTCGGCGCAAAGAGGTCACAGCCTGGTACACGGAGTCCGAAGAGACGTTGACCCCTGACCAGACGTTCGCGATAAGGTCATCGATGCTGACGACCTCGCCAACGTGGTCGACCAGGCAGAGCAGCAGTCGCATCGTCCGCGCCTCGACCCGAACGCTCTCGCCGTCGCGGGAGATCTCGCCGGACGCCGGATTAACACACCAGTCGCCGATGCGAAGCATTGCCTGCGGCTCCATCGTTCGCCGATTCTATCAAGTTGGAGAATAAGGCAAGCTGTGCTTTTTTTCAGGACAATTCAGGATCTTTCAGAGCAACTTCAGGACTTGCGACCCTTCGCTCGGGTATGTTTGCGCCATTGTGGATCGAACAAACCGCAACAGAGAGGACATCCTATGAGCACAGCATCTGCTCCGGCTCCGGTGGTCAAAAGAAATGCCATCCTGGCAATCGCAGTCGGGGGCCTAGTTGCGGGGACTCTAGATCTTATGCAGGCTTGTATCTTGTTTGGGCTGAAAGTGCCACTCGCTATTGCTGGAGGCCTGCTAGGCGAGCAGGCGTTTCACGGAGGCGCGCCCATCTATGTGCTGGGCGTCTTGCTGCACTTCTTTATTGCCTTCTCGGTGACCGCAATCTACTACGGCGCCAGCCGCCGGCTGACTTTCATGACCGAGCACCCGCTGGTTTGCGGCCTGTTCTTCGGCATGGCGGTTGAGCTGGTCATGGGATACGTCGTTCTGCCACTCTCCGCGCTTCACGACCGCGGTCCTTACCGTCTTCACGACGTGCTGCAAGGGCTAATCGTGCACATGATCGTGATCGGTCTGCCAGTGGCATACAGCGTGCGGCGGTTTGGGAGGTGAGTTCGCCGACATAGTCAGCCCCTTAGTTTCAGCCACTCGGGATATTTCGCTTACGAGCGTCACCAGCCCCGTACTGTCCCCGCTGTTAACCTTCTAATACACTTATCCCAAGCGGATGGAAACGCAAGAACAGGCGAAAGAACAGTCGCGTGGCGAGCAGAAGGCCGAGGCGGCGAGCGAACAAAAAGCCGCTGACGGGAAAGCTGCAGACGCGAAGCTAAGCGCGGACGGAAACGCCGCGACACCCGAGGCACCCAAGTCTCTGCTCGACACTCGCATTTGTGATCTGGGTCTTACGATTGAAGGTTCAGCGGTGCAGAAGTTTGTGCAGCAGCTCTATCTCGAGCTGGAGCAAAAAAAGATCATTAAATTTCGTCCGCCCGTCTATTTGACCGATGAGTGGGGATGTCCGTCCGGCGAGCCGACTATTGGGATCCCGTTTTACCTCGCGCGGCCCGACCTTGCGCAGATCGAGAGCGAGCACAACGATCTTGAAGACAGCCGCGAGATCATGAAATACCTGCGGCACGAGGCCGGTCACGCGTTCAACTACGCATACAAGCTGCATCGCACGCCGGAGTGGAAGCAATTGTTCGGGCCGTATCGCAGGCCGTATCGCGAAAATTATCGGCCAGTCTTGTTTTCGAAAGAGTACGTGCGTTATCTGCCGGGATGGTATGCGCAGAAACATCCGGATGAAGATTTTGCAGAGACGTTCGCAGTTTGGATGACGCCGCGAGCGAACTGGCGCAAGAAGTATCGCGGGTGGGGCGCGCTGGCGAAGCTGCAATATATGGACCGCATTGCGCGGGAGCTGGGCAATGCCGATCCGCTGCGCAAGCGCGGCACGCCGGACATCACGGTTGCGGATATGGAAGTGACCGTCGGCGAATTTTATCGGCACTCGACCGAACAGATTCCGCTGCTCGAAGTAAATCTGGATGACGACCTCGCGGCATTGTTCAGCGTGCCAAAGAAAAAGCGTTCCGCAGAATCGGCACAAGCTTTTTTGGCGCGGCACCGGAAAACGCTGGTTGATCAGATTTCTATTTGGACGGCGATGCAGCGCCCGCTGGTGCGCAAGTTGATGGAGTCGATTGAAAAACGCAGCGGCGAGATGGGATTGCTCATCGATCGACGCAAAGAGGCAGAACATCTGTCGGAGTTTACGGTGTTTGCTACCACACTAGTAATGACCCATCTGGCTCGTAGCAAGGCTTTTCAGGCGTAAGCTAATAAGAGGCGCGCAACGTAGCGAGTGCGAAAAGCTTCTAACCGCAGAGCACGCTGAGGTTGCAGAGAAATGGCTGACAAACTGAAAGTCGCTGTGCTATACGACCAGTGGGGCGAAGAGGAGACGCCCGAGTCGGAGAAGGCGGCGCAGCCGGGCCGAAGACGCAAAGAAAAGGAAGACCGCGAAGAGATTTTTGACGCGCTGACGAAGCTGGGCCACGAACCTTCTTATTACGTTCTGGACGGCCGTCCGCAATCGCTGCACGCGTTGGCTAAATGCGGGGCTGACCTGGTGTTCAATCTCACCGAATCGTACGCAGGCGACGACACCAAGGAAATGAACGTCGCCGCGTACATGGACTTGATCGGCCTGCCTTACACCGGCGCCGGGCCACATGCGCATTTTCTGGCCCAGGACAAGGCCACAGCGAAAAAGATGTTCCATTTTCACGGGATTCGCACGCCATATTTCGCAACGGCGTATCGCGGAAACATCGATCACGCGCACGACGTAAAGTTTCCTCTGATCGTAAAGCCGCAGTTGGAAGACGGATCGATCGGAATCGACTCCGAAGCCGTCGTGAATAGCGTAAAAGAATTGATGGAGCGTGTGGAGTATGTGCAGAATGAATTCGACTCGCCGGCGCTGATCGAGGAATACATCGAAGGCCGCGAGATTTATGCCGCGATCCTGGGCAGCTACGAAAAAACTGAAGTCCTTCCGCTGGTTGAGTTGGATCTCTCACAATTGCCGGAAGGAACTCCCAGAATCGCCAGCCGCGACGTCAAATTCGAGCGCGACTCGGAAGCCTACAAGCTAACGAAATCGAAAGTCGCCGATGACCTGGATGAGGCCACGACACAAAAGCTTTCAGACACTGCTCTCGCCGCGTACCGGGCAGTAAAATTGCGCGATTATGGACGCATCGACATGCGGCTCACGCCGGAGGGCGAAGTTTATGTGATCGAAGCGAACCCGAATCCATGGCTTTCGAGCAAACACGAGTTTGCCATGGCCGCAAAAAAATCCGGCCGCTCCTACACGCAGTTGATTGAAAGCAT
>Ga0209580_10001443_pt1 | contig 10984 bp, 10 predicted proteins | sample Coa_R1_5_FD_187153 | JGI IMG/M metagenome (GOLD analysis project Ga0209580, IMG submission 187153) | Surface soil microbial communities from Centralia Pennsylvania, which are recovering from an underground coalmine fire - Coalmine... | ecosystem: Environmental > Terrestrial > Soil >...
CATGCGCTGTGCTTCTTCACGTAGATCTTCCGCTCAAAATCCAGGCCGTCGCGCATTTCCATGAACTCATGCGTATAGCGCGCGTAACAGTATTTGCAGGCAAACTCGCATCCTCGATAGGGATTGATCTGCCAGGAGAATGGCATGCGTGGCGAATTACAGCGCGTGAGCATGCTGCGATTTTCCAGTGAGATGTAGTCAACTTTATGGCCTTCAGAGATAGCTTCACCCTGGGCTGCAAGCTTGGCAATACCGACCAGAGGAACATGTGGTTCGGGATAGGAGAAGAGGGATTCCATAAAAAGTTTCGTAATATATTCGCTATATAAGAAAATATACCAGATGCGAATAAAATACAAATCGGATGAGGAAGAGCTTTTACTTAAGGAGTAGGCGGTGTGGCTAACCGCAGCAAACTGCCCGCATCCTTGTCGATCAGCCACAGCAGACCGCCATTTTTCAGCTGGACACTTTGAGCGGGAAATTCTCTGGTTCCCGGACGGAGCACCTGGCTGAGAATCTGCGCCTTGCCGGCGCCAGCGACCAGAAAAACCACTTCAGCGGCATGGTTGAGGACGGGGAAAGTTAATGTAATGCGGAAGGTCTGAAACTTTTCTACCCAATTTGCCGTTACCCTTCGCGACGTTTCAGTGAGAGCTTTGCTGCCGGGGAAAAGCGAAGCTGTGTGGCCGTCTTCGCCCATTCCAAGAAAAATGAGGTCGAAGCGTGGCCAGTCGTGATTGCGCAGATGGAAGAAATCAACCAACTGCTGCTCGTATTCCGCAGCGGCTGCTTCAGCGTCCAGTTCGGCGTGAATACGATGAACGTTCTTTTCAGGAATTGGCACCTTGCTCAAAAGTGACTCGCTGGCCATGCGAAAGTTGCTGTCAGGATTGTCCGGTGGAACGTGGCGCTCGTCTCCGAAGAAGACATGGATGCGGTCCCATGGCAATTCCTTATGCTCACTGGCTAGCAGGGAATAAACAGTGCGAGGCGTGTTGCCGCCTGATAGCGCCACGGAAAAACGTCCTCGCTCCTGAACCGCGGCCTCTGCCAGCCGATGAAACTCCTGCGCCGCTGTGCGAGCAAGCGCCACGGCGTCAGGAACAATTTTTATCTCCAGTCCCATTTAAACTTTGCAAGATCGCGCCACCGGAATTAGCTGTTGATCTTTCTCCAGGAACGACCGTCGCGGGCAATGATCTCAGTAGCCTCTTCCGGTCCCCACGATCCGGCAGCATAGTTTGGGAAATTTCGCGCAGCCAGCGCTTTCCACACGTCGATAATTGGATCAACGACAGTCCAGCCTGCTTCCACCATGTCCGCGCGCTGGTAAAGCGTCTGGTCGCCCATGATTCCGTCATAGAGAAGCACTTCGTAACCGGTGTTGGCAGTGGTGCCAAAATAATCAGCGTAGTTAAAGTCCATCTCCACTTCACCAACCTTCATTTGTGCGCCGGGAATTTTGGCCCCGAATCGCAGTGAGATGCCCTCATCCGGAGCGATATGAATGATGAGTTGATTCGCATCCAGGCTGTTGACTGGCGTATCGCGGAACAATACGAGTGGCGCGCGCTTGAACTGGACAGCGACTTCGGTGTGTCGCACGGCCAGCCTCTTGCCGGTTCGCAGGTAAAAAGGAACGCCGGCCCAGCGCCAGTTGTCAATCATCAGCCGCAATGCGACGAAGGTTTCAGTTTTTGATTCCGGCGGCACCCCTTCTTCCGTGCGATATGCCGGGACCCGCTCGTTATTGATCACGCCAGCGCCATACTGGCCGCGAACAGCACAATGCAAAACATCTTCTTCACTGAACGGCTGCAGCGCGTGCAATATTTTTGCTTGCTCGTCATGAACAGCCGTCGAGCTAAATGAAATCGGCGGTTCCATCGTCGTGAGAGAGACCAACTGGAAGAGGTGATTGGGCACCATGTCACGGAGCGTTCCGGCCATGTCAAAGTACCCGCCACGTTTTTCCACGCCAACGGTCTCCGCCACGGTGATTTGAATATGGTCGATGTAGCGCCGGTTCCAGATGGGTTCAAAGATGCCATTGCTGAAGCGGAAAACCAGAATGTTCTGGACCGTTTCCTTGCCAAGATAGTGGTCGATGCGGAAAATCTGACGTTCGGTCAATACCTTGCTGACCTGGCGGTTCAATGCTTTGGCCGATTCAAGATCATTACCGAAAGGCTTTTCAAACACCACTCGCCGCCAGTGTCCATCTTTCTCGCAGGCAAGTTCTGAAGAACCGAGATGGTCGACGATGTCGCCAAAGAACGTTGGGCTAGTGGCAAGATAAAAGAAGTAATTGCCCTGTGTATTGCACTTCTTGTCGATCTCAGCCAGGATTTCCCCGACTCGAGTGTAAAGTCCGGGATCATGAAATTCGCCTCCCGCATAGAAGACCCGCTGGATCATCCAATCGCGGAGTTTAGGGTCAACCGTGCTGGTGGCGAACTTATCAAGATTGTCGCCCATGATCTTCTGATATTGCTCGCGGCTGTAATCATTTCGGCCAACTCCGACGATCGCGAAGTCAGAAGAGAGCAGCTTGCTCTTGACCAGGTTGTAGATGGCAGGGAAGAGCTTACGCGAAGTGAGGTCGCCAGTGCCGCCAAAAATGACCATGACGCAAGGGCCTGTAGGCGGTGGGGAACCTGAGGGTGGCTTGTCCAGGGCCGGCAATTCTCTTTCTAGTTGAGGCATGTAAGCGCGATCTCCTGATCAGGAAGCTTTTTCGTTCTTTTTGGTCAGTTCAATGTGGCCGCCAAATTTCTGCCGCATGGCGCTCAGCATTTTCTCAGCGAACGTATGGTCCTGTCGCGAGCGGAAACGCGTGTACAGCGCAGCGGTCAGGACATCTGCGGGAACAGCTTCTTCCAGAGCTGCCGTCACTGTCCAGCGGCCTTCCCCGGAATCCTGCACAATGCCGGTGTACTCAGAGAGCGTGGGATTTTCCGCCAGCGCCATCGCCGTAAGATCCAGCAACCATGAAGAAATCACGCTACCGCGCCGCCATACCTCAGCGATATCCGGCAAATTGAGATCGTAGCGATGACCTTCAGGAAGTTGTGTTGAAGTTGCGTTACGGAAAATGTCAAAGCCTTCCGCATAAGCCTGCATCAATCCATATTCGATTCCGTTGTGCACCATCTTCACAAAGTGCCCGGCGCCTGAAGGCCCACAATAAAGATAGCCTTGTTCCGCTGTGCTTTTAAATTTCTCGCGTCCGGGCGTTTTGGGAATGTCGCCTTTGCCGGGCGCAAGTGTCTTGAAAATTGGATCAAGATGTTCGACTGCCTCTTTTGGGCCGCCGAGCATCATGCAGTAACCGCGTTCAAGGCCCCAGACGCCGCCGCTGGTGCCAACATCAATATAGTGAATGCCGCGATCTTTTAATTTCTGCGATCGCCGCACGTCATCTTTATAGTAAGAATTGCCGCCATCAATAATAATGTCGCCGGCCTGGAAGCGCTGTGCCAGCGCGTTCACCGTTTGCTCCGTCGGATCGCCCGCAGGAACCATGATCCATGCCGCGCGGGGCTTGGTCAGCTTGGCCGCAAAGTCATCGAGCGACGAGGAGCCAGTTGCGCCTTCGCCGGCCAGTTCAGTCACGTTCTGCGGGCTCAGGTCTGAGACCACGCATTGATGTCCGGCGCGCAGGAGCCGACGCACCATATTGCCGCCCATACGCCCCAGCCCAATCATTCCAAGTTGCATCGTTCTCCTTTTTTCTGGAATTCCGAGCGCAGCGAGGAATCCCTATCACTGCGAATAGTTTAGGATCAAAAAAAACAAAAGCCGCTTGTCCCTTAAACTGATCGATACAATAGCGATCCCTCACCTTGGGTTCGGGATTTCAGGACTTCAAAGCGCTTCCTACAGCCCGACCCAAACTTTCCAACCCTGACCCCACATCCTTTGGCAGATGCACACGCAGCGCTCGCCTTTTGCGATCGGCCAACACCTGAAAGTCTCCACGGGCCTGCGCCGCCTTTACGGTTCCGAATGTGTACTTCTGCCCAGGAACCGGCAAATCGATAGCATCGTCGCAGGTAATCTGCAGGAACACGCCAGTGTTCGGGCCGCCTTTATAGGCCTGTCCGGTGGAATGCAGGAAACGCGGGCCAAAGCCCAGGCAGGTTGCAACGTGCTTACGATCGCGCACGGCATGGCGCATGGCTTGCAATGCTTCTTCATGCGCACCGTTCATCTCGATGAATCCCAACAGGGCCATGTAATCGCCCGGATTGAACTGGCTGAGATGCGCCCGCAGAAAGCCAGTGAGAGAGCGATCGGCGCCGGCAAGCTTGTTCAGGTTGGCTGCATTGCGCTCATCGGTGAAAAGCTTAATGTTGCCATCATCGAAAAGCGGGGACTCCTCTGGGAGTTTTCCGCTCTTCTCATAAGCTTCCGTCAATTGGCGCGTAACAATCTTGCTGGCTTCCACGTCAGGCTGGTTGAAGGGATTTATTTTCAGGATGGAGCCCGCCATCGCCGTGGCGATTTCCCAGCGGAAGAATTCCTGCCCCAGATCGTAAGTATCGGCCAGTTCAATCTCAACAACGGGATGTCCCGCGTTTTTGAGAGCTTCCAGTTTTTGCTTTTGAGCAGTGTCGGGCTCATCCGCAAGCCGCAGATGGACAAAGACGCGATCATTACCGTAAACCTCCGGCGCTCCTAGCGCCTCACGATCCACGGGGATAAGCCCCTTGCCGATCTTGCCAGTGCTCTCTGCGATCAGTTGTTCCAGCCAGGCACCCAGATCATGAATGCCTAGCGACGTAATGATGGTGACTTTGTTTCGGCCAAGATTTCCCAGCGTTCCCAGGATTGCGCCCAGAACCACGCCGGGATTCTGGTCTCCCGGAACATCCGGCTTGCAAGCCTGGACCATTTCATTGGTGCGCTGGAGAAATTTGTTGAGATCGAGCCCCATGATGGCGGCCGGGACCATGCCAAAGTTGGAGAGGGCAGAGTAGCGTCCGCCAATGCTGGCCACGCCGAAAAAGATTTTGCGGAACTGATCACGCTCCGCTACCTGTTGCATCTTGGATCCGGGATCGGTGATGGCAATGAAATGCTGGCCGGCTTTATCCTTCCCGACAGTTTGCTGCATGCGATCGAAGAAATATTGCTTGAAGATATTTGGTTCCAGCGTGCTGCCGGACTTGCTGGCCACGATGCACAGCGTTTTCGATAGATTGACCTGGCTCTCAATGGACTTGATCTGTGCCGGATCAGTGGAATCCAATACATGCAACTCAGGATGTCCCGGTTGCATGCCGTAGGTAATCTTTAAGACCTCAGGACACAAACTGGAGCCGCCCATGCCCAGCAATAACGCGTGCGTAAAGCCTGCTTTTGCTGCGTCTGTTGCCGCGTCATTCAACTGCTTCAAATGTGCGAGCTGGTCTTCAACAATCGGCAGCCAGCCAACCCATTTATCTTCATCGTCACCGGTCCAGAGAGTGGGATCGCCGCGCCAAAGCCGCGCCATCTTGTTGTTCGTCTGCCAGTCTTTCAGTGTTGACTGCACTGCTTGCGCATGCGGCGCGGAGAATTCCCAGCGGGGCAACTGGATGCTCGTTTTGGTGCTCACGGCCGGGCTCTCTTTTGCTCCACAACCTGATGAAGCTGGGTGAAAGCATCATCGAAGAGCTTGATGGCATCATCAAGAAGCTTGCCGGTGACTTGCTTCATGGAGATCCCTGCCTTTTCCAGGTCCGACATGGTCTTGTCGGCAGTGGCGAGATCGTTATCCAGCGTGCGCCGTAAGACGCCGTGATCGCGGAAGGCGTCCATGGTGGCCGGCGGGATGGTGTTCACCGTGTCCGGACCGATCAACTCTTCAATGTAGAGCACATCGCGATATTTTGGATTCTTGGTGCTGGTGCTGGCCCAGAGCAGCCGCTGGCTTTGTGCGCCACGTGCAGCCAAAGCTTTCCACCGTGGGCTTTCAATCATCTTCTGATAATAACGGTAGGCCTGCTTGGCGTTGGCAATGGCAACCTTGCCGCGCAACGACTCAAGGAGCTGTGCATCGGCTCCCTTGGCGGTGTTGAGACGCTCTTCGATGATCGAGTCCACCAAAGTATCGATGCGACTGACAAAGAAGCTGGCTACGCTGGCTATACCGCTGATATCCTTGCCCGCTTTCAAAGCAGCTTCCAGGCCATCAAGGTAGGCTTCAGCAACCGCAATGTAAGCTTCCTGGGCAAAGAGCAGAGTGATGTTGATGTTCAGACCTTCGCTGATAAGCCTTCGCACCGGCTCTACGCCCTCAGGCGTGCCGGGGACTTTAATCATGATGTTGGGGCGATTGACGGCCTTCCACAGTCGCCGCGCCTCTTCAATGGTGCCCTGAGTGTCACGCGCCAGCGTGGGCGAGACCTCAAGGCTCACGTAGCCGTCGCGACGGTTCGTGGACTTGTAAACGGGCAGGAGCTTGTCGGCGGAGTCTTGAATGTCACGCACCACGATGCGCTCGTAAATCTGGCCCGTGGGCAGGCCCTGTTTGCCGAGCTGGGTAAGAAGATCAGTGTAGTCGTTGCTGCCACCGATGGCTTTTTCAAAGATCGAAGGATTCGAGGTAATGCCGCGCAGGCCGTCCTGATCGATCAACTTCTGCAACTCGCCGTTGAGAATAATGTTGCGGCGGATGTAGTCCAGCCAGACGGACTGGCCATATTTTTGCAGGCCGAGCAGCGCGTTTTGAGTACCGATAGTCTGGGTTTTCTCAGGGGTAGTAACGGGGTTCATGAAATCTTCTCCTTCATAGCCGTATCAACGGTGGCCAAGCCGTTCGAATACCGTTGTTCAATTGCCTGGATCTTTGCCAGGCGGCGCTGGTGCCGATCTTCACCGGTAAAACGGGCGTTCAAAAAAATCGTGCATAGATCTTTTGCCAGTTCGTCGGCCACCACGCGTGAGCCCAGCACCAATATATTTAGATTATCGTGCTCTACACCTTGATGCGCGGAATACGAGTCATGGCACAGGCCGGCGCGTATACCCGGAATTTTGTTTGCAGCCACCGATGCCCCTACTCCGCTGCCGCAAATGAGAATGCCGCGCTCTGTACCGCCGTGCAGTACGCCATGCGCAACAGCTTCAGCATAATCAGGATAATCCACGGGCGCGGTGCTGTCAGTGCCCACATCAGTCAACTGATGTCCGCTTTTCTGAAGATGGTCGATGAGCACCTTCTTTAAGGCAAAACCGGCATGGTCAGAACCAATGGTGATTTTCATGGCTTCTTCGGCAACAGTTCACGGGCCGCGGCCACCACGGCGTCCGCTGTGAAGCCGAATCTTTTCTGCAGTTCCTTGAGCGGAGCTGAAGCGCCAAAACTCCGCATGCCAAGACTTTTTCCCGCATGGCCAACGTATTGAGACCAGCCAAAGGTCGCAGCCTGCTCCACAGAGATGCGCGCTGACACACTTTGCGGCAGCACGCTCTCACGATATTCTTCCGATTGTTTCTCGAATATTTCCCAGGAAGGCATGCTCACTACCCGCACCTTGCGGCCTTCCGCGCTCAGGGTCTCATAGGCCGCAACGCAGAGAGAAACTTCGCTTCCTGTGGCCATCAGGATCAGCTCGGGTTTTTCTTCTGGCGCATCGGCCAGGATGTACGCGCCTTTTGCCACGCCGGCGGCAGAAGCGTACTTGCCGCGATCGATCGTGGGGAGCGCCTGTCGCGAAAGAATTAGCGCGGCGGGCTCGTGCCGTAGTTGCATGATCACACGCCACGCTTCCGCTACTTCATTGGCGTCAGCCGGACGCAAGGTAATAAATCCCGGCAAGGCACGCAGTGACGCGAGCTGCTCAATCGGCTGATGCGTGGGACCGTCTTCACCCACGCCAATAGAGTCATGAGTGAACACATAAATGACGGGGATTTCCATGATCGCCGCCAGGCGCATGGGGGGACGGGAATAATCGCTGAAGATCAGGAACCCCGAACCGTAAGGACGAATCTTGCTAAGAGAAAGACCGTTCAGGATCGAGCACATAGCATGTTCGCGAATCCCGAAGTGAAAGTTGCGTCCGTCATAGCTGCCAGCTTCAAAGTCGCCAGCACCCTCGAAAGTGAGATGTGTTTTGGTTGAAGGAGCAAGATCGGCTGATCCGCCAATCAGCCAGGGAACGTTTTGAGCAATCACATTCAGCACCTTGGCGGATGAGTCACGGCTCGCGATGCCCTTGGGATCGGCAGGGAAAACAGGCAGATTTTTGTCCCAGCCTTCAGGAAGCTGACGATGCTGCATGCGGGTGACCTGGTCAGCGAGATCGGGGTACGTCTTTTTATATTGGGCGAACGTAGCTTCCCACGCGGTTCGTAGATCGTGTCCGCGCTTTCCTATCACGGATGCAAAGCGTTCACGCACGCCATCTGGCACCAGGAACTTTGCATCTTCCGGCCAGCCATAGGCGCGCTTTGCCCCACGAATTTCTTCTTCACCCAACGGTTCGCCGTGAGCTTCTTTCGTGTCCTGTTTTTTCGGGGCGCCATAAGCAATGTGGCTGTCAACAATAATGAATGTCGGACGGTCCTGGGTTTGGTGAAAGACGTTAAGGGCGCGCGTCAGCAAATCCAGGTCATTGGCGTCGCCCACGCGCGTGACGTTCCAGCCATACCCCATAAACCGAGAGGCAATATCTTCACTGAAGGCCAGCTTGGTTTTGCCTTCAATCGTAATGTTGTTGTTGTCGTATATCCAGCAGAGGTTGCTGAGCTTGAGGTGGCCGGCGAGCGATGCCGCCTCGCTGGAAACGCCTTCCATCATGTCCCCATCGCCGCAGATGGCATAGACGTTGTAATTGAATAGCTCTATATCCGGCTGGTTGAAATGTGCGGCCTGCCATTTGGCGGCAATCGCCATGCCTACGCTGTTTGCCACGCCCTGGCCCAGAGGCCCGGTTGTGGTTTCGACGCCAGAGGTTAGCCGATATTCAGGATGTCCAGGGCATTTGCTGTCCAGTTGGCGGAAGTGCTTGATGTCGTCCATCGAAACCGCAGGTTCGCCCAGCGTTTCATATTTCGGATTGACGGCCTTTACTCCGGCAAGATGCAGCAGCCCATAAAGCAGCATGGAGGCATGTCCATTGGAAAGGACAAAGCGGTCGCGGTTGGGCCAGATGGGATCTTCAGGATCGTAACGGAGGAAGCGCTGCCAAAGGACATAAGCCACCGGCGCCAGGGCCATGGGCGTCCCCGGATGACCTGAATTGGCCTGCTGTACCGCGTCCATGGCGAGGGTGCGGATTGTGTTTATGCAGAGCTGATCGATATTGCCTGCGTTTTTGATGTCTTTCGTCTGATCGGCAACTTCTGGCAAGGTTACGGGAAGAGCCATTCTCTTAAGCAACCTCCAACAGATAAGCCTACGCTAAATTGGGGCTCTCTGGGGAGACCGATAACGGGTTTTTGAGAGCTCCTGGAGAAAGAAGCTGAGGAAAATTGGGCACATTCACACCTAAGCCCTGGTGATCTGACAAGGAAAGGGGTGCTCGCGCTAAAAAATTCTCTGATGTAACTCTATTTCCGGGTGTATTGCAGCACCACATCCAGAACGCGCCATTCGCCATTCAACTTTGAAAGGTGCATATAGTCAATCCAGCGGCCGGTCACAACCTTCACGCTGGCGGCGTCGCGGTAAACGTCAAGGACTTCGATCCTCTGGATCCGATCTGCCATGGGAATTTCCTTGCCGCTTCCCAGACGAACGCCTTCCAGCATCGACTGGACGGTATCTTCGCTGATTTCCGGATGGCCGTTTACTGTCTGCAGGGTGCGCTTGTGGAAATCAGGATGCAAGGCCTTCTGCATTCGAGCAGGGTCGGCACTATAGTAGGCGTCCATATAGTTTTGCGCCGCCGCGGTAATAGCGATTTTTTCATGGGCAGAGTTATTGCTGCCCCAGGCCAGAGCGGCCGCGCTCAGTACCAGCACGATAAGCAAAGCGAGCAACTTGCGCATAGATTCCTCTTTTTTATTGAAGGCTGTTCCGCGATTTCGCGGATCAATCTGGGTGAGTTATTCTGCTGCAAGTCATCGGCCACGCTAGAGAAACTTCTAACTTATTGCTGATGTTTATGTTAGCTGGCTGAAGAAAGACGATTGCCGCCCTCAGAGGTGTTCGTTTTTGTAATTAATGTGCGCAGTCGAACAGTGAGGGCGTGAAATTGAGGCAAGGCTTGTATCTAAATACAAAAGCGCGACCAGGTAAAGTCGCGCTCTTGTTACTGAAGAGGCAAATAAGGAGCCACAATCCCAGGCTCGGCGGTGACACCCCCTTGGCAACCACCGCCGAATCCTAGTTTGTGCTTTTTCCGTTCATCCTGTCTGCATAGTGCAGAAAAGGGTGAAAGCGTTTCATCGTTTACTGATATTTTTTTACTTTTTTCTGCACAAACTACGCAAATAATCATAAGTGCTTTTATTTCTTTATCTTCGGCGATGACGAGGCCGCGTATTCTGCATCTGGCCGCGCGCACTGTCAGTTGGGTTGGTGAGCTCCGCCACGAGCAAATCGGTGATCTTGCGCATGGTTTCGCCCCGATCGAGCTCTAAAGCCTGCTCATATGCATTGGCAACGTGTCCCGCCAAATCCGCCAGGACGATACCCCAGGCTTGCGGATCCTTCCAAACCAGGGGATTGAGGCTCACGTGTTGGCCGCCTTAGCCACCCAGACCCGAATCACCTCAATCGCTTTCGGATCCTCTTCAGCGGCTGGCGGAATCAGCAATTCATTTTCATTCTTCATTATTTCCATCCCCTCCACGCTTTGGCTCATTAATGTTGCTCCCCGCTAGTTGCGGTCTTCGTCTGCTCCCCTGCCGGCGGCGCGTTCTTGACCCATTTATCGAACCACGTAACCATCTCCCAAAGCGTGTGTTCAGTGGATTCGCGGGCCAGATAGCCGTGAGCTTCATATGGAAGCTGCACGTAACGCACGATGCCGCCGTTGCCTTT
>Ga0209580_10001444_pt1 | contig 10979 bp, 10 predicted proteins | sample Coa_R1_5_FD_187153 | JGI IMG/M metagenome (GOLD analysis project Ga0209580, IMG submission 187153) | Surface soil microbial communities from Centralia Pennsylvania, which are recovering from an underground coalmine fire - Coalmine... | ecosystem: Environmental > Terrestrial > Soil >...
TTAGGAGTTCCCGCTCCCCAGACCATGGAAGGAACTTCCTTACTCTGAAATGAAGATCTGCGTCCTCGGACTCGACTGCGCTGCGCCGGAAGTCATCTTCGGTGACGAGCGCCTGGTGAACCTGCGCCGACTGATGGATGCAGGCGTTTATGGTCGCCTCGAAAGCGTCATTCCGCCTATCACCGTGCCGGCATGGATGTGCATGTGCACCAGTCAAGACCCTGGCTCGCTCGGCGTCTATGGCTTTCGCAATCGGGTTGATCATTCTTACGACAAGCTCGGTTTTGCGAACTCGGCGTCGATCAAGGCGCTTGCGATCTGGGACCAACTCGCGCGGGAAGGGAAGCGTTCGATCATCGTGGGCGTTCCGCCTAATTATCCGCCGCGGCGCATCAACGGCATCAGCATCGGATGCTTTCTCACGCCGGACACGACGAAGAACGACTTCACACACCCGGCGTCGCTGAAATCGAAGATCAACGAACTTGTCGGTGAGTATCCAGTTGATGTGAAGAATTTCCGCACCGATCGCAAAGACTGGCTGAAAGATGAAATTTTCAAGATGAGCGAGAAGCAGTGGAAGGTCGTCCACTGGCTGTTGAAGGAGCAGGAGTGGGACTACTTTCACTTCGTGGATATTGGCCTCGACCGCATGCACCACGGCTTCTGGAATTATTTCGACGAGAATCACGTCCAGTTTGAGCCAGGAAATCCATATCAGAACGCGATTCCCGACTACTGCCTGTGGCTGGACGAGCAGATCGGCAAAGCGTTGGAGCTTCTCGATGAAGACACGCTAGTGCTGGTCGTTTCCGACCATGGCGCACAGCGGCTCGACGGCGGAGTTGCGATTAACGAGTGGCTGATTCGCGAAGGCCTGCTAGTTTTGAACGAATATCCGACGACACTCACCCCTTTCGAAAAGCTGAACGTCGATTGGTCGAAGACCCGCGTCTGGAGCGAAGGCGGATATTATGCCCGCGTGTTTTTCAATGTGCAGGGACGAGAGCCACAGGGTGTAATCCCCGCGAGCGAATACGAAGCGTTTCAGGATGAAATGAAGGCGCGTCTTGAAGCCGTGCCCGACGACAAAGGCCAGCCGCTCAAATCACTGGTGTTCAAGCCGCGAGAGCTTTACAAGAATGTGCGCAATGTCGCCCCGGATCTGGTCGTACATTTCGGCGGGTTGTACTGGCGGTCGATTGGAAGCGTCGGCCATCCAGCAATTCACGTCCAGGAAAACGACACCGGTCCGGACGGCTGCAATCACGCGCAGTATGGAATGTTTATCCTGGCCGCGCCGAACTGCCCGCTCACTGGCGAGTACGAAGGCGCGCGCCTGCTTGACATCGCGCCAACGCTGCTCGATCTAGCGGGATACGAAATTCCCGACACCATGCAGGGACGTTCGCTGGTCGCCAACATGGAGAAGAAAACTTCAGGCGGAGAACCTGGCGACGGCGAAGGCGAAAAGACTATTCACGACCGTCTCGCCGGATTGGGTTACGTGTAGTTCCTTCTCCTCTGGCTCCAATCGAAAAGGGCTTCCACTTCCAGTATTTTCAGCATCTACTCTGCACTACTCAGGTTAACTACAATGGGGGCCATGAAAGTTTTGGCGTTGGGTTTTAGCGTCCTCGCGCTTGGAACGCTGACCGCGTGCGGCGGTGGGAGCATGGGTAGCACAAATCCTCCACCCGCGCCGACGGCCGTAAATGCCACGGTTGCCGTGGACAACAGCACAAACGGCGCGTTCGACCTGGCAATGTCCACATCGTTCCAGCCGGCCGAATGGGACTTTCAATTTTTCCAGGACTTTCCTGGCGCTACCACTCCGTTGAACAATCTGCAGCCGCATCACATTCGCCTGCAGGGGATCTCACAGGGCGTGCCGCAGGACTCGGCTGGGACGAATTCCACGAGCTGGGACTTCACGGTCCTTGACGCAATTACGCAACCAGTGTTGGGCGTCGGCGATCACAGTCCGGAATTCCAAATCGCCAAGGCGCCGCCGTTCATGTACGTGAATGACGACAGCGGCAACAGTTTCAGCGACCTCACGTTTCAGCAGTTCGCTGGCTATGCCAAAAACCTTGTGCAGTACTACAACACCGGCGGGTTCACCGGTTCGGGTGGATTCCATGTGTCGCCATCGAACACTCCAATTACCTGGTGGGGTATTTATAACGAACCCAGCATCAACAACAATTTGAGTGCCAGCGATTATGTGACGATGTATAACGCCGTCGTGCCCGCGATGCGGTCAGCCGATCCCAACATAAAGTTCGTGGCGCTCGAAATGTGTTGCAGCTCCGAAAATTGGGCGCAGACCTTTGCGCAGAACGTAACGTCGGGACTTCCAGTTGATGCCGTCGCCACTCACTATTACTCGACTTGCAATCAGAAAGACACCGACGATCAGCTGTTCAGCACGGTCCCCCGATTTGCCAGCAGCGTGCAGACGATTCACGCCAATCTTTCTACGAACGCCGCCCTCACCAGTGTCCCCATCTGGATCACGGAAAACAACGTCAACGCCGACTTCGACAAAGGCGGTGGCATCAGCGCCTGCAACGGCACCGCGTTTGTCACTGATCAACGCGGATCGAGCGCATTCTTCGCGGCTTGGCGGCCCTATGTTTTTTCGCAAGTAGGAAAGGCCGGCGCGCAGGCCCTCTATCACTGGGATTTTGCAGCCGACGCGCAGTATGGCGAATTGAACAGTTCAAACGGCCAGACGCAGTTGAGCTACTGGGTGGATTTCTGGCTGGCCAAACTATTTCCCGCAGGATCGGGACAGCAATTGCTGCAATTCACGAATACCGACAACGCCGATATCGATGTGTTGCCGGTACGGAACACTGACGGCAGCGTGGTAGTGCTGATCTCAAATCACGCCGTCGCTTCTCCCACAGATAACGACGGCGCGGGTCTGAGCGCGAAAACTTCGCTGGACATGAGCGCGCTGGGTTCGTTCGCCTCGGCATCGTTGGTGACGATCGACTCAACAACCAGCGCCGCAACCGGGCCCACTCAGGCCTCGATTTCGCCGAGTTCGCCAATATCCATTGATCTGAACGGCTACAGCGTCGCTTTCGTTACGCTCCAGTAATCGCTACTGCTTCGGCTTCTTCTTTCCAAACAGGCCGCCGATCGTGTCTACTACCCCTTGTCCATTTTGCCCGCCGGGAATTTGCGAGCCAAGGTTCTTCTTGAGCTGGCTGCCAAGCATGCCCTTCATATCCGGCATAAATTTTGGATCTGAAGCCGTTCCCGTGATGGTAAACGGAATGGTTGCGCCGTTGCCGCTCACTCCCGCCATCTTGGTGAGGCCGCCGACCACGCTGCCATTGAAGTTGGCGGTCATTTTGTAATCGAGCGTATTCTGCGGGCTTACGGTACCGCTGCCCTGCATCGTGCCGAGCGCCGGAAGCACGAGATTGACGTTATTGGTCTGCATCCCGCTCGGTGAATAGTGCACGTCGGCACTGAAGTTCTGAATGGATGTATCGGGCCCTGTCTTCGCGCCACTCAACGCCGCAACTGATGAGAATTTTGATCCCATGTCGAAGCCCGCCAGCTTGGTGTTGGAGAGCTTCACCGGCCCGGTAATTACCAGCGCATTGATCGGGCCATTTGTCGTCAGGTCGGCGGAAAGCGTTCCGCCTTCAAGTTTTGAGCCTTTAGGCAGCACAACCCCGAGCGCGGGCAATAGTGTTTCGAGATCATCTACAGGCATGTTGTCGGCATTCAGCTTCAAATTCAACACCGCTGATGACCCGTGCAGATCATACGTGCCGCTCAACTTCGCGCTTGCCTTTCCCACCGACACGTCGCCTTGAGTGAGCTGGCCCACTTCCTTCTGCAAGTCGTAAGTGGTGGCGTATTTCAATGCAATGGCGCTTTGCGCTGGCGTGCCCTTTGGAGAAAGCTTCAGGTGTTCCGCCGTAGCGTCACCCATGCTGCCGGCCTTATTGCCGTCGGATTCAACTGTGCCAGTGAAATTGGCGAGGCCTGAGAATCCCGCCGACGGATCTACGAAACCGGATTTTGCCAGATCCAGCTGGTTCACTGAAATCTTGGCCTGAAATGGGGTCATGGACGCGTCGTTGCGGTTGACTGGACCAGCCGTGCCGTCGAGCTTCACGTTTCCGCCGCCAGGCAAACCTCCCGACAGCGTGAACGGAAATTGCGTGGTGAAGGATAGGTTCGTCACGGTCAGGTCCACATTGCTATACACGTGCGCCTTTGAGAGGGCATTGGTATCGGCCATGGAAATCTGACCGTTACGAATTTTCAACTCACCGACCGAAAAATTCTGCTCCAGCGACTGCTCCGACGAACTCTGCCCCTGCGGCGAGGACGCCGGGGCTGTCGGCGCAGATTTCTGTTCCTCGGGTGTAGGTTTTGTCCCGCCAGATTTTGGCGGAGTCCCCGGCTTTCCAGAGTTTGCTTCCGCAGCGCCATTTTGCGCAGTGTTGCTTCCTATCGTCGAGAAGTTCCACTTGCCTGAAGGCGAGCGCAGCAGCGAAACCTGCGGCCGCGTAAGGGTGATGTCACGAATCTCCAGCGTCTTCGAAAAGATAAGCGGAATCATGTTCACACCGACGTTGAGAGACTCCGCCTTCACGAACGGCGCGTTGCCAAACCCAGGATCATCCGCGATGGTGATGTTGTCAGCGGCCAGACTGCCCGACCAGAGTGACAGGCTCAGGTTGCCGACAGTGACTTTGCGCCCAAGCGCATTCGTCAACTCAGATTCAATGCGCGGCCGGAAATCGTTGACGTTGATTACGAATGGCAGGACCAGAACCAGGACAATAAGGACCGCGATGATGATCGCAATCCATTTCAATGCTCGCTTCATGGCCGTGAACCTCCTCCCAAGCTTGCAGTTGGATGACTCGACTCTGCCTGAAGTGGGCTGGATGCCCACCGAAAGTGTAGCAAAAACCGCTATGTTCAGTTGATCCAGCGTTGCTCACAGGCGATCAGCGCGATGAATTCAGCTTAGCCGACGCCCACGTGTTGTGGCGTAGGAACCACGGCGGCGAGCGCTTGCTCCAAGTCCGCGATCAGATCGTCAGTATTTTCGATCCCGACCGAAAGGCGGATGAGCTGCTCGGTCACTCCCATTTTTTGCCGGTGTTCGGGAGAAATCATTGCATGAGATGTAATGATCGGAATCGAAACCAGCGATTCGACCCCGCCCAGGCTGGTCGCGAGAGTGAATAAATGCAGCGCCTCGCTCAGTTTTTTGGCGTCCTCGCCGCTGCCCTCCACCTCGAAGCTGAGCATGCCGCCTCCGCCCTGCATCTGTTCCATCGCGAGGGCCCGCTGTGGATGGCCTTGCAAGAAAGGATAATTCACCGATCGCACCTTGGAATGGCGCGAGAGAAATTCCGCAATTCGCAGCGCACTCTCATTCTGACGCTCAACGCGAACGGCAAGGGTTTTGATTCCCCGCAGCAGAAGGAAAGCGGCGTGAGGGTCCATCACTCCGCCGAGCGTGATTCGACTCTCGCGGATTTTGCCGATCAGATCGCGCCTTCCTGCAGCAACGCCACAGGTCAGATCGGCATGTCCACCGAGGTACTTGGTGCCAGAATGAAGCACGACGTCGATGCCAAACTCCGCTGGCCGGGTATTGATGGGGGTCGCGAATGTGGTGTCTACCAGGGTAATCAGCTCGCGCTCACGAGCTACCGCAACCGCCTTTTTTAAATCAACCACCCGCAGAGTGGGATTGGTGGGCGTTTCCAGGTACAGCAGCTTGGTATTCGGGCGAATCGCGCGCGCGTACTGATCGTAATCCGTCGTATCCACGAACGTGGTTTCGACGTCCAATTTCGGCAACCACATTGACAGAAATTTCGTAGCGCCGCCGTACAGATCGCGTTGCGCCACGATGTGATCACCGCTTTTCACCAACGCCAGAATGCTGGTGGTGATGGCGTTCATTCCCGAGGCGAACACCAACGCTGAGTCGGTGCCCTCAAGCTCGGCGATCGCGTTCTCCACCGCGGTGTGTGTGGGATTGCCGTAGCGCGTGTAGAACATATCGGTATCTGCCACACGGACTTGCTCCTCCGAATCTACGACCTGAAAAGTGGAGGTCTGATAGATGGGTGGAACAACAGGCGCATTCCGTTTTTCCAAGCCGTCGCCGCCGCGAACGGATTCAGTATCGGGATGAAATCGGTGCCGTTTCATAAAAGCTCCTCGAGGTTTTTCAATGTTAAGCTCCGATCGAATCATCGGCAAGCGGCGGGTCTGTACGCCGCCAACCGTTATAATCGATTGTTTATGGACAAGGGGCTTAAAGGTCGAGTCGCGATCGTTGCCGCTTCCAGTCAGGGCATTGGCCGCGCAACTGCGGAAGGTTTCGCCGCGGAAGGGTGCCGCTTGGCAATGTGTGCGCGGAATGCAGATCCACTCGAAGCTGCGGCGGAGAAGATCCGCAAACAGTCTGGAGTCGAAGTATTCACCACTGCCTTTGACGTGACCAATGCTGGCGCAGTTCACACATTTGTCGATGCTGTGGCAGAGAAATTCGGTAGCGTAGATATTTGCGTTTCCAACGCCGGCGGGCCTCCGGCGAAGGGTTTCATGGCGGCCAGCATCGACGACTGGCGCAAAGCGGTTGACGCCAATTTTCTGAGCACGGTTTATTTCGCGCGCGCGGTGGTCCCGCAGATGCAGCGTAAACGTTGGGGCCGGATAATCACGCTGACTTCCATCAGCGTCAAACAGCCGGTGCCGGACCTCGTCCTCTCCAATGCAGTTCGCGCGGCAGTTGTGGGTCTGGTGAAAAGCTTGTCGAACGAATTCGGCAAGGACGGCATTACGGTGAACAATGTCGCACCGGGATACACTGCGACCGATCGCCTGAAAGAGTTGGCGCGGGCGCGTTCAGCCGCGTCTGGAAAAACTGAAGACGAGATCTTGGCCGCCTGGGCTGGCGACGCGGCATTGAAGCGCGTGGGCGAGCCGAGAGAAGTGGCGGATGCAATTGTGTGGCTTGCGTCCGAGCGCGCATCGTACATTACTGGACAGACGGTTCTGGTTGATGGCGGCGCGTACAAGGGACTTTGATCATGAAAAAAAAGGCAAAGAAGAAGACGAGTTCGTCTCGTGGGCGGAAAACTTTCGCGCTGAAGGGCACAGCGCGAAGAAAGAAGATACAAACACCGCCGCAATTGCAGTATTTGCAATGGGACCAAGTCGAACTAGAAAACATCAATCCGTTATTTCAGCGGCAAATGATTGTCGGGCAGGAAGTTATGCTCGCGCGCGTACTGCTAAAAAAAGGGTGTATCGTCCCCCTGCACAGTCATGTGAACGAGCAACTGACATACATCCTTGGGGGCGCCCTGAAGTTTTGGATTGATGGCCGGGAAATTGTGGTGCGTGCCGGGCAAGTGCTGACCATTCCACCCAACATGCCGCACAAGGCGGAAGCGCTCGAGGACACGGTTGATCTGGACATCTTTCATCCGCCGCGAGCTGACTGGCTCAGCAAGTCCGACAGCTATTTGCGCAAATAAGCAAGATGGCGCTCTCCGCCGGTATTAAGCTCATCGCTGAAACTGTTTCCAGATACGGGAGGGCCGCTATCAGTTGTGCCGTTCGGCTTCTAACCCGATCTTTCGGCACGGCTGAAAGCCGTGCCCTTCCCGGTAACCTTGGCGGCCTTTCTGTAAACTTGAAGCAGCCTCATTTCGCTCATGTCAGAATCGGCAGCAAAGACCGAAAACAGCACCGCGCAACTCCGCTGCATAGGGTGCGGTCAGATTGCGCTGCCCGACCGCTTCCGCTGCGAGCACTGCCGCGACCTGCTGGAGATCATTTTTCCGAGCTGGGAGGACCGAGGTCCCGGTGGCCTGAGCTCTGTTGCGCTGAAAAGGCTGTGGCGTGATCGCCGTGCTTCTCTTGATCCGGCTGACCAGAGCGGGGTTTGGCGATTCCGCGAAATTCTTCCCGAGATCGCCAAGGAACAAATTATCACCATTCGCGAAGGGAACACTCCGCTTTACGAACTACCGCATTGTGCGGCGAGCGCAGGTGTCGGGCAGCTTTATGCCAAACATCAGGGAATGAATCCGACGGGTTCGTTCAAGGACACCGGCATGACCGTTGCGGCCTCGTTTGCGCGCCAGGCGGGATACAAATGGGTGGCCTGCGCTTCCACGGGAAACACTTCAGCGTCTATGGCGGCGTATGCCGCGCGGGGCGGGCTGCATAGCCTGGTGCTGATCCCAGACGGAAAAATTTCCTGGAGCAAGCTTTCGCAGTCACTCGACTACGGCGCCATCACCTGTCAGCTAAAAACCGATTTCGACGGCTGCGTGCGCGTGTTGAACGAAGTCGTTCAGCGAATGCCGGTGTATCTGCTGAATTCGGTGAATCCTTATCGTGTCGAAGGACAGAAGACCGCTGCATTTGAATTGCTGGAACACTTCGGATGGGAACCGCCCGACCACATCATCGTACCTGGAGGCAATCTCGCGAATTCTTCCGCCATCGGCAAGGCTTTACGCGAAATGAAGCAGCTGGGATTCATTTCACGGCTGCCAAAAATTTCTGTAATCCAGGCGGAAGGCGCGAATCCATTAATCCGAACAATTCGGGAAACTGGCGGAGAGAAACTGGTTCCGGTGCATGCGGACACGATGGCCACCGCGATCCGCATCGGCAATCCGGCCTCTTGGAAAAAAGCTTTGCGCGTGATTCGGGAAAGCGAAGGCACCGTGGAGCAGGTGAGCGAAATCGAGATCGCGCTCGCTAAAGCCGAAATCGGGGCCGAGGGCATCGGCTGCGAACCCGCTTCGGCCGTGACTTTGGCGGGACTGAAGAAATTAGTCATGCAAGGCTTTGTTAAACCCAACGAGTCTGTCGTGTTGGTGCTTACAGGGCATGTTTTGAAAGATTCTGAGTACACGCTCAAGTTTCATCGGGGCGATCTTTTCGCAGAGACGCCATTTGAAAAAGAAAGTCACGCGTTGAAGTCGCAGCAACGTGCTCCGCTGTCACTAGAACCGAATGTAGAAGCAGTGATCGAGTTGTTGCGCTCGGCAGAAAAATAGCGTCACTTCGTATCACTTCGTGCAGATCGAAACCGATCACCACGAAGGACACGAAGGTACACGAAGTAGGATCGAATAGACGCCATTTTAGTTCTGAGATTTGTGGTCGGTGTTAAAGGTTCATCTGAGTCTGACGCCGTATTGGAGGTTAGCTCTTCCTTCGTGTGACTTCGTGTCCTTCGTGGTTGATTCACGGCGAGTGGCGCGAAGCGAGACGAAATAAGTTCGAACATGCGCGAATTCAACATCAGCCTTCCGGCGACCTCGGCAAATCTGGGGCCGGCATTTGATGCCGCGGCTCTGGCAATGGACCTGTTCCTCGAGGTTCGCGCAGTGAAAGCAAAAAGATTCTCCATCGTTGCAATGGGCCGGGACTCTGTGATTTGCAGCCGGCTCGATGGCCATCTGATCGTCACAACTTACAGAGAAGTCCTCGCTGCGGAGAGAAAACCTGCACCACCGCTTGCGCTCACCATTCGCAATGATTTTCCGATTGGCAAAGGTTTCGGCTCTTCGGCCGCGGCGCGCCTGGCTGGGATTGCCATGGCCGTCCACTTTGGCCGTTTGAAGTGGAACACCAGTCGCATCATCGCCGAGGCTTCCCAGCGCGAGCACCATCCTGACAATGCCGCTGCTTGCTGGATGGGTGGCGTCACGGTTGCACGCCTGTGCGGCGGCACGGAAGCTCAGGTCGCGCGCTTTGTTCCGAAAGGCAAGTGGCCATTGCTGCTCGCCATCCCCGACGAAGACCTTCCCACAGGAAAAGCCCGGGCCGTGCTTCCGCAGGAATATTCACGCGCCGACACGGTTGCCAATATTCAGAACTCGATGCTGCTACTTGCAGCTTTATTCCAAGGCGATCCCAAGCTGCTGGCTTGTTCGCTCGACGATCGAATCCACCAGCCTTATCGTGCGGAGCTTTGTCCGTTGCTGCCGGCCTTACAGGAATTCCCCGAAAACGAGGGCGTGCTGGGTGCCGCGCTGAGCGGTGCAGGGCCTTCGGTGCTCATGTTCCTTGACCCGAAAGCGCGACTCGAAAAAACAAAGACGAGAGTGGAGAATCGTTTGAGAGATCGCGGACTAAAAGCAGAGTTGCTGGTTACGTCAATCGCGAAACGGGGTGGGGAAGCTTCGTTTCTGCGAAGATCGCGCTGAGTTTATCCGGCCCGCCGGGCATCAACCAAAACTTCATCTAAAGCATTAAGAAGCTGCCGCGCGCGCTTTGAGGAATCAGAGCTTCCGCCCTCAGACTTTCGCTTGAGCAAATGGTATTCGTCCGCGATATTCAGGGCCGCGAGGACGGCGAGACGGGCGCTGTCAACTGTGTGGGTCTGCTCCGCCACAGCACGCATTTTGGAATCGACATATTCCGCAAGCTTGAGGATGTACTCCGGATCAGTGCCGCGAAGATTGTAACCCTGGTCAAAAATTTCGACCCGAACGCTGCTGCCGTTCACATTGGAAACCGGTGGCTGTTTTGTCGCAGTTGCCATAGTTTGCTCCATCGCTAGACTCAGCTTGCGGCGGGCTCTTCCACCATGCGATCAATCTGGGCCAGCATCTTCTCTACCCGGGAACGAACTTCCTCACGCTCTTTGCGGATAGCGACCATCTCGCGGCGCAAAGTTTCCAATTCCTCTTCGCGCTCCTCAAGCTGCTCGCGCAGACGCTTTACGTCCCGCTCCGCAATGGCACGTGCTTCCCGCGCTGACTTGTACAGCTCAATAGTGCGATAAACCTTCTCTTCAAGTGCCTGAAAATCTTCTGCCGGAACCTGCGTGGATACCTCTTCGATGCTTCTTAAGCTCATGATTGCCGTGTCCTGGAGAGAAAAGTTGAAGTCTTGAGCGCAGTATACTCCAGAAGGCCTGTTGGAAATCGGAAAGAAAGTGA
>Ga0209580_10001448_pt1 | contig 10964 bp, 6 predicted proteins | sample Coa_R1_5_FD_187153 | JGI IMG/M metagenome (GOLD analysis project Ga0209580, IMG submission 187153) | Surface soil microbial communities from Centralia Pennsylvania, which are recovering from an underground coalmine fire - Coalmine... | ecosystem: Environmental > Terrestrial > Soil > Unclassified...
CAATCGCGATCCCGAGGGCATCGACCGGCTCAAGGGACGACTCTACCGCGTGCGCTACAATGACACGCCGCGCCGCTGGGGCTTCGACCTTTCGAAGTCGAGCGACGAAGCGCTGGTCGCGTCACTCTCGAGTCCGAACATCTACGATCGCGACATCGCCCAGCGCTTGCTAGTCGAACGGAACACGTCAGAGTCGCGTCTCAGGCTCCAAAAGCTCGTCCTCGACGATACAGCCCCACACAAGGCCAGGATGCACGCGCTCTGGACGCTTGTAAGCCTGGCTCCACTCGATTTCGCCTTTCACCTGCGATTGCTCAGCCACACCGATTCCACGTTCCGAGCCTGGGGCGTGCGCGCGGCCGGGAACATGCACAAAGTTGAGAGCGACATCCGCGAACAAGTCGTCTCGCTGGCCCACGACTCATCGCCTGACGTTCTCCTGCAAGTGGCGATCGCGGCTCGGAAGCTCGAAGGCGTCGACCCGATCCTTGTTCTTGTGGAGGTGCTCTCCAATGCCGGCGGAGACAAGCTGATCCCCCACATTGTCTGGCAGAATCTGCATCCATTACTCGAAGACCGGAGCGATCGGTTCCTCCAGGTCGTCGAACATGTCGATTGGAAGCGTGCACCAGGCATGGTCGCGATCATGCCGCGCGTCGTTGACCGCCTGCTCGGGCGCCGCAATCCCGACCCGGCCCCAATCGTTGCAGTGCTGGAGATGCTGACCGAGGGCCGAAACGCTGATGCCGGTGTGGCCCGCGAGATCTTGGGCCTCCTGGCCACGAAAGTTCAGAGCGGCGAGATTGCCGGAACGCGGCTCAAATCTTTGCGAGATCAACTGGAACCGTTACTGCACACGCTTCAGTCAGGCAACCCTGCCAACCCGATCTCTCTCGACGCCGCCCTTCTGACAGCATCCTGGAAAGATCCCGCAGGCCTCGATTCCGCGCGGCGCGTCTTCAATTCGACGCGCGTGCCGGAGCCCAAGCGCGTGCAGGCCGCCGAAGCGCTTCTTGCCGTTGGCGACAGCGCTGTGCTCGAAGCCGTGGGCCGGGCTCTGGCAGACCCGCGGAGCGGCTCGGCCGACTTCCGCGGGAAGCTACTCGCCGCCCTCGGCCGACGAGACGACCCGGGAGTCGCCGCTGTGGTCCTCGCCGCATTCCCGAAGCTGGAGCCAGATCTCCAGCCGAAAGCGGTCGAGCTCTTGACCCAGCGCGCGGGGTGGAGCCGCTCCTTGCTTCAGGCTATCGGAAAGAAAACCGTCCCGGCGACAGCGCTGAACCTCAATCAGGTCAGAAGGCTTCTGAAAAGTAAGGACGCCGAACTGGTAAAGCAGGTGCGCGACCAGTGGGGAACGGTCCGCGAGGAGCGCAGCCCCCAGCGTGAGCATGTGATCGATGAAATGCGGAGCTTGCTCAACAAAACGCCAGGCGACCCATTCGCGGGCCAGCAGGTGTTCAAGAAGGTCTGCGGCCAGTGCCACAAGATCCATGGCGAAGGGCAGGACGTCGGACCCGAAATCACGAGCATTGGTCGCACCGACTTCGAGCAATTACTCTCGAACGTGTTCGACCCGAGCCTCGTCATTGGCTCAGCCTATCAAGCCACGATCGCCGCCACGCGCGATGGACGTGTCTTGACCGGCCTTCTGGTTGAAGACAGCCCCGAGCGCGTTGTCTTGAAGACGCAAGGCGGCAAGCTCGAGACGATTCTCCGCGGCGACGTCGAGGAACTGAAGCTGACTCCGCTTTCCCTGATGCCCGAAGACCTTGAGAAGCAGCTCACCGCGCAGGAGATCGCCGACCTCTTCAGTTTCTTGACCCTCGACAAACCCCCGTCGGACCCCTCTGCAAAACGCTTGCCGGGTGCCCCTGCGATCGAGCTGCGCTCTGCCACGAGCCGACGATGACAAGCTTCCAGCTCAGTGTTGACCAGCAGGCCCAGTTTCACGAGGATGGATTCCTCATCGTCCGAGACCTGTTCGATGCCGAGGAGATGGGCCTCCTACGCACGATCGCGCGAGCCGATCAAGAGCTCGACAAACAAGCAGCAAGCCGCCGCGACGGCCAGGGCGGCGTCGTGCGTTTGTCGCTCCGCAACGATCTGCCCGATGACATCTACAGCGCTTGCGTGCGCAGCAGGCGCATCGTGGACGCAATGGAGAGAATTCTCGGCGGCGAGGTCTACCACTATCACCACAAGATGATCCTCAAGGAGCCGTACGTGGGCGGCGCCTGGGAGTGGCACCAAGATTATGGTTACTGGTACCACACCGGCTGCCTGTTTCCGTACATGGCAAGTTGCATGATCGCCGTCGACAAGGCGACGAAGGAGAACGCCTGCCTGCAAGTGCTGCGCGGCTCGCACCACCTGGGCCGGCTCGACCACGGCCCGATCGGCGACCAGACCGGCGCCGACCTCGAGCACGTGCAAGCAGCGCTCGATCGGCTCGAGCGCGTGCACTGCGAGCTCGACCCGGGCTCTGCCGTCTTCTTCCACTGCAACCTGCTGCACCGGTCTGACCAGAACCGCGGCCCGAACCCGCGCTGGGCGCTCATCTGCTGCTACAACGCCGCGCGGAACAATCCGTACAAGGAGTCGCGCCACCCGCGCTACGGCCTCCTCGAAAAATGGCCCGACGAGCGCATCAAGGAGACCGGCCTGCGCCAGTTGGCGGCGCTCGAGAGGGAATGAGTCCGATACGCAAGAGCGTGGCCTCCGAGGGGTGCGATTATCATTTGGCAGGAGTTCCAGGCTCTGTCATCGGCCCGACATAAGGATACCGGTCCCAGCGATCGTCGTCTCCACGAGCGCGGGGGTCTCCCGTCTCGGTCATCCAGCGCTCCAACTCCGCTCTGAGATGGTACCTCACGGGCACATAATCATCACGCTCGCCAACATTGCTGATCTGATCAGGATCCTTGAACAAATCGTAGAGCTCCTCGGCGGGACGTTTGGCGAATGCGCGCTCGAAGAATCGCTTGTAAGCCGGCTCGTCGCGATGGTCGAGTATCCAATCTTTGGAAGGCGAGCCGTCAACGTCGCCGAAGGGCCCCACGGCCTTGTACATCTCCGGGTCACCGGCAGGCCAGCGGTCAGGCTTCAAGTTCCGGATATAGAGGAACTGTGCAGTGCGGATGGCCCGGCAGGGATAGCTCAGATCGCCCATGCGTACGTTCGCGTGCCGTTCGCGTTCGAGGAACACGCGGTCGCGCGCTTCGCCTGACTCGCCGACGAGAAGAGACAAGAGGCTCCGTCCCGTCATCTCAGGCGCTGGCTTCAGCGCTGCAGCTTCGAGAAAAGTGGGTGCGAAGTCGGCGTGGCTCACGAAGTCACTAGCGCGCCTGCCGCCTTTGATCCGGGCCGGCCAGCGGATCGCGAGCGGCATGCGTGTACCCGCGTCGTACAGGTTCGCCTTCGCGCGCGGGAACGGCATGCCGTTGTCGCTCGTGATCACGACGATCGTGTTCTCCGTACGGCCCGAGCTCTCGATTTGCTCGAGGATCTTCCCGACATCGCGATCGAAGCGCTCGACCTCGAAATAGTAATCAAGGATGTCGCCGCGGATTTCGGGCGTATCGGGCAAGTAAGGTGGAACGACGACCTCCTCGAGCTTCATCCCCGACTTAAGCCCGGCGCCCTTCTCATAAGGTCGATGCGGGTCCTGGCTGCCGAACCAGAAGCAGAAGGGCTTATCCTCGGGCACCGCCCTGAGGAACTGCGCGAAGCTTTCAAACGCCGGCCCTGCCGGGTTGCGGGTCCGCCCGCTGCCCACGAGCGTGCCCGGCCCCCATCCCTTGCCCTGCAGTCCGACGACGTAACCGGCCGCTTCGAGCACGTCGGGATAGCACGCAAACTTCTGAGGCAAAATGCTCCAGAGGTTCCCGCTATTCTCCAGCCGGTGGATCGCCTGACCGGTGAGGATCGCGCCCCGCGACGGCGTGCACGACGGCGATGCGCAGAACGAACGCGTGAACAAAACACCCTCGGCGGCCACCCGGTCGAAAATGGGCGTCTTGACGACCCGGTCTCCATAGACTCCAGCATGCGGCCACGACCAGTCGTCCGCGCAGGCGAAAAGGATGTTCGGCCGCGGGTCGGCCGCGAGCACGTTACACGATGTGAGCGCAACGACGCATGCGCCCAGGAGCGTTGCGAACTGGCCGCGCAGGTTTGTAATCGGAAGGGACTGTGCCATGATGATCTCGGCGTGGGCTGCGATCGTCGAAACGAGAGAATTTTGTACGCTGGCCGGGTTCACGACCCGATCGCATCAGTCTTTCATACCGAGCCGCGGGCGGCAAGTTGCACGTGTCACGGTCGTAGAGCCCGGCGAGGAGTTGTATCGATGACGAAGAAAGGCAGCGGGAAGATCGTGGTGATTACGGGAGTCACGCGCGGGCTCGGCCGTGCAATGACCCGAAAGTTCGCAGCGCTCGGGCATCACGTGCTCGGCTGCGGCCGCTCGCGCGAAGAGATCGAGGGGCTGCGTAGAGCTTCGGGTTCTGGGGACGATTTCGCCGTGGTCGACGTGGCGCGCGCCGCGCAGGTAAACCTGTGGGCGGATCGACTATTGGCTGAGTACGGAGCACCTGACTTGCTCGTGAACAACGCCGCTGTCATCAACACAAACGCGCCACTCTGGGAGGTGCCGGGCGCGGAATTCGACCACGTCATCGACGTGAACGTCAAAGGTGTGGTTAATGTCGTGCGGGCTTTTGTGCCGGCGATGATCACGCGCGGGTCAGGCGTGATCGTCAACTTCAGCTCGTATTGGGGCCGGTCGGTCGCGCCCGAGGTTGCCCCGTACTGCGCGACCAAGTGGGCCATCGAAGGGCTCACGAGGGCCCTGGCTCAAGAGCTTCCCAAGGGAATGGCGGCCGTGCCTTTCAACCCGGGAATCATCGACACCGAGATGCTTCAAACCTGCTTCGGCGACTCCGCCGCGGGTTACTCCAAGCCCGAGCCGTGGGCCGAGACGACCGTGCCGTTCTTGCTCCAGCTCGATGCCAAGGACAACGGCAAGGCGCTCACGGCTCCGGGGCAATAGAAGATCGCGGGTGCACAACGGAGTTTCCATGTTCCACTGACCGTGCTCAACTCTTGCGTTCGCCCGTGTGATCCAGTACACCGGCCTCGGTGAGCTCTTCCGAGACGAAGTTGGCAGATTCCTGCCGGGAGCAACACAGTGTCCAAGCGAACTCTATCTTCGCCAGACGGCTCGCCGCTAGAGACTTCGGAGCTGTCGCGTCGCGATTTTCTCAGCACAGGCGCGGGCATGATCGCTCTGCCTCTGGTCGAAAGCTGTTGCGCTTCGACCGCGTTCGCAAAGCAGGGGACACACCACATTCCCCAGGATAAGAATCTGTCCAAAGAATGGGTTGAGTCCCTTTTTGCGAAGGGAGAGAGCAAGCACTATCGCGGAGACGAGCTGAGCTGCATAGGCATGCCGATCGGGGGCCTCTGCGCGGGCCAGATGTATCTCCGAGGCGATGGCACCCTGGCCGGCTGGGAGATATTCAACCACGAGCGCAATAGCGGATTCGGCGACACGTGCTATCGCACATACACGCCTCCAGCACCAGTGTCAGAACGGTTCGAGATCAGAGTGATCGAGGCTGGAAAGTCGCGCGGTCCTTTCGTGCTGGACAAGGAGCGGTTCCCCGATGTCGAGTTCGTGGGCGAGTACCCGATTGGCAGAGTTCGCTACGGACAGCCGCGCGGGGACAAGTTGCCAGTGGAGATCTCGCTCGAAGCCTTCAGCCCGTTCATCCCGCTGAACGCGCGCGACTCGGCGATTCCGGGCACGATCCTGCGGTTCCAGCTTCGGAACGAATCCGAAGCACCCGTGGAAGCCGAGCTGCTCGGTGCTCTGGCGAACGTCGTTTGCACCCACCAGGCGGGGAAGATTCGCGGTTTTGCTCGCAATGCGATCGTGAAGTCGCCGGGTATGACCACGCTCTTCTTTGATGCGGAGGAGACGGCCGAGCCGCTTGCCGAATATCATCCTCCCGAGGTCTTCGCCGACTTCGAGTCGGACACATACGGAGCCTGGAAAGCTACAGGCGACGCGTTCGGCGCCAGGCCTGCCACCGGCACTCTGCCCAACCAGCAGCTTGTCACGGGCTTCAGTGGTCGCCGGCTCGTCAATTCCTTTCGCGAGGGAGACAAGACGACAGGATCGCTCATCTCTCCCGAGTTCACGGTCAAACGGCCCTACATCAACTTCCGAATCGGTGGTGGCAACCAACCGGGTCAGGCGTGCATCAACCTGCGAGTCGACGGCAAGGTCGCGCGTACGGCCACGGGCAAGAACGTCGAGAAGCTCGAGTGGGATTTCTGGGGAGTGAGTGAGTTTCAGGGTAAATCCGCGGTGATCGAGATCGTCGACCAGGCGACAGAGGCCTGGGGGCACATCAACATCGACGACATCACCTTCGCCGACGCGCCTCCGCCAGGCACGAAGACCCGTCTAAAGGACCAGGTCGATTTCGGCACGATGGCTCTCACTGTGCTCGATGAGAGTGCGCAAGCGTCGACCGACGAATCCAAGCCCGCGGAAAGACATGATGCTCGGGCTGGCAAGCTCGAGCCAACGCGATTCCCACTCGGGCAGGCGCGGGCGGGCGCGCTCGAGAGCCGCGTCAAGCTCCAACCTGGCGAGTCGAAGGAGGTCGTCTTCCTTTTGACGTGGCACTTCGCCGCGGGCGAGCATGGCCAGGCCTACGCCGAGTGGTTCAAAGATGCGCTTGAGGTTGCTAAATACCTGAAAGAGCAGCTTGGCCGCCTTACCCAGTTGACCAAGCTCTTTCACGACACTTACTACGACAGCACGCTCCCGCACTGGCTGCTCGACCGCATCATGATGCCGGTCGCGAACCTCGCGACCAATACGTGCCAGTGGTGGCGAAACGGCCGGTTCTGGGCCTGGGAGGGGGTCGGCTGCTGCCATGGCACCTGCTCACATGTCTGGAACTATGCACAGGCGCTCGCACGTCTCCTCCCCGAGCTTGAGCGAAGTGCGCGGACCATGCAGGACCTTGGACCCGCGCTCGACCCAAAGACCGGCCGAGTGGCTTTCCGCGGCGAGGGGCCTGGCTTCGAGTACGCTGCCGACGGCCAGTGCGGCACCGTCCTGAAATGCTTCCGCGAACACTTGATGTCAAAAGACGACCGATTCCTCAAGGAACACTGGCCGCGGATCAAGAAGGTGATGGAGTACTCGATCGCGCGCGACGGGAACGCCGACGGAGTCATCGAGGACCGTCAGCACAACACCTACGACATCGACTTTGTCGGCCCGAACACGTTCGTGGGCGCTCTCTACCTGGCGGCTCTCGAAGCTGCCACGCGGATGGCTGAAATCGTGCACGATCTGCCTTTCTCAGAGCGCTGTCGGGCGATCGCGAACAAGGGGAGGCAGTGGACCCTCGATCATCTCTGGAACGGTGAATACTTCGAGCAGTTGATACCCCCTGGGGCCGACACGAAGTTCCAGTATGGACGCGGCTGTCTGGCCGACCAACTCTTCGGACAAAACTGGGCTAACCAGGTCGACCTCGGCTATGTGTACCCTCCCGAGCGCATCCGCACGGCTCTCAAGTCGATCTATCGCTATAACTGGGCTCCCGACGTATCAGCACAGAACCATGCCTATCCCCCGCAGCGCTGGTTTGCCCGGCCGGGCGAAGCGGGGTTGTTCACGTGCACCTGGCCCAAGGGCGAGCGCATGCAGGAGCCCGTCCTGTATCGCGACGAGATCTGGACAGGCATCGAATATCAGGTTGCAGCGCACCTGATCTACGAAGGAATGGTCCGCGAAGGATTGAGCATCATCCGGGGCGTGCACGACCGGTACGACGGCCGCCGCCATAACCCCTGGAACGAGGTGGAGTGCGGCGATCATTACGCACGATCACTGGCGAGCTGGGGCTGCCTGCTCGCCCTCTCGGGCTTCCTCTACGATGGGCCTGCCGGCCGGCTTGGCTTTGCACCGCGCTTGCAGGCTGATGATTTCCAGGCGTTCTTCACGGCCGCAGAAGGGTGGGGCAGCCTTCATCAGCACAGAAAACCACAGGTGCAACAGAACAGCATCGCCGTCAAGCACGGAAGCGTTGCATTGAGGGAGCTGTTGTTCGAGGTGCCCGATGGGTTGAAAGCCAATCACGTCACCGCGCTTCTTGGCGATCGAGAATTTCCATGCCGAGCGCTCCAGCAAGGGCCGCGAGTGATCGTGTCGCTGGTTGAGCCGGTGACAGTCAACGCGGGTCTGACACTGACCGTTGCGCTCCCACTCGAGAGAGCGTAGTGAGATAGGGCACGCTATTGCGCGCATTGTCAGAAGCCACACAATAGCATCCCCTACGCGGCTCGCACCCGAGTTCGGGGGCCATGAACTGCCAGTCGGTCAGTTGCCCGCGGTGTCCAACCCTGAAGAACCCACTGCCGATTCCGCCGATCGGTTTCGCGATCTCGCGCAGGTGGGCAGCGTCGTAACGGCTGAGGACGGCCCAGTTTTCTATGGACATCGAGTCGTTGTGAGGATAAGGTCCCGAGTTCCCTGAGGTCCCACTCGATGGAGTTTCAGGATCGCCGGTGATTGTAAGTGCCATATGACATACCGCGTTTGAGGCCTTCGTCGAAGAGGGCCATCGCGTCCCTTGACCTCATAGGATTGCGTGCCGGAGCTCGTCGCCCAAACGTCGACGGAGGGCGTGCATTCTGTGTGCATTTCGCCTTAAGTCATTTGAGAAGTCCAGATTGCGATCTCTGGTCGGAAAACCCTACGGATCTTACCAGGCTGAACTTTCGACCTTGGAATTCCGATAATACTTTGACACTTTCCAGGTTGCGTTGCGCCCAAGACGGATCTTCGGAAGAGGACGGAATGGAACCCAATCCACGTTTCTGGGCCGGGAAGCGGATTTGCGTCACCGGCGGAACTGGGATGCTTGGCTATCAGATCGTGCAGCAGCTTTTGCGGCTGGGTGTCCATGTACGCATCCTTGCTTTGCCTCCCGCGATGTCGCATCCGATTCACGGACACAGGACTGTCGCGAAGATCTTCGGCGACGTGCGCGATCCCGAAGTGGTTCGAACCGCAACCGCCGATTGCTCGGTGGTTTTCCATACAGCGGGAGTCGTGAACGTCTGGCGGTCGAATCCGGGATACATGCAAAGCGTCCACGTCGACGGGACACGCAACGTACTCGAGATGGCGGAGCGCGGCGCCCGGATTGTTCACACGTCGAGCATCGTGACGATCGGCGCCTCGCGGAAGCCGGTCCCGCTTGACGAGAACAGCACGTTCGACCTGCACCATCTCAAAGTCGATTACGTCCACGCCAAGCGCGCCTCGGAGCAGGTGGCGCTCGAGGCTGCCGCGCGGGGTCAAGATGTGGTGGTGACCAATCCCGGATACCTCGTGGGCCCCGAAGATCACGGCCGCTCGGTGATGGGCCGATTCTGCGTGCGATTCTGGAAAGGGCGCATTTTGCTGACTCCGCCCGGCGGCTTCAGCCTTGTCGACGTGCGCGACGTGGCCCGTGGGCACCTGCTCGCCGCCGAGCATGGGCAGGCTCGGCGCAAGTATGTGCTGGCCGGTGAAAATCAGTCGTTCCGCGAGTTTCTCACGCTGCTCTCCGAGGGCGCCGGAATGAGTCCGCGGCTCCTTCCGCACGTCCCCTGGTGGACTCTCAGGGCACTGGCGAGCCTCTCTGAGTGCCGCGCCCATCTCACTCGCAAGGAGCCTTATCCGTCATTCCAGCATGTCTGGATGAACCGCTACTACTGGTACTACCGCTCCGAGCGGGCCGAGCACGAGCTGGGCTACCGTTTCCGCCCCCTCGCGGTAACGATCGAAGACACGTATCGTTGGTACGTCTCCTGCGGCGCTCTCGGCCTGCGCGGTCTGAACCGATGGTTGATGCGACCGTCGCAGGTGCTCGAAAAAGCGGCTTGAAGCGCCTGCGCACCAGCGCCGAAGCGCTTGCTCTTAAAACTTCGCCTCGCGGGCCCTATCCGCCACGGCGACGGCAGGTCCGGACCAAGAGCGGGGAGGATCGGTGCAAGTGCCGGCTGCCTCGCCGAGTATTCAAGTACCGTGCAGTGAAGGCACGTCCTGTCCGAGTTCTTGAGATGGTGCTGGCAGTGAATTGCGCTGGAACTGAGCGCGCACTTGCTCGACCCATTCCGGCGGCGGTGAGCCATAGGGTCGGAATTTCTCGAGGCGCCCTTGCTCTTCGCTGAAGTAGAGTGCCCGGTAGGCGCCGAGCTTGTTGGCCATCGGTGAGTCGATCAGGTTGCTCGAGTCGTTCGAGCTCATCTGGAACAGCACTCGCATCTCGAACTCGCGCATACCCTGGCGGTCGAGCGTACGGTTCAGGTTGTTGAGCGTATCGCACCAGACCAGCGTGTGAACCCCGACGACGGGCCCCTCGCGCAAGATACTGGCGAACTGTTTAGCCGGATTCGGTTTCTCGTCTTCGCCCGAGCGCGAGAAGGAGAAGTCGTCTTCGGCCTTGCGCAGCTCGCGGAAGCGTTGCAGGTCGTGGACGAGCAGGTAGATAGCGTTCGACTCCGACCCAACCTCGGCCTGTCTGCGCTCCACCTCAGTCGCTATCTCGTTGATGACGGCGGGCAATTCGCGCCACCCGACCGACTGAACGGGATGAGGCAAGACCTCGACCAGCCGGGCCAGGAACCCCGACCGAGGAGAATCGACCGGGGTTCCGTCGAAGATGTAGAAGCGAGCTGGAGGCGGTTCACTGGGCACGCTCTGCAATGGGTAATGCGCTGCCAGGCTGACGAGGGCCGTACTCATGATTCCGAGCGCGGCTTCGTCCTGCTGGCCGAGGATCAAGAGGTTGCTGCCGCTCTGCGGGCGAAACACGGCGGACGTTGGGTCCTTGATCGCGATGGCCTCACCCAGCCAGGCCTGCGCAGCTCTGGGCGTAGACGGCCAG
>Ga0209580_10001450_pt1 | contig 10948 bp, 10 predicted proteins | sample Coa_R1_5_FD_187153 | JGI IMG/M metagenome (GOLD analysis project Ga0209580, IMG submission 187153) | Surface soil microbial communities from Centralia Pennsylvania, which are recovering from an underground coalmine fire - Coalmine... | ecosystem: Environmental > Terrestrial > Soil >...
CCACCTCCGGCCAAGCCCGATTTCGCGGAGGTCTCAGCGTGCTCGACTTTGTAAAGCTCGTAACCGTGCAGGAAGTCTCTCCAACGGGATTGCGCAAACTCTCGAGAACTATAAAGTCTCTCGCCGAGACCGAGGGCCTGCTGGCGCATGCGGAATCCGTTCGCGTGAGGTGCAACCATGCTTAGCCCGCGAGCGGCAATTCGATCCGTACCCGCGTACCATCCTCCACTCGCGGGGCGGGAAGGTCTTCGTCTCGATTTCAACGAAAACACGGTCGGCTGCTCACCGCGCGTTCTTGCGTGCCTGCGCACCTTCACTGGTGAGGGTCTGGCGCGCTATCCCGAGCGCGAACCTGTGGAGCGCAAGCTTGCTGAATTCTTAGGAGTGAGCCCTTCCGAATTGCTGTTGACCAATGGTGTGGACGAAGCCATTCACCTGCTATGCCAGACGTATCTCGCGGTCGGCGACGAAGCGTTGATTATCCAGCCGACCTACTCCATGTATCGGATTTACATGACGGCAGCGGGGGCGAATGTGTTGAGCGTTTCCTCCGGGCCTGATTTTGTGTTTCCGGTCAAAGGCCTCTTGGCGAGCGTTTCACCTCGTACGCGTCTGGTCGCCATCGCCAATCCGAATAATCCGACTGGAACCGTTGCCGCACAACAAGACTTGGTCTGGATCGCACAGGCGGCGCCTGCGGCGGCGTTGCTCGTCGACGAGGCCTACTTCGAGTTCTACGGCGAAAGCCTCCTTCCCATTCGCGGCGAGTATCCCAATCTTTTCGTCGCGCGCACCTTCTCCAAGGCCTACGGGATGGCCGGGTTACGCGTTGGTGTGCTGGTTGGCGACGCCGAGCAGATGGCGACCGTCCGCCGCGTCGCCTCCCCTTACAACGTGAATGCCGTGGCCCTTGCCTGCTTGCCCGAGGCGCTCGCTGACCAGGATTACGTCCGGGAATATGTCTCTGAGGTGTGCGAGTCCCGCAGGCGGCTGGAACAAGCGCTCCAGGAATGCTGCATTCGATTCTGGCCGAGCCAGGCGAACTTCGTTCTGCTGCGCGTAGGTTCTACGCATGTCCTCTCTTCGGCCTTTGTCGAGTGCATGCGGCAGCGCGGAATTCTGGTTCGCGACCGCTCCCGCGATCCCGGTTGCGAAGGGTGTGTGCGCATCACAGTCGGATCTCGCGAACACACGGACCGTTTGCTTGTTGCATTGCACGAAACCGTCGAGGAACTTGGCCTCACTCAGGGAGCAACCCGCGCATGAGAAAGGGCAGCATCACTCGCATCAGCAAAGAGACGCAGATTCAGGCCTCTCTAGCTATTGACGGCAAGGGACGCTACCAGATTTCCACCGGCATCCGGTTCTTCGATCACATGCTGGAACTGTTCGCGCATCATGGTGGATTTGATCTCAAGCTCAAAGCGCGTGGCGATCTCGATGTCGACCAGCATCACACGGTAGAAGACGTCGGCATCGTTTTAGGCCAGGCATTCGATAAAGCGCTGGGCAGCAAGCGCGGCATCCTCCGCGCGGGGTATTTCCTGATGCCGATGGATGAAACCATGGGGATGGCGGCTGTTGACTTCTGCGGACGGACCGCCGCCGTCGTCGACCTGAAAATGCGAACTCGGCTGGTCGGCGATCTCCAGTCGGAACTGGTCTACGATTTCTTCGAAGGTTTTGCGCGTGGCGCACGCGCCAATGTCCACGTTCGGGTGCTCTATGGCCGATCAAGCCATCACAAAATCGAGGCGCTCTTCAAAGCCTTTGCCCGAGCTTTGCGGGCGGCGTGCTGGCGCGATCGACGCATGGCTCGACTTCTACCTAGCACCAAAGGAGTCCTGTAATGATTGCCATCGTCGATTATGGCGCCGGGAATCTGGTTTCGGTGAAAAAAGCTCTGGACTGGCTCGGTGAGGAATCTGCAATCACGTCTGATCCGGCTCGGGTCTCAGACGCCGCGAAGGTTGTCCTGCCTGGCGTCGGGCACTTTGCGTCCACCTCCGCACTTCGGAGTTCGGGATTGCAAGACGCCATCTCGCATGTAATCGAACGAGGTGTTCCATTCCTCGGCATTTGCGTCGGCATGCAGTGGATGTTCCAACGGAGTCAGGAATCCGCGGAGACGCCGGGGCTGGCACTTTTTCAAGGCGAATGCGAGCGCTTTCCCGCCAATGTCAAATCGCCACACGTGGGTTGGAACAGTCTCCGCCTGTCTCAATCATCGAGACTGCTCTGCGGCGTCGGCGAGTCACCATTCGTCTACTTTACCCATTCTTTTCGCGCGCCAATTATCGAGACCACCACGGCTTGTTGTGACTACGGGGGCAGCTTTTCCGCTGCAGTAGAACGGGACAATCTTTTCGGCGTGCAGTTTCATCCCGAGAAATCCGGAGAAGTAGGGCTGCAACTGCTGCGCAACTTCTGTGAACTCTGAACATGTTGACTAAACGCATCATCGCTTGCCTCGACGTGGACAATGGCCGCGTGGTCAAAGGCGTGCAGTTCGAAAATCTGCGCGACGCAGGTGATCCGGCTGAACTGGCGAAGGCGCACAGCGAGTCTGGAGCCGACGAAATCGTTCTGCTCGACATTTCCGCGGCGCACCAGCGGCGCGCTACTCTTCTCGATACTGTGCGCCGGGCCGCGGCCAAACTTTTTATTCCATTCACAGTCGGCGGAGGGATTCGTACTCTGGAGGATGCTGCGGCGGTCTTTTCGGCCGGAGCCGACAAGATCAGCATTAACTCTGCCGCCCTCGCCAACCCCGGTCTCATCCCCAGCATCGCTGAGCGTTTTGGTTCCCAGGCAGTTGTTGTGGCTATCGATGCGAAGCGAATCGGCAAGGGAAGCTGGGAGGCGTTTACCCACGGCGGCCGCACACCATCGGGGCGCGATGCCCTGGAATGGGCGCGAGACGCGGAGTCGCGAGGCGCAGGAGAAATCCTGCTGACCTCGATGGATCGTGACGGCACGGCTGCCGGCTTCGATTGCGAGCTGACCAAAACCATCGCCGATTCGGTGCGCATCCCGGTGATTGCTTCTGGCGGTGCTGGCGGTGCACAGCATTTTGTCGAAGTATTCCACGAAGGCCATGCCGACGCCGCTCTCGCCGCCTCAATCTTTCACTACGGTTTCACGCGGTTGTTGGATCTGAAGAAGGAACTTGGTGCGCAGGGAATCCCGGTGAGGTGGCCGTGCTGATTCCGTCAATCGATTTGATGGGTGGCAAGGTCGTTCAACTCGTGCAAGGGCGTCGCAAGGCGCTCGAGTTCGATAATGTTCAGGAGTGGAGCGATCGTTTCTCGAAGTATCCACTGGTGCAAGTCATCGATCTGGATGCAGCCATGGGCCGCGGCCACAATCGCGAACTCGTGCGTAACCTGGCGCGCCAGCTGCCGTGTCAGATTGGAGGTGGAATCCGCTCGATCGACAGTGGCGAGGCAATGCTCAAGCTGGGCGCGAAACGCGTGATCTTCGGCTCAGCCCTGATCTCTGATGGCAAGATCAATGAAGCCTTCGCTCGCCGGGCTGCCGTTCAGCTCGGCGAAGACAAGCTGGTCTTCGCGGCCGATTGCAAAGGCGGGCGGGTCGCCATAAAGGGCTGGCAGGAAGCTACCGAAATCAGGGCGATCGACATGATGCGCGCCCTTGAGCCGCATTGCAGTGCCTACCTCTACACCCATATCGACACCGAGGGTCTGCTGCAAGGGATTCCGCCAGAGGTCGTGCGGGAGTTGCGCGGCGCTACCTCTCGGCAATTGATCGCGGCTGGAGGCATCCGCAGCCAGGAGGAAGTCGATGCACTCGACGCGATCGGCGTCGATGCCGTGGTTGGAATGGCAATCTATCGCGGATTAATGCCGGCCTAAATCGCCGCTCATTCCCGAAGTTATCCGACCATGCGAGTCTGTGTCCCGAAAGCTTTCTGCACAAGCGTATATCGGGCCGCCCCGATCAGCCCGCAATCATCGTTCAGAATAATTTTGACTGGCATGTCCTTCAGCAGAGCTTCCATGCGACCCTTGTCGAGAAATGCTTCCATAAACGTGGTGCCCTTCATCTTGCTTACCAGCTTCGCCGCGATGATTCCTCCGATAAAGATGCCGCCCCCCGTCATGTAACGCAGTGCGCAGTTTCCAGTTTCCGCGCCAAAGATGCTGACGAACAGGGCAAGGGTTTGTTCGCAGATGGCAGCCTTGCCTTCCAAGCCAAGCTGCGAAATCACAGGCGACGGATCATGTGCGGCATGCAGTTGATCCCGCAGCCATTCCGGTTCCTCTGCCTTTCGAGTGTCTCGCAAGAATTCGTAGATGTTCCGGATTCCAGGCCCAGACAAAATCCGCTCACAACTGACGCGCCCGTATTTCTTTTGAAGGTATGCCCGCAATTCCGTCTGCAGATCATTGGTGGGGGCGAAATCCGCGTGGCCGCCTTCGCAGGCAAAGGGATGATGCCGGAATCCGTCCCAATACAGGCCTGCCACGCCAAGACCAGTGCGCGCCGATATCACGGCGCGATTGCCCTCCGCATCTTCAGAGCCTTCGCTGATGGCGACAAAATCTTTCGATTCCAGCGCATCGATTCCGTACGCGTAGGCCTCCAGATCATTCAGCAATCCAACCGAGTTGAGCTTGAGTTGCTTGGCCAGTTCCCGCGAATCAATCGTCCACGGCAGGTTCGAAATCTTGCTCCGCCCCGCTCGCACTGGACCAGCAACCCCAAAGCAAGCGCTGTGCACGGCGATACCTTCGCCCCGGATGAACAGCGGCAGAATATCGGCTAATCCACCGTACTCTTGGCTGGCATAGGTTTTCTGAACTACGCAATCCAACCGCGTGCCTTCGGCTTGGTATGCGGCCAGCCGCGTGCGAGTCGCACCAATATCGCCAACCAGGATCATCCGATTGTCCTCCATTGACGTCCATCGACTTCCAGCAACTGGTCAGCCTCCGCCGGTCCCCAGTTGCCCGACGCATAGTTGGGAAATTTGCGGGGCGGCAGCGCCCTCCACACGTCGAGCACGGGATCGACTACTTTCCACCCGGCTTCCACCATATCTGCGCGCTGAAACAAAGTCGCGTCGCCAATCATGCAGTCGTACAACAAAACTTCATAACCCGTATAGGCGTCCGCTCCGAAGTATTGTGAATAATCAAAACTCATATCCACCGAACCAACCCGCAAAAGTGGACCGGGAATCTTGGCGCCGAAGCTCAACGAGATTCCTTCCGACGGCTGGATCTGGATCACCAGCGTATTGGTATGCAGCTTGTGAAACGGAGCATTCCTGAACAACTCGAATGGCATGCGCTTAAACTGAATCGCGATCTCGGTGTGACGCTTGGCCAATCGCTTGCCGGTGCGCAGATAAAATGGCACGCCCGCCCACCGCCAGTTGTCGATACTGAGTTTCAGGGCGACGAACGTTTCGGTGCGGGATTCGGGCGCGACCCCCGGCTCCGAGCGATATCCCGGCACAACTTCATCGCCCACCTTTCCGGTCCCATATTGCCCTCGCACGCTACGCTGCAGCACATCTTCTGAGTTGAGCGGCTGAATCGAGTGCAGAACCTTGGCCTGCTCGTTGCGCACCGCATCGGCCTGAAAAGAAACCGGCGACTCCATCGCGGTGAGGCTAAGCAACTGCATCACATGATTCGGAACCATATCGCGCAGCGTTCCTGCGTTGTCGAAATAAGCGCCACGCCGCTCCACGCCGACGGTCTCCGCGTTGGTAATCTGGACGTGGTCGATGTAGCGGCGATTCCAGATCGGCTCGAAAATGGCGTTATCGAAACGGAAGACCATGATGTTCTGCACGGTTTCTTTGCCCAGGTAGTGATCGATGCGGAAGATCTGGTTTTCCTGCAGCACTCTCTTAATGTCGCGGTTCAAGGCGCGGGCGGAATCCAAATCCTGCCCAAAGGGTTTTTCGATGACGACCCGGCGCCAGCACCCATTCTCCTGCCTCGATAATCCGGCTTCTCCGAGTTGACGAACAATCGGCGCAAAAAACTTTGGAGCCGTCGCCAGATAAAAGAGGTAATTCCCCTGGGTCTTGAACTCTTGGTCCACGTCCGCCAGCCGCTGACGGAGCATGGTAAACGTCCCAGGATCGCCGAAATCCCCCCGTTCATAGAGGAGCCGCTGCTGTAGCCAACCCAAGACATCAGCATTCCCATCGCTGGACGGCAAGAATTCACTCACCTGACGCCGGAAGTTTTCGACTGTCAGATCGTCGACCGACACGCCCATAACGGCAAAGTTGTTGGGCATCAGTTTTGCGTGGACCAGATTGAAAAGGGCGGGAATCAGTTTCCGCTTGGTCAGGTCTCCGGCGGCGCCAAAAAGCACGAAGACGCAAGGACCCGCTGCCTTTCCCGCGAGTTCCATCTCGCTGGCTGAATTCACTGGGATCGTGGCTGCCATGATTCCGAGGGATTCCCCAAAAAGCGCGTCCATGCATTTTAGGCCAAAGGAGGGATATCAGCTAATCGCGGATGAAGTGAACGACTCTCGCACGAGTGCCGCGACAGGAGGCAATTGGGAAAAGAAGGAAAGGCAGGGAAGGAAGGGAAGAATGCACCGGCCACCGGACTTCGGTATCTACTTGGAGAACTCTCCCCGCCTGCGAGCCTCTTCGCAAGCCTGTTCCGGATTGCGTCCAGTAATTTCCTTGTACCACGCCGGGTGAAAGGTCCAGGCCCACGCTTCGCTGACTGTGCCGCGCGTCATCGCATGGAAAGTTCCCGGCTCGCCAATCGTGCTGAGATAAATATGGATGAAGATGCCGCCCAGCATGACCACCGCCGAAAGGTCGTGAAGCACATAGCTGACGGCCACCGTCCAGCGCCCGAAGGTGTCGGCACCAATCCAAAGAATGATTCCCGTGATGAGGTAAAGGATGGACCCAGCAACAATCTCCCAGAACTGCAGTTTCTGGCCGCCATTGAAGAAGCCGGTGTCGGGTGGATCCATCTTCTCTTTTCCTCCGACCGTCTGCTTGATGTTTCGCATCCAGCGCGAGTCCGCCTGAGTCCAGGTCATCGGCTTGATCCAGTTCAGTGCCTGCAGGCCAAAGAAAATCACAAATCCCAGCCCGAACCACGGATGCATCGCTCGAGCCAGAGGCCCGCCTCCGAAAATCGGGGTGAACCAGCGGAACAGCCAGGGCAGGTAAATTCCAAATCCTGAGAACAGCGCCAGGAAGAAGAAGAGAGCTACCATCCAGTGCAGGAACCGCGTGTACACGCGATGCCGCAGCAACTCGCCGACGTGAACCTCTGTGTGTCCAATCCGGTCGAAGGTTTCCCGGGCTTTATCATCGAACCGCTCAACCGCGGTGGACATCGCCTTCCTCCTTCAGCGGTGGCTCTGGCTGCGCCCGCCGCGGGCCGACCGTGACGTAGTGGAACAGCACCCCCACCAGGCCAAACAGTGCAAAGGTTCCCAGGACCGGCTTGAATAGCCACTTCCAGATCGTGTAGCTCCACGGAATTACCGGGTTGGCAGGCAGGCCGCCGTAGCGTTCGGGATCGCTGGCATCATGCAGCACGTACACCACGTGGGTTCCGCCGATGGATTGCGGATCGTACACGCCAGCTTTGTCAAATCCGAAGTTCTCACGCAATTGCTTGGCACGTTCCTCGGCGACGTACTTCATATCGTCCTTAGTGCCAAATTTCAGGCACCCGGTCGGACATGCTTTGATGCACGCCGGCTCCAATCCTTGTCCAACGCGGTCCGAGCACAGCGTGCACTTGTATACCTTCTTCGTCGCTGGATTGAACTTCGGAATATCGAATGGGCATCCCGAGACGCAGAACTCGCAGCCGATGCAATTCTCCTGCTGGAAATCGACGATGCCGTTCGCGTACTGCACTATCGCACCATCGGCCGGACACGCGCGCAGGCAGCCGGGATCGGCGCAGTGCATGCACTGATCCTTGCGCATGAGCCACTGTACGGTACCGTCTTCGCGCGGATGTTCGTTGAACTTGATCAAGTTCCAGAAATTCCAGCGCGTCTCCGGCATCGTCTGGTAGGTGTTGTCGAACATGGTCGTAGCGAACGGCATGTCGTTCCACTCGACGCACGCCACCTCGCAGGCCTTGCAGCCGATGCAGATGGTCGTATCGACCAGTTTGCAGACCTCGGCGTCGCGCTGCACGCCATATCCTGGCGCGTTCCCGGAGTGGCCCGATATCTGCTTGATCTGAAGTGTTTTGCGGTCGCTCATGCCGGTTCGCTCACGTTCTTACACTTTTTCGATCTTCACCAGAAATCCCTTGAACTCGGGCGTGTACGCATTCGGATCGATCACCGTCGGCGTTAACTGATTCGCGAGAGTTTTTGCCGTCTTGCCCTCGTCTTCGGCAATTCCGCGGAACCCCCAGTGAATCGGAATGCCGATCTGGAATGTCTCTTTGCCATCGATCCTCATCGGCCGGATTCGCCGGGTAACCATCGCCTTGGCGATGTAATGACTGCGCGCGCTGGTGACTTTTATTTTTTCGCCGCCGCGAATGCCCATGCGATCGGCCAATTCCGCCGGAACTTCCACGAACGGTTCCGGCACCAGTTGGACGTTCATCGGATTGTTTTTCGTCCAATAGTGATAGTGCTCGGTGAGCCGGTAGGTGGTGCAGATCACGTTGTATCCCTGATCGGCCGTGCCATATTTATCCGCGTCGGTCTTGTATTTCTTGACCACCGGGTTGGTGGACTGATTCGGATGAAGCACGTTGGCAATCGGGCTTTCAATCGGTTCGTAGTATTCCGGAAATGGCCCGTCCGCCATCGCGCCCAGCGGGACAAAAATTCGCCCAACTCCCTCGGGATTCATGATGAACGGTCCCATGTGGTCTTTAGGCTGGGAGTCCGGCTTGAAGTCCGGCACATCGTTGCCCACCCAAGACTGTTTCGCCTCATCCCACCAGACCTGCCGTCGCGAGGGATCCCAGGGCTTGCCGTTGAGGTCGCACGACGCGCGGTTGTAGAGCACGCGCCGGTTCGCCGGCCACGACCACGCCCAGTTGGGATAAATGCCGAGCCCAGAAGGATCATCGGTGCCACGGCGCTGCGTCAGGGCGCCGGCTTCTGTCCATGACCCGCAATACAGCCAGTTGCCCGAGAGAGTTGTGCCATCGTCCTTGAGCCAGGCGAATCCGGGAAGCTGCTGGCCGGCTTTGATCGAGACATTCGTCTTGGGATCGGTCAGGTCCGCCAGCGCCTTTCCGTTGATCTCTTTCGCCACTTCCGCCAGCGACGGATTGTATGGAGTCGTATAAGCGAACGACGCGTTCAGAATCGGATCGGCAAACTTGCCGCCTTCCTTCTGATACAGCTCGCGCACTTTCAAGAAGATCGTCGCCAGAATTTCCTGATCGAGCTTCGCCTGCCCTGGCGGCGGCAGTGCGACGTTCTTCCACTGCAGCCAGCGCGCCGAATTCACGAAGGTCCCATCTTTTTCGGCAAATCCTGCGCCGGGCAATCGATATACGGTGGTGTTAATTTGTTTCTGCTCGTCGGCCGAGATGCCCGGTGCACGCCAGAATTCGCTGGTTTCATCCGGATAAATCTCGCATACCACCAGCCAGTCGGCTTTCTTCAGCGCGTTGATGTTCTTCTCGGAGTCAGGCCCGATCATTACTCCGTTCATGCCGAAGGCAAACAAGCCTTTGATCTTGCCTTCATACATGTCGTTCCACAGATTTACCCAGGAGTAATTGCGATCGACCTTGGGCAGATAATGGAAAGCCCAGTCGTTCTCCTTGGTCGCGGCCGATCCGTACATCGCCTTGAGGAACGACACAGCGAACTTCGGCGTGTTCGACCAGTAGTTGAACGAGTCCCAAGGATCCGGCTTCGCCGAAGTCGGGGTGATTCGCTTGAGATAGGTCGCGAAATCCGTGTCCCCAGGACTCGGCACTTTCAGGTAGCCCGGCAGAATGTCGAACACTCCAGCCATATCGGTGGCGCCCTGAATGTTCGAGTGCCCGCGCAGGGCATTGACGCCGCCGCCGGCGCGGCCGATATTGCCCATCAGCAACTGCAGCATCGCCGCCGTGCGGATGATCTGCGTGCCGAAGCTATGCTGCGTCCATCCGACGGCATAAATAATCGTGGAAACTTTCTTCATGTCGCCGTCTTTGCGGACGGACGTGAACAGATCAGCAGCCTTCAGGAATTGATCTTTTGGGATGCCAGTGATGCGCTCAACCATCTCCGGCGTATAGCGCTCGTACTGTTTCTTGAGCAGTTGAAACACGCAGCGCGGATGCTGCAGCGACAAATCGTAGGCTATTTTCGCCGGCAGCGCAGGCGGAGGTGCTGGCGTGCCCGCAGGCGCAGTTTTTTGCGCAACTGGTTTGAGAGCCGCTCCTGCCTTTCCGCTTACATCCCCACCCTCTTCGTAATTCCAGGTCGATTTGTCGTAGGTCTTTTTCTCCGGATCAAATCCGGAATACAAACCGTCATCGGGAAGCTTGAATCCTTCTTTGATAACGAACGCCGCGTTCGTATAGTTGATGAGGTAGTCGTGCGCGATGCGATTGTTCTGGATGGCGTAATTGATCAACCCGCCAAGAAAGGCAATATCAGACCCCGCCCGAATTTGCAGGTAGAGGTCGGCGGTGGCCGCTGTTCGCGTCAGCCGCGGATCGACCACAATCGTCTTCGCATTTCGGTGCAGCTTGGCTTCAATCGCCCACTTGAAGCCGCAAGGATGGTTTTCAGCTGGATTCCCACCCATGATCAACATCATGTCGGTGTTCTTGATGTCGATCCAGCCATTGGTCATCGCCCCGCGTCCGAATGTTGGCCCCAAACTGGAGACCGTGGGGCCGTGTCAAACACGGGCCTGGTTTTCCAGGTAGCAGACCCCCAGGCTGCGCATGGTCTTGACGACCAGATAATTGAACTCGTTGGTGTCGGTGCAGAC
>Ga0209580_10001451_pt1 | contig 10947 bp, 8 predicted proteins | sample Coa_R1_5_FD_187153 | JGI IMG/M metagenome (GOLD analysis project Ga0209580, IMG submission 187153) | Surface soil microbial communities from Centralia Pennsylvania, which are recovering from an underground coalmine fire - Coalmine... | ecosystem: Environmental > Terrestrial > Soil > Unclassified...
CCTGCCGTTCTTGAGGCCCATAGAGCACCTAATTCTGGACCCGGATATTTCCGAAATCATGGTGAACTCCGGTTCACGGATATTTGTTGAGAAGAATGGAGAGCTTGCGCCTGTTCCTGGCATAACGATTTCCGAGCAGGCTCTCTGCGCGGCAGTCAAAAATATTGCCCGCCGATTGGGTGATGACATTTCCGAGGCGAAACCAATATTGGACTCGCGCCTGCCGGACGGCAGTCGCGTGGCAGCAGTCCTCCCACCGTGCAGCATCGATGGAATCACACTCACAATCCGTAAATTCAACACCAGGCACTTCACGATGGCCGATCTGATACAAAACGGCACGCTAAACACGAATACAGCGGAGTTCCTCCAAGAACGGGTCGGCAGTCGCCAAAACATATTGATCAGTGGGGGAACTGGAACAGGCAAAACGACGTTGCTGAACATCCTGGCTGATTTCATTCCCGATGAAGAGCGCATTTTGTTGATTGAAGACACCGCAGAGCTAAATATCCGCAAGAGCAACTTGGTACGATTCGAAACGAGGCGTGAGCAAACCGGCATACCGGCAGTAACAATCCGAGACCTGTTGAAGGCCGCTCTAAGACACAGGCCGGATCGGATTATCGTTGGAGAGGTACGTGGGGGTGAAGCCTTCGACTTGCTGCAGGCATTGAATACCGGCCATTCAGGAAGCCTCTGCACACTGCACGCCAATTCCGCGAGACAGGCCATCGCTCGTTTTGCAGACTGCGTTCTGCAAAGCGGCGTAGAACTGCCTCATAGAGCTGTCAGAAGCAACATCGCCAATGCGGTTGACCTGCTCCTTCACATCGCTCGGGTCCGGGGAAAGAGAAAGCTTGTTGAAGTCCTCGAAATCGAGTCTTATGACGGTGACGAATACCAGTTCAAGACCTTCAACGAAACTGATTAAGTCAGCCGAGTAGGGCGCGGATGATTGGGGAATCAATGCCCACCGAAGCTGCGGCTATTCTTGTAAGAAATATGCGACATATTTCTTACAAATCCTTCTGGCATATAAATGCAACTAAACTCCTCTTTTTAGGGGGTTTTGTTACATAATAGTGTTTACAGGCATTCGACTGTTCGCCTATTATGTTCATCAAATCCCCCCTTATAAGGGGGTTTTGTTACACGGAATCGCATGAAGCCTATTGCCCGATCTCTATCACCGCAGGAAAGCAGAGTCGTGCTCGCTCTCATCGAGCGAAAGCGGCAGGCGACCACACGCGCGGAAATCGTGGAGCTGCTTGGAGGCAGTGTCAAGGCTGCCGATCATGTCATTGAATCCCTGCGCCGCAAAGGCTGGCTTGAACGGGCGACGTGGGGGGAGTATCTGCTTGTGCCGCCGGAACTAGGGCCTGACGCCCTTGGCGACAGTAATCTTCTCGCACGCGCCAGCCGTATAGCCGACCCATATTACATCGGCTTTGGCAGTGCTGCCACTCACTATGGTCTGACAACGCAGCACCGTAGCGTGATCTTCGTCGTCACGCCAGTACGCGCGCGCGCACGCGCAGTCGGAGAGTCGCGGGTCAGGATCGTGAATGTATCGCAAAAGAAGTTCTTCGGCTTCGAGTCCGTCGATGTGCTGGGCTACAAGGTCATGATTTCAGACCGGGAAAAAACAGCTATCGATTGCATTGACCGCCCGGATCTGTCGGGCGGTGTGGGCGAGGCGGCCACCATTTTCGCGACCGCCTGCCGGCGGTTTGACTGGAGTAAAGCCGCCAATGATCTGGAACGGATTCAGTCAGGCGCACTCGCGCGACGATTCGGCTGGTTTTCTGATCATGTGAAAGGTGACATGCCACCCGCCGTGCGCGAGCGTGTGATCCAGGTTGCCAAGAAAAGTCGGAGAACATGGCTCGGGACCGATCCCGCGCGCGAGCAGGTCGTTCCCGGCGCCATCGGATACGACGAAACGTGGCGCATCTTTGTCAATATCCCGCGCGCTGAACTGCACGGCAGCGCCGGACTTGGACATCGAAAACCGCTGCGAAAGGAAAGCTAAGGAATTGCTCACGCGTCCGCAAGTGCAGCGTTACGCTATGGAATCCGGTCTTCGCGACATCATGATCGCGGAGAAGGAGATAGTACTGACATTCCTGCTGCAGCTTCTATCTGAAACGGGCATCCTCGCAAGGCTCGCCTTCAAGGGCGGCACCTGTCTGCGGAAGATGTTCGTAGGCGGTCAGGGACGGTTTTCAACCGATCTCGACTTTACGGGTATTGAGGAGCACGATCATGAGGACATCATCCTGCAGATGATGGAGTCATTTGAGCAACCGTTCCACGGAATCCAGTTCGCCATTCCTGGCGAAGGTTACTACGAAACGCAGGACGGGTTGTCTTGGGGAGTCAATCCTACTTATTCCCACGAGTGGAACGAGGCCGGAAGTGAGATCAAGCTCCAGATCAGCCGCCGCGAAACGCCGACATTACCAACAGAGCTAAGGCAACAATGGCTGCAAATGACCTTATATGCTCTCTCTCATGGGCGCAACCCTGCCGCCCTTGCCTTCATTCTGAAAGCCATCGGTTCCAGCAGTGTGGGCCGGTGCCACACAACTCGGGAGGTCAAGAATGAACACGCCCGAGACTCCTCCCATTTGGAGACCACTTCCTACAAAGCTTCGAGCCTACGAAGCCGTCTATTGGCTCAATCGCTCATTCGAGGCAACCCTGCTGAGCCTCGAACGGCTGGAACGGCTTGGAATGTTCCGGCTCGAATACTTGAACGAATACAAAGTACGAATCGAACACACTCGCGCCCAGGCGAATGTCCGTTGGGCATTTTTGTGTCCGGATACGCGTCGCAGTAGAGAGAAGCAACAGCTTCTGCAAGTCGAGATGCTCGCGCTCGATCCAATTGGGGCGCATCCACTACCCTGAACTGCCCTGAAGTGACCCCCTTTAACAAATCCATGATTTCCTGGGAATCCGAAGCACCGTAAGCTCGCGGGAGATCAAGTGTGGCCACCCGGCTAAAGCGATCGGTGATCGCGAACACCGGCCAGAGGTAAAGTCTGACGTAGTGTGAATTTTGGGAGGGATTTGGAACAGAGACGGGTGACAACGAGAATTTAAGTCTTTGAACTGTAGGCGATTTTGTGTCGGTGAAAGCCTCAAAGAACCGCAGAGTTCAACAGCGTTCGACAAGCGGCATGCAAAACGCGCAATATCAACCACTTAAGAACAGCAAAGTTCAACACATTTCAATAAGGTTTTGAATCTGGTTCGGGACCAGGAGGTCGGGTCAGCAGCCCTCTTGTAAGCCCTTTAGATTCAACACCAAAATTTATCCGGTTTTTGAAAGTTGTGGACCCCTGAGGTTCTCGCAGCTACAAAATCGACTACAGTGCCCACCCAGAGCGGCCGTTCATTTCTGTAAGCTGTTCAATTTGAAACACTTGTTTTCGGCACCTGCCCCACCAACCTCACTGGTGTTGCACCAGGTGCTTTTTCACGGCATTTTCGGCTGTGTGGGTTTCACAGTTTTTTCATATGAATATAGCGAGCAAATCCAGAGCTGTCCTCTCTAAGGTCCTTCGACATCAATCACCTCCGACCGGCAGAGCTCGATAACATCCCGCACAAGTCGACGCCAAGGCTCTAATCAAGAGGTTGAAAGATTTTGTTCCTGCCCTGTTATTGTCCGATGCTTTTTTGTGAAACGATTTGGCGTTTTGTCGCACTAATATCTAGGGGCCAGTCCCTATGATTAGTGGTTCGGATAACCAACCCTCGAATGAGGGGACAAAAACCTCGCACGCAGTACTCGTTGCGCACGGTATCGGTGAACAAAGACCATTTCAAGTTCTTGACAATTTTAGTCGGGGTCTGTGGCAGGTCCTTCCGCAGACGGAAGCGGCTAAGGTTGTGCATTATAAGTCTGGGAGCGGTGTATTCGATCATTACATACATCTAGAGTCTAGAAATCTAAACCTTGATATCTACGAATTATATTGGGCCCCGCTCGCTGCAGGTCGGGCGACATTTCGTGGGATCGTGCGCTGGATCATCAATACTGCCTTCACACCGCTTCGCATTTTTTCCTATAACGTTCCGCTTATTATCCATCGGGCCATGGAGTCCACAGATATCGAGCATGAGGAGCCGCAGGATGACGATATTAAAGCGACCATTCGCAAAAAACTGCTCGTAAAGGCTCTAACTCTGATTTGGCCACTTATCATTGCTAGTATCACAGGTGCGTTCGGGTCCATTGCGATTCGCGTCTTAGCTGTCACTCTGCGACATCGATTCGGCCTAGCCAACTGGCTTAATATCATTCTGTCCCTCGTGGTCCTTGGCACGTTGACAATTCTGACACTTCGCCATCCGTCCGTTCCGTGGTTCAAAGTCTCCTTCCAGCTTGGACGCGAACTGTGGCGCATTGTCTATATAGCGCTGGTAGCAGTCGCCGCCGCCGCCGGCGGGGCATATGTGGTCTCAAACGGTTCGAATTTTCTAAAGAGCCTCTGGCAATTTCTCGCCAATCTCTCATCCCCTTCGGCTTGGAAGCCAGCAGACTGGTTAACAGTAGGGTTTTTCATTAGCTCCATGATCGCATTTATGGCTTTGCTTCACTCTTTGCCCTCTCAGTTGAAGGACTATAAACGGATTCACGGCCGCCTCAAGTTTCACCGCGGCCGGCTCAGACAAAGATCGGAACCACAAACTTCGGGTATTACAGCGGAGCTGCGAGGAAGAAGATTGTTCCTATTCCTTACGCCTGTCTTTGTGGGCATATTGACTTTATTTCTATCGCGGGTGATGACGGAAACACAGCCGTGCACGGGTGAATGGTTCTGTATTTCTAACGTCGTGACCCAGTCGCTGCAACATGCTACTGCAAATAAGGGGGCTTTCTGGCATGCTGCCATCACTGCCATGCTTGTTTTTTTAGGCTTTTTGGTCAAGAGAGTTTACGCGGATTACATTGGAGATGTTGCTCTTTATACCAGCGCAGATGAAAATTCCAGGTTTTTTCGCACGCGAGCGGAGATCCTGCGTGAAGCAACCCGCAAAACACGATGGTTATTACGTAAATACGATACTGTGTCTCTGGCTGGGCATTCTCTGGGATCAGTAATTATGTATGACGTTATCGGTCGTTTGCGCCTTGAGTATCAGGTTTCTCAGGCAGCGGTCGGACCAATATCGGATGAAGATCGGCAAATTGGTGCGATAGAATTCAACCGAATTCGCCGTCTAATTACGTTCGGTTCCCCACTAAACAAAGTAATCTATCTTTTCCGAACGACAGTTCCAGGAGACGAGACAATACGTGCACATATCTTACGCGAGATACATGGGCTTCGAAGGCCGCCAGAGCTCAATAGCGAGGATCACGAGATAGAAGATAAGCCCGATGAATTTGATGTTAAAACTAATTTTTACTGGCTGAATGTTTATGCACCATGGGATCCGGTGAGCGCAAGGCTTGATTTTTTCGACGATGTCGACAATCAGCGGTTTTGGTATTGGAATTGGGGTGCCTGCCATACACGTTACTGGCGCGATCCGAAATTTTATCGTCTCTTATTGCCGTTGCTAAGTGCCGAGGCGGTTCCCTACGTCGATAACAGCGGCTCCATTCCTCTCAATATGGGAACTGCTAGGCACGGTGGGGTGGCAGGTGGTGCTGCTGCCGGCGCAGCCGTGGACAATGCAACATCGAAAAAGTGAGCCGAACGGGCCGTCAGGTCTGAGAGACGGTTCTACGTGTCGCACGTTAGGCTGGAGACTCTCGGAATGCGGAGTCCCGAAGCATTTGTTTGCAATTGCTAAATGGGAAGGAATGAGTAGTTGTAGTTATCCGTAAGGTAAATCCTTCAGGGGAACGTTGATTACAGAGTAGGTACCCCCATTTGAAGATTCGTTGACTTGACCGATGGACTTGCGGTAACCATTGAAGCGTGGCCAACTATATAGAAATCAACAACTTAAAGGAGGAAAAACTTGGCAGGGTTGCGTGCATCCTACCAAGCCAAGGGTCCAAAAACATGATGACTGACACCGCAGCGGGTCCGGACTCCCAGGAACCGACCAAAACGCCGGAAACCCCGACAATTCCCAAGTTGACGGTAATCGATATTGGCTCTGGAGTGTCGGTTTGCGACTTGCCTTACGACCATTCAGAATATGATCGCTTGGTTGAGGAGTTTCGCCGATAGCAGACTATCCTCGAAAGCTGGATTTTTAATTCCAGCTTTTTTATTTATTTTTCCCGTGAGTTGGTCTTGGTGATCTGAAAGGGTTCAGCGGAACCGAAGACCAAAAATGCTTATTTAGAAGATGATACCTTGGAATTTTTGAAGGTTTCGAGAAAAAAGCCAAGCCTCTCAACGCAGTAACGCCTCACCCAATCGACTCACTAGGTCTTTTAGAGCTTTGTCGGCAGCGCATTGTTTCTCGATTCGTTCAACTGAATGGGCAACAGTCGAATGATGCTTTCCACCAAACTGACGGCCGATTTCTGGTAGAGAGGCACGGGTCATTTGCTTGGCCAAAAACATCGCTACTTGGCGCGGTAAAACAAAGCACCGAGAATTACTCTTCGCTTTTATCTCATTTACATCGATTCCAAACCACTCAGCCACAGTTTTTTGAATTGCTGCCATCGTGACTTTGGGTGCCTGCGAATTAATGACGGCATTGAGCACATGCCGGGCTGTGGCAAGACTCGGTTCGGCCCCGGTAAACGAACAGTAAGCTATAAGTCTTATCAGGGCGCCTTCGAGCTCACGCACATTCGTCTGAATACCAGATGCAATATAAAGAGCCAAATCTGGGCTCAAACAGGCTCCGTGATATGCTGCTTTCTTATAAAGAATTGCGATCTTCGTTTGAAGATCGGGGGGCTGAATATCTGCAATGAGCCCGCTCCCAAAACGCGACCGCAATCGATCTTCGATGCCTGGAAGTTGTTTTGGTGGACGATCGCTCGCAATTACAATCTGCTTGGCGGATTCATGCAAGGAATCAAAAGTGTGAAACAATTCCTCTTGAGTCCTCTGTTTGTCAGCAAGAAATTGGACATCGTCGATCAACAGTACATCCAGGTTGCGAAACTTGTTCCGAAAGCTGGCCATCAGATCGTTGCGTTTGCAGCTGACCATATCGTTGGCGAACTTCTCGGAGGAGATATACCAGGCAACCGATCTAGGATGTGATCGCCTCATTGAGTGCCCTATGGCATGGATTAAATGAGTTTTGCCCATTCCGGTACCACCGCAGAGAAAAAGCGGGCTGTAAGCACTAGATCGTCGCTCTGCAACAGCTAGCGCGGCGGAATGCGCAAACCGATTGCAAGCGCCAGCCACAAAATCATCGAATGTATACTTGGAATTGAGCTTAGCTGACCAGTCGCTGTCAGCAGGATATCTGGAGGTTGTCTGCGCTATATTAAACCAATCAGCCTGCCGCGTTGTATTCACACCGTCAGATTCCATGACTTTACTTATCGATCGCACAAGATGACGAAACTTTTCTGAGTTCTAAGGGTTTAACCTCACATCAAAACTTGAGGGCCTGATCCCAAACGGCGTCAAGTTTGAGGCAAGCGATATAATACATGATTTTCCATAGGCTTCCGCAGAAAAATGACAATTTCCACAGGAAATCCGCAGAAATCACTCATCTCGATGCGACTGGTCGATTCCCGCCATGCGAGTATCAACAGCGTGCTAACGTCAATTATTTCGTAAGTGCTTGATTTTAATGATATTATCTGCATTGCTCCCGGTGATGTTACCTGAGTCACTTGTCTTCCCGCTCCTATCAGGGCACGCTTTCTCTTGCCTTGATACGCTACCCTCAACTGGCGTCCACGACAATCGAAGGGGTGTGCTATGAGGCAAGGTCTTGCAAGCGTTGTTACGGAGCTTAACGTGGCTCCAAGTAACGGCACTATGCCCGAGGAAACCACCAAATCCCCAGAATCCGAGAACACCTCGGAAGGTTCGCCGCGAATCGCGGTGGTCATTGATATTGGTTCTGGGGTTGCGATCTGTGACCTGCCCTACGACCACACAAAATATGATCGTCTTGTAGAGGAATTTCGAAAATAACCAATTCCGAAGCGCCCCCTCGTTTCGTCACTTCAGGTTTCATTTTCTGTTACCTTCCTCATTGACACAGATGCGGTTTTCCACCTAGTCTTTGTTAAAAGATTTTCGTGCATCCCCCTAACATTCCTTGGCCGAAAATGGAAAAGATCAAGATTGTTCACATTTCGGACCTGCATTTTGGCTCAAGTCCATGGTTAGGCTCCCATTATGAAGCTCTGGCTTCTGATTTGGTGCGAAATATAGCCGATCGGAACCCCGATCTTATCCTCTGCACAGGAGATCTTGTAAATGGTCCCCTCACGATACGAGGCTTCAGATGTGCGAAGCGGTTTTTCAATGACGTCAAAGTGAGTTGCAAGGACGTCCCCATCAAATTCGTTCCGGGTAATCATGACTACGCAATATGGGGCATGTGGGGGATAAAGAAGTTGTTAAGGCGTCGCTTTGATCGGTTTGTAACGAATTCTTTTGGACCGGACGCGTTCTTGCGCCCTAACATTCCATGTAAGATGGCGCATGTCGCCTTATTTGGATTCGACTCGAATCCAAATTCCCCTTCTTTCCTTGGTGCTAGGGGCGAAGTGAGTCACAGTGAATTGGTTCAACTAGCAGCAGGAGTTAACGGTCTGAGTGCAGTTCACGGTCCTGCTGAATTCGTCAAGATTGCGGCACTACATCACCATCCAATGCCGATTCCTCAGGCTGGAGGCGACTATAACATATCGATGCGCAATGCTGGAATCGTCCTGCACCAACTGGCCCAAAATCGTATTGATTTAGTTTTACATGGTCACCGACACTTTCCGCACTCTTCAGAGCTAAGGTTTTTACTCGGAAATTCTGAGCATCGCTTAGTTATCCTCGGTATTGGAAGTGCAACTCAACAAAGAAGAAATGTTCACCCTGGCAACATGTATAATCTTGTGACAATTTGGTCGGATGGTTCAATCGAATGCGAGTCATTTTTTGCTCAGGGAACGCCAACATTCATCGAGCGAATTGATAATGTCACAGAATGCCGGACCGTTCTTCATGCCGCTAGAGGGGCCTTCGAGGCTGCATCGACCTTCATGGGGTTTACAGTACGACAGCTCACAGCAAATGTAGCGATTACACCATTTGGCGATGCAAAATGCCATTTTGACTTAGTTGGAATAAAGACAACTCGGGACCGCTTCGACGAGCTAAGCTTCAAGCAATCCTCAACTTTCGGACAGTTTGGCCCTGTCCGTATTTCGTCTCCACATCTTCCTGCACTGCAATCCAAGACTTCTGATAGTGTGGCATACGAACCTGATGGTAGGGTTCTGCACAAAATTCAGTCAGATATTTTCTTTGGGCAGTCGCTCGGTAAAGTTTCTGATTCAGTCGACATCAGTCTCGATTTCACTTTAAATGCCGCCTTTGCATTAAATCGACAGGAGCAGATTGATCGTCAGCAACCTGAGGATCGCTGGGGTATAGAGTGGGTAAGAATACCGATTGACTATGCCATTGAGAGTCTTGTCATAAAAGCTGTATCTCAAATTCGTGATGTTAAGTTTAGAGACGCCAGGGTGGCCATCTTTGACAAAAATGGCGAAAGATTGTCCAGGCTGGAGGAACGATCTGAGATTGGCATAGACATCGAAGAAGAGAGGATTACGATATTTATCAGACGGCCGCGGCTAGGTTCCGTTTATGAACTGCGTTGGTCATTACCGAAGATCGTTCAAGAAGAAGAGGAAGACAGACAGTACGTTGGAGATGGGGCCGTAATTTGCGACCGCCTTTTGGAACAGGAGCCAAGTCGCCTGACGAGTCTCTTGTTGCCTCACATAAATAAAATTGTGGAGGAGTATCACAACACCTTTTCGAGTTCAACCACCGGTGAAGAGGTATTGGAAATCAGCATCTTTGTTTTTGACGAGCACAAGTACAGGCTGCGGCTTATTGCCGGTCCATTCGATGATACACACCAGATCTGGAAGTGGGAGGGTTTCAAACCGGGCGTGGGATTGGCAGGTCGAGCGTTTCGCAGTCAGAAGGCTGTTCACTATAGTGAGTGGCGTGCACAGGACAGCGATGAAATCTACGTCTCCCCTGATTGCGCGATTGTTCGTGGTCTAAGCTTAAGAAAACATTCCGCCCTCATCTGTTGTCCTCTCCTCGGCAAGATGCGAATTGGCGTTTTAAGCATTGGAACCTTCCATCGAGCATCCAAGCTGCATCGGTTATTTCACGAATCCGATGAATTTGTGAAGTGGCTTGGGCAAATCAGTCTCGATACGGTAGATGAGTTTATTAAAATAATCAAAGAGCGGGTGTAATAATTCTGAGCCGCGTGCACGATGACCTATACAACGACCGCGGCGAGATACCTTCGCAATAGTGCAGTCGCTCCTTCGTATCGCGACCGCTCATTGGTACGCCTTTCGGATGTTTGCGTATCTCGAGATCTAACTCTAAGGAGTTTAAACAACACAATGTCTACGCGAACTTCGATTCGAATTTGACCGTAGGCGATTTTGTGTCGGTAAAAGCCTCCAAGAACCTCAGAATTCAAGAATTTTCAACGAGCAGCCTGCAACTGTTTCGAGGCTGCGGGAGCCTTAAAGGCCAACAAAGCAAGCGCAGCCGCTAAAAACTTCCCACAAACCGCCAAATTAAAACTCATATCGGTACTGAGGGTTAATAACCCTTTCTTTAGGCCGAGGATGGTTCATGGTTTATCTCGCATCGCTTCGGCGCTTTCGAGAAGTTACCCACCTGCGCTCTCCAAGAATGACCCACCTAACTTTTTCTGATAGCCGTTGCCCGGCCTGACCTTGATAAAGGGTGCGGTGATGATGAATCACCATGCCCCAGA
>Ga0209580_10001452_pt1 | contig 10943 bp, 4 predicted proteins | sample Coa_R1_5_FD_187153 | JGI IMG/M metagenome (GOLD analysis project Ga0209580, IMG submission 187153) | Surface soil microbial communities from Centralia Pennsylvania, which are recovering from an underground coalmine fire - Coalmine... | ecosystem: Environmental > Terrestrial > Soil > Unclassified...
CTCGCGCCGCACCAGCGCCTCGGCCGGCTCCGCGGCGGCCGCGGCGGCGCGGTCTGCCGGGTCCGCCTCCGGGTCCACCGCCGCGTCCGGCGCCAGCCCCGCCTCCGCGAGCACGCGCCGCCAGCCGTCGCCCTCCGGGGCGAAGATCCCGGACACGGTCAGCGCCTCGGCGCCGCCGCGGATCAGGTCGGCGCTGGCCCGGGCGCCGGCGAGCAGGAACAGCGAGTCGACGACGATCGACTTGCCCGCCCCGGTCTCCCCGGAGAGCACGTTCAGCCCCTCGCCGAACGTCACCGACGCCTCGGCCAGCACAGCCAGATTGCGGACGTGGAGCTCGCGGAGCACGTAGACGCGCCGGGGAGACGCCGAGGGCGCCGGGCGCGATGCACTTCAGTCTACCAGAGGCGCCGGGGCGCCGGCACCCGTATCAAGACCGCACACCTATTCGAAATAGCCTGAAATGTCGACGATCAAGTCCGTGCCGGCGGTACCGATCATCGCGGGGCGCGCGACGAAGCTGCCGGTCGGCGAGACCTGCACCATCGCGTTGTTCGCTCGCACCTGGCCGGCGGAGAAGTTGAGAACGCTCGTCGCCGGTGCATTCCCGAGCTCCTGGTAGAGCTGGAGAAAGCCTCTCGCCGTGGGACCGACGACCGTGACATTGACGGCAAGGACCAGGGCGGACGCCGGCACACCGCACTTGCCCGAGGCCTGAATGACCTCCTCGACGCCACCCGCCAAGGGCCCCGTCGAGTCGCGGGAATCGAACAGGCGGCACGGCGGCACGAGGTAGAGGAGAGCCCCCGCGGGCTTCACCGCGATGGTCACGGCCGCCAGGTTGGAGTCGCTGTGCCCGTCGTTCGCCTTGAACGTGAACCCGTCGGAGCCGAAGTAGCCGGCCGCGGGCAGGTAGGTCACGGCGGGCGGCGTGCCGCTCAACGTCCCGTGCGAGGGATTCCCCACGATGGCGTAGGTGAGCGTGTCGCCGTCCGGGTCCGTCGCCGTGAGGACGATCGGCAGCGAGCCGTTCTCCCCGACGGTCAGCGACTGGCCGTCGGCCACCGGCGAAGCGTCCACTCGCAGGGAGATCGTGGCGACGTTGGAACCGGCCACGCCGTCGCTGGCCTGGAAGGTGAAGCTGTCGAGGCCGAAGTAGCCGGCCGTGGGCTGGTAGGTCACGGCGGGCGGCGCGCCGCTCAACGTCCCGTGCGAGGGATTCCCCACGATGGCGTAGGTGAGCGTGTCCCCGTCCGGGTCCGTGGCCGTGAGGGTGATCGGCACCGACCCGTTCTCGGCGACGACCAACGACTGGGGATTGGCCACGGGCACAGAGTTGACCACCGCGCAGTACAGGCCGCCGCCGTTGGCCTCGGCCTGCACTTCGCCGACGCCTGACTCGGGCGTGTCGCCACCGCCCCAGACGATCATCTCGCGTCCAGTCCAAACCGACGTGTGACCTTGCCGGGCCTCCGGCGCGTGGGCCGTGTTCGTCGCCGCCCAGCTGTCGCTGCCAGGCGTGTATCGGCCGCCGGTGTTCAAGACGACGCCGAGGGTGACGCCGCCGCCCCAGACGATCATCTCGCTTCCCGTCCAGAGCGCCGTGAATTGATATCGCGGGGCCGGTGCGCCCATCGTGCTCAGGGCCATCCAGGTATCGGTCGCCGGCAGGTACCGCCCACCGCCGCTGCCGCTCCAGACGATCATCTCGGTTCCCGTCCAGACCGCCTGGGGGCCCGATGCTGGCGCCGGTACGCCGGTGGCGCTGGTGGCCGCCCAGCTGTCGGTGTCCGGCGTGTAGCGGCTGCCGCTGCTTACCGCGGCAGTGCCGTTCCACCCGCCCCAGACGATCATCTGGCTTCCCGTCCATACCGCCGCGTGGCCGGTCCGTGCATCCGGTGCGCCAGTCGTACTGGTAGCCGCCCAGCTGTCGGTACCCGGGGTGTAGAGGCCGCCGCTGTTCGTCACGGTGACATCCCCGGCACCGCCGCCCCAGACGATCATCTCGTTTCCCGTCCAGACCATGGTCTGGCCATCTCTCGGCGCCGGCTCGCCCACGGCGCTGGTGGCAACCCAACCGTCGGTCCCCGGCGCGTAACGGCCGCCGCTTGCCAGCCTCACTTGTCCGTCATAGCCACCCCAGACGATCATCTCGCTCCCCGTCCACACCGCTCCGTGCCCGTCTCGGCCTACCGGCGCTCCCGTCGTGCTCGTGGCCATCCAGCTGTCGGTCGCCGGAGCGTACCTGGCGCCGCTGTTCGTAAGATTGAAGTTGCTGTCGAGGCCGCCCCAGACGATCATCTCGCTCCCCGTCCAGACCGCGGTGTGATCAGCGCGTGGCGCCGGTCCTCCTCCCCCGCTGCTCGTGGCCACCCAGCTCTCGGTCTCCGGGTCGTAACGGCCGCCACTGTCGAGCGCGCTGTAGCCGGAGCCATCCGGGGATCCGCCCCAGACGATCATCTCGCTTCCCGTCCAGACGGCCGAGTGGGCAGCCCGCCCTTGCGGGGCGCCCGTCAGGCTCGTCGCCGTCCAGCTGTCGGTTGCCGCCGTGTACACGGCTCCGTCGTCACGGCAGTTGCCTGGAGCGAGAAGGTCGGCGCCATCGAATCCACCCCAGACGATCATCGCGCTCCCCGTCCACACCGCCGTGTGGAAGGACCGCCCGGACGGTGCGCCCGCCAGGCTGGTTGCCACCCAGCTGTCGGTCGCCGGCGTGTACACGGCCCCGTCGCCGAATGGCTGCCCTGGCAGGCCGCTGCCGTTCAATCCGCCCCAGACGATCATCGCGCTCCCCGTCCACACAGCCGTGTGGAGGTACCGCCCCGCCGGCGAGCCGGCGAGGGTCGTTGCGACCCAGCTGTCGGTGGCCGGCGTGTACACGGCTCCGTCGCCGAGTGCCTGTCCCGGGCTCAAGAAGCCGGCGCCACTGAATCCTCCCCAGACGATCATGGCGCTCCCGGTCCAGACCGCCGTATGTCCGCACCTCGGCGTCGGCGCTCCGGCGGCGCTCGTCGCGGTCCAGCTGTCGGTTCCCGGTGTGTAGATGCCGCCGCTGCTCAAGGGGCCGCTGGCGTTGCTCCCGCCCCAGACGATCATCTCCTCACCGGTCCAGACCGCCGTGTGGGAGGATCGCCCCGCCGGCGCACCCGCCGGGTTGACGGTGACCCAGCTGTCGGTTCCCGGCGCATACCTGCCGCCGAGGCCGCCGCCGCCCCAGACGATCATCTCCGTGCCCGTCCACACCGCCGTATGTTTGCTCTGCTGCCCGGGCGCGCCCGTCGTGCTCACGGCATTCCAGGTGTCGGTCCCCGGCGTGTACCTGGCGCCGTTGCCGAGCTCGCTCTGGCTGTAGGGATCGTAGCCGCCCCAGATGATCATCTCGCTCCCGGTCCACAGCGCCGTGTGGCCGTCTCGCGGCTCTACCTGCACGAGGCCCGGCGGAATGCTCCAGGTGTCGTAGGCGCAGGCGCTCCCGGCCACCGCGGCCAGGCGGTAGGCGCCCGCGCGAGGGGTGCGGGCCGCGAAGCCTTCGCGGACCCCTTTCCACCACTCGCCGAAGCTCTGCTTCGGCCAGGAGACGGTCGCCACCCGCACCCTCCAGGCCGATCGCTCCTGCACCCATAGCACGTAGAAGCGGTCGCGGCCCTCGCGCAGCCGGCTAGGCTGGTCGAGCGGCAGGTCGGCGAGGGTCCGCCGCGCCGAATCTGGCCCCAGCGACGGCGAGCCCGTCCTCTGCCGCGCCGGCGCCAAGCCGACGGGCGGAGCGAGCAGGCCTGCGAGCGGGTCTGCCTGGCCGGTAGCAGACGGGAACGCCGCGGCGAAGGTCGCTTGAAGACGTCGCCACTCGTCGCGTCCAAGCACGACGGTGCCGGGAGCCTGCCGCCCCTCCGCCCCGTGGCCTTCCTCGATCCAGGTCATCGTCGCGGCGTGTCCCGCCCCTCCCTCGAGCGCCGCGAGGGATGGTGCCGCCGCCAGATCCCGCTCCGCTCGCCTGCGGGTCGAGGCGTGCAGGGCGCGGTCATCGGCATACCGCTCCTGGATCCGGCGCTCCGCCAGCTCCGGCCGCACCAGGCACTCAGCGACGAGGCCCGGATCGTTGCCGAGCGCTGCCAACAGCTCGCGCAGCATGGCCGGATCGCGGCTGCTCCTCGCCTCGCGGTCGATCTCGGCCTGGATCGCCTCAGGGCTCAGCGGCGTCCCCCAGATCGCCGCCAGCGCGCTCTCATAGCGCAGCGACTCCTCGAGCCGGCGCGCGATCGCCGAACGCGGCACCGCCACTTCCCGCGGCGGCTTCGGGGTCCGGTTCTCCCGCGGCCAGATCCGATGCGCCCAGTAGACGTCCTCCACCTTCTCGCGGCAGGCCACCCGCTGCTCGAGAGAGAGCGCCGCCTGGGCTTGCGTCGCGCCGCCGAGACCCAGCATCACCAGGACCGTCCACCGCGCCCGCGAGATCACGGAAGATCCGAGAGGCATCCCGTTCCTCCTGCAAGCACCCACCCGGGCACCCACCGAGCAACACCGCTCTTGTGCAAACGACCAGTTTATCACAAGTTGCACAAACCAGTGCGCAGCCGCGCGCGGCTGCGCGAGCCGCGCACACAGTCGGTGATCCCTTGCGGGAGATTCAGGAGGTCCGGGGAGGAGGCGCCGGGAGGGCGCCGAGGCGGGAGGAGCGATGCTCGACGCGCCGCACCCGGATCAAGAAGGCTTCGAGCTCATCCCCTCGAAGAAGCTCCGCTGCGGCCCCTGGGCGTGCACCCCGGGCGCATCGCCGAAGAAACGCATCACCTGGATGGCGTCGGCCTGCGCCAGGCGGTGGTAGAGGCGCACGGCCATCTCCACCTCGGCGGACCAGGCGGCGCAGCGCTCCCGCGACGGGTCGCGGGGATCCTCCTTGCCGAGCGGCGAGGCGACGTAGGCGCTGTGGCTGCAGACCTGCCGCGCCCAGCAGGACTGGCAAGGCAGGCCGGGCGCATCCGGGGCGGCAGGACGCTCGAGGCGCATCCACAGCTGCTCCGGCAGGAGCCGGGGGTCGAGGCTCTCCACCCGCGCGCACGGCCGGCCATCGCCGCGCACCGCGAGCTCGCTGCCGCGTCCGGCCAGCGTCGCGGCGGCCTCGCGGCGCCGCAGGCGCCGGACGATGCGGATCAGGGGCTGGAACTCGACCGGCGAACGGCCGGCCTCGAGCTCGGCGCAGGTCTCCTCGTAGATCGCATACAGGTCCTGCCGGTACTCGCGGAGGCGCGCCGCCGGCCAGCCTGAACGGCCGGCGCCGCTCTCCTCGAGGCGGATGGCGTCGAGCCGGCGGACGCCGATCGCCTTGGCCCATCGCCAGAGCTCGATGAGACGGGCGGGTCCGTCGAGCATGCACTGCACGGTCAGGAGCGCCGGCACGGGCGGCGGGGGCGTCGCCTGTAGCAGCGGCAGCAGGAAGAGCGGCGGCGCGGCGGGCGGCGGGGGCGCCGCGGCCGGATGGCTCCGCGACTCCTGCTCGAGCAAAAGCTTCACCGCCGGCTCGGCGAGCAGCCAGGGCCGGTTCTCCTGGCAGGTTCCGACGCGAGCCAGCGGGTCGCACTCGCCGCACCGCAGGCGCACGTGCACCGGATGGGCCGCCAGCTGGTGAGCGACCGCGGCCGTCACCTGCTCGGGATCGAGAGCCAGCTCGAACGCCACCTCCTGCCCCGTGGCCGCCGCCCTGCGGCGCGCGTCCGCCACGACCTTCTCGAGCCAGCCCGCGGCCGGGAGGTTGCCGTCCCAGTCGAGATGCAACTGGATGCGCGGGCTGCCGACGGCGCGCTTCCAGACCCTCTCCAGGGCCTCGATCGCCGCTCCTGCCTCCTGTAGGTCGATCCAGCCGTGCGTCTCCTCGCCGTCGTCCCAGGGTGCGGCCGCGGCGGCGTCGAGTCGCGCCGTGTCAGGTTCGAAGCCGCTCCCGCCCCAGCTGCCCTCGGAGGTGAGCAGGTCGGAGCCGGTCAGCCAACCGACCAGCTCCTCGTCGAGGTTGCCGCTCTCGAGCGTCGGCGCGACATAGTGCTTCAGCTCTTGCGGCACCTCGATCACCACCGCCCGCTCGACGTCGTACACCAGGCTGCAGGCTCCATCGCCGTCGATCAACGGCTGCAGCGTCCTGAACCGCGAGACGCCGGGCAAGGCGAATCCGAATGGCTGCATGCGATCTTCTCCTGGCGCGTGCCTGCTGAATTGCGAGAATAGCTATTCACCCATCCATCAGGCGTACCGGCATCCGTGTTGGAGGGCTACAATATTAAGAGTTGCCGCCGAGTCCTTTTTGATGACAAGTGACGGCCACGGAACCCGGAATTCGGCCGCGGAGGCGGCTGCCGGCGCCCCGTCGCACAGATGCGCCGATATTAAGGAATAAAACCTTTACTAATCACCGCTAGGGGCGATCAGGAGGCGGCCCCAGCCAGCGCGCCAGCCAGGCGAGCACGGTCTGGTGCCAGAGCAGGCTGTCGGCGGGCCTCACCACCCAGTGGTTCTCCTCCGGGAAGGTGAGCAGCTCGCTGGGGATGCCGCGGCGCTGCAGGGCGGTGAAGGCCCCCAGCCCTTGCGTGATCGGGATGCGGTAGTCGTGCTCGCCGTGGATGACCAGCATCGGCGTGCGCCAGCGGTCGACGAAGCGCGCCGGGTTCCACTTCTCGTAACCCTCGGGGTCCTGCCAGTACGGCCCGCCCATCTCCCATTCCGGGAACCACAGCTCTTCCGTCGCGTAATACATCATCCGCTGATCGAAGGTCCCGTCATGGGTGACGATGCAGCGGAAGCGGTCCGGCCAGTTGCCGGCGATCCAATTGGTCATGAAGCCGCCATACGAGGCGCCGAGGGCGCAGGCCCGATCGCCGTCGAGCCAGGGACGGCTCGCCACCGCCGCCGCCAGCCCGAGCTGCAGGTCCACGAGCGGCTTGCCGCCCCAGTCCTTGCTGATCGAATCGGTGAACGCCTGGCCATAACCGGTGGAGCCGTGGAAATCGATCGCCACCACGCCGTAGCCGGCGCCGGCATAGACCTCGAGATTCCAGCGGTAGTGAAAATGGTTGTCAAGGCTGCCCTGCGGACCGCCGTGGATGATGAAGGCGACCGGGTAGCGCTTGCCGGGCTGGAAGTCGGCGGGCTTGATCGTCCAGCCGTAGACGGTGTCGCCCCCGGCGCCGGTGAACTGGAGCCGCTCGACCTCTCCCATGCGGACGGCCGCGAGCCGCTGCTGGTTGAGATGCGTGATCTGGGTCAGCCCGGAGCCGTCGCGGCGCACGCTGTAGACCTCGGCGGGCGAGCGCAGGGTGTCGAGGGTGAACACCAGGCGGTCGCCGCCGGCCGGAGCCGGCGACTCGACGTGGCCCTCGGCCGCGAGCTTCCGCACCTTGCCGCTGGCGACGTCGATGGCGAAGAGCGGCTGCTGGCCCATGTCCTCGGCCGTGGTGAAGAGAGTGCGCCCGTCCGGCGAGAACAGCAGCGGCCCCGTGGAGCGGTCCCACTCCTCGGCCAGGCGGCGCTCCCGGCCGCTCGCCAGGTCGCGCAGCACGACGTGGAAGCGGTCGGACTCGAAGCCCGGCCGGGTCATCGCGGCGTAGGCGAGCGTCTTGCCGTCGGGTGAGAAGGCCGGGTAGGTGTCCCACGCGGGATTCGCGGCGGTGAGGTCCCGCGGCGGGTGGGAGCCGTCCACCGGCGCCTGGTAGAGATCGAAGTTCGTCGACCACGCCTCCTGCCTGCCGGCGTCGCGGGCCGCGAAGACCAGCGATCCGCCGTCCGGGGTGAAGGTGTACTCCTCGGTGCCGCCGAACGGCTTCGACGGCGCATCGGCCACCATGCCGCGCATCAGGTCGACCGGCTCGACCGCGGCCGCCGCGGCTGCGGGTCCGCCGGCGCCGGGGAGCGGCAGCACGAAGAGATGCGACCGGGTGCCGTCCTCCCACGCGTCCCAGTGGCGGACGAAGCCGGCGCCGTCGGGGTAGAGGCGAGCCTTGACGGTGCTCTTCGCCTTCTCGTCGAGGCGGTTCCTGGTGCAGGCGAGTGTCGGGCAATCCGGGAAGACGTCGGCGGCGATCGCCGCCCGCGTGCCGTCGGGCGAGAGGATGAAGCTCGCGACGTCTACGGGCAGCCGGGTGACCTGCGTCAACCTTGCGGCGGGTGCGGCGGGCGCGGCGCTCTTGCCGGTGGGCATCGGCGACAGGCGCCAGATCTGGCTCGAGCCCGAGCGGGTCGAGAGGAAGTAGAGCGCGCCGCCGTCCGGCGACCAGCGGGGATTGCCGTAGCCGGCGCCGTCGCTGGTCAGCGGCCGCGCGCCGCTGCCGTCCGCCGCGACCAGCCAGAGGTCGTTCTTGCCGCGATTGGCCGCGAAGTCGGAGGTGCGGACCGCGAAGGCGACCAGGTCGCCGCGCGGCGAGGCCTGCGGCTCGGTGATCCGCAGCATCGATTGCATGTCGACGGCGCTGAACGGGTGGGAGGCGGCGGGCTCCTCGATCGCCGCCATCGCCGCCGTCGCCGCCATCGCCGCGGCGGTGGCGCCCCGGGCCGCCGCCGGCCACGCCAGGGCCAGCGTCAAGATCGCCGCTGCGGCCGTCAACAGGAAGGGCCTGTGCATCTCGAGTCCTCCGCGCAGAGTCGTGCTCAAGGGACCGCCAGGCGGTGCGAGGCGCGATCATACCGTAGGGACGCCGGACCCGCGGCGACCCGGCGCGCAAGAGAGAGATCCCAGACCGCGACCGCGGAGTCGGCGAAGGCAGGCGGCCCCCAGGCGGCGCCGAACCGGGCCGCCGACCGCTCTCCCGCCGCCGCGAGCTCGGCCGCCACGGAGGGCGGCATGCGCCGCGGCGGCGGCACGCCCGCCGGCAGCTCGAGGCGCGCTTCCTCCAGCGCCAGGTCCCGGTGCACGACGACCCAGCGCGCGCCGCCGGCGAGCAGCGCGGCGGGCTCGGGGCTGACGCGGTTGCGCAGCCGCAGGCGCCCGGCCGGCGGCTCGCCGGCCGCGGCCGTGGCCGCGACCCGCACCCGCAGGCCGTGGACCTCCTGGTAGACGTAGAAGCAGCGGCCGAAGTCCCACACCGGCGGCCAGGGCAGCTCGACGAGCATGCTGCCGGGCGGCCCGCCGAGGGCGAGATAGGGACGCGGCACTCCTCCCGGCGGCGCCGTCGCCCGCGGCAGGGCGAAGGCGACCATGTCGTTGTGGTGCATGAACGAGCTGGCGCGGAAATCGGCGTCGGCGAAGGGACCGGCGCACAGCCATACCAGCACCAGGCCGGCGGCGGCCAGCCGCTGGCCGGCGCGGCCGAGCCTGCCCTGTCGCGGCCACCACGGATGCACGAGGCCGGCCGCCACCCAGAGCAGGACCACGGGCAGCGCCGGCAGCAGGTAGCGGTCGAGCACCTGCAACCGGGCCAGGCCCAGCGGCGACAGCGCCAGGATGCCGAGCGGCTGCGCCAGCGCCAGGGCGAGCAGGTAGGACCCCAGCCGGCGGCGCCGGCGCAGCAGGGCGGCGAGGCCGGCCAGCGCCACCGCCCAGAACAGCAGCGCCGGCAGCCGCTGGCCGGCACGGGCGCCCGCCTGCAGCTGCAGCACTCCCCACCACGTCGCGGCGGGCACCTCCTGGGGCTGGCGCTTGGCGGCGATCAGGCGAGCCAGCGACGGGTAGGCTGGCACCAGGAACAGCGCGCAGCCGGCCGCCAGCCCGGCCGCCGCCGCGCCCAGCGCCGCCAGCCCGTGGACGGGTTCCCCGCGGCCCTCCCGAGACCTCCGGGCCAGCGCCAGGTCGACGGCCGCGAAGAGGAGCGGCGCGACGACGATCGGCGCGGTGCCGAGATGGAACCACATCGCGAGCGCCGCCAGCACGACGTAGGCGACGGCGGCAGCCGTCCCCCGGCGCGGGTCGGCCCCGCGCGCGTCGCCGTCCTGCACGCATCGGCCGTCCGCGTCCGCCCGCGCCGCCGTCCACCAGCGGTCGAAGGCCATCACCGCCGCGAAGCCGAGCAGCGTGGCGGGCATGTAGGAGCGGGCGATGCGGCTGTAGAGGACCAGCAGCGGCGAGGTCGCCACCAGGGCGCCGAAGAACGGCCAGGCGGCAGGCGGCAGGCGGCGGCGGACCAGCAGCGGCAGGAGCACCAGCGCCGCGAGCCCGCTCGCCAGCGCCGGCAGCCGCAGCAGCCACTCGTCGAGCGCCACGCCGCGGTCGAGCAGCCAGCGGTCGAGCGCGGTCAGCGGGATGCAGCTGTCGGCCAGCTGGTAGGTGGTGAGCAGCGCCGGCAGCGGCTGGGAGAGGGCGGCGCGCACCGCGTGCAGCTCGTCGCCGCCCAGCACCTGGCCGCCGAGGTTCCAGAACCGCAGCACGACGCCCACGCCCAGCACCAGGCCCACGAGGCAGGCGCCCGCCGCGCCCGTGGCGCTGATCCCGGGCGAGCGCATGGCGCAGCCTCAGATGGAGATCGAGCCCTTGCGGAACTCGGTCTTGCCGATCAGGGCGTTGACCAGCACCGGCGAGCCGGCGCGCGCCAGGCGGAGGGCCTCGGCGAGCACCGGCTCGACGTCCTCGGGACGCGCCACCGACAGCCCGCGGCCGCCGTAGCCCTCGGCGACGCGGTGGTAGTCGGTGCGCGCCAGCACCGTCCCGACGTCGTCGTGCAGCATCTCCACCTGCTCGCGGGCGATCTGCGACCAGGCGGCGTCGTTGCCCACCACCGCGACCACCGCCAGGCCGTGGCGGGCGAAGGTGTCGAGCTCCGCGAGGCTGTAGGCCGAGGAGCCGTCGCCGTAGAGGATCCACACGTCCGCGCCCGGCCGGCAGAGCTTGGCGCCGAGGGCGAAGCCGCCGCCCACGCCGAGAGTGCCGAAGACCCCGGGGTCGAGCCAGGAGAGCGGCGCGCGCGGCCGCAGGATGTAGGCGGCGGTGCCGACGAAATCGCCGCCGTCGGCGACGATGACGCTGTCCGGCGCCAGCA
>Ga0209580_10001454_pt1 | contig 10940 bp, 8 predicted proteins | sample Coa_R1_5_FD_187153 | JGI IMG/M metagenome (GOLD analysis project Ga0209580, IMG submission 187153) | Surface soil microbial communities from Centralia Pennsylvania, which are recovering from an underground coalmine fire - Coalmine... | ecosystem: Environmental > Terrestrial > Soil > Unclassified...
TTCGCGCTTCAGGCAACTCCAGAAGTTTTCAATTCCTTGTGTGTGAACCGTGCCGTCAACGTACTGCTGGAGATGGTTCACGATCTTGTGCGCGTAATCTTCGGAGATCGCGGAGGGATAAGCTACGTGCTCATCCGTGTAAACCAGCGAACCAGCATCAATCGTGTCGAGGATGGCAGCGCGGAGCGCGTCTTTCTTGCGGTCGGGAATGACTCTCGCACTCACCTTGCCGTCACGCTCCAGCATTCCCATCACGATAGCTTTGCCCCAGTTGTGCTCACGCACTTTCATTTTTATCCGGCGATCCTTGTGCATGAATCGGGCCTTGCCTCCGATGAACGTTTCGTCAACTTCTACTTCGGAGCCGGGGCCGCCAAGTTTCATAACGGAATTTTCTTGCAAAGCCTGCCGGATGCGTTGGAGCATGAACCATGCCGACTTCTGGGTAATCCCAAGCGAACGGGCAATCTCGTAGCTGCTGACACCGTTTCGGCAGTTGACCAGCATCCACGTTGCCGTCATCCACTTGTCCAGCCCAAGCGCGGAATCCTCAAATATCGTGCCGACCTTGAGGGTGAACTGCTTCTGGCATCCGTAGCAGAACCAGATTCGCCGCGTCTTGATAAACGAGTTCTTTTCGGAGCCACAGCGAGGGCAGGTCACTTTGCCATCGGGCCAGCGAAGCTGCTTGGCGTACTCGAAAGCGCGGTCAGCATCGCTAAAGTACACAATCGCTTGGGCCAAAGTCTGAGGTTCTTTCATGCTTAAAATGTACGCTTTTCTTTCGTGTGTGTCAAGTATATTATTACCTTTATTTCTGCCATCGAATCAGGCAGTTGCGGCAGAAAGACTGCCGAAGGGGGCTTGACAAGAAAATCCTATGGGGCGGGCCTGGGAGGGCCGCCCCTACAAGCTTAGGGCAAGTTGCGGGCGTCTCTTGGCGAGCAAGGTCGCCCGGACAGCCGAGGGCGGCTGTCCCAACATGATCATCTCTATCCACATCGCAAATTTCTGTCCCCACATGGCGAACTTCTGTCCCCGCATGACCAACTTTTGACATTGTGGCGGGTTTGTCTAGCCCACATAGCCCGCATTCCTGTTATTTTCTATAAAGCGAAGTTCTGACTTCGCTGACATTATGAAACGACGCTGCGTCATTACCGGCATGGGAGCAGTAAGTCCCAATGGAATTGGCAGAGACGCGTTCGGCAAGGCGGTGCTCGAAGGACGCAGCGGGGTGCGACGCATTTCACGTTTTGATTCGTCGGCCATTCAAGTTCAGATTGCCGGCGAGGTCTCGGACTTCGATGAGCTTGCCTGGGTGGAGAAGAAAGACCGCAAGCATGTTTCGCGAGTGCTTCCGCTGGCGCTATGCGCGGCGACGGAAGCGCTCAACACTGCGGGAATTGGCAGTGCTCCGCTGCCACTGGAACAGCGGCGCCGATTCGGAGTGATCATCGGCACCGGCGGTGGATCGCAAGAGTTCACCGAAGAACAATACCGCCTTTTTTTCCATGGTCAATTCAGCAAGATGAGCTTGTTTTGCGTTCCCACCGGAGTGATGGGGTCGCTCTCCAGCGAATTGAACGTACGATTTTCATTGAGAGGGCCAAGCCATGTGATCACCACCGGTTGCACCTCTTCAACCGATGCCATGGCCTACTCCATGCGGCAGATCGAATCGGGGCGGCTGGATTGGGTGTTGACCGGCGGCGCCGATGCACCGATTTCGCTCGGTACCGTAAAGGGATTCATCCTGATGAAGATCCTCACCGAGAAATGGAATGAGTCGCCACATAAGGGCTCGCGTCCATTTTCTGCCGATCGCGATGGATTCGTGCTAGGCGAAGGCAGCTGGATGTTTGTGCTTGAGGAGTACGAACATGCGAAGGCGCGGGGAGCGAAAATCCTGGCGGAAGTGTGCGGCTACGGATCGACTTGCGAGGCATATCATCGCGTGCGGTTGATGGAGTGCGGCGAAGAGCCGGCGCGCGCCATCGGCCTGGCCATGAAGCATGCGGGGATCGGCCCGGAAAATGTGGACTACGTAAACCTGCACGGCACTTCCACGCAATTGAACGACCGCATAGAGACGCGCGCTTTGAAAATGGCTTTAGGGGAAGAGCGAGCGCGGCAAGTTCCAATGTCGGCACTGAAGTCGCAAATTGGGCATCCGCAGGGTGCGTGCGGATCCGCTGGCATTGCGGCCACACTGGTCGCCATGGAAAACGGACAACTGCCGCCGACCATCAATCTGGATAGTCCGGATAAAGACTGTGACCTTGATTACGTTCCACAGGCGGGCAGAAAAAAAGCGATCGAGCATGCGGTGTGCAACTGCATAGCGTTCGGCTCGAAGAATTCGGCGCTGGTGCTGAGAAGGGTTGCGTAGGGGCGTTGAACCCAGGGCCGGCCTGTTAAGATATATATATCTAGAATTTGAGGTCTTCACCGCGGTCCTCTCAGCCGTTTCTAGTAGTGAATCCCTTGCAAGGCACGGTCATACTGGCGTTCCTAAGTTGGGAATTGAAGTCTCATGTGCGTCCCAAACTGACGCAATCTGTCGCAAACCATGACAAAATGTGGCAAAGAAGGCATTCTGCCGCTGGGTCGTAGAAGCTTTCCGAGGACGCAAGTGACTGAAAACATTAGAATGCAATTCTTCCGGAAGTAAAGACTTTGGTAATTATGGGCAATGGAGAACCGCGTGCGAACATACCGGCATGGGTCGCTGAGACCAAGATTTCGAAAGTGAATTCAAAACAGGTCTAACAAACCGAGAAGAGGGAAAAACGAATGCGTAAACAGAAGGGTTTTTCGTTAATCGAGTTGCTGATCGTGGTCGCGATCATTTTGATCATCGCCGCGATTGCCATCCCGAACCTGCTGCGCGCCAAGATTAGTGCGAATGAATCTTCGGCCGTCGGCTCCGTTCGTAACATTATCACCGCGGAGGCGTCCTACAGCTCTGCATATCCGGAGTACGGGTTTGCAAAGAACCTCCTTGGCCTCGGCCAGAACGGTGGTGCCAACTGCGCGAATGGTCCTGATCCTGTAGCGGGCGCGTGCTACCTCGACACCGTCCTTGCTGCCACCGCCAACCCTATAAAGAGCGGATACTACTTTGAGGCTACAGCCGACAACCAGGACTTAGTAGCGGACCCCAATGGTATTAAGGCGTATCACGGGTTTACCATCGCCGCCGTGCCGGCGGTATTCAACCAGACCGGCGTTCGCGCATTCTGCGCTGGCGACGATGGCGTTCTGCGCCAGGTCCCGAACTCGGGCGGCACGTATAAAGGCGCGGGCGTAAGTTTAGACACGTGGGACGTGGTATGCACCGTAAATCCCTGGGCGGTTCTGCAGTAACTTGAGTTAGGCAATTACCTGGGGGAGGGTAAGAGCCGAGAGCGCCGGATGGCAACATCCGGCGCTCTTCTTTTTGTTTAGGTGCGGGCGTTTGTGTAGGGGTTCGAGTAGGGGCGGACGTCCCCGTCCGCCCTGCCGAGCGGTGCTCGGCCACCCATTTGCGGAGGTGCGCTCCACTCGATCCCTACACGCGCGAGACACTTCGGTAATTGCGCGCACCCAGGGCAGCATCTTCTTTCCCGTCGCATTTCAATATAATTTTTGAGAAACGTTTACTCCCATGCAGGCTATTGAAATAGTCCATCTGGAAAAGACTTATAGCGTGGGCTTCTGGCGCAAGCGGCCGAAGCGCGCGCTGCATCCGCTGGATCTGACGGTTGAAGAAGGCGAGATCTTCGGGTTTTTAGGCCCAAATGGCGCGGGCAAAACCACGACGCTGAAGCTCCTGATGGGTTTAATCTTTCCGACCAGTGGCACGGCGAGAATTCTGGGTATGGAACTCGACGACCCGCGCATGAAGGCACAGATTGGATTCCTTCCCGAACAACCGTATTTTTACGATTATCTGACAGCGCGCGAACTGCTCAGGTATTACGGACAATTATCCGGGGTAGACGCACAGAAGCTTGCCAGCAAGGTAGACGCCGTGCTCGAGCGCGTGGGATTGCGGGACGCCGCGAATTTGCAGTTGCGTAAGTTTTCCAAGGGAATGTTGCAGCGGGCAGGAATTGCGCAGGCGATTCTGCACGATCCGAAGGTGGTCTTTCTTGACGAGCCGATGTCGGGCCTGGATCCGATGGGCAGGCGCGAGGTGCGCAGCCTCATCGAAGAACTCAAGGGAGAGGGCAAAACAGTTTTTTTCTCGACGCACATTCTGTCCGATGCCGAAGCGCTTTGCGATCGGGTGGCCATCATTCACCTCGGGCAATTGCGCGGGGTAGGCGCGGTGGAAGAGCTGACTGCCGGAGTCAGCGCGCAAGTCGAAATTGTCTGGGGCGGGACATCGGTGCCAGCTGGTATCAAGGCACTGGATGCAGACTGCCATGTTGCCGGCGACACGGTGCGCGCGGTTCTAGCAGAAGGAAAACAGGATGCGGCGCTCGAAGTACTGAGGCGGGAACGACTGCGGCTGATCTCGGTGACTCCGGTGCGGATGTCGCTCGAAGATTATTTTATGACGCAGTTGGAAGGGCAGGCGGGGACGAGCGTTCAGGCGGAAGCGGGCGAGGGCGCTCGTTCTCATTCGGTTCGGAGCAGTTAAGGTATGAATTCAAGAATTCTGCACATTGCGACCAATACATTCCGCGAGGCGGTACGCGATCGCGTGCTGTACAACCTGATTGCGTTTGCATTGCTGCTCACCGGCGCGGCGGTGTTGGTCGGTCAAGTTTCGATTGATATCGAGCACCTGGTTGTCATCAATCTTGGGCTAACAGCGGTTTCGCTGTTTGGGCTCGTGATCGCCATCTTCATCGGAATCGGGCTGGTGTCGAAGGAGATCGAGAAACGCACGCTTTATACGGTGCTGTCCCGGCCGGTACGGCGCTGGGAGTTTATCGCCGGCAAGTTCTTTGGCTTATCAGGGACGCTGGTGGTCAATACGTTTTTTATGGCGATCGGAGTTTTTGCGGCAATGTGGTATGTTTCGCATCCCTTACACACCGCGGATGCGAGCGTCCTGGTGGCTCTGTATTTCATCGTGCTGCAATTTGTAATCATCACCGCGCTGGCGCTGTTTTTCTCTTCCTTCTCTTCCCCGCTGCTTTCGGCGGTGTTCACATTTTCATTGTTTGTGATTGGGACATTTGCCGAAGACCTGCGAGGGTTCGCCATGTTGACGCATGGAATCACGCGCTGGCTGGCGACCGGGGCGGCTTATGTGGTGCCGAACTTCTCCGCACTCAACGTTATCAATCAGGTCGCACACGGCGAGGGAGTGGCGAGGCGACTCGTGGTTTACAACACGGCTTATGCGTTCGTGTACACGGTCACCGTCATTGCCGGCGCCACGTTGATCTTTGAGCGGCGGAGCTTGAAATGAGCGGCCCCAAGAAAATTACTATCACCGCAGCCGCGGTTTTTCTGTGCGCTGCGATAACTTCGATACTGCTGTTGCGTGAGCTGGATCGCGTCCGCACGGGAGCGACGCTGCAGGAATTCCTATACATCTCGTCGCCGAAGATGCTGAAGCGTTTAAGCCTGGGCTATGAAGGGCTCTTGGCCGACGTGTACTGGACGCGAGCAGTGCAGTATTACGGCGGGCTGCATCACATCGGCGGAGGACGTTATGAGTTGTTGTGGCCGCTGCTGAACATTACAACCCGCCTCGATCCCCACATTATTCCAGCATACGAATATGGGGCTACGTTCCTGTCGGCAAAGCCCCCGAATGGTGCGGGAGTTCCGCAAAAGGCTATTCAATTGATGGAGTACGGCATCAGCCAGAATCCGGACGACTGGCATCTCTACTACGACTTGGGGTACATCTATAACGACGTGAAAGATTATCGCGGCGCAGCGGACGCCTTCGAGCGTGGGTCGCGTGTCCCCAATGCACATCCGCATCTAAAGATTCTGGCTGCGCAGATGGCCCAACACGGCGGCGAACTCCAAACTGCCCAGATGCTCTGGAGCTCAGTTTATGAGACCACACACGACAAAAACATCCGCGAAAATGCGCTGTGGCATCTGCGGGCGGTTAAAGTTGGCCTGGAAGTCACCGAACTGGAACAACTAGTTCGCACTTACCGGCAAAAAACCGGACACCTTCCGCAAAGTTTTCGCGATATGGCAAGAGCTGGGCTGCTGCGGGGAGTGCCGGTGGATCCGGTGGGCAACGAATATCAGCTCGATGCGGCGGGAAATGTTTTTATCGGCGATCCTGAGCACTTTCCTTTTGTGGAGAAGGGACTGCCGCCGGGCTACGTCCCGAGTTCCATTCCGAAAATTCCACACACACAATAATTCTTCGCCGGCGCCAATGAAGAGCGCAGGAATTTGTGACCCCGCAAAAAGGGTGCACAGATCCTTCGCTTCGCTCAGGATGACAGCACATATTGAGAGATGGATGAAATGGCAAACGGCCGAAGCACCCTCATGAAAATCTTTTTCATGCTAGGCGAGGGGCGACGGCGGCGGTATACTCGCTGCTGTTTTCATTCGGGTTGACTCCGCGCCAGATTTTGTTTTGGAGAAAATGCTATGAAGCGATGCCTTTCCTGGCTGTGCATTCTGCTCGGCGGTTCGTCATTGATTGCGGCGCAAACAGCAGCCCACGCCCGCCAACCTTTTGAGAAAACGAAGGTAAACGCAGCGTCCGGCACACCCGTGATCCTTTATCACGGCGGGCCGGTGTTGGTTGCGGCCAAGGACCTCTACGTCATTTACTACGGCAGCTTTACTTCTACACAGCACGCAATCCTCGACAATTTTCTGCAGAACCTGGGAGGATCAGGCGCCTACAACGTGAACAGCGAGTACACCGACGGATCGGGGCAAAGCGTCACCAACATTCTGAACTACTCTCCCAAGACGGACTCCTTCGACGACGCCTATTCATTGGGGACAAGTTTGTCGGGCAGTTTTGAAGTGACCATCATTCACAATGCTATTGCCAATGGTCACCTGCCGAATGATGTGAACGGCATCTACATTCTGACGGTTTCGCCGGATGTGAAGCTGCCCAAGTCGGTATGGTGCGCGTTTCATACGCACTCCACCAACATCGTTGCGGGCGAGGACATTCGGTATGCACTGGCTCCCGATCCTCCGCCGTCTCTTTACGCGAGTTGCTCAGGAAATGTCGCCAACTTTGGCGATACCACCAGTCCGAATGGCGATATCGGCATGGACGCGGTCGCCGATGACTTGATTCACGAGCTCTCGGAAACGGCAACCGATCCGGACGGGTCGGCGTGGTTCACGAAGAATGGATTCGAAAATGGCGATCTATGTAATTTCGTGTACGGGACGACGTTCCTTGCGTCGAACGGATCGCATGCAAACCACGTTTTCGGGAACCGCGATTATCTGGTGCAGACAATCTGGGACCGAGTGGGAAGCTTCTGCGCGCTGAGCCACTAAAGCGCGACAATTTGAACACGGCCGCGCAGTTGTGGGAGTTGCGCTCGGCCGGTGGGAGATGAAATGGCCAGCACAAATCGTTCCTGGTTTCGGTCGTGGGGATGGATTTACCGTCCGGTGAGCTGGCAAGGCTGGGCGTTGCTGGTGGTCACAATCGTTTTCTGCGTTCAAGTTTTTATGGCCACGGACCGGCATTCACACTCAGCCAGCGATACGCTGTACGGAGTGTTCCCGTATTTCGTGCCAGCACTCGGAATTCTCGGTTGGATTGCGTCGCACACTTCGCCACGATCCTAAATTTTTCGTTGAGCCAGCAAAGCCCCACTTTAACGGCAGCATTCAGAAGGTGGTGGCGTGAACAACGTCACCAGGCCAGCTTTTTCACGGCTGGGCGCCGGCTGATCGCGCTTGGCTTGGAGTTCCTACGCGATTCCCTTCCCGACCGCAAACGTCAGCGCTACGGAGATGTGGATTACGACTGGGAGTATCGCGTAGATACGACCAGCGCGAATGTTGGCTGGCGGGCGCGGATCATGGGAGCGTTGCATTCTGCGTATCAGCCGATCGAACCTGAGTTGTTTCGCGAGGCCGTGAATTCCCTGGGGATAGATTTTTCGCAGTTTGCATTCGTGGATGTCGGATCGGGAAAAGGCCGCGCGCTGCTAATGGCTTCGGAGTATCCGTTCCGACGGGTGTTAGGAGTCGAACTGCTGCCGGAGTTGAATTCGATCGCACAGGAAAATATTGGCAAATTCTCAGGCAGGAATTTGCGGTGCGGACCTATTGAGGCGGTTTGTGGCGATGCGACCGAATTTGCTTTTCCAGAAGGGTCACTGGTGATTCTTTTGAACAATCCTTTGCCTGAGGGTGGACTGCGGAAATTGGTCGGGAATGTTCAGGAGGCGGTGAGAGAGGAGCCACGGGCGGTTTTTGTGATTTATGCGAATCCGGTTTTGGAGGGGGTAGTGAGCGATAGTCGTTGGTTTAGGAAGGTGGCGGGGACGCATCAGTACGCAGTGTTCCGAAACGAGGTTTGAGGCGGTACCATGCGAATATTCCAAGCCTGCAACGCCACACGCGAGATCCCTCGCCCCGCTGGTGAAAGCGCGGGGCTTCGGGATGACTCATTATTTTTAGTAAGGAGGCGCGGGCTTCGGGATGACAGTTGGCCTTAAGACTAGACGCGGCCCTAAAGACACTGTGTCAGACTTCTCTTTCGCACCTTCGGTGCTTGCTCTCTTACCACTTTCTACCCACGGCTTGCGCCGTGGGCTGCAATCTTGCGCCGCTTAGCGGCTAGAATCCTAAGGCGCGGTTCCACTTTTTGTTCACGCCGGAGTTGTGACACAGTCTCTTACGGCGTCGCGTTCATTCCCTTCACCCTCGGACGCGGCAATCAAGGGCCGCTCTTCCACGTTTGGAAATCGAAAAGCGGCGTGGAAGAGAGACGGCAAAAGCTGAGATCTTTTCTTCTTTTAGCGAAGGGCGTGGCGAGTCTTGTGGTGCGGCCTCGGGCTTCGCAGGGCGGCGTCGGCCAGGTCCATCCAGTGCTGAATTCGCATTCTTACCAGATCGGTCTCGCGGCGGGTATGAGGCGGATTGTAATGAAGAAGCGCGGGGATTGAGACCTCTGGTGGCTTGGCGCGTCTGCGCTCAATGGGGAATTTTGCAGCCGAGCCGCCCATATTCTCAAGGATAGTCAGACTATCGGGCAACGTTCGATACGGTACAATTTGTATCGGCGTTTGGGTTGTTGCTGCAGGGTTCTTAAGGCGACGCAAACCTGACGAGGTTTTGACGTAACGCAAAAGTATCCAACCGAGCAGAGCAGCATCCAAATTATTAGTCGCTGCGGGGCAAGCATCAAGCATAAAGCAAGTAGGTACTCCGAGCAGCGCCTTCCAAGCCATTTACCAATGAAACTTTCAGCCCGACCACGATTCGTTCTTCTATGCCTGACTCTTGCGGGGTTCGGCGGCGCGCGGGCGATGGCGCTTCCCAGCCTTCATTCGGTGGCTCAGGCGGTGGACCAGCACTATGACCGGCTGCACTCGTTCCAGGCTGACTTCACGGAGATTTATCAGGGCGGAGGAGTTGAGCGCACCGAGTCGGGCACGCTGTGGCTGAAAAAACCTGGCAAGATGAGCTGGGAGTATCGTTCTCCTGAGGAGAAGCTGTTTGTCTCGGACGGGAAGGATGCATGGCTTTATTTGCCGGCGGAAAAGCAGGTACGGAAATCGTCATTGAAGAAGCTGGAAGACCTTCGCTCACCACTTGCATTTTTGCTAGGCAAGACAAAGCTGGAAAAGGAGTTAGACGGCTTGGCATTCGCGCCGAATGTCCAGACTTGGAAGCCGGAGGATTCGATCCTCCGTGGGGTGCCGCGAGGCATGGAAGACCGGGTCAGCCAGGTTCTGTTGGAGATCACCCCGGAGCACCGGATCGCGCGAATCATGATCGAGGGCACGGACGATTCGATCACCGAGTATCGTTTCAGCAACCAGAGGGAAGACGTGCAGATTCCGGACGGGAAGTTTCGATTTGTGGCCCCGGCGGGAACGGAGACGGTGGAGGACGAAACCGCGGAATAAGCGTCTATTTCCCGGAGAGTTACCCTGGATACTCGTAAGTCGTAAGTGACGGGAAAATCTGGATTTTTCAATGCTAGACTGGGGTGGACAGCATAGTTTTCTGAGAGCCCATGGCTGAGTTCCTGGTAAAAGTCGCCGACGAGCGCGGGCGCCTGGTGCAGCAGGTGGAAACCGGCTACTCCGAAGCCGAGGTGCGCGAACGTTTCGTGCAGCAGGGGTTCCTGGTGTATTGGGTCAAACCCAAGGGGCTTCTGACCGGGGGCAAAATCAGGCGGCGCAAGCGGGTAAGGCCTTCCACCTTTCTGGTTTTCAATCAGCAGTTTCTGACTTTGCTGAAGGCGGGCTTGCCAATTTTGGGATCGCTCGATTTACTGATCAAACGTCAGAAGGACGCGTATTTTCAGTCTTTGCTGCAGAACGTGCGGGAGCGAGTAAAAGGCGGCGAACTGCTTTCGGAGGCGTTTGCTGCGCAGTATGTTTTCCCGAAGATCTATACGACTACGTTGATGGCCGGCGAGAAGAGCGGAAGCATGGATGAAGTGCTCAACCGCTACATCGGTTTCCAGCGTCTGACGTTGACATTCAAGAAGAAGTTGGCGGTGTCGCTGGTGTATCCGGCGCTGCTGGTGTCAGTTGTACTTATCATGCTGGTGTTTTTGGTGACCTATGTGGTGCCGCAGTTTGCCAAGCTGTATCAGGACCTGAATGCGCAGCTGCCAGCGATCACGCTGTTCATGCTGGATGTGGGGACCCACACGCAGAAGTATGCACCGCTGATAGGTGTTTCATTTGTGGTTCTGGTATTCCTGATCTGGCGGTGGAAGGCGACCGACCGCGGGGCTGAACAAATTGACCGCGCCTTGCTGGGCCTGCCGGTGGTGGGCGACATCATGCTCA